>Ga0070706_100002289_pt1 | contig 19342 bp, 15 predicted proteins | sample KBSK5501metaG_FD_65476 | JGI IMG/M metagenome (GOLD analysis project Ga0070706, IMG submission 65476) | Corn, switchgrass and miscanthus rhizosphere microbial communities from Kellogg Biological Station, Michigan, USA - KBS K5-50-1 metaG | ecosystem: Host-associated > Plants > Roots >... | reverse complement strand
GACGCGCAAATGCTGCATGCGTCAGTCCGGTCGCAGCGAGAAACTCTCGTGGTCTGTCTTGTAAGGTGGTGTAGGTTAGCATGCAGTAAGTATACACTATTCCCAATAATGTCTAATATATACACGCATGCTTTGCGAGCGCCCGAGAGAGCGTCATGCGTATGATGTTGACCACATTGGCTAGGTCCTGTGCTGTCTCACCCTGGACGAGTAGTGAGCAAACGTGTGCAGGATCGGTGTGGAGCGTGTGCAGGCCTGCAGCGGAGTGGCGCTGGCGCCTGCGGGTACACCGGGGCTGGGGCATGGGGGGCAACTGCAAAGACGGCCATCAGCGGCTTACCAGCGAGACGGGCGTGGCGCACGACGCGGTTCATACGGCCACGCCGCGTTGATGGTGAGGGCGCGACCTGCCAGAGGTCACTGACAGACGCCGTGAGGCACCGTGTCAGAAACAGCGCCAGCGTGCACGAGCCGTGTGTCCGTGGCAGGCGTCGGGACGACCACCGGGACGTGTCTCGCGGTGCCAGACACTGCGAAGCACTGGATGGTCAGCCGTTGTATGCCGCCGTGCCCATGGCGCGCACCGTGTGTCTGGTCACTCGACCTCCAGGTAATCCCTGGGCGCGCTGCCCCACAAGTGATACCGGCGGGTGTAGGGACCCGTCTCGTTCTGCATCTCGACCACGATAATGCCATGGGCATCGCACGTGTACCGCTCCTCGATCTACGGTGCCTCGTACTTCAGGCGCGTGATGGGGATCGTCTGGAGGTGATCCGCCGCGTGCAAGGCTGGCACAAACGGGAAATAGACCTCGTCCCACGGCGTGAGATCGCCCGTGGGCTCGCCGGTCGCGGTGAGCTGGCTGCATTCGAGGTAGCGAAAATGCCCCACGTTGTGCGTCGGCTGATACCGGCGGGTGCAGGTGAGGGGCGCCTCCCCTGGCGCCGGCAGCATGCGGTCTTTGGCAAACACCACATCGAAGGTGACCGCCCGGCCGTCCTCGGCTTCCCGCCACACCCCGAAATGGCGCGTGAACCGCTCGCGCAGCTGATAGCCCGCCTCCTGGTCGGCAGCGATGGCTAGGCCGATCGCCGTGGCCGCGTGCGGATAGGGTGAAGTGTGCACCTTGCGCCCATAGCGCTCGCGCAGCAGACGCCCGACCAAGGGCAACGCGCTCGCACCGCCGCCGACGTAGAAGGCCGCCACCGCCCCCCAGTCGAGCCCCTGCATGGCCTCCTCCAGCGTGGCGAGCGTGCGCTCCACGAGCGGCTGACAGCGCTCGTAGAACGCGCTCGTGCTGACGACGGCCGGCCCGGCCTCCTCCCGCCCCCGGGCCAGATCAATCGCCAGCCGGCGCGTGTTGGGGTGGAGCCCCTCGTTCTTCTCGCGGCACTCCTCCAGCAGCCGCACCCGCTCGGAGGCCGTCCAGTCCTGGACCCCGGCCTGCTCCAGCGCCAGCTCGAGCAAGAGGTGGTCCGCATCATCCCCGCCAAGCTGGGCGATGCCGGCGCTGTGGATGACCTCATGGCGGCGGGCCGCCATACTGATGACGGAGGCGTCGAAGGTCCCACCGCCGAGATCATACACCACGACCAGTTCGCGGCGGGCGCTGGGACCCGCGCGGCGGGCATGATGGGCATATTCGATGCCTGCCGCGGACGGCTCATTGAGGAGCCCACGGACCTGAAAGCCGGCGCGGCGGAAGGCCTCCAACGTCAGGAACCGCTGGTTACTGTTGGCGTTCGCGGGGACGGCGATCACAGCCTCCAGGGCCTCGTGCGGGGTGACACGCAGGTTGGAGCGCTCCCCCAGGTCACGCCGCAGCTGGGTGAGAAACGCGGTCAGCAGCGCCAGCGCCGTCACTGAGCCACTGCCCAACGCCAGCGGTGCGGTCGGCCCCAGCGTCGCCAGTTGGCGCTTGAAGGAGCGCAGCAGCGCCCAGCCGGGATCATCTTGGCGGCCCGCGGCGTCCAGCCCGAAGCAGGGTTCCTCACCACACACAGCAATCAGGGAGGGATACCACTCCTGGGTGTCGCCCTCCACGGTCTGAAAACTGACCACCGGGTAGTTGCCCCGATCGACGGCGGCCACGACGGTGCGGGTGGTGCCGTAATCAATGCCGAGTCGCATGGTGTCCTCCTTCGTACGGACGAGGCAAGCAGAGGGTGCGCTCCTGCGACAGTCGTCCGAGGAGGGAGGGTGCGCCCGCCCGCGCGGTGCTGACCCAGCCCGCTACCGCTGTCCAGGAGACCGGTGTCGGCTCCGCCGCCTGGGACCGCGCCAGGCGCCTGCAGCAGACCCCGCGCCCCACGCGCCGGGCTGGCACAGTCCAGCATTACCCTACAAGGTGCGCACCTGCAGCACACATGTCAAGTCTTTCACCAGGCGAGGGGTCGAGCTGGAACGCGGTGGCTTCCCCGCCATGGCCGCCGGCGTTCGCACCCTCCCCGCCCTGTGCTCGCCTCCTCTCCTGGCCCCAGCACTGCTGGAGGCCACTCGCCTGGCGAGTGACCGCGCGTGATGCTTGCAACGTCCCTCTTTCCCTCTTCCTGCTGTCCTGTCGCGCGGGGAAGTCCCCGGTCCGCAGAAGGGAGTCGGCCGTCTGGTGCAGCACACGCGCAAGCACAACGGGCAGGCATGGCCAAGGTCCGAGACCGTGGTACCCGCTCCCAGACAGGCAGGACCTATGGCTCCTCGACGGAATGCAGGACGTGAGCGAGAAAGTAGACGCGTGGGCAGATTGCCAATGAGAACCGTCTCACGTCAAGCGAATGCACAAAAATAATGTGCTGCGCATGCCTGTGTTTTCAACACAGGCAGCACATGAGCAGGTCTCACAAGACCTCGTTTGCAGAGACTTTTTGCGGCAAAGTGTATCAGCGGGGACAAGGTCCCTGAAGTCATTTAAGTTTATCCCGATTAAATCATCGGTTGCCAGGGTGTAAGGCGCACTCGGAAGTTGTGCAGGGCACAGCAGAGTTCCACCACGAGATCGCGGACGCCCTCCTTCCACAGACGGATCCGGTCTTTGACGATGCGACAGCGCTTCAGCACCCAGCAGAGACACGATGAGGCCGGCGCCCTCGAGTAACGGCCGGGGGATGCCCCAGCAGCGGCAGGCGGAGGGATGCGGTATGATGATATCCGAGACCCCGCTCCCATCGGCGTCTCCCCCTGGAGGAGGACACGCCGCAGGAGGTGAGAGACAGGAGGAACAGCGGTATGCCGGATGTCTATACCGTGACGCCCCAGCCCGTGGCGGGCCAGCAGGGGGCGGTCTGGATCCGCTGGCTGGATCGCTACGCCCAGGAGCATGCGACAGCCGTGGCGCAGATGACCGTACGCGATTTCCCGGCCTGGATCGTCGCGCAGATTGACGAGGCAGCAGACGGGGACACCGCCACCACCACCAATTTCGCGATGGTCGTGACGCTCATGGCGCGCCTAGGCGCCGCCCACGGCCTGCGACGTGTGCCGCTCACCATGCAGGCCGCGGTGACCGTGACGCAGGCGCTGGTGTGCGACAAAGCCCTCGCGAGGCTCCGCGCAGACGCCCTGCTCGGCGATGAGCACGTGGAGGACGCCCAGACCGGGCCCGCGAGACCGCTCGGTGCCACGTTGCAGTGCTGGCTGGACGTGGTGCTGCATGCTCCTGGTGCCCCACCGTCTGCCGCCCGGTAAGCCGCCCGTGGGCCGCACAGGCGCGTGCGCCGGCCTGGGAGACCACGCGCCCCGGCGGGCTGCGGGTGGTACGGGTCGGTCAACGCGGGGCCGGCGTCCGCACGGTCCGCCATGGCCGCACCAGACAGTCGCTGGCCTTTCTGTCGGCGCCGCGGCGGCAGGCGGGCGGCGGCGCAGCGCCGTTTTCCCTCCCATCCCAGACGCACGTGTGGTACGATGGGGACCAGAGAAAAATCTGGGGAACGCCACGACACCGCAAGGGGGAGCGATGATCTTTGAGGAGGTGTTGGATCAGGCGCTGGCCATGCTCCAGCGGCGCGGCCGCGTGACGTCTCGCGCACTCCAACTCCAGTTCCAGCTTGACGACGACCACTTGGCCGCCGTGAAGGACGAACTCCTCTTTGCCCACCCGCAAGTGCACGAGGAAGCGTCACAGATGCATGTGCTATGATCTCCGTGGCAGCAAGGTCCTCATGCCGGTCGTGCGCTACAAGGAAGGCTCTGCCTGAGACACCTCGCACAAACCATAGGGATATGCACCAGGTTGCGACGCAGAGCTGACCAGCCAGCATGACGACCCTCGACAAGCTTGGTTCGTCATCGACGCAAATGATACGTCTCAGCACAGTCATTTGTTACGCTTCCATCGAGGGACACCATCGGCCATTGGCATGCCGTCGTGACGCATGGACTCCCAGGACAATGGGCGTATAATGCGCCCTACTGTCGCATCACGCCCTCTTGGGACCCTCACCCTCTCCCAGAGGGAGAAGGAACCACATCACAGGAGGGCAAGACGTATGGAGTACAAGGTCATTTCCGGTGATGGCCACATTGACCTGCGCTGGCTGCCCCATGACCTGTTCATGTCACACGCCCCAGCGCAGTGGCAAGACCAGGTTCCTCAGGTGCGCGACACGCCGACAGGCAAACACTGGTTCGCCGAGGGGCGAGACCTGACGACCCGGCCATTTGGCACGCTGGCCAACACCGAGCCTCCCAAGCGCGGGGAGTCGAAGCACATCGACCGCATGTACGAATTGGGCTTCTACGACGGCCAGTCGCATCCCACCACCCCGGCACTGCGCATCCAAGACCAGGAGATTGACGGCGTCAACGCTGAGGTGATGTACGGCATCTTAGGGATCAGCCGACTCCTGGAGAGTCGTGAGCTGCTGCACGTGGTGTACGAGATCTACAACACCTGGGCCGCCGATTTCTGTCAGGCGAACCCGGCACGGCTTGTCGCCCTCGCCTGTATCCCCAACGATGACCCCGCTCTGGCCGCCGCAGAGCTGTGCCGCGCCGCCAAGCGCGGTCTCAAAGGCGCCGATTTTGCCGTCTCCACGGCGGTGAAGCCGATCTGGCATCGCGACTGGGATCCTTTGTGGGCCGCGGCTCAGGAGTGCCATGTCCCGATCTCATTCCACACCACCGGCTACACCGTGCGCCAGCCCACGGATGAGCAGATGGCCCAAGAGTACGCCTCCGAGCGGCGCGCCACTGGACTCACCCTGTTCCAGCTCGCCGGTGCCGAGTTCCTGGCCAGCATCATCTTCTCGGGCGCTTTGGAGCGCTACCCCGGGATGAAGTTCGTGCTGGGGGAGTGCGGCGCCAGCTGGATTCCCTATGTCCTGGGCCGTATGGATGAGGAGTACGACGACCAGTTCCGGCATCTCAACTTCTCGCTCAAACCGAGCGAGTACTGGCGGCGCCAGGGCTACACCACCTTCCAACACGAGACGACTCTCGCCGACGTGGCGCATCTCGTGGGCGAAGACACCATCATCTGGGGCTCGGACTACCCGCACCCGGACGGCATCTGGCCTGACTCACTCAAGGTGATCGAAGAGGATCTGGGTCGCTTGGACGCGCGTATGCGGCGTAAGATCACCTGTGAGAATGCGGGGAAGCTCTACGGGTTGATGTAGCGGTGTGAGGGGACATGCCCTGGGGCGTGCTCCCGTTGAGAGAAAGGACAAGAGAACAAGGCAGTCGTATACTGGTCCTGCATCAACTTTCCTATTCTAGAGGAGGGACCAGAGAGGACTGCCTCAGAGGTAGTAGCCCTCTAACGGGACCAGGGTTATTCAGCGAGTACCAGAGGATTTTTTGTTCTTGGGCAAACAATCCTCCTCTTAATGCGCGGGTGGCAGCAGGAGGAGCTTGTGTCGTCCATCTCGCGAGCCCAACCGCACCCTCGGGCTTTGGAGGAGAGCTTCTTGGTCGATCTGTTTGTCCTGGAGGATAACGTGGACCCATTACAGGGACACTACCCGAAATTGACAAGGCAACCGCAATCTGGTCAAGGAGGTAAAACCTATGACTACCGCCGCGGGTGAACAGAGCCCGAGCCCAGGCAAGTTCAATGTAGTGGGTACGAGGCCCATCCGCCACGACGGCCTGGACAAGGTCACGGGCCACGCTCGATACGGTGCTGACGTGCACCTGCCAGGACTGCTGCATGGCAAGGTCCTCCGCAGCCCCCATGCCCACGCCCGCATCCGTTCCATCGATACCAGCCAAGCGGAAGCCCTGCCCGGCGTGAAGGCCGTGGCCACCGCCAGGGACTTCCCGATCATCGAGGATCGGGTCATAGACCTCGCTGAGGTCCAGGGCAATGCCAGGCTGATGGCGGAGAACATCCTCGCGCATGCCAAAGCGCTCTACAAAGGCCACGCTGTGGCGGCCGTGGCAGCGACCAGCCCCCACATCGCCGAGGAAGCCCTCACGCTCATTGCGGTGGACTATGAGGTGCTGCCCGCCGTCCTCAATGTGCATGACGCGATGAAGAAGGATGCCCCCCTGCTCCACGAGCACATGACCACGAGGTTCCGGGTGGAGCGCTTCGAGCGAGGCCAGGACACCAGCGAGAAAAGCAACATCGCCGGCCACCTCCAGTTCAAGCGGGGCGACCTGGAGCAGGGGTTCAAAGAGGCCGCCGTCATCGTGGAAAGGGAGTTCTCCACCCAGACGGTCCACCAGGGCTACATCGAGCCCCATGCCTCCACGGCCTCCTGGGCATCCGATGGGCACCTGACCCTCTGGACCAGCACCCAGGGCCCCTTCGCCATCCGTACCGCCACCGCGGCTATTCTGCACATCCCCGAGTCGATGGTGCAGGTCATCCCGATGGAGATTGGCGGGGGGTTTGGCGCCAAGCTGGTCGCCTACCTGGACCCCGTGGCGGCCATTCTCTCCAGAAAGAGCGGCCGGCCGGTCAAGATCGTCATGGACCGCAAGGAGGTCTTCGAGGGGACCGGGCCCACCTCGGCGACCTCCATGCGGTGCAAGATAGGGGCCACCAGGGACGGGCGCATCACCGCCGCCCAGCTCTCTCTGGTCTATGAGGCTGGGGCTTTCCCCGGCTCGCCCGTGGGAGGTGGCGCCTTGACGGGCCTGGGGCCCTATAAGATAGACAACCTGCTGGTGGATGGGTATGACGTGGTGGTCAACAAACAGAAGGTGCAGGCGTACCGGGCGCCTGGCCAGCCCCAGGCTGCCTTCGCCGTGGAGGTGGTGATCGACGAGCTGGCAGAGAAGCTGGGCATGGACGTCCTGGAGTTTCGACTGAAGAATGCCGTGCAGGAAGGGGACCGGATGCCCAACGGGGTGCCCCACCCCAGGATCGGCTGCAAAGAGGTGCTGGAGGCCATGAGGGCCCATCCCCATTACCAAGCGCCCCTGGAGGGCCCCAACCGTGGCCGGGGGATCGCCGTAGGACACCGGTTCAACAGCGGCAACACCTCCTCGGCCACCATGCACGTGAACGCCGATGGCACCATAAGCCTCTTGACCGGCTCTGTGGACATCGGGGGGACGCGCACCTCTGTGGCGATGCAGGCCGCCGAAGTGTTGGGGCTGAGGGCCGAGGACGTCAAGCCCACCGTGGTGGATACCGATGCCATTGGCTACACCGGCAGTACCGGGGGCAGCCGGACCACCTACGACACGGGGCTTGCCGCCATCGCCGCCGCGGAGGAGGTGAAGCGGCAGATGAAAGCCCGCGCGGCACGGATCTGGGAGGTCCAGGCTGAGGATGTGGAGTTCAGGGACGGCGTCTTCACCTGCACGCAGCACCCAGAGGACAGGAGGACCTTCAAGGAGCTGGCCAGACAGCTCAACCGCACCGGCGGCCCCATCACCTGCGCAGTGTCTGCGCCCTCCACGGGTGTAGGGTCCACCTTTGCGGGGAATATTGTGGACGTGGAGGTGGACCCGGAGACGGGGAAGGTGGCCATTCTGCGCTACACTGCCATCGTAGACGCCGGCCAGGCTGTGCACCCGAGCTATGTGGAGGGGCAGGTCCAGGGCTCCACAGTCCAGGGCATCGGCTGGGCACTGAACGAGGAGTACTTCTATACCGAGGACGGCACCATGGCCAACGCCAGCTTCCTGGACTATCGCATGCCCACCACCCTGGACATGCCCATGATAGAGACGGTGCTGGTCGAGGTGCCCAACCCCCGCCACCCCTTTGGGCTGCGTGGAGTGGGGGAGGTGCCCATCATCCCACCCCTGGCGGCCCTCTCCAATGCCATCTCCCAGGCCATTGGGGTCCGGATGACCAGGCTGCCCATGTCCCCTGGTGCCATCCTGGAGGCGATGTGGGAGAAGAAGGGGAACGTGTAATCTGATAGGGCTGACCTTGAGACATGCGTGAGGACATCAGGCCTTCCCACCTTGTGGGGGAAGGTCAGGGTGGTGTTCTACATGCGGGAATACGTTGTGCATGATCCCGCAACACCTTGTTTTAATGGATATAAGAGCTCTGAGTGAAGCTCTCATCTCCACTTTCAGACCACTACCGTCTAGAGGAGGGATGAACGTGACGACCTACGCTGTGGTGGGCAAACCCGTGACCCGCGAGGATGGCCCCGAGAAGGTCTCGGGCAGGACGTGCTACTCCGGAGACCTGATGCTGCCGGGGATGCTGTGGGGGAAGGTGTTGCGCAGCCCGTTCCCCCACGCCCGCATCGTCCACATCGATACGTCCCGTGCATGGCAGTTGCCCGGCGTCCGTGCCGTGCTCACCGGCCAAGACCTGGCTGGCATGTTGGTGGGCCGCACGTTGCGTGATGTGCCCTTGCTGGCCCACGAGAAGGTGCGGTTCGTGGGGGAGAAAGTGGCCGCCGTCGCCACGGACGATGTGGACACGGCCGAAGAGGCCCTGACCCTGATCGACGTGGACTATGCGGAGCTGCCTGCCGTCTTCGACCCGGTGGAGGCGATGCAGCCGGGGGCACCTGTCGTCCACGACGGCTCCCCCGCCTACGAGGGCCCATCAGGGCTGGTCCACCCCCAAGGCAATATCGGCCACCATACCACCTGGTCCGGCGGCGATGTGGAGCAAGGCTTCCGCGAATCGGACCTGATCTTTGAACACACCTTCACCACTCCCTGGGTGCACCAGGGCTACATGGAGCCCTACGCCTGCATGGTGGCTATCGACGAGGCGGATCGGATCCAGGTCTGGGCGAACAACAAGCAGCCGTTCCGCCTGCGGTGGCAGCTGGCGAGTGCGCTGGGGGTGCCCGAGGACCGGATACGGATCAACCCCTGTGCCATTGGGGGAGACTTTGGCGGCAAAGCCGGCGCCATGGATGTGCCCTTGGCCTATGCGCTGGCCCAGCGTGCAGGCCGGCCGGTGAAGATGCTGATGACCTACAGCGAGGAACTCATGGCCGGGAACCCGCGCCATCCCGCCGTCATCACCATCAAGAGTGGGGTGAAACAGGATGGGCGGCTGTGGGCCCGGCGCACCCGGGTGGTCTACAACGGGGGGCCTATGGGGGTTTCAGAGGCGCGCTGACGCTGAGCGGCGGCCGCCAGGCGGGTGGTGGGCCCTATCGCATCCCCCACTTTCGGATCGATACCTACATGATGTATACCAACAACGTCCCCTGCGGCTCGTATCGGGCTCCGGGCGAACCCCAAGCGGTGTTTGCCGTGGAGTCGCACACCGATATGATTGCCCGGGCCATGGGGATAGACCCGTATGCGTTCCGTCTGCAGAACGTCGTCCAGGAGGGGGACGTCTCGGGCACCGGCCAGGTGTTCCGGCATGTGCGGGGTGAGGAAACGTTGCGGCGCGCGGCCGAGGCGGCACGCTGGGATGCCCCAAAGCCAGGGCCGTACTTTGGCCGTGGCATCGCCCTGGGGCAACGGCCGCAAGGCCGGGCCGTCTCCGTGGCCCGGGTCGTGGTGGACGCCCAGGGCCACGTCACCCTCTGCTCGTCCGTGCCCGACACCGGGGTGGGCTTCTATTCCGTTGGGCGGCAGGTGGTCGCAGAAGACCTGGGCCTCTCCGCGGCGGAGGTGGGCGTGACCCGGCTGGACACGGACGCCGTCCCCTTCGAAACGGGGGCGGGTGCCGGCACCAGTGTGGGGGCGGCCCATGCCGCGCTGGGAGCGGCCCGGGACGTGCGGCAACAGCTCACGCACCTGGCGGCCGAGTGCTATGTCTGGCCGGAGGAACGCATCGTGTTCAGACAAGGTCGCGTGGGTGTGGAAGGCGCTCCGGAGCGCAGTGTCTCCCTCGCCGAACTGGCGGCACGAGCCATCGCCGCACTCGGCCATCCCATCGTCGGGGAGATGACCACCACGGCCGAGGAGCCGGAGGTCACCTCCTTCTGTGCGCAGGTCGCGGAGGTGGAGGTGGACCCGGAGACGGGCCAGGTCACGGTGCACCGGATGGTCACGGCCCATGATGTGGGCACCATCATCAATCCGCTGGACCATCAGGGGCAGATCGACGGCGCGGTCATGCAGGGGCTAGGGTATGCCCTGATGGAGGGGCTCCAAGCGGACGAAGGGCGCATCACCACGCTCAGTTTAGGCGAGGCGAAGCTCCCGACGATGCAGGACATCCCCGACCTGGCCACGGTGCTGGTGGAGGCCCCAGGCGGCGAAGGTCCCTACCAGGGGAAAGCCATCGGCGAAAACCCCATCTCCCCGGTGGCCCCAGCCATCGCCAACGCCGTCTATGACGCCGTGGGGGTGCGCATCCAGGATTTGCCCATCACGGCAGAAAAGGTGCTCGTCGCTCGCCATCCCTAGCGAGTGGTATCAAGGGGGGCTCTTATAGTCACCAATGGTATGAGTATGAACTGGTTGCGAGTTTTCAGGAGTGCAATGCTGCGCACGGACGATAGACGAGTACAGTGCCGTCAGAAAAAGGCGTGGCACACCATGGCAGCGCGTGCGTCTGAATGCGCATGATCACCGCATGTTTTGCTCGGGTGCTTCAGCGGTGTATTGGCCGCATATGCACGTGCTTTCGGCTTCTATTGCCATAGGTTAGGAAGATTAGAAAAACTCGCAACCAGTTACAAAGCATAGGCACCAGGAGAAGAGGATACTGCTTGTGACCGGTTTGTCCACGTATCCCGCACATGCTCTCCAACGAGCATCCTCACGCACGCCGCCGCGGCTCATTGCCCAATAACATCACGTGTTGGTGGAAAGCCACGTGAGCTCGCGCGGTCCGTGTCACGTGCGTGTTCCGCCTGGCTCCTCCCGCTTGTGCGCGATCATGAGTCCTGACCCAAAGCCGTCCCGCAGCAAAAAAGGCGCCCGGACGACGTCGACAACGCCGGCCGCCTGGAGGCACGCGCGGTGTTCACGTTCCGTGTAGGACTCGCCGGCATCAAAGGTATTGAGGAAAATCAGATTGAAGCCCACGGCCTCGAGCGGCGTGGTGTGCGTATCATCCAGTATCTGGCCAATTGGGTCAGCGTGACCGCTAGCCCCCCCGCACCTCCACCCACATCCACCAGGGTCCGGGTCGTCGCGAAATCATACCGTGCGCCTACTTCCTGCGCGGCGGCCATGGTGGAGACGTTGATGCGCCGCAGGAATGCTTCTAAGGCCTCGGGGGACGCCTGAGCAAAATCGAGATGCGCCTGGGGGACCCCGGTCAGGAGCGAGGCCGCCGTGTGGAGCTTGAACGCCCATTGGGCCGCGAGGTGGCGGTGCCGGGGACCCAGGGATGTGGGCGTGCCCTGCACTAGGAAGCGCTGGGGTTCGGGGGTGTTCGCGAAGCGGCCGTCCTGCTCCGTCAGGAGGCCGGCGGCCACGAGGGCGTACAGCAGGAGCCGCAAACGCACTGGGCCCACCCCGACGGCTTCGGCCAGCGGCACGGTGGTCAGGGGCCCACCTTGTAAGGGCGTGAAGACGTCCAGTTGCAGCCCCGCCAGCATGGCGAAGGCGGCATCGGCGCCCCAGCGGAGGGCGTGCATGGTGTCAGGGCGTGGGACCGGATGTTCCATCGTGGCCTCTCCCCAGCTGGTCAACCTCGCGGTCGAGCGCACCGCCGTGCTGGCGTATGCGGCTCGACCGCATTGTACCCGGTGGGTGCCATGTGGTCTAGCCGTGGTCGGACGCGCCAGAGGTGTGCCGGGTACCCGGTCCGAGGGCATGGACGCCCACTCCTGGAGGCGTGGGAGTCCCCAGGCGTCGTCCGTGATGGCCTGGCGGAGGTGCTCCAGGGGGCCTATGGTCCGCGGCATCCCATCCTCCCCCGCCGTCGCACGGCATACGCCAGCGCGCATGCGTGGTGGATGCCCGTCCCCTGGGTGTGGTACGATCCTCTCCGTCGCCAGGGAGTGCTGCGGGCGCACGCCCGTGGGGCGTGCGGTCATGGCCGTCTCTGGGTCGTGTGCCTGGCGGCCATCGTGCGGAGGCACACCCGCCACCTCGTGGTCCCTTTGATAGGATGTCGACACGGCCGAGGTGTCCGAGGCCTTCCGCGCCGCCGTGGTCTATGCCCGGAAGCTCACGCTGTGCCCGACGCGTCTCGGTCCCGCCGACGTCGAGGCCTTCTTCGCGGCGGGGCATGATGAACGGGCCTTGTACTTCCTGGTGTTCGTGACGACGGTGTTCACGATGTCGAACCGCATTGTCCACGGGTTGGGGCTGGCGATGCCGAGCCCCGCCGGGCTCCACGAGGCCGTGGAGCGTCTCCATCGCCAGGGGTATGCGGGCACGGTGCAGTACATCCAGGCGCATGCCCAGCACGCAAGCGCCCCGCGTGACAGGGGGGCATAGCTGCTTGAGAGGCACGCTGGGCATGCGCAGCCCCCACGAGGAGTGCGCACCACAGAGGGGTCGGCTGAAACATTCCGCCCAAAACGGTCATCAAGCCCCCTGTAGGAGTATGATACCAGGACCATTCCTGGTCACACAGGGCGAGCGGAGAGGAAGCACAGGATCCCACGCGAGGTATGAAAGGGGCACGCATCCCAGGAACACGGCCATGAGGCACACGACCCATCCCGCAGCAACCACGAACCAGATGGAGGGACACGATGACTGACCACCACAGCACCACGACCAGCGGTGCGGCGCCCGGGCTCACGGCGACCGCTCTTGAGCAGTTCAAGACACAGGTGCGCGGCGCACTGCTCTGTCCCGGCGATGCGGACTACGACAGCGCCCGCACCATTCACAATGGCATGATCGACCGGCGTCCCGCGCTGATTGTCCGCTGCGCCGGTGTCGCCGACGTCATCACAGCCGTCACCTTCGCCCGCACCCATCACCTCGTCGTGGCGGTGCGCGGCGGCGGCCATGGGGTGCCGGGCTTTGCCGTCTGCGACGGCGGCGTGATGATCGACCTGTCGCGCATGAACAGTGTGCGTGTGGACCCGGGCGCCCGGACCGCCCGGGCGGAGGGCGGCTGCACGTGGGGCGACTTTGATCACGAGACCCAGGCCTTTGGCTTGGCCACGACGGGTGGCATTGCCCGCCCGACGGGCATCGCGGGGCTCACGCTGGGCGGTGGCCATGGCTATCTGATGCGCACCTACGGTCTCGCCTGCGACAACCTGCTGTCCGTGGATGTGGTCACGGCCGATGGACGCTTGCTGACGGCCAGTGCCACCGCGCACGCCGATCTGTTCTGGGCGGTGCGAGGCGGCGGGGGGAATTTCGGCGTGGTGACCGCCTTGGAGTACCAGCTCTACCCGGTGAGCCAGCTGCTGGGTGGGCTGCTGGTCTACCCGCTGGCGCACGCCAAAGCCGTCTTTCGCTGCTATCGCGACTTCACCCAGACCGCCCCGGAGGCGCTGGGCTCGCTCTGCAACCTGGCGACGTTGCCGGACGGCACCCCGGCGGCGGTGGTCCTGCTGGCCTACAACGGGTCCGTTGACGACGGCGAACGCCTCCTACGCCCCCTACGAGAATGCGCCCCGCTGCTGGCCGATCAGGTCGGCCCGCTGCCCTACATGGCGTTACAAAGCATTGTGGAAAATTTTAACCCGCCAGGCCTGCGCAACTACTGGAAGTCGAACTACTTGCGGGACCTCAGTGACGCGGCCATCGATGTGCTGGTGGACCACTATACAACCGTCCCTGCCCCGCACACGCATGTGGTGATTGAGCATCTCGGCGGCGCGGTCAGTCGGGTGGGTGCCGACGCGACGGCGGTCGATCACCGCGACGCCCTCTATAACTTTCTGATTGTCGGCATGTGGACCGACAGGACGATGGATACCAAGGTTATCGGCTGGGTACGGGAGTTGTGGGGGGCGCTCCAACCGTTCTCGTCCGGAGGCCTGTATGTCAATTACGAGGCGGAGCACGATGTTGGACGGGTTCAGGCGGCCTACAGTCCAGCCAAGTATGCGCGGCTGGCGGCGGTGAAGGCGACGTATGATCCCACCAATCTGTTCCGGCTCAACCAGAACATTCTCCCGACGGGGTGAGCAGGCCAGAGGCAGCGCCGGCCGTGTGCGGTGGCAGCACGCGCCGGCGGGCGCCCCGCGGGCGTGGAGCCTACCCACCGCCAGCAGGCCACCGCAGGGCGAGATGCAGTGGGAGGAGAAGACGCTGTGCACCACACGCCGCTGAAACGCTTTGCCCAAGACCGTATCATGGGGAGGCTTGAGCCTGTTAATCAATGGTGAGACGATACGCCAAGAGGAAAGAACAGCGTAGTGTCGCGGTGTATGATATCTCCAACCGTGCTCTGCTGCCGTGTCGGCGCTCAGCTCGGCGAGCTCTGTCTTCCAACCCATCGGCACTGTGTACCGACGACCCGCCCCCAAGCGGAGGAGATGAACCATGTTCAGCGTGCTTGTCGGTGCCCTTGGGGCGCTCGCCCTCGCGTTGCCAGCGGCAGCGCAGGTCACGCCATTTCCGGGCGACTTCCGCACGCAGGAGATCACGACGGACGACGGTGCGACAATACATATCCGGGTCGGGGGTCAGGGGCCGGCGGTCGTGCTCCTCCACGGCTTCGGCGACACCGGCGACATGTGGGCGCCCTTGGCTGCAGAACTCGCGCGAGACCATACCGTGGTGGTGCCCGACCTGCGCGGCATGGGCCTCTCCTCGCATCCCGCCGACGGCTACGACAAACGCACGCAAGCGGCCGACGTCCGGGCTGTCCTCACCCACCTGGGTATCGATTGGGCGGCCATTGTCGGGCACGATCTCGGCACCATGGTCGCCTATGCCTATGCCGCCCGCTATCCCGACACGACCGAGAAGCTGGTGGTGATGGATGCGCCGGTTCCCGGCATCCCCCCCTGGGACGACCTCGTGCGCCATCCCCTGCTCTGGCATTTCTCCTTCGGTGGCCCGGATGCCGAGCGGCTTGTCGCTGGACGCGAGCGCATGTATCTCGATCGCTTCTGGAACGAGTTCGCCGGTGACCCCTCAAAGATCGACGAGCCCACGCGTGTTCATAACGCGACGCTCTATGCCCGGCCGGGCGCAATGCGCTCGGCCTTCGCCCAGTTCCTTGCCTTCCCGACAGATGTCAGGGACCACAAGGCGTCAATGGTGACCAAGTTGCCCATGCCGGTCCTCGCGATCGGTGGCGAGAAGTCCTTCGGGGCCAACGAGGCGGTCGTCATGCGCAACGCCGCCACCCATGTGACCGAGGTCGTCATCCCCCATGCCGGCCACTGGCTCATGGAGGAGCAACCCGCAGCGACCATTATCGCGATCCGTACTTTCCTGGACGCCAAGCCCTGAACGGCACCGAGGCGACCGCATGGCGGCGCCGGACAGGAGATGCCGGGGACGTCGTGCAGAGATCGTGCGGTCATTGCCCGGCGTGAGGCGCTTCGAGCGTATCGTGAAACCCTTCGCTCTGAGGAGATCGAGATGGCTCGACACTGGTTCATAACAGGCGCGTCCGGCGGACTCGGGCGGCACTTGGTGGCGCTCGCCTTGGCAGAGGGCGATGCCGTCGTTACCACCGTCTGACGCCCAACCACCCTCAGCGAGCTTGCGACGACGTACGGCGAGCGCCTGATGGTCGAACAGCTCGACGTCACGGATCGCAAGCAGGGCGGTGGGCGGATCATCCAGATTTCGAGCGTCGGTGGCCAAATCGCGCTCCCCATCAGTAGTCCGTACCACGCCGCGAAATGGGGACTCGAAGGCTTTACCGAAGCGGCGCGCCAGGAGGTCGCCGAGTTTGGCGTGTATCTCACCATTGTCGAGCCGGGAGGGATGCGCACCAACTTCCAAGCCGGTCTCCAATGGACGACCGAGACCCCCGTTTACCGGGAGGCGACCGTCGGGAGGGTGCGCCGGTGGATCGAAAGCGCGGACGACAGCGTGTATACCGGTAATCCGGCGAAGCTGGCGCGCGCTAGCTTCGACACGACCACGTCTACCCCGCCACCGCTCCGGTTGACGCTCGGCGCCGATGCCTACGACTTCGTCCACCAGGCCTTGCAGGACCGTCTCGCCGCGCTGGAAGCGCAGGAGGCGCTGGCGCGCTCGATGGCCTTTGCGGAGCCGACCATGGAAGAGGGAGCCTCCACCGACTGGCATGAGGCACTGCAAAAGGGCGTTCCAGTGGGGAGACCCAGATGAGCACGTCCTCCGACACCGAATTCACCGGCAAGCGGGCGCTCGTGACCGGTGGCACCCGAGGCATCGGCGAAGCCATCGTGCAACACCTCAGAGGTGCGGGAGCCACGGTGGTCACCACCGCGCGCTCCACCCCCCAGGACCTGCTGCAGCCGGATCTGTTCGTGGCCGCCGACCTCAGCACGGCCGAGGGGGCGGAGCAGGTCGTCCGCGCGGTGCGGGAGCGCCTCGGCGGCGTTGACATTCTGGTCTACAATGTCGGCGGGTCGTCGGCACCAGGCGGCGGCTTCGCCGCCCTCACGGACGACGCGTGGCAGCAGGCGTTGAACAGCAACCTGGTGGCCGCCGTGCGGCTCGACCGGGGGCTGCTGCCGCTGATGGTGGCGCAGGGCGCTGGCGTGATCATCCACATCTCCTCGATCCAGCGACGCCTCCCGCTGTTTGAGGCGACCCTCGCGTATGCCGCCGCGAAGGCGGCGCTGAGCCCCTACAGCAAGGGGCTGTCGAATGAGGTCGGCCCGCACGGTGTCCGGGTCGTCAGCGTGGCGCCGGGCTTCACAGAGACCACGGCCGCCACCGCGCTGATCGACCGACTGGCGGCGAACGCTGGCACCGATTGGCATGCGGCGCGTGAGCAGTTGATGCAGTCACTCGGCGGCATCCCGCTGGGCCGTCCGGCTGGCCGACCGAGGTCGCCGAGCTGGTCGCCTTCCTCGCCTCGGATCGCGCCGCAGCGATCACCGGCAGCGAGTATGTCATCGACGGGGGCACCATCCCGACGATCTGACGTCTCCATTGCCAATAATCGCTCCTCAGGCCTTGCCGTTGATGCGCGCGCGCCGTCTAACTACATGGAGGTTGCTGTGACAGACGAGAAAAGTGTACTCGTGATTGGTCTGGACCCAACACTGATTGATTTCTCACACCCCGACTACGCGGCGACGGGCATGGACGCAACGAAGGTACTCGCCGGTCTCAAGGCCTTTGAAGACGAATTGACTCGTCTCGGCTACAGTGTGCACATGTGTTTAACCGACTTTGGTGCAACTGCGGAGGCAGTTGTGCAAAGCCAACTCAAGCAGAAGCGGTTCGATTGTATCCTCATCGCGGCAGGCATAAGAACGATTCCAAGCAACTTCATGCTGTTTGAGAAGTTAATCAACGTGGTGCATGAACACGCTCCTCACGCGAAGCTGTGCTTCAACACGAAGCCGAGCGATACAGCCGAGGCAGTACAGCGTTGGCTCTGAGGTACGAGACGGCTGTGATCTTTTGTGAGTCAGCCGCCTAACAAAAGTTGTAGCCGAACACCACTCGGTTCTGTACGGCCTCAACACTAGACCCAATCCGGTATAAGGTCTAGTCGCTGGCCGCCGTCCACGATGCCACGCTAGAGCGCAGCCTCGATAGAAATTCGACGTGGTTCGTCATCTCGTCGGGTTCCATGACGCCCCAGATGAGTAGCAGCGCTTGCATGATATACCCGATAGGGTGGGTGTCTGGGGGACAATAGGCAATGCCAGCATGGGGTATCTCCTGGCTGTGCAACACCAGAAAATCCTCGTCATGGGTCACCATCACCCGCGTCTTGTCCCGTGCGAAGGCTAATTGCACGTCATCGGCAGCGCTCAACAAACCGGCTTCGGATGTGACGGTGACGTCCACACCATACCGCTGCAAACCATCGGCAATGGCATGGTCCACATTCTCATCCAGGTGGAAGCGTATCGATTCCGGCATGACGTGCGTCGAGCTGTTGGCGAAGTTTCGAGGGGATTTGTGCTTTGAGCGTGGCGACAAGAGCCTCAGCGTCCCGCATATCCTGCTGGATTGCTTCGCGGTGATCGTAGTAGTAGGCGAGTGCAGCATGCACCTCGGCAGGAGTCAATTGCGGATAGTGCGCTACGATCTCCGCCACCGAATAGCCCAGACGCTCATGCCAGAGGGCAATATCCTGCACGCGGATACGATGACCGGCAATCCGGGGTTTCCCGCCGCAGGTGCCGGGGGTCGTAACAATGTGCTCCACACTGGATGGGGTGTGGTGCGGTTCATGGGGGGCGGTGTGTGTTTCCATACCGTCTATCATACGCAAGAATTGGCCTACATGCCAGCCCATCTCAATTACCTAGAAGGCCAATATAAACTATATTGGCCTTTGTCATCATAGACCTACTGTCTGCCCCTTTTTTAACCCCTGTTGTGTGACGTAACATATTGTTATTACAATCACTTCCAACGAGCATTCAACATCGGCATGCCAATTCAAGGAGGCGAAAAGATGACACCCGCGTGGGCACAGCGGCAAGAGGAATTGTTGAGTGATTGTATCGTTTCCCCCGAGGTGTTCACCCCCATCGTAAACCGTCTCGGCGAGTTCGTCGTGCCCTATCAACACGCGCTGGAGACCGAGGCCGGCCCGCACCACATGCACCTCTACCTCCAGGGGCTGCTGTCCCATTTGCAACGTAAGAATGCCGAGGAAATTGCGACGTTGGTCGATGTGGAGCGACAGGTCATCCAAGACTTCATCAGTACCGCGCCATGGGACCATCGCCCGTTGATCACGGTGCTGGTTGGACAAGTGGCCGAGCGGTTGGGTGAACCCGATGGCATCATCGCCTTCGATCCCAGCAGCTTTCCCAAGCGAGGCGCCCACTCGGTAGGAGTAAAACGTCAGTGGTGTGGGCACCGGGGCAAGGTCGACAACTGCCAAGTGGGTGTCTACATGGGATATGTGTCTCGTCAAGACCATGCTCTGCTCGATTTCCGCTTGTCTCTGCCCGAGGACTGGGCACGGGACGAGCGACGACGCCAGGAATGCCACGT
>Ga0070706_100002288_pt1 | contig 19346 bp, 25 predicted proteins | sample KBSK5501metaG_FD_65476 | JGI IMG/M metagenome (GOLD analysis project Ga0070706, IMG submission 65476) | Corn, switchgrass and miscanthus rhizosphere microbial communities from Kellogg Biological Station, Michigan, USA - KBS K5-50-1 metaG | ecosystem: Host-associated > Plants > Roots >... | reverse complement strand
CAGCGGCGGCCCCAGCGGCGGCCCCAGCGGCGGCCCCAGCGGCGGCCCCAGCGGCGGCCCCAGCGGCGGCCCAAGCGGCGGCCCAAGCGGCGGCCCAAGCGGCGGCCCAAGCGGCGGACGATGCCCGGCAGGCATCGTCGATGATGGGCTGCGCCTTCTTGGCTAGAGCCGCGCTGCTAAGAGCTTCCAGCGCCCTGAGCTTGGCGGCATGTTCTGTCAGTCCGGCCCGGTCAAGCCAGACGGGCGCAAACTCGCGCACCAGCCAGTCAGTCGCCATCCAAGCCCGCGTCGTCTCATCGGCCTTCGTTGTGGCGGTGTCGACCATGAGCGGGATGAAGCGCTTGAGGCGCTGCCGCTCAGCGTCGGGCAGCGAGTCGTTCCAAGTCCTTCCGAAGGCGGCGATAGTAGGTGCGACGCACACCGGGTGGTCGTTGAAGTCGCGCCGCTGGACATAGGCCACGACCTCCAAGAGACATGCTCCGTCCTGCGGCGATGAGTGCCCGCCACTGGCAAGCTTGACCTTCGACAGCCAGCGCTTGAGCGCCGCGGGCCTCTGCGTCTTAGGGAGAGGCGGAAGCGGATTAGCGGTCGCCATCGCGGAACCTCGCTTCCAGCGGTCCGAGTCCCCGGTAGTCTTCCCAGCCGGGCGGCGTGTCAGTGATGCGCGCGACGAGCGTCTCGCCGTCCAACAGACCACGGCCGAGGCCGCTATCGGTGAGGCGGTGAATCTCGTCGGCGTTGACGATGGTGCGGATCGTCGCCTCGCGGTGGATAGCGTCGATCTCGGCGAGCCGCTCCTTGGCGTCCCATGCTCCCTGGTGGCAGCCGCAGTCGTCATCGGCGCAGGAGCCCGCCTCGTCGACGATGTCCTGCAGGCGCTGGCGTTCGGCGTCCATCATCGGAGCCGATGCACTTTCGTTGTGAGTCCGCGCAAAGCCCAGCGTCGAGCGCTTCGATAGGGCCAGCCATGTCTGGCAAGCCACCTGCTCAATGAGAGAGCTGTCCAGCGCATCCCACTGCCGATGTGCTCGTGGATGGTGTGCATCTATCGGACGGCCTGCTCGATGAGCCTCTGAAAGAGGCCCGGTGCGCCCTGCACGAAGGCGACGAGGGCGATGAGGCCGAGGAACATCAGGGTGCCGATGGCGAGGGCGAAGGGACTTGTGTATTTCACGTAGAATCTCCTTGCTGAGGCCCATCCCGTCTCTTCACGGAGCGAGGGGTGGGCCTTGGTGTTGTCAGGCGGCTGGCGGAGGGCTCACTACGGGCACGCGATCCACCGAGATTCCGTGCTTCCGCATCCATTTGTGCATCGTTTGCCTTGAGACGCCGTACTCCTGGGCGGTTCGGGTAACTGATCCCCCATTCCGTCGAAGGGCCTTGCTCAGCCCCTCCGGGCTTGGTTTCGTCACCAGATGGAGTGTCACGTCAGTCAGTCGGTGCCTCCTGCCTTCGCTGATACGCGCATCCTAACGCATAAGAGACACCTGTCAACACCTGAATCGCACAAGGGTGTTGACAGCAGGCACCACAGGGTTTACGGTTGTCGCCTTACACCTGTAACCTGTAGGCGATGATTGACCTTCCGACCCCAGAGGAGCGAAAGGCAGAGGCTCAACGACTCCTGGCCGGCCTCAATGGCGCGTGGGTCGCCGACCGCATGGAGCGCGACCGGAACACCATCGCCCTCTGGAAAAGCGGCAAGCGCATCCCCGATCTCGAGGACCTGCTGCGACTACCGCGCGCGACGAATCGGCCGCTCATTGCGCAGATGCAGGAGCGACTGGTGCGCTATATCCAGGGTGTCAGGACTTCGGCGGAAGAGGAGGTGCGAGCTGCCGACGAAGCCGTCGCAGAAGTGACTCGGCGACTAAGCGACGGAAGCGGAGAGGGTCAGACGGTGGATGACCTAGATACCGTAGAGCCATGATGAATGTCAGATCAATGAGAGGACCCAGGACGTCGGGTTGGGGCACATCGGCCTCCCTCCTAAGAGGCACGCGGAGCGGACGCAGCCGGGACACGCGGTGAGGTTAGGTGCGGTTGGGAAGGGTCCGCAACGCTTAGGTGAGGTTTAGCGGTGCCAGTGGGCACCGAGGAGGAGCCATGTGGCCGTTCAAGGGAAAGCCCAAACGAATCCTGGTGCGCCGTTATCGCGCGATGGGCGAAGGCAGCGCGCGCCGCAAGTTCCAGCGTGATGCCAACCGACTCGCAGAGCACGGGTACCGCCTGACTGGATCATCCGATAAGAGCCACAAATGGGCCTTGCAGCGGGGGGACATCTTCGCCACCTACGAACTCGCCTCACCGCCACGCCCTTGACTTCGGGAATCCGGCCCCGCGGACGTTGTGGTGGACGATGCTCGCCGACACCTTTGAGGAGGTCGCCGCCTCGCTGATCGTCGGAGCCTCCGTGGCTACGAGGACGAACGTGCCGACGCGAGTTGCCACGTCAGCCGTGGTCGGGGCGTCGGTCGCCGTTTTGAACGACCCGCGCTGCGCCGACTCGGCGGTATGAGGTGCCTCTGTACTGGTTCTGCCGAAGGTACCGATCCGCGCGACCGACACGGAGGTTGTCGGGGCATCAGTGGCCGTGCGACTCAGAGAACTCGAGGCCGGCCGAACCGCGGCGGTGAGGCAGATCCAGGCGGAACTGGTGCTGACCGTGAAGGTTCCGGGGTTTTCAGAAGCCGCGGTCAGTTCTCGGCGGGCGATCCCCATCGACGGAGCACTGCCGCCCGGCACATCGCTCGATGTGTTCGTATAACTGGCGGGGAACCCCGAGAACGATGGACTGGCGTCGGCTCCCGCGACAGCGAACCACAGCGTGTTCTCGGTGCCCCAGTTGTTGGGGTTGAGCGACGGGGGGTCCGGAGTCGTGCTGGTTCCGGATCCGGTGGCCTCGGGAACCGCGCCTGAGCTCGAGAAGTTACCGCCAGCGGTTCCGAGCGTTCCCTCCCAGCCCGTGATGCGGAAGACGCGCCACGCGCCCGTGACGGCCCCGGTGATCGAAAGAGTGAACGTCCCGGTCTCCGAACCGTCGGACTTCTTCTTGCCTATTCCCTGGAGGACGGGAGAATTGGTGCCGTAGTCGACCACCCAGCCTGCTGGCAGGGATGGCGTCTGGACGTCGTTGAGCGCGAAGAAGAGGAGGATCAGGTCGCCGTTGGCGAGGTTGGTCGGGTAGGTCAGGCTCCAGGAGGTCGAGGCTGAGGTGACCGTTCCGTTCTGGGTATCGGCATCGCTGACTTGCGGGAAGGCCACATCACAGCTCGTATGCGAAGGACGCGCCTTCGCCAACGGTGCCGTGGATGTACACCTTGTTCACATCGTCGATGCCGAAGGTCCAGTGCTCACCCGGCTGCAACTGGAAGCCGCCCGTCGTGTTGTTGGCATCCGCGGTCACGTTCGAGAGGCCGACGTAGAGGGTATGCGTGTTGCCGATCGTGGCGGTGACCGTAACGCGGTGACAGGGAGTAGAGGCAGATCGAAGCTGCGTGCGCGCCGGTCCGGCTGCAACGACTTGGTGTCCGGTGCCGGTCAGGATCGTGAAGTCGGTGACCAATTGCGGCGCGCTGTCGTCTCCCGCTCCGGTGACATTGATCGCGACGCCAGCGGCCTTCATGTACACCGTGCCGTCGGGACCGACGACCGGATCGATGGCCTGCGCCTGACCGTTGAGAAGACTGTTGGGGTTGGCCATGCCGCGCTCCTTATCCGGCCACCCAGCCGGTGCTGAATGGTCTCTCGTGGATACCGACCACGGCTAGAGTCTCATTTCCGGTGTCGTACATGAACTCCTGCGTCAGGATCCAGGCGTCATGCCCCGGTATGTCGAATTCATTGGCATCGTCGCCGAGCCAGTAGATCACGCCGTTACCTTCGACAGAATGGTCGACCGCCGTTCCACCTTGGGGTGATAGATGGTAGGTCCCTGTCGTTAGAGTGAAACCTTCCCCAGACGCGACCGTGAACAGCGGATCAATGTTGAGCACAGCCAAGGCAGCCGCATCGCCAGCCGTCGTCCCGGTCGTCACGTCACCGAGCTGGAAGACGCCAACCCGCGTCGCGTACAGGTCGTTGTGGAAGTCCAATGAGCAAGCGGTTGGAACAGCCCCGATCGAAACAACGAGCCATTCTCGGAACGGGGCGGATGTGGGTGCGATCTGCCACAAATTGATAGGCGTCACGCTGACCTGCTGGATTGAGCTATTCACGCCGTTGTAACCGACGCGGATGCCACTCGACAGCGTGAACCACTGCGGGTCACCGAAGTGGTTGACCGATGAGTTGTTCACGTAGTACGCGATTGGGTTCGTGACTCCGCCCGCACCGGGCACTACCGCGGTCGCCTCTCCGAAGATGGCAGCCATCACTGTGCTGGCGTAGTAGCGGTCAGGTGGTAGAACAGGCCGGTCGTGGCTCCTGTCACCAACGTGGCGGCAGTTCGCCCGTGAGTGTCGGTCACGCACGGCGTGTTGATGGGCGCCACCGAGCCCGTGCCCACCGTAGCATCGAACGAGTCGGTTACCGTCAGGCCCCAGATCACTGGTACTCCCGCCATCCGCACCGGCTTCTTGGAGTGGTCGACCATCTGCGAGTAGACCGTGTAACTGTGCGAGGGCAGGAGCACCGGGGAGACCAGGTGGACCACGTGCTCATGGGTTGGCAGCCGGGCGGTCGCCAAACGCTGCGCCGTGGTGCGGTACTTCTGACTGAAGCGCGGGATTGGGAAGTCACCGAACTCGAGGGTGTACTCGATGAAGTCGTTGCCTGGCTTCAGGCGTCCGGCGACCCGTTGAATTGGAAAGGAGTGGTTGTTCAGCCCATCGGGCAGGCGCGCATCGGTGATGGTCAGCATCTGTCCGCAGCGCCAGCCGTTGACCGCTTCAGTGGGAGAGCCAACCACGATACTGCCGCGCAGACGAGCCCGGCGGGCATAGTTGATGTAGCTGTGGCCGACCGCCTTACGGTCGTGGACCGTAACCGACTGGGCATCGACCAGCATCTGTCGGAAGACCGGGTTAGCGTGGAATCCGGTTCCGGCCCCACCACCTTCCCATCCCGTCCCCTGGAAGTACGTCGAACCGCTTGGATTCCGAATGAAGTCGGTGACTCCGGTGATGTACAGCTCCTGGGGCATGTAGCTGCTGTCGTAGTCGATCGTCAGATTCCGCCCGCCGATCACCGTCGACCCGTTGATCTGGGGGTGGACGTCGGTGATACGCGCTGGCGCCGTTCCGGCGAAGGGGATGGTCGGCGACAGCAGCGGGAGGCCGAAGCCGGCGATCAGGTCCCAGTCCTGAAACGCCATCCAGTGCACCTCATCATCAGGGTCGATCCAGCAGAAGATCGGGAATCCTCCGAGCGCGCGCATCTCGTCGAGGGCCGAGCGCAGCGTGGTGTTGGTCCACTGAAGTCGGGACTCGCCCGTCACCGGGTCGATCATCACCGAGGATGAAATCCAGTCGTGGACGAACGTTGAGGTACCGAAGGTGCCAGCCGATGGGTAGGGCGGCTTCTGAACGTAGACGTCGAAGAGATGCTGAACGGTGGCCGAATCGGTGGACAAACCATGAGCATCGGGATCGATGGGCGTGTAGGTCTGTCCGCCGTCGATCGTCACCCACGTGAAGCCATCGGCGGCGCCCACCAAGCGCGTGTCGAGCAGGCTGTTGAAGTCGGTTGCCGACAGCTTCCAGCGGCGCCACGGGAAGCCCGCGGGCAATCCCAACTGGCTTTGCATGACCTCGCCCTGGAAGAGGGTGATGCCGCCAGAAGTGGTGACGAGTCTCAGGATGTCTCGCCAACCGACGGTGACCGAGCCGCCCGTTGGCGTCGGAGGCTCGCTGCCGGGGACCGTGTTGGAAGCACCGAACTCTCGGATCGGATCATTGAGCCGGTCCTGGATGGTGCCGTGTGCCTGCCCCACGCCGTCGATGCGCTCTTCCCAGTCGATGTCCCATTGCGCGGCCTTGTCGCTGGTGGCAACCGGAGGCGTCAGCTCGAAGTCGTTGACGAAAACTCGGACCGGAACGCTCATGCGCCCGTCACCGGATTGGCGGACGCGAACCCAGAGCTGAAGTTGCTGGCGGAGCGGAACAGGATGCGCTCGACGAACTCCCCTATCTCGCGGTCGTCGAGGTGGACGTGGCTGTGGTGTTCCACGACCGTCAGGCCCCCGCCACCGCCCGCAGGCGTGATCGTCTCGCCGCCGTGGACCACGGCCCACATCGGGCCGCTGCCGGGGACGGTGCCGCCATGCTGGAACATGCCCGCCGTGGGGATCCCGCCCGTGGGCGCGATGGAAGGCGTGTAGGACGTGCTGCCTGCCCCGTGGTAGGCCGGGACCGTTGCTGGCGTGGCAGGAGGTCGCACCTGGCCTTTGGGCCCGTAGTTGGGAGATAGTCCGTTGAGAGCAGTATTGGCTGTGCCCGTGTTGCTGAACAACCAGCCGAAGAAGGAAGCAATTACTGCGGCAACGGTCTGAACGACGCTGATCAGAGCGTTGATGACGCCAGTCGCTTCAGCAACCGCTCCCGCGATTGCTGCGGCAATGATGTTCCACACATCGCCGATCGTCTTGCCTGTCGTGGTGGCGATGTTTGCGGCGGCCTGCCAGATACCGCCGATGAGCTTGAACGCACCATCGATGGTGTTCAGCAGGACAGTGGCGGCCACTCCGATGATCGGGAACACAAAGCGACCGATAGCGATGAGCAGTGGCGTGGCAATCTGGACGGCCTGCATGATGACCGCGAACGCGATGGCGATGACATGCGCCATAACCTGGACGACGGAGCTCACGGCGCCACCGACCTGGCTGACAACGGAGCTGATGGCCGGCCAATTGGTGCGTACCCAGCCCGCCACTGCATTGAAGGCGTCCCCGAGTGCGGGTAGAACATTGGCCCGCAGCCAGTTGAAGGCGTCACCGATGGCCGCACTGACCGTCCTGACGATTGTGGACACGGTGTCCCACGCGGGGCCAAACTTCGCCTGCATGTCGTTCGCCGCCTGACCGACTCCGCCCTGTCCTAAGGTCAGAGCCTGGAAGAGATCTCCCAAGAAGGCCATGACCGGGCTCACAACGCTGATAACCGTGCTGAAGGCACTGACAAGGGTTTTGGCAACCGTGTTGACAATCGCGCCAACCCCTGCGAACGGTCCCTCCAAGAACGTTTCAGAGGCAACGCCACCCGCGGTGAAGGCATCCTGAATCGCCCACTTGATTGTGGAAAATAGATCGACGATTGCACCGATGGCCGGGCCAATGGCCCCGATCACGTTCGACACGATGTCTCGCATCCCGAACCAGTTATTGATCCACGCATATCCCAGCGCCACGACAGCAGCGGCGATGAGACCGATGGGACTTAGGATCAGGGCGAGAACGGGACCGAGGATGAGCGTTGAGGCTGCCAGTGCCCCCACACCGGCGGCAATGAGCAGGATCTGAGCTGCCAGCCCCTGATTGGCAGCTGCCCACTGCGCGAAGCCGGTGAGGATCGGGCTCACCACTTGGATGGCTCTAGTGAGCGCTGGAATCAGCCCCAAGCCAACCGAGGTGACGACGGTACTAACTGCTGCGTTCAGGTCATCGAGGCGTTGAGCCGCGGTCGCGTTTGTCGCGTTCCAAGCCTCGCCGAAACTGCCCGCGCCTTCCTTGAGCGCGTCGTACTTGCCGTGCAGCTTATCGAGAGAGCCGATGAGGGTCATGATCACGCCAGAGGATCGTCCACCACCGAAGGCACCGGCCAATAGCTGACCCTGCTCTACGGCATCGAGACCGGCGTGCTGCATGTGACTGCGGAGATCCATGAGCGCGATCATCAGCCCGTTGGGCTTGCGCATGTCGTCCGCGAGCGACCGAGTGGTGAGTCCGATACTAGCGAGTTCCTTGGCGGCCTTCGTCGTTGGTGCGCCAAGCAGAGCGAAGGTCATGCGCAGCCGAGTCGCGGCGTCCTCAGCGGGCACACCCTGGTCGGTCAAAACCGCTAGAGCGGCACCGACATCGGTGATCGAGAGACCAAAGGTTTTGGCCGATGCCAAGACTCCGGAACTGAAGCTGGCTGCCAGGTCCTCCATCCGCATGTTGCCGGTTCCCACGATGGTGTTCAGGGTGGCCATCGTGGTAGCCATATCGGTCGTGCCCTTGATGCCTGAGTACTGCGCCGCGACAAGAGCATTGGTGACGGTCTCGAGGTCGGCGTGGCCGATCTGCGCGCCCATCGCCGCCACTCTCAGAATGTTCAGCGCCGCAGCACCGCGAAGGCCAGCAGACTCGACGTGATACAGGCCCTGGGCCAACATCTCGGGACTCAGACCGACCACGGGAGCCATCGCCAGCACTGCTCCGGTGAGGTTCTCGACTTCCTTCTGAGACGCGCCAGCTTGGGTATGGATGAGCTCCATCGCTGCTTGGAAGCTCGTGGCGCTCTTCAACGCTTCGATCCCAAACAGCGCCGTCCCGGCAGCGACCGCAGCACCAGCGATCCCCACGCCCTTCAGGGCTGCTGCCGCCGCGTTGGTGTGCGTCGTCGCAGCTGCGCTGAAGCCCTTGAGTTCCCCTTCACTCTTGACCAGTGCAGAACTCAGGGCCGCGTTGTTACCGGCCAGAATGACGAGCAGCTCGCCGACGATCGCCATCAGCCCTGCCTCGCGTTGTGCATGGCCGCCCAAGCGGCGATCTTGTCGCCTAACTCGTCAGGGGTCGGCTCAGGCTCCACGGCGCCCTCGATCTCGGCTTTGATCGTCCAGTAGGCGATCCATTCACCGAACTCATCGCCTTCTACCCGACGCTGCGCCTCCCGCACCGAGGTTCCCATCTGTTCGGCTAACCTGAACCAGAGGAACCGTTCTGGCCGCCTTTTAGGCCAGCCTGCAGCACCTCCACGTCACGCTGGGAGAGGTTGGACAAGCGCTGTGCCGCAGTGAAGACCCGCTCGAGCGCTGCCGCCGACTTGTCACCTAGGGCCAGCACGTCGGCATCGCCGAATAGCCTCGCGCCGTCCTCGCCAACCACGGACATCGACACCAGGCGGGCTCGCACGTTCTCAGTCTCTACGGCCTCGATCTCGACGGTGCCCTTCTCAGTGCGTCGGTAGCGGACCATCGAGCCTTCATAGCGGTCGCGCTCAGTGCCCGACAAGGCCCGAACGGTCACGGCTCCGCCCCACTCAGGAACGTCGACGACCTCCGTGTTCCGGTCGTCTGCGGCAAGGATCTCGTCTTTGGTCAGGAGTTTGGGTTGCTTCGTGGTCATGTTGACCTCCGTTCGGCGAGGGCACGCAGCCAGTGCTGCGCCTCCTCGATGTGAGTGATGGCTAGGCTGAGTTCCCTCGCTCCGTTGGTGCGGTTCAGTTCACGCAGGCGCGCGCAGACAGCCTCCAGCACGGCATCGGGCGTGTCTCCAGGTCCGCCCGGTCCAGACTGCCAGCGGATCAGGCTGTGGTTGCCGATAGAGGCCATGCTGGCCACCCAAGTGCTACGCGATCGTTACTGGGCCGGTGACGGCCAGCGTGATGTCCAGCGTCGCGGCCTTGGCGTGCGGGAACTTCGAGCCCCACTTCGTGACGCGCGCGCTGAACGCCACCTGGTGTGCGGCGTTGGGAGCCGGCGGATCGATGGTGAAGGCCTCGACACCGCGGTTCTGCAGCGCGGTCAGCATCGCCGTCTGGCTGCTATCGCCCGGAATGTAGTTGCAGGTGAAGGTCACGTCACCGCCATCGAGCAGTGTCGTAATCCACTCCCGGTAGAAGTTTGGCGAGCTCTGGTTGGTGACATCATCCTTCTCGGCCACCTGCTCCGGGCCGTTGATGTCGCGCACCTCGGCGATGAGCGTGCCGGCGTGCTTCAGAAGGAAGCCGGGTCCCGCCACAGCGTTGGACATGGGGTTTCTCCTCTCCTAACCGCTATGGAAGGGTGACGACGGCCAGCAGCACGTCGGCGTGGTTGACGTTGATGTTGAGGCCGGTGTTATCCCAGCCCGCCGTCTTGAACGGACCGAAGATCTTGATCTTGCCGATACCGATCGAGTACGACGTGATGTCCCCGGTGCGGTTGAAGGCGTCCACACTCGATCCGAAGGTGATCGTCTTGGCGGCCACGTTGATGTTGTGAGCAACGACGATCGTCTTGTTGTCAACGATGGGCGTCACGTTCCCGTTGCCGACATCGCCCGGAACCTCAGTGAGATCCGATCCGGGAGTGAGCGGCAGCACTGGGTATGACCCCGGGAGCGTCTGTGCGGCGATGTTGGTACGGGACATGGATTCTCCTTGCTAACTACTGACTGGCAGACCCGGCAGGTGCGAGGCCGACCACCACGTCGAGCGCACGCCAGTAGCGATGCGTGTCGTTTTCGTGGCCCTCGGACTGACTCGGCGGATATTCGATACGGCTGGACAGGAATGGGGTCCGGGACTGATCGCCGAAGAGGCCAGCCAGTGCCTTGGCGATCGGGATGAGGTCGGCGTAGACCAGAGAGAAGATGCGGAACCGCCAGCGCGGCGAGCGGTACTCGTAGCCTTCCTGGGTCACATCGGTCGGTTGCGAGACGAGGCCGTAGGTGACCGCCGGCAGGATCGGCGACAGCAGCGCACTGGTCACCGGATCCTTGACGCTGGGCGGCAGGACCAGCGGATAGATGCGGTCGCCGATGAGCAGCGTCAGGGCCGCGTCGCCAGTGACCGTGGAGTGGATGAGCTCGGGATCGGTCACAGCGCCCTCCCCACGTGCTCATGCACCGCGTCCAACACCTCTTCGTGGTGCTCATCGGCAGCCCTTGTCGCCGGGTAGTGAGCCGCCTGGCGGCTATCCCCGTACTCCAGGATGCCTCCGTAGGCCACGTCGGATACCACGCCGACCACTTCACCATCGGAGGTCACCCGAACAGAGTCGCGGTAATGGCCGGTCAGGATCAGATCATCGGCGATGATGTTGTTCACCCAGGCGTCCTTGATCCGGTCCGCGGCCTCCATGAGCCCGGACTTGGAGGCCTCGGAGATCCCTTCCCGATGTCTCTCGAGGTTCGCCAGCAGCTCGGTGAGTCCCAGCACGGTCACAGTGGGATCCTCCGTGCCTTGAGCTCCATGTGGTGGCCGGCGCCGCCCACGTCGGGATTGACGTAGACGACCTGGTATGCCTGCATGGGATCCACGTCGACGCGCTGGATCTTGTCGAGCTCGCGCACGCTGGTCCCGAACTCCAGGTAGATGCGGGTGTCGACTAGCTCCGGTCCCGCCCCAGCGCCTTCCGGCCACTTGGCGCTCATCTCCTGAATGAGACCGCGAGTCGGCGTCGCATCCACAAACTCATCAGTGGCCGCCTGCGAGTCTCCGATGGGCTGCCCCGTCTCATCGACGAAGAGCTGGCCTGTCGAGTCGGCCGTGGTGTCTGGTGCGGGATGCTTCACCAGCAGTTGGTGAACCAGCCGATCATGGAAGCTCATAGCAGGATGCCCACCATCGGCTTGAGCGACTCAAGGATGGATTCGCGCTGCTCGGCGTAGCCGTAACCGGGCCGAGACTCGTAACTCTCGCTCCATGTCCCGATGGTCTGTGAGGTGAGCCCGAACTTCGTGTTCACATCGAGCGAGATGAGTTGAACCGCCACTGAATCGCGCAGTGCCTCGTCATCGCGTGGCAGATAGGTCACGCTGACCTTGCCTCTCCACCACCGCGACGGATTGGTGCCCGTAGTGAGGCGACGCAGCGTCTGACCCGATGACCGCAACTCGAAGTCCGTGTCATCGAGCTCCACGCCGTCTTGGCCGGCCCACACAAACTCCAACACGTCGCTGATGACGTCCGCGGGCCGTGAGAGCATCAGTAGCTCCCCACGCGCGCTGAGGTACTCGGTTATCGGACCGCTGGGCTCCACACGCTGCTCGATGGCCTGATAGGCCGAGTCGAGCAGGCTCTGCAGGGCAGTATCACCCAACTGCGTGTCAAGCCGGAGTCGGAGATCAGCGACGGTCAGCATCAGAGGGCGTAGCTCGACGGCAACGTTGAGGTGTGCATGACGGTCAGGTCGTTGGTGCTGGTCGTGGCGACCTTCAGGTAGCCCGCCACGTCCACGTCGTACAAGTACAGGGTCCCTGCCGCCTGCGAGGCTGGGATGGTGGCGATAGTGCGCTGGCTGTCCGACAGGACGATGGTCGCCGCCACCGAGTTATTGAGGACAACGCCGTGCAGCACGCCCTGCGAGCCGAGGCAGAACGAGCCGGCTGCGCAGCCGACCACGATGGTGTCGTTGCCGCCAGCGATGACCCAGCCTGCTCCGACGACCGCAGTCACGGTGCGATAGAGCTTGGTGCTGGTCGCCGTCGAGTCAGCGACCGGAGTCATGACCTCGGACTGCACCGCGCCGGTCAGGTCCGTGCCAGTCACCGTGATGGTCCCGAGCGTGTCGGTGCCGGTCGCCACCGTCGTGTGCGTGATGGTGACCAAACAGCCGCCCTGCCACACCGGGCTGGGGTTGGCGACCGTGTAGGCGCCGACCTTCATGTTGGTCGACGTCACGAAGCGGTTGGTGACCGCCGCCGTGGTTGCTGCGATGTTGGTGTAGGTGTAGGCCATCAGGCTCCCCGCTTCTCACCAGGCGCTGCGGTGGCCTGCTCGACCTCGGGCTGGTTCCTGCGCGTGACGAGCGGACCGAAGCTGTCCGGCCACTTCTTGAGCGCCGGATCCTGAGCATCGACCACGGTGCCCTTGGCGATCTCCACGTCCTCTCCATCGAGAGAACCGTTGAGCGCGACGAGAGCCATGTAGAAGGCAGGTTTGTTGGCCATGTGCTTCCTCCTGATGTGGGGGCGGGTGAGGACTCCCGCCCCCACGGGGACCTATCTAACTAGGCTCAAGTCTTGTAGTCCAAGATGCGACCGGCATCGACGTTCAACGGTGCGGCGTGGTTGCGCCACATGGCGTAGATCGCCTGCTGGCCGGTGACCAGGTTGCCCTGTGAGGCGCCGAAGATGAACGGGATGAAGTTGATGTTCATCCCGACGCGATCGACGATCACGTAGGACTGCGGGTTGAAGAGCACCGCGATCGTGATATGGCTGGTCGCAGCCGTCGCGATCGAGGGTGCCTCGTTGACGGGGTAGCCAAGCAGCCGCAGGCCGGTGTTGCCGTCCGACTGGGTGACCGGGTTGCCGACCGCGGGGTACTGGCTGCCACCGAAGAGCTTGCCGCCCGTGGTCTCCAGCGACTGGAACTTGCGGAGGGTGGTCCGGTTCATGGCCCACACGGCGTTGAACCGATGTCGCACCGGAAGCGCCGCCTCAACGAGGTCCGCGTCGGCCGCCGCGAGGACAGTCGAGCCAGCCGTGTCGAGCTGGGTGTAGGCACCCGACGTGCCGTAGACCGGGCACACGCCGATGCAGGTGACCGTGGAGCCGACGCCGATGGCGAACGACGCCTCTTCCTCGTTGTCCTTGGCTTCCTGGATCAGGGTCGCCATCTCCGAGGACAGGTCCGTGCGGTCCTGGAACATTTCCATGGAGGCCGTGATCTGCGCCTGGACGCGGTGCACGATGTACTGCGGCTGGGCGAAGGTCGGTCCCTGCTCGATTGCAGGCGCCGCTTCTGTCGTCCGGGTCGCAGTGACCGCGGTCGCTGTCAGGGCGTTCCACGTGTCGGTCCCGACGATCGAGACCGTCCGGCACACGCGCCGGTAGAAGTTGATGGCTCCGGTGTGGACACCGATGGCGATCACGGTCGGGTCGAAGGCGAACGGAACGGTGAATCCACCAGTCCCATCAACGCCCACCGCCAGCGCCGTACCACGAAGCTCCTCAGGAGTCAGGGAGATCGTTCCCCGGCCCTTGATGATCTTCTCGAACGCTCGCCGGTAGAGCGGGCTGCCCGTGGCCTTGATGCGCCGCGCGAGTTGCTTATCCGCGGTGTCATCGTAGTCGAGCATCCGGGCGATCTTGTCCCGCGTCGCCTGCACGTCGGTGTGCGGGTTCGGGAACGTGGCGATCTCGACGGCGCGCATCGCGTCATCGCGGTACTCCTGGTTGCGCTGCTCGAGCGTCCCGGCGCGAGACTCAAAACTGTAGATGTCGGCTTCGGACTTGCGGTTGATCTGCTGAACGTGCGGGACTTCCCACGTGCGCTCTTCGTTCTTGCCGTTGCCCGCCATGCGCTCAAGGAGTGCCTTGCGGCCTTCGAGCTCGGCGATGCGCCGCCCGACCTCGGTGTGCTCCTCGGTCTTGGCAGCGAACACGCCGGCCACGTCGTCAGGAAACGGCAGGCCGTCGTACTCGGTGTTCAGGTCATCGAGCTCGTTCTTCAACGAGGCCTGATGGTTCCTGAGCTCTTCAACTGAGCGGAGCTTGTCTAGAGCTCCGAAACTTGGCTTCTCAGCCATTCAAGGTACTCCTCTCGCGTGCGGAACTTCGGGGTGATCGGGACTTCACTGGCCTGCGGAGTGTCCGAACGCGACGGCTCCGGAGGAGTGTCGGGCGGCGGCTCAACGGCCGGGGTTGCGGCTCCGGTGTCCACCGGAGTGCGGGCGACTTGGGCTGAACGCATCAGCGACTCGAACTGCTCCGGGTCACGGCTGCGCTTGTAGAAGACGTCGGTGGTGGAACGCACGCCGACCCCGGCGTTGGGGTTGGCCGGGAAGGTGACTGGGCCGAACTCATAGACGCGGGCCTCGGTGATGGTCCGCTCCGGGATGCCTTCGGGGTTGGAGTCCGAGGACTCTGGCTCGTAGTCCCACATGTCCTTCTCAACGCTGAAGCGGAAGGACGAGCCGTAGGCGCCAGCGGCAAGGCCGGGAGCCAGGTCGCGGTTGTAGGACGTGTCGAACAGCGGGACTTCGTAGGCCGGACCGATCTTGTCGGTGCGCAGCTCATCGATGTTGCCGAGCACCTTGTTGCCGATCTGCGGATCCTGGCCGTGGTCGTAGAGCACCTTCATCTGTGATCGGCTCTCCGCGATCGTCTTGTCGAAAGCGGTCTTGCCCACTCGCTCCTTGAAGCGCCCCTCCAGGAGCGAGTTGACCTCATACCAGTCACCGAAGGTCGAGAAGTGGCCGACCATCGTCGGCATCACGTTGCCATCGCTCCTGGTCTCGACCGGCATGGCCACGGCGCGCGTCACCGGGAAGGGCAGCCGCGCTGGCGGAAGATCTTTCATTCGGGATTCCCCTTCGGGCTCTGCGCTCGAATCAGACGGAAGCGAGTGCGTGTTGAAGAGGTGGCTGTAGCCGCACGCGGCGTTGCCGGCCTGCGATACGCGAGCGCGGGCATTCGCCAGGTGCGCCGGATCGACCTTGCCTGAAGCGTCGTGATGCGGGTAGTGGCGAAGGGACCGAGGAACGGTCTTACCCTCGGAGTCCTTTGTGCCGCCGGAGTCGATGCAGGCGAAGGCAGAGTCAGGTAGGTCATTGACGTACTGCGTGCTCCAGACGGCCCGTTCATCGGACATAAGAAGAGACCTCACATCACACGCTTAGGGCACGTGCGCGAAGGCCTCAGGATCCGGAACTGGAGACGAGCTCTCGGCCGGCAGTGTTCTGTTGTGTGACGTTGTACTACGCGGTGGCTATCCCGTCAAGGCGAGTGGGGTTGAATTCTCGGTTCCGCAGCGCGGACAGGTCGTCCTCCAGCCCGGAGGGGCAACGTCGGCAAGGTGTTTGTTGCACTTCTGACAGCGGCCAGGCATGCCCATCGTCAACTGAGGAACGGTCTCGAACATGGACGGGAAGGTGCGCATCAACGGATGATCGCCCAACACCTCAGTGCCGGCCCGAATCATCCCCACGCCCGCGAGTTGCCCGTCCACCGGCCAGAAGTCCTCGATGGCACGCCCGGGCAGGAGGTTGGCACCGGGAGCCTGCAACTGGACCGAGACAAGGCCGGTGTGGATGAGCCGAGAGAGGTCACCGGACGTGATGGCGTCGACGGCACTGACCGGCTCGAAACCATTGGTGATCGCCGAGTTGACGCTGCTCATCTGCGTCTGGATGGTGTCCGCGGCATCCTTGGTGTCCGCCCGCAGGAAGCCGATGTTGCGCTCGTCGTACCACAACCGCGCGGCGCTGTTGGGTGGCGGCAGGATCGACTCCAGCGAGCCCGCCATCTTGTGCCACAGCGGCCGCAGGGTCTTGTCGGCGACCAGCCTGGACGCCTGCTGGAAGTTGCCAGCGTTCAGCGAAGATCCTGTCAGGCCTTCGGAGAAGGGCACGATGACCGGATGCATCCCAGCGGCGGAGGCGATCCGTGTCTCAAAGCCTCCCTGGAGAGAGCGGAAGTCCATCTGCTGGAAGTTGGCACCGATCACCGTTGCCTCCGCTCCCCCGCCGAAGTACATGGAGCGGTAGGCGTTCATCACGCCACGATGCTCCTGCTCAAAGGCAGCGATCCACTCCTGAGCCTTCTCCACGGTCATCGAGGCCGGCAGGGTCACAGATAGGTTCGGAGTAGCGGCGTTACGGAAGAAGGCGAGCTTGTGGGCGGTCGCGGAGGTATCGGCCATCAGCTCGCGTAGGACCGGCGTCAGCCAGCTCATGCCGCGGTACTGCGCGATGGGGTCAGGCACCATCCAGAAGTGAGCGACCTCGTTCCGCAGGAAGACGCTCGGCTTCTCGTTGGACCACGGACCGTGCGGCTGGTAGACGTAGCCGACCACCTCGGCATCCGGATCCCAGGTGTCCATATCCTTGTTGGGTGAGCCGATGATGATCGTCACCCAGTCAGGGCGCAGACGCTTGATCCGGTCCCCGCGTCGCACGCCGTACCAGTTGCCGGCTAGGTCGAGATCCACGATCGCCCGCATCAGCAAGTCGGCAGTCGTCTTGCCCGGTTCGGGGTGTTCGAGGATGCGTAGATCAGCCGTTCCGAACAGGTTGCCCGGCTGACCGTTGCGCATCTGCTGCCACTGGAAGCGCGCCTCGCTGAACAGCGACATGCGAGCCAGCATGCAGGCGAACACCACGCCGTTGCCGGCATAGGCGCCTTCCACCAGGCTCACGAACTCGCCGGTGATCGCACTTTCCTTGTTGGGCTGCATAGTCGTGCTCAACATCGGCGTGCCGTCGAGCGTGAACATCTGCCAGTCGTACAGGGACATTCCGGTCGAGCGTTTGACGAACGGTCCGGCGACCGAGCGTGCCAGGACTTCGAGTGGGTTCATGGTCTGACCTCAATACCTAAGCCGATGAAGCCGAAGGCAGCGACGGCCAGTCCGGCCAGAATCACAGCACCCGGAGGGAAGATGAGCCCGACGCCGGCGACGACGATGGAGCCTCCTAGAAGAGTCAACGCGGTGTATAGGAGCCTGGTTCTCACACTCGCGCTCCATAGAGCACGAATGGCTCAGGCTCCGGTTCGACGAGCATGGTCTTGGCGGCCTCGAAGGCGAGCACATCGGCCACCGCGCCGTCGATCTGACGGCGGTCCTCGCCCTTGATGAGCACGTACATCGTTCGCCCATCCTCTTCGGAGTCAGCGAGGCGCACCTTCTTGAGTCGCGTGGCCTTGACGTGAGCGTTGGTCACCGGATCGTCGTCGTGGGTATGACTACCCTCGGCTAGCCCGGTGCGCCAGCGGTCGACGGCCGGCGCGAACTTGCGGGCCTGGTTGGTGTCCAACGCCTGCACGATCTCGTCACCGGCCGAATCCTTGCCGTACAGCGCCTGCCAGCTCTCGAGCTCCGACTGCCACTTCGGAGGATCGGCTAGGAAGCGGCCCACCTTCCAGGTAGCGAACGCCTTGGCGACGGCTTCGTGGACCTCGGTCCTTGGAACATGCCAGTCGTCCGGAGCGTCGTGGGGTCGCACCCAAGCACCGATCAGGAAGCTGTAGCCATCCACCGTGCAACCTCGGAGCACCGTGGCGTCGCGGGAAATCGAACCGTCGAAGCCGAGCCCGATCGGTGTATTGGCTGGAACGTCCTGCGGCAGCTCGCGCTCATCCCATAGTCTCGGGTCGACAGCTTGGGCTACGCCGGCCGTGCGAACGTTGAAGTAGAAGCGCAAGGCGTCGTCCCACGGCGTGGCCGGATCGGCGATCTCGGCCAGGATGCGGTCGAACTTGTCGACCATCCAGAAGGCATCGCGGTAGACCTCATGCAGCGACACGCGCAGCTTGTCCTCAGGCCAGTCCAGCGAGGGTTCGATCGAGGGCCGGTTGGCATAGTGCAGGACGCCCGGCTCAGCGATGGTCGAGACGTCGGACTCCTCGGCCACCGAGCGCTCGCCAAGGATCGGGGCGTTGGTCGTCTCAAACGTGCGGCCGCCCATCTTGGCAGCGTTGCGGCGTAGCGTCCGGGCCAGCTTCCCTCCGCCATTCCTCGAGGTCCACAAGTGCGTCTCATCGAGCACGGCGAATGTCAGGCGCTGCCCTTCACGAGATCCGGCGGCGGCGGTCACCGGCTCGAGCCGACCGGGCTTGCCTCGCAGATAGAGGCGCGTGCGGCCCTGGTCGATACCCAACGCGATGGCAGCGCGATGGTTGTTGGCGACAAGCATCTCGAAGAGCGCCGAGTAGGTGTTGTCGGTCTGGTCCTCGGACACCGCCGCGATTTGGATCCACGGCGCCGGCCGGTCCCCTGTCCCCCACGCGACTCCGACCGGCTCGCCCTCGGCGTCCCAGCCGTCGAAGCACACCGGCCCCACGAACTCCTCGATCGCCAGCGCTCCGGCCCACGGGCTCTTGCCCCAGCCCTTCGCCTCTTCAGCGCGACCGCGGCGGTACAGGAAGTCTCCGGTGTCGGGGTCGAGTTCATACCAGCGCAGGATCCGTCGCGCTTGCTCGTCGGTGAACACCAGCGGCTGCGTCTCATCGGCGGGCGACGGGAGATAGGTCGAGGCGTGAGAGAGGACGCCCCAGCCCAGCGTGGGGAAGTCCTGCGCGTGCCGTGGTCCGTGCCAAGACTTCACTTCACGGCCTTGAGATGCGCGTAGCGGTCGACGACAGGCGTGACCGACGCGCCGGTCTGCTCTTCGGCCTTGGGCGCGGCCCATCTGCGGTCCTGCTGGCCCTTCGGCGTGAGTCCGTAGGTGTCCATCATCAGCCGCATCTCGGTATGACGCTGGAACTCACCGCGCTCCACCTGGTCCCAAAGCCGGATGAGCTGCCGGAGACCCGGAAGGTCGGTCGGCGTCCAGTGCGCGGCGATCCACGAGGTCATCCACGTCTGCCAGGCGGTCCTCGAGGCCTCCATCAGCCCATCGGGGAGCTCAGGCACGGCTCCGAACTGCCATCCGACGCCCGGCGACGACTGCCATTCGCCGCGGATCGGCACGTCAGCGAGGTTGCGGCGCTGTTCCTTCGGCACACGGCCTCTTCCAGCCATTCAGCGGCTCCAGAGTCCGACACAAGGCTTGCGAGG
>Ga0070706_100002287_pt1 | contig 19355 bp, 24 predicted proteins | sample KBSK5501metaG_FD_65476 | JGI IMG/M metagenome (GOLD analysis project Ga0070706, IMG submission 65476) | Corn, switchgrass and miscanthus rhizosphere microbial communities from Kellogg Biological Station, Michigan, USA - KBS K5-50-1 metaG | ecosystem: Host-associated > Plants > Roots >... | reverse complement strand
CACGTCATTCGGCTTGACGGATCAGCCTGGCTGCTCTGGGGTGGGCAGCTGTTGGAGTGGCCGGCACGGGGCGACGGCGCGCGGTGGCCATTGCCACCTGCTGCGAGTCACCTCGAGATCCTGACGCCGCGCTCGCTCGTGGCGGTGCTCCGTGCGGGCTATTCGCTCCAGGTCCATACAAGCGCCAGCAGGACAGTATGAAGCCAGCTCGTGACGGCCAAGTGACAACCCACTGTGAAGTCCATTAAGAGATCTGCAGAGTTGAGAAGAATTCACAGCAGAGAGTTAAGAGTTAGCCCCTTCAACTTTTTCTGCTCGCCTGATGTGAACTGCGATTTTAAGCCGCTCTGTGTCTTTGAATCATCAAACAGCAGATGGTAGTTAGCTGCTTCACCAAATATACCACATAGGCCTATTAATAGGCGGCAGGCGAGTCGCCACGGAATGTTAAGCGCCACCTACGGGCATCCACAGAGGGCAGCTACGGGATATCCGTATTCTCAAACATCACGTGAGCCAGCTATCCTGTGGTCAGTGGATCGGCGTGTTAGGTATGTAGGCGGCTTCCGCTCATCTTCCATGGCGCCCACGACATGAATACACGAGTACATGCAGGGATGTAGATCAGTCGGCATGGATGCTGACACCTCGTGGGGATTGTTCGTGGCGGTGACCGAGGACTTCTGGTCTCCCTTGGTTCCATGCAAGGGAGACCAGTTTTTTTGGCAGAACAAGTGTGCATCCAGTGGCGACGCGCTAGAGGTGGAGGCAAGAGATGGCTTGCAGCTGCCTGTATTCATCGCGATGATATGGAGTTCACTTGAGGTGGGTGGACATCTCCCGCTCATCCTCCAGTGCTGACTGAGGGGAGAGCGCGTGTGGAGACGGATATGACGGAGCAGATCCGCGACATAATTGCGTCACTGCAGGTAGTGGAATCGCAAGTGAAACGGCTGTTGAAAACCACGCGTGAGCGGAAGATTTTCTTCGGGATGACCTACGACTACGTCGACGAAGACATTGCGCATGTCATCGGGCGACTGCGCTATATGCAACACGTTGTTGAACATCAAGCAGCTGAACGTTGATACGTGTGGGCAGACGCCGATTCTGCGTCTACCCGCCTCCGCAACTTATGTCTCGCAGCGTCGTCGAACGTCCCCCTACGGGGAGTGTGCCCGAAGATTGCGGGAATCCCGTATTCCACACGACCATGATGTCAGGTATCCTTTGCGCAATGGGTCGAGGTAGCGGGGTACTCGTGAGCGCCCCAATCGCCTTTTGCTCTGAGCCATGCCACAAGTGGATCCCAAGGACGGTGTTCCAGGTGGTAAGGATGCCACCAGTTCGTGGCGTGTCACGACTCTGCCGGCGTTGACCGGACGTCCCGTGGACGGCTTGATCAGGACACAGCAGTCGTCAGCAGCGAGCGACGAGTGCTTTGGTGAGTCCGTGCTCCAGCGTGGAAATCGACATGAGCGAAGGAACCTACTATGCTCCAGCACTATGAACGTGTCGCCCCTGTTCACAGCGAGATCACCCCTGCCCTCCACGAGTAGTACGCCATGCTCGCCGCGGCGCGCGAGTATCGAGGCGGATCGGTATGCCAGTGCGGTAGCGTGTGTACTGGAGACGCTGGCGAACGACGCCACGATTCGCCAGCTCGTCACTGCCTACCAATCTCCAGACGCCGCAGTAAGAACGCACGTGTTCGACCTATGTGGCGTGGGGAATGCGCGCCTTGACCCACGCGTGGTCGTCGGCGCCGCCTGCGCGCTCCGGTTCCGCCACCTAATGGATCAGGCCGTTGAGTGAAGGGCGTCACACACGTTTTGCGCCCTCAAGGGAGAGTGCGCTACCTGCGACGCCGCATATGCGCAGGACCAAGGAGCGACCGAATATAACGCTCTTGATGTAGCGGAACTGTGTTCAGCATGCGGCCTTGACGCAAGAGCAAAGCCAGCAAGAAACGACGCGCATACGGTCGGGCGTTTTTTGAATAGCACGGAGAGATTACCTGATTGCGACAATGATTGATTTCCGTTTGTGGTTTGCAGCTGGATGACCAGCACTTGGCGATCAGCAGCTCCTATCTCAATCGCATCTACTGTTTCTGCTCGTTGGACTGCAAGGAGAAATTCGATCTTGATCCAGACTCCTACGCTATCCACCCAGCACAGAGAAGTCTGCCTGACGATCGGACTCTAATGGGACAGAAGTAAATTAGTTCGCGATCGCTCGATTTTTGGCCCCATGAGTAGGTAGCTGCTGAGCGCATGGGCCTCCGCAGACGGCAGTCTGGAGGACGGGAGCTGAGGCAATGGTGGAAGTGGCGGACGAGGAGGACACGGCGGCCCCACAGACGGCGATGAGGATGCTCGGCGCAGCACACCTACAGACACGCCGACACCCTAGCGAGCAGGATTCAAACATGATTCGTACTCGCCAAGACACAGCGGGGATAGGCCAAGACTTCAGACGACAGGAACAGCGTTTTCGAGTTGGCGAACTCACCGAGTGGGAAGCTGCGCTGGGGATATCCATCGTTCCAAACAAGGCAACAGATGGCGCAACGTCGCTTGAGGTCCGTGGCGTTTGTGATGGGTGGGCTTGTAAGGCATGACAAGCCGTCATACCATAGAGAAGTTTGCCACGTGGTCCTTTGCGCAACGCGAACGCCACGGGGAGCATGCGTCGTCGCAAGGAGGTCGATGATGAGCAAGCGGAGCGAGGCGACCAAGCTCAGCAGGACAGCTGCCAGAATGAAAAAGAGCGCTCCTGCGATGACTGGTGCTTCTCCTTCCGCACGCCTGCGCGCGGAAGAACGCGCAGAAGAAACCGCGGCGTATCTGGCTGCCATTGTAGAATCGGCAGAGGATGCTATCGTGAGCAAGACGCTGAATGGCATTGTCACCAGTTGGAACGCCAGCGCCGAGCGCATGTTCGGCTACACCGAGCAGGAGATGCTTGGGCAGCCGATCCTCCGTGTAATCCCGCCTGAGCGGCGCAGCGAAGAGGATCTGATCCTCACGCGCATCCGGGCAGGGGAACGGATTGAGCACTTCGAGACGGTGCGGATGCGGAAGGATGGCCAGCCGCTGCACGTCTCGCTCACGATCTCGCCAGGGCGAGACAGGGCTGGCGTAATCATCGGCGCCTCGAAGATCGTACGCGACATCACCGAGCGACGACGGCTGGAACACGAGGTCGCCAACTGGGCGGCGCAACTCGACGCGACGTTCGATGCGTTGACGGACGGCTTCTTTATCTACGATAGTGCCGGACAACTGACGCGCATGAACGACGCTGCCCGCACGATTCTGGCGCTGGATGCGGCGCCGGACTACTATTCCCTCACACCTGCCGAGCGAGCGGCGCGGCTTCAGGTGCGAGATGTAAACGATCGACCGCTCAAGCCGGAAGAGTGGGGATTGACGAAACTTGCGCAGGGTGAACGGCTGGTAGAGCCCGTGGAGATTCGCATCACGGCGCTGGATGGACGCACGAAGGATCTGTCCATCACCGGCGGGCCAGTACGCGCCACAGATGGCGAGATCGTAGGGGCCGTGGCGCTCCTACGCGATGTCACTGATCGGCGACGCCTGGAGCGTGCAGTGGCGGAACGGTCTGCTCAGTTGCAGGCGACCTTCGACGCGCTGGCTGAGCCGATGTGTGTCTTCGACGCCAAAGGGCGCATTCTGCGACAGAACCGGGCAGAGATGGACCTCTTTGGCTTCGATCCCCCCCAGCCACGATCGAAGAGCGAGAGGCGCGGATCGAGTTGCGCGCATCCGATGGGCAGAGGTTCTCGCCAGAGTGGCTTCCTGCGCGCCGTATACTCGCTGGGGCGACACTTGTTGGAGTTGACACGATTGAGGTAGTGGCGCGGGCGGCAGGTGGACACGATCGCTGGTTTCTAGTGGGCGGCGCGCCGATCCATGACACGGCGGGGAATGTCACTGGTGGTGTGATCGTCTATCGCGATACCACCGAGCGACGAATCCTGGGGCAGCAGATCCGCTGGCAGGCGAGCATGCTGGAGCGGGCTCATGACGCCATCTTCATGTGGGAGCTAGATGGGCCGATTGTCTATTGGAACCATGGCGCCGAGCTGCTCTATGGGTATTCCAGCGAGGAGGCGGTCGGGCAACTCAGCCACAAGTTGCTCCAGACAGAGCGTCCCGTCTCCCCCGAACTGTTCAAGAAGGCGTTGAAGCGCACTGGCGAGTGGATCGGGGACATTCGCCATACAACACGCGATGGGCGCTGCCTCGTTGTGGAGAGTCGACATCAGTTGCTGAGAGAGGCAGGCGGGCGGACGTATGTGCTGGAGGTCTGTCGTGACATCACTGAGCGACTCAACCTCGAGGCTGAAGTGCGCATGAGCGAGATGCGGCTCCGCTTGGCGCTCGACGCTGCCGCGATGGGCACATTCATCTGGCATGTCGCGGAAGATCGCACCGAGTCGGATGCGCAGATGCTGGCGCTGTTTGGGCTAGGTCCCGACGGCGCCATAACACTTGCGCAGGCGCTGGCGGCGTTGATCCATCCACAGGACAAGAACCGCTACGCCGAAGCAGTCGCACGCGCGACTGATTCCGAAGGAGATGGAGCGCTACGGGAAGACATCCGTATCATCTTGCCCGACAGCTCGCAGCGGTGGCTCGCGGTTGTGGGGCAGGTCTTCTTCGAGGGTGAGCCGCGACGCCCGACCCATATGGCTGGCGCTGTGACGAACATTACCGACCGGAAGGATGCCGAGGAGGCGTTAGAACGCGCGCGCAACGAGCTCGAGCAGCGGGTGCGCGAGCGCACGAGCGAGCTCGCCGGCGCTAACCGCTCCCTGGGCCGACTCTCACGCCAGGTGCTGGAGGTCCAGGAAACGGAACGGCGACGGATCGCGCGGGAACTGCATGACGAGATCGGTCAGGCGCTCACCGGCGCGAAGATGATGCTCGAGAGTCTCGATGAGCAGCTGCGCTGGTCGAACAATGGCGCCGCTTCTGCTGAGGCGCTCTCGCATGATCAGACGCCATTGGTTCTCAAGCAGCTGGGTGACGTGTATGGGGTGATTGGGGAGACGCTGGAACACGTGCGCGATCTCTCACTGGATCTGCGCCCAGCTATTCTGGATAGCCTTGGTCTCCTGCCGGCGGTGCTCTGGCATTTCGAGCGCTATACTCGTCAGACCGGCGTGCAAGTCCACTTCCACCATCGTGGGCTTGTGCCGCTCGATTCTGATATCGAGATTGGCGTGTACCGGATTGTGCAGGAGGCGCTGACCAACGTGGCGCGCTATGCTGACGTATCGCGGGTCACCGTCCAGCTCGTCGCCGACGACCAGAAGCTCCACCTCTATGTGGTCGATGAGGGCGCGGGCTTTGACGCGGAGGAGGCGATGGCGGCTGGCCGCTCGACGGGGATGGCGGGCATGCGTGAGCGTGCGACGTTGCTGGGCGGCGACTTCCTCGTCTCCTCGACTCCTGGAGAAGGGACCACCATCGAGGTCGAGTTGCCTCTGCCGCGAGGCGGCACATCCAGGAACAAATCGGAGCGCAAACCGCAGGAGGACGCGCTATGACGACCGTTGTGCTCGTTGACGATCACCCGATCGTGCGCGAAGGCGTCCGTCGCCTGTTGGAGGCAACGGACGGTTACATCGTGGTTGGCGAGGCGAACCTGGGACGGGAGGCCCTTGAAATAGTGGAGACGCTCCACCCCGACGTGGCACTGGTGGATCTAATGCTGCCCGATCTGAACGGCCTGGAGGTAACACGGCGCATCTTGCAGGCATCTCCGCGCACGCGCGTTGCGGTCCTCTCGATGTATGCCGACGAGCCGCATGTGCTCGAAGCCCTGCGCGCGGGGGCCATGGCATACCTCATCAAAGGCGCGAACGCCGAGACGATCCGCTTTGCGCTGGGTGAGATCATGGCTGGGCGTCGTTATCTGAGCCCACCGCTCTCCGATCGCGCGGTGGAGGTGTACTCCTCCCTGGCGGGCGCCACTGGAGGTCCGGCGGACGCCTACGAACTCTTGACGGCGCGTGAGCGCGAGGCGCTGGAATTTCTCGCGCGCGGAGCAAGCTATGCAGAGATCGCTGACAAGCTCACGATCAGCCCGCGCACCGCCGAGACCCATCGCACCAACCTGATGCGCAAACTCGATCTCAAAACTCCAGCCGACCTTACCGTCTACGCGGTTCAGCGCGGCCTGATCGATCCCGACCTGGGATGACGTCAAACAGGTGTATGTCTTGGGTCGCAGCCCGCCGTCACTCCGTGCGCCGTGACCTCCGTACTCGTCTGACGTCACACAGCGCAAATCATGACAGCGCTTCCCGTAGAACCTACGGGGTAGCGTACTGAAAGACTACGGGCATTCCGTATTCCACGAAGTCATGCGACCAAGTATCATGCGAGCAGTGGATCGGCGCGATGGGATGTGCAGTCGCACATTCCTCGCCTTCCGCTTCGAGCCACGCCACAAGGCGACGCAAGGATGGCGTAGATGTTGGCATGGAGGCCGACAACTCGTGGCGCGCCAAGGCAGATAGGATGCTGACCTTCCAGCTGTGGGCGCATTGTCAGCACGCGTCATAGGACGCGGCACTGGTCGGCGGTATGGTCTGCTGGCCCTTCAGCGAGTTCATCTCGCGCGACGACTTCTCGCTGGGTGATCAGCACACCCAATACCACAGTGTCCAAGGAGGGACCGATGTTATCCCAACGCAACATGCACTACTGGCTCTGGTTTCTGTTGTTTGGCGTCGTCTCGGCGCTCGTCACGGCGTCCAAGGGTGAAGGCATCACCACCGAGACGTGGTGGCTGCTGATCGCCGGGTTTGTAGGATTGCTGTTTGGTACGTTCGTCCACTCCCTGGCGCGTCCGTTTGATTTGGTGATCGGGCTGCTCTTTACCGCCGTTGGGCTGTTGGGGATCCTGCATAACTTCGGGCTGAATCTGGTCGCCTCGGGAACTGTGCCGGCCAACGCGATCGATGATGCGGCGATTCTGGGGCTGAGCCTGAGCCTGCCGTATGCGCTGATTCACACCGTGCTGGGCCTGACCTCGCTCAGTCATGGCCTGCGGTCGAAGGTCGCGACCAGCCGGGTCGCGGTAGCGACGCCTGCGCTGGCGGAATAGTGGGTGGACGAACCGCCCCTCACCGCCTCGCACTGAAGTGGTGGATGTAGGACATTCACCTGCCATCACGGGCGCGTCCGAACGCCCGTACGAAAGGACTCACGCGATGTTGATCAATCTGTTGGTCTGGCTCATTGTTGGCGGGATCGCTGGCTGGCTGGCCAGCCTGTTGGTGCAGGGAACCGGCATGGGTATCGTCGGTGACGTGATCGTCGGCATCGTCGGCGCCTTTATTGGCGGCTTTGTGCTCTCACTGCTGTTGCCGGGCACGTTCGGCTTGACCGGCTTCAATTTGGGCAGCCTGATCGTGGCCTTCATCGGCGCGGTGATCCTGCTCTTCATTGTCAAGCTCTTTACCGGGCGGCGCGCAGTCTCCTAGGCCTCCCCTCCGAGCGAGACGGCGCCTCGGTACTGGTTGATAACACAAACGGGGAGGCTGTGATAGAGACGTCGCAGCCTCCCTTCCTTCATCCTGGAAGCGCTTGTGCATTGTGTTGTGTGATTGTGAAAGATGTACGCGCATGTCCTCATCCTCAATTTTTCCCACCGCGCCCATTGAGACGATGACGACCTGGACGCGCTGGTTCCTGATCGCGCTAACTCTCCTCGCCTGGTTTGGCATCCTCGCGATGGTGATCTGGGGACTGCGCTTGATTGGAGCTGTCCTGCTGCTCTACTCCATCGCCGCCTTGCTCGCCTTTGTCCTCTATCCTGTCGTCAAGGCGCTCGGCCGCCTTGTCGGCAGGCAGGTGGCGGCGCTCCTCGTCATGGCGCTGGTTGTCGCAGCAGCGGCGGCGCTGATCTACTGGTTGGGAATGGCGCTGGTCGAACAAGGCGGCGTACTCGCCGATCGGCTGGCCTTCCTGACGCAACCGAACGCGATCCAACAGGTTCCATGGCTGGCGCATGTGCTTCAAAGCGTTGGGGTAGATCCTGCGACGGTGCGCGTGCCGGTCAACCAGTGGATTCAAGAGATGGTCGACGGCTCCGGCAACGTCGCCGCTGTGGTGGGTGGGGTGGTATTTGCGCTCATCAATGTCGTCGCGGCGCTCACTATCATGACGTACTTGCTCATGGACGGCACCAGGCTCATTGGATGGTTGCGCGGTTCGACGCCGATGGTGTACCGGCCGAGCGTCAACTTCCTGCTCGACACCCTCAACGAGAAGATGGGCGGCTTTCTGCGTGGGCAGTTGCTGGTCGTCGTCATCATCACAGTTCTCATCGGCATCGGGGCATATCTCATCGGCCTGCCCTATCTGGCCATCTTTATCGCGCTTGTCTTCATCTCCGAGTTCGTTCCCGTGCTCGGTGGCTATGTGGCGGGGACCATTGGCATTCTGTTCGGCTTCAGCCACTCGGTAGCCATGGGACTGACCATGATCGCCTTCACCGCCATCATGTTCGGCGTCGTCGAGGGGCAGATCCTGATCCCGCGTATCACCGGTCGCGCGGTGCAGGTGCACCCGCTCGTCGTACTGGCGGGCCTGCTGATTGGCGCGGAGCTGTTTGGGCTGCCCGGCGCGCTCTTCGCGCCCATCGTCACTGGCGTCCTCGATGTGATCGTGCGCGCTCTGTGGGCGACCTATCGCTATCTGCATCCAGAAGAGTTTCCGCATACGCCGGAACCAGAACCACCACCGCCGCTGATTCCGGTACTACGAGGCTGTGCGTGAAAAAGCACGCATGCTTGGTAGAGCAGTGCCAATCGTAGCCTGGGATGTGTGACGACGGATTGCGTATAGACCTTCGCGGTCTCAAGCGGGTCACACGCGCTGATACACTAACTGCCCACTGCCAAGTAACTCTCTGCCCACTCTCGTCTCTGCATCGAGGCTGGAGGGGGCCTCCAGTTGCAGCGGTGTGTGCTCCGATGAGACCTCGCACGATGAAGGGTGCGTTGACGCGCAGGGTCGGCGGCGACGGTATTGCGGCAGACAATGGCGCAACACAGGTCAACAAGCAGGCGAAACAGAGCATTCTGTGACTACAATGCAGTGAACACAGTGCCCTGTGAGAGGAGAACATCCCATGCTACGCGCCTCCGCGCAACTCACGAAAACGGGGTTCCGCTCGTTCTTCCTCGTCGTGCCAGCGGCGCTCATCCTTGGCTTGCTTGCTGCTGGTGGCTCGTTCCTTGTGTCGTATACAGATACCGGAGTATGGCCGCCTACCTTCCTCACCGAGGTTACCGCCATCGTTATTGGCGCGTTGACGGCGCTCTCAGTTGGTCTGCTGATCCTGTTGTTCAGGGTGACACGCACCCTGCAAGCCAGAGTACGACAAGCGGCCCTGAACGCACACTAACGATGGTTGGTCAAGTAGGGGAGAAGGCCCCAAGATTTCGGCACTGGACACACTCGGTTGCTAACGCGTCGCTGCCCTTGTTTCCCGGACCGACGTCCTGACTTGACCAACCATCGGCTAATCGGCCATACTACCCTCACCGCCGGACAGGGAACTGCCTGCGCGAGAGGCGTGTTGGACCTGTCCCGACGTGTCCGGACGTGTCCGGACGTGCCCAGGCATCCCCGACGACGCCTGCGCACTGCCATCCGCGCGCCTTTGCTGCCAAACCTGGCTCGCTCGCGGTCATGTGCAAGGGAAGCGTCGTGACGCTCAGGCGCTTCAGCCAACGCCACCTTTCTCCACGAGTGCTCCTTGCTCACTCGTTCGTTCACTCCTGCTGCATCTCCTCGTGCGGCGCGCCAGCGGTCGGACCGGCCGCCCCCCGTGTCGAGCGATGCGCCTGCACCGCATGCAGGATGCCGGGCACATCGCTCGCCGTCTCGCGCTGCCCCGCCACCCAGGAGTTGATCTCCGCGCCGATGAGCAAGATAAAGGCGAGATAGTAGAAGAAGACCAGGATCACCACCGCGAACGCCGCCACCGTCCCATAGTTGCTGGGATTGAGGATGAAGGTGGTATAGAGCGGGAAGAGCAGCTCATAGAGCAGGAGCAACACCGCCGCGACCACCGCGCCGCGCCAGTTCGGCCCCCACGCCCGCCAGAGCCGCTGGCGATAGGGGACCAGCGCATAGGTCAGCGTGAAGAGCAAGGTCGCCGAGAGAAAGGCAATCAGCACGCCCGCCGCCGTCACGATCACCCTCCCCAGCGGATCGCGGCCTGAAGGGTCGAACGACTGCTCGACGCCTGCCGGCAGAAGAAATGTCCCCAGCAGCAAGGGGAGCAGGACGACGTAGAGCAGCAGCAAGGCAAACGCCATGCGGTTCTGCCCGATGGGGTCGCGGCTGCGCAGGCGGAAGACGACGCCGAAGCAGTTCTCCAGCGTGATGAACAGACGTGAGCCGGCGAAGAGCGCGGTCACGAGACCCACGACCAGCAGCCAACCCGCGCTCGCTTTGAGCCGCGCCGACACGCTCTCGACCACGACCGAGCCGATCCCTGCTGGGAGCGCCCGCACGATGTTGTCGGTGACCAGGGTTTCTGTGCCCGGAGCAATGTTGCTGAGAACGAAGCCCGTGATCGAAAGCGTGAGGATCAGGATGGGAAACATGGCGAAGAGGAAATTGTAGGCGAGCAGACCGGAGAGATTGAAGATCCAGTCGTTGTTGATCTTGACCCAGAAGGCAGCGATGGTGGCGACTCGGCGCGTGATCGGATCGCCGTGCTGTATCGCGTCGTTCAGGTCCGCCTGGCCGCGGATCCCCTGCCGGAAGAGCTCGCGCAGGGTGTAGAGGCGTTGCATCCGCCGCTCACGCCAGCGGCGCACCTCCCCAAGACGCCACCGGGTCGCGCCGCGCCGCCCTGCCCGCACGGTCCAGCGCGCGAAGCGGCCACTTGGCTTCCCGGCGTGCGCCATGCGCGCCACGTGCGCCATGTGGCGTACTCGCGCCAATTGGCGGCGCAGCGTGGGGTCGAGCGGCGTGCGCGCCGTGGCGGGATGGCGCGGCTGTCGGTCGGCGATGGGCGCCTCAGCGCTGCGGTCGTCCGAGGGCGATGCGTGCGGACGGAGCGAGCGCCACAGCGCGCCTGAGGGAAGGCGGAGTCGGCCCACCGCCTGCGCCCAGATCAGCAAGCGCCCCAGAGCCACTGATGCGTGCGCTGACGCGGGAGCGCTGTCTGTGCGGTCGTCCGTGTCGTCGCTGCGCTCGCTGCAATTGCACATGGTGGTCCCCTAGTATCCCTCCAAAGCGTCTCCTGGGCGTGACGGTGCGGCGTAGACCTCTGGTCCCTGTCTGGTTCCTGTGTAGTTCAGGCAGGGCGCGTATTGGCGGTCCGGTCGTTGCACGAGCTGCTCTCGACCGCTCTAGACTCTCGACACGTGAGCTTGCGTGCTCATGTGTCATGTCGTCATACACTGACCCCTTGAGACCGCACGAGAGGTGGTTAGGGATGATGTCCCGACCATCGATCACGCGCATTGAGAAGTAGCAGTCCTGTGCCGCCCAGGAGCAGGCCGGGCAGGAGACCGAGCGCCCCATAGAGGCGCAGGCCCACCAGAGCCGCCACCAATCCGCCGGTGATCAAGGCGCCACCCAACACGGTACTGATCGTATAGGTCGTGATGATGGTCATCTGCCGTCGTACGCGCGTCCTCTTCATGCGTCGCCTCATTTCATCTTGGCGCTGAACCGGCATGCCGGCGCGTCAGGGACAGGAGGCGTGACAACGGTACTCGCGCTGTTCCTTGTCGCAGGCATGCCTCACACACAGAGCCGTGGGTCGCGGACACGGAGGCGGCTGGTGAGCTGAGTGAGCATGGCGCCTTGATGGCAGCCGGATGACAGCCGTTGGCGCGTTACCGTACACTACACGCCTGGCTCATAGGGGTCTCAGCGCTCCTGCGAACGCATGTGCGACGCTTGTCGCGTGGCGTGCTGTTGGGCGACGAGTTCCATGTAGCGCGTCCGTCCAATCAGGTGAGTGATGTCCTCGTCGAGGTAGTCATCGGTGAGGCCAAACGAGAGCCGTTCGGCTCGTGCGTCCTTGAGCAGCTGTTTGGCCTGTGTCTCCGCGTGTTGCAGCGACCGCATCAGTTCATCCACCTGCGTCATCAGATCCATCTCCGTACGACTCCCTCCTTGTGTCGTGCATCGGAAGGCGACACAGGCCGCCTCCCTCCTCACGAGCCTCCGCGCTCGTGTCCATCCTCTCGCCGGCGCCTCTCGCCGGCGCCTCTTCAAGCGCCCATGCGCGCATCCTGTGAGGGTTTATGCGGCGCCGTTCTCTTTGCGCGTCACGGTCACCTGGGGGTGTGCGGCATGCAGGCGCGCGGTATACTCGACAATGCGTCTCAGCGCCTCCACGGTGTGGTTATTCATCATCGGGACGCTCGACCGCCTCTTCATCAAGGAGGTCAGATATATCCTCGTTGACCACCAATACGCCCGCTGGACCAGGGGCGCGTGCTGACGCATCAGTCACCCGAGATGGGGGAAGCAGCCGCTGGCGGCGCGCGATCGAGAGCACGCGCCGCCCGAGCGCCGCCTCCGCGTGTTCACGCCGCATTGCCGGTATGGTGTAGGTCAACTCCACGAAGAGGCGCCAGAGCAGCACGACCACGAGGAGGCACAGGCCAAGCGCGGCGAGCACACTGCCGTATGGCGTCCGCTCCAGCAGCCGGTTGAAGGCGTCCGGCTTAAGCAATACGATGACGAACACCAGGGGGACGGGAAGCGTCTGTACGATGGCGCCAAGCGCGCCCCAACTCGTCGCACGCCGTGATCCACGCGCTCCACGAGGCGCGCGCGCCCAGTGAATCCAGGCCGTGATCGCATTCAACGCCAGAGCGCACAGCAAGCCGGCTAAGAGGAGTTGTCCGTTCATGGGGGAGTTCCTTTCACACCACGGGCGACCACAAGGCCTGCGATCGCGCGCAGGAGGCGGCAGAGAGGGGTGAAGACAACGTTGCTTAGCCAGCCGCTCGAAGGTGCCATGGAGGCGACCACCTGTGTCGCCCTAGCCCACGCCAGGCTATCCTCGCAAGAATCGCCTGCTTCGTCAAGTCCACCGCCATCTGTGGCTATGCTTCTTCCTCCATAGAAGGCGCCGCCTGCGATGCGGCGTGCGTCACCAGAGCTGTGGCTGCGGTCGCCGCAGCGGTGGTCGCCAGTCCCTGCGCCAGCTTCTGCGCCTGCTCCAGCATGCGGTCGCGCGTAGGTCCCATCATCTGCTACTCCAGTTGCGGGGGCTTGCCGCTTAGTCCGATCGCCGCGCCGATCGCCACCGCCACCAGCGCGACGAGGAGCGGATTCTGCTCTATCGCGCGCTGGAGCCAGCCCGCCGCGCACTGCGATTGCTCGCGTACTTGCTGTTGCGCCTGAGCGCCTAGCTCCCCGGCGGTCTCGCGCGCCTGCTCGGCCAGCGCGGCTGCCTTCTCACCCGCCTGTCCGGCCACATCGGTCGCCCTTTGCCGGGCCTCGCTCGCCTTCGCCATCGCGTTGGTTCCCTGCGCCAGCAGCCAGGTCAGTCCGCTGACCAGCGCGCCCATCAGCGCGGGGTCCTGCCGGATGGACTCCCACAGCGCGCTCGCCGCCTCCATCGTAGCAGTCGAGGCGTTGCGCGCCTGCTCGCCCGCGCGTTCGACGCTGTGTTCCGCTCCCGCGACCGCCGCGCGGCCTGAGTTCAACAGCGCTGCGATGAGTCCTGGCAGCGCCGCCATGAACTGTGGACTGTTGCGCAGCGTGTTGAGCAATTGCGTCAGCGCCTCGACTGTCGCATTGGTCGCCGTCCGCGCCGCGCCCGCGACGTGTTCCGCCGCGCCGCTGGCAGCGTCCTGCGCAGCGGATCTGGCCGCGTTGACCGCCTGCCCCGCCAGATGGCTGGGCGTCAGCCGCCCCTGGATCTCGTCGATCGTCTGGCTCATGCCGTCGCGTGTCTGCTCGATCTGTCGGCAGAGGTCGTCCATCTGCGGCGGTGTGTCCGCTGTGTCGAATGGGGCGAGCTGGTATGGGAGAACAGGTTCCATCGGCGCCTCTCCTTCCGTGTCAGCGTGGAACGAGTCACGAGTGCGCTACTGCTTCTTGTCGGCGTCCTGGCTGTCATCCTGACTCGTGCTGCGCAGGAAGCGCGCGCCGACCAGACCCAAGGCGAGCGCTCCCGCGACAAAGACCGCTGGCTGCTTCTTGGCGAAGTCCTCGATGTCGTGCGCGATCTCTTCGGGCGTCGTCGTGCGCAGCCAGTGCGCCAGCTTCTCGATCTGCTCCGCGGCCAGGTCGGTATATTGCGACAACTCGCCCAGATTGTTCTCACGCAGCCGGTCACCCACCGCGTTGACCGCGCCCGCTGCGCTATCGAGCCCCTCAGCGGCGGAGGTCATCTGCTGCTGCGCCACCGCCGAGGCCTGATCCTTCACTTGCTCGGCGATGGGACCGACGTGCTCACGCATCGTATCAACGAGCGGACCCACCTGCTCGCGTATCGTGTCGATGGCAGGCGCGGTCTGCTCGCGTACGAACTCCGTCGCCTGCCCCACGCCCTGGCGCGTTGCTTCTACGGCGTGTCCGGCGGCGTCCTGCGCCGCTCCGACGGCGGCCTGCACCGGCGAGCCATCGGCTGGCGCCGCTCCCATGCCGGTCTCCGGGCCAGGAACGCCCAACGCCACCGGAGGCGCCACGGGGGGAATGGGACTAGTCGGCGGCTGGTCGGTCGCAACATCTATAGGCGCGCCAGTGCTTTCTGTGATTGGCGCGGTTGGCTCCGGCAGCGGCGTCTGGTTCATGCCTCTGAGATCGTCCCTGCGCACGCGCAGCTGGACGCCATTCCCGTCGCTGTGGTCGATGGCGGCGCGTGGAATGTAGGCGTCGTGGCCGAATAGCCGTCCCTTGTGGACGACGAGGAAGTCGTCTTTGTCCTGCCGATCGCTCACCGTCCCCAGCTTCTCGCCGCCCGCGTCGTAGACCGACGCGCCTGGTGGATAGGTCGCGCTTCCTGCGCCCATCGCGGCGTCCGCAGCATCCGAAACTTCAGCACGTCCTTGTTGATCCATTCTCTGCATCCTTTCTGCTCAATCTGACCGCTGGCCAGATGGCCCTCGCTTGCGCCGGACGGCGCTTCACCTGTGCTAGTATGCGCTCATTCGCTGCTGGCGCTGGGCGGCGCGCTGCTCACTGTACTGCTGCAGGGAGTGGTGAATGCCATCGAGATGGCTCAAATGGTAGATCAGCGCCACCGCCGCGCCGAGAGTACCCGCCAAGAGCGCGATGGCCAGGCTAAAGAGCGCAGAGGTGTCCACGCTCAGCTGATGGTTCGGCTCGGTGATGAACAACACGACCGCGCAGGCGGTCGCCGCGGCAAACCCCGCGTAGAAGAAGCCCTTGAGCATCGCGCTGATCACATGCCAGACGAACGCCATGACGCGTTTCATCGTCTCTTCCTCCTGTCTGCCTATCGGCTTCACCAGCGCAGCCAGACAGCTGTCGTGCACGGCCTGCTGGGCCAGTCTCTTCGCGCTCTCTGCACCTGTGATAGCTGAACAGGCGCGTGCGCTGCGAGCGCGGCGTAGATGCCGCGCCTCCATCCTTGCCCATACCCCCCTGGCCCGCTGGGCAACGATCTCCCCGCTCACCAGGCTGTGCAGCTCTCTTCCACCCTGCGCTGTGGTGGCGCACGAGCCGCTCGGCAGTCGACACAGTACCGCTCGCCGAGAGCTGGACATCCTTGCCCCGCACGCTGACGCCGAGCCCATCCGTTGCTGCAGAGGCCGCACCTTCCTTGAGGACTGTCGCCTCTGCCTGATAACGCTAGTATGCCTGCATCAGGCGAGGCGCGCTAGCCCTCAAACGTCGATTTTGACGAAGGTTTTCCCCCTGATGGCTGTTTCCGTGCCGCACCATCGTCCCTCCCATTCCTTGCGTGGGGTGTTGTCTCAGCGTCGTCGGCTCCCTCCATAGATAAACGGCCTACTACAACCCCATCGGTCGTCCCCTTGTCTTCTTTCCACATGACGTCACGTGATAGCGCGAACACCGTGGGACGCAGTCAGCGCATTGTCAGGTGGCACAATCACTGGAACCAGAGGAATATCGCACCCGTATCCCTGCCACTCTCGCGCGACAATGATGTCCTGCGGCTTGAGTGCGCGCCAGACCGTGGACACGGCGTCTTGCTCCAGATGGCGGTAGACAAAGCGCGCCTCCGTTCTGGCGGCGCGCTGGGCGGTTGCGCTCCTGACCGCCGCGGAGAGCACGGTCATCCCGTATTGCTGCGCGCGCAATTGCCAGGGCGCGCTCGAGGCGCCGGCAGCGCAGGCGCTACGTGATCTGGTGCGCCAGCATGCGCAGTTGCTCTGAGGCGCGGCGCCACTGCGAGGACCGACAGGCCGCTGGCCCAAACGCATACGGGCGCGGCGTGCTCGCGATGCATCCTTGGCTGAGCGCCTGGCTGCTGTGTAGGCGTGGCGCATCTCGCGGTGAGCGCCTGCTCGCGCAGGTCGCCAGACGCCGCACGGCATTCTTGCTCTTCGGGAGCGCTCATGAACAGCCTTCAGCTGGAACGGTCTTCCACGAGCTCCAGCCGTGTCTTATCCGCCAAGACCATGGCAGCGCGCCACACACCGCCCCGGTCTACGTCCCCAGTCTTCCACATCGAAAAGTCGATGATGCGCTGCCCCCGATACGTCGAGCCGGGTTGCTCGCGGGTATCAGCCAGTTGCCGTATCGCCAGCAGCTCCTGATGGGTCAGGTACAGCACGTCATTCGCCATGCCGACCCGCCGCACCTGGTGCAATAGCGAGTACCGGTCAGCGAGCCAGGTCCACGCCTTGGCGATCGGACCTTGATCAGCGAGTGATCCCTTGAAGGGTGGAGAGTTGGCACGCTTGATGTCAAAGAGCACCGGGCGCCCCGTGTAGTGACACCCGTCGACGTCCTGACATTCCCCGTGGAGGATCACCTTGCCGCGCCCGCCATGCCTGGCAACCAGATTCGCCAGCTCATGCGGGCGCACGTCGAACGTCTCGCTGCCACCAGCGGCAAGGTGCAGAGGATACCACCTGGGATCGTGTGGGTTCGTTGCAGAGTGGGTGAGCGGCAAAAGCGCCTCATCGCCCATCATGATGGCGGCGGAGGCGATGGTGAGGGCGCGGCTGCTGGGGTTGTGCAGCGTGAAGCGAACATAGTGCGCAGCCGACGCGCCAGCGGAGTCCACCCATTCGTTGATGGGCAGGCTGATGTGCGGGCGCCCGTGTGCGCGCCACCCCAGAGCCTCGGGAACCGCCACGATTGCAGCCCGTGCGCGAGAGACATACGCGTGTAGCGCTTGGATCACGTTCATCCTCTCATCGCCCTGATGCGCCGATCATCGGCGCCCGCCATATGCGCATTCTGCGCTTTCCCGAACGATGGAGGGAAGACCAGACCCACCATCGGGCTACGGGTCTGCCGGGTGTCTGACCGAAGGCACGGAACGGTCGGCGCCAGTCCCACGCCACCATGTCGCCTGCCCCGCCATTGCCCAGCTGTCGGCGCCGCCAGGGACGGGGTTCTTGGTGTTCGGGCGCGCGCCATCCTTGGCCGTCATCGAACGCGTCAAGACTGCTCTGGGCCATCGTGGTGCGCGTGCCGTCATACTGAAGCGGTGAAAGCTTAGCGCTCCAGTACGACCGGGGAACAAACCGCTGCATCTGATGCTAGCCTGTGGATATGCTCCCCGAAACGCAAGGGTGAGTACAGTTTATGTGTCTAGCAGGCCATGGCGAGGTGTGTACTGAAACCGGCTTCCTTGTTGCAGAACGTATGGCAGGACAGACTATCCACCTTATATCTGCCTCGTTGATGTCGTACAATTGCGTCGCGCGAGAAGCGCCGATTTTAAGCGGCTTTGCCGCATGCGAGCGGTGAAAAACCAAGTACCTGCCTTCCAGACAGGCGCCCTATCTGTGATGCAACATCATTTTTGGTTGGTTAGTAGGAGTTTGACAACCTATTCATCTATTTCTTGCTCTGCTTCCACATCCACCTCATTCAAAGACGCTTGTATGCTACGCAGTTTCTCTACTAGCAGGACACTAGTTTGTTCGATCGAGTAATTGCTGAGCGAGACATAGCCTATGGTCGAAGGAATGCCTGGCAGGTCAATGGGGTCAACTTTGACCTGGAGTAAATACTCGGCGCCACGATCATGGAGGAGACGGTCAGTTGCATAGCGGAGCTCGAGCGTGGTCCAGATGCGGTCCAGGTAATCGTGTGAGACCAGAAGTACACAGAAGCGGGATGCTTCAGAAAACACCTGTTGGAAGTGGCAAGCAAGATCTTTTCCCCAAAGATCTGCGGCAAAATAGTCATCGTAGAATACCCGAAACCCCGCTTCTGTAGCCGCGTCGGCCAGATACTTTGCCATATTACGTTGGGGTCCAGCAAAGGAGATGGCAACATCATACGCGAAGTGGTCGGAAGCCTCACGGTGTCTGCCTGCAGCAAGTGACGGAGGATTGGATAGTGAGGTGATCGCCGGATGGGTAGCGGACGCGTTCGGCACTGGCGTCGGTGGCACGGACGGCGACTCCGCTGAAGGGAGTGACGGCGCTGCAGATCGAGTCAGGCCAGCTAGAAACTTCTCACGGACAGCCACATACTCCCCGATTGTCTTCACATTTCGGTACTGACGAATGTTCTGCGCAGCCGTTACCGTCCACACCAGTGGGGAGCCTGCCTCAGGCGATTGATAGCTCGATCCAGCACACACGCTCGACGCTTGCAACAGCCTCAATACCTTGGCCAGCGTCAGTTCCGACACGCCGAAGCGTTCGCGCAGTTCTCCTGCCGTGAGCTGCGGCGTCGCCGCCCCAGCGCGATACTTCTCAATGAGCATGCCCAGCGCGTACAGGAATCCATCAAGGTCTTCCCCGAGGCCATCGTAGATGTGTGTCTCATAACAGTGGAGGAGGGCAGACATACTAAGAGGGTGTTATGAACCACCGATCAACCTGAGCAGTTTGGGGAGCAAGAGGCAGACGAAGGCGGCGAAATACAGCCCAGCCAGCATGGCAGGAAGGCGCTCGTAGTCGCGCGCGAGGCGACGGAAGCGGCTTGCCCAAGCGAAACTCCGCTCGACTACCCACCTCTTGGGCAGCAGGACAAAGCCGCGGCTCCCCTCCGGGCGCTGAACGACGACCAAGCGGATGCCCTGCTCCTGCGCCGCCGCATGTGACGCGCGCTGCACAACTCGTGGAGAGCAGGCGCGTCAACGGTCAGCCACGTCAGCGCGTCGTGGCGCATCTGGCGACCATAGACGAGGCGACGATGGTG
>Ga0070706_100002284_pt1 | contig 19371 bp, 19 predicted proteins | sample KBSK5501metaG_FD_65476 | JGI IMG/M metagenome (GOLD analysis project Ga0070706, IMG submission 65476) | Corn, switchgrass and miscanthus rhizosphere microbial communities from Kellogg Biological Station, Michigan, USA - KBS K5-50-1 metaG | ecosystem: Host-associated > Plants > Roots >... | reverse complement strand
CCGGCGGCCGGCCCGCATTGTTACATTGGACGGCCGCGGCGAGCCCACCCCGGTGCAAGGCCTGAAATGCTTCGGGCCCGCCCGGTTGCGGGTTGCCGCGATCCCCTGCGGAGCGCTGCTCCGGTCCTCCCGGTTCGGACCGATCCCTTCGAGCGCCTCCCCCCACCCACTCCCGAGCGTGCCTGATGCGCATTCGCACTCGGCTGGGCCTTGCCTTCGCCCTCAGCCTGCTCACCTCCTCGGCGGCGCATGCGCAGGGTGCAGCGGAGGACCGCCGCGCGGTGCTCGCGGTGGTGCAGGCACTGTTTAACGGAATGCGCGCCGGCGACAGCGCTGCAGTGCGCGCGACCTTCCACCCCCAGGCCCTCCTGGCGACCGTGGCCCTGCGTAAGGGGGTCGCCGCCTTCGAGCTGGACACGGTGGATGCCTTCGTGCGCGCGGTGGGCACGGCGCACCCGGAGGTTTGGGACGAGCGGGTGCGAGGCACGCGGGTCGAGATCGACGGGCCGCTGGCCGCGGTGTGGGCCGAGTATTCGTTCTATGCGGGCGCGAAGTTCAGCCACTGCGGGATTGACGCGTTCCAGCTCGCCCGCGACGGTGATGCCTGGCATATCGTCGCGCTGACGGACACGCGCCGACGCGACGGTTGCCCCGACCGCCCCACCGGATGAGCCGGGAGGCACCGGCGGTCCAAACTGCGCCGCGCGCCGGAGCGTAGCGGAGTCATGTACCGCATCGTCTGGGAATTCGAGCCGGATCCGGCGCGGGTCGTGGAGTTCGAGCGGGATTACGGATCGGAAGGCGCCTGGGCAAGCCTCTTCCGCCGGGGCGCGGGGTACCTCGGGACCGAGCTGTTCCGGAGCGCGACCGATCCGGGCCGCTACCTCACGGTGGATCGGTGGACCTCGCGCGCGGCGTACGATGCGTTCCGCGGCACGTTCGGCGCGGACTATGCCGCCCTCGACGCCCAGTGCGAAGCGTGGACCCGAACCGAGCGGCTCGTAGCAGCCGCCGAGGAGCCCTGACGTGGCGGGCTGGACTCCCAAGGCGAAGGCGTTCTGGCCGCTCCTCGCTGTGCTGGTGCTGGCCGACTGCTCCACCAAACGGCTCGCGGTCGAGCGACTCTCGCCACCTTACGTGCCGCACGAGATAGTCGGCGACTGGCTGCGGTTCACCCTGGCGTACAACAGCGGCGCCGCGATGGGCATCTCCTTCGGCGGCTACTCCCGGATCGGCCTCGCGCTGGTCGCGGTCGGCGCGCTCGCCGTGCTGGGGACGCTGTACCACCGCAGCTCGGCCGGCGATTACCGGCGGGGGGCGGCGTTAGCGCTGGTCACCGGAGGCGCGGCCGGCAACCTGCTCGACCGCCTCGGCTCCACCCGCGGCGTGGTGGACTTCATCGACCTCGGCGTCGGCGACCTGCGCTTCTGGACATTCAACATGGCCGACATCGGCATCACTTGCGGGGCCGTCATCCTCGCCATCCTCCTCGCGCGCGCGGAGCGACGCGCGGCCGCCGAAGCTATCTTCTCCAAGAGTCCCACGGAGGCACCATGATCACGCGCCGCGAGTTCCTCGCGTACACCGCCGGCCTGGCAGCGGTCGCCACGGGCGTGCGTCCGCTGCTGGCCCGGGCGCCCCTGCCCCTGGTCACGGTCTACAAGAGCGCGACGTGCAAGTGCTGCGCCCGCTGGGTTGAGCACCTAAAGCTGAACGGCTTCGCCGCGGAGGCCCACGACGTCGAATCGGTCGATGCCATCAAGGACCGGTACGCCGTTCCCAAGGCCGTCCGCTCGTGCCACACGGGCCTCGTCGACGGATACCTGATCGAAGGCCACGTCCCGGCCGACGACATCCAGCGCCTTCTCAAGGAGCGGCCGAAGGTCCTGGGCCTCGCGGTGCCGGGCATGCCGCCCAGCTCGCCGGGCATGTACCAGCCCGGAGATCCGAAGGAGCCGTACGAGGTCCTCAGCTTCCAGAAATCCGGCGCCACCGCCAAGTACGCCGCGCACTAGGCCCAGCCCTCGTATCAGGCCCGGTCGCGCCCCCGCCTTTGGCGCGGCCGGGTCCGGCGGGTAGGCTCCGCCTGCAGCGGGTCGTCCGGCCAGTGATGCTTGGGATAGCGGCCCTTCAGATCCCTCCGCACGTCGAAGTAGGTCGTCCGCCAGAAACTCCCGAGGTCCCGCGTCACCTGAACCGGCCGGTGCGCCGGCGAGAGCAGGTGCAGGGTGAGCGGTACCGAGCCGCCCACCCGCGGCGTCTCCGTCAGCCCGAAGACCTCCTGGAGCCGGACGGAGAGCACCGGCGCCTCGGGGTCGCCGTAGTCGATCGGCACGCGCGAGCCGCTGGGCACCTCGAGGTGGGTGGGCGCGAGCGTCTCGAGTGCTCCGCGTTGCGCCGCCGACAACCGGCCCAGCAGCAGCGCCGCGAGATCGACCCGCGCGAGCTCGTCCCGCCGCCGGACCCCCATCAGTGACGGCCCGAGCCATTCGGCGAGCGAACCCGCGAGCGCCTCGTCCGACACGTCGGGCCAGCGCGGATCGAGCCGGTGAAGGAAGCGAAGCCGGGATCGGAGCCGGAGCGCGCTTGGGCCCCAGGGAAGCGCGCCGACGCCGTCGCGGGCCACTCGGCCCAGGAGCGCCGCCGAGACCGCGCCGGGATCCGGATCGCGCAACGGCGCGTCGGCGAGGACGATCGCGCCAAGTCGCTCGCGCCGCCGTGCCACGACGGCGTCCGCGGTGTCGTCCCACGTGACGATGTCCTCGGAGACGACCTGGTCGCCCAGCTCACGCTCGAGATCCGCGCGCGCGAGCGGCGCGGCCAGGAAGATCCGGCTCTCCCGCGGCCGGCCGTCGAGCTCCGCGGCCACCACGTAGTCCTCAAGTCCCAGCGGATCGCCCGGGGAGAGGTACGCTCCGAGGCCGGTTCGCAGCAGGAACCGGCCCGGCGCTGCCGGCCGGCGCTGCCCGATACGATCCGGGTAGGCCAGCGCGAGGAGCAGCCCCGCCGCCGGAGCCGCCGGCTCGCCTCGCTCCGCTCGCACCCCGAGCCTCCGCCGCAGCAGAGCCGCCTCCGCCCGGGCCCGCCGCAGGCCGGAGGGGCTCGCACGCGGGTCGCCCCGGCGGAGCGCCTCGAGCCGCAGCGTGATATCGGCCTGGTCGTCGACGCCGCGGAGAATGTCGCGCTCGCCGAGGAGGGCCACGAGGTCGCATGCGAGCCCGGCCATGCCCAGCACCCGCGCGCGGATGAGCATGTGGGCGAGGCGCGGATGCAGCGCCAGCTCCGCCACGGCGCGGCCGTGCGGGGTGATCCGACCCGCCGTATCGAGCGCTCCCAGCTCCGCCAGCAGCTCGCGCGCCTGTGCGAGCGCGGCGGCGGGCGGGGGGTCGAGCCACCTGAGCTCGGCGGGGTCGGTCACGCCGGCATCGGCCAGCTCGAGCGCGAGCGGCGCCAGGTCCGCCTCGAGGATCTCGGGCGTATCGAACGGCCGAAGCTCCGCCGCCGCGGCCTCGGCCCAGAGGCGCCAGCATACGCCCGGCGCGATGCGGCCGGCGCGGCCCCGCCGCTGGTCGGCGGATGCGCGCGAGACCCGCACCGTCTCGAGCCGCGCCATGCCGCTTCGCGGCGAGAACCGCGGCACCCGGGCCAGACCCGAGTCGATCACAACCCGTACACCTTCGATGGTGAGGCTGGTCTCCGCGATGGACGTCGCTAGCACGACCTTGCGGCCGCCGGCCGGGCTCGGGGCGATCGCCGCCTCCTGGGCCTCCGGCGGGAGGTCGCCGTAGAGCGGGTGCACGCGGATATCGGCCGGCAGCGGCGGGTCCGCGAGCCGCTCGACCGTCCGGCGGATTTCCGCCGCGCCCGGCAGGAAGACGAGGATGTCACCGGTCTCCCGAGCGAGCGCGTCGCGCACGGCCCCGGCCACTGCCGCGTCCACCCGCGCGCCAGGACGCGGGGCCGCATAGCGCGTCCCCACGGGAAACGCGCGCCCTTCGGCGGTCGCGATCGGCGCGCCGCCCAGCAGGCGGGCCACCGGGGCGCCGTCGAGCGTCGCGGACATGACGAGGACCCGGAGGTCCTCCCGCAGCACCGTGCGGCTGTGCAGCGTGAGGGCCAGACCGAGATCGCCGTGGAGGCTGCGCTCGTGAAATTCGTCGAAGATGACGAGGCCGACGCCGGCGAGCCCGGGATCCGCCGCAAGCATCCGCGTGAGCACGCCTTCGGTGACGACCTCGATGCGGGTTCCCGGCCCCACGCGCGTATCCCGCCGAATCCGGTAGCCGACTCTCGCCCCCACCGGCTCGCCCAGAAGCCGGGCCATCCACCCCGCGGCGGCCCGGGCGGCGAGCCGCCGGGGCTCGAGCAGCACGATCCGCCGCCCGGCGAGCCACCGCTCCCCCAGGAGCGCGAGCGGGACTCGGGTGGTCTTGCCGGAGCCGGGAGGCGCAAGCAGCACGGCCGGGCCGCCGAGGAGGGCGTCGCGAAGCGCGGGGAGCGCCTGGTCGATCGGCAACGGATCCATGAGAGCGAATCTTACCGCAACCCGGCTCCCTTCCGCGCCCGCCCGGCGCGCGGTAGTCTTGAGCGACCTGTATGACTCGGACCGACCTGCTCGGCCTGTTCGCGTACGACGCGTGGGCCAACCGCGAGATGCTCGCTTCGGTCGAGCCGGCGGCCGCCGCGGCCCCGAAGGCCGTCCTCCTGACCGCGCACATCGCCGCCGCCGCGCAGCTCTGGCTGGCGCGCATCCGGGCCGAGCCGGCCCCGCTGCCGGTCTGGCCCGACCTGTCCCTCGAGGAGTGCGGCCGGGCGCTCGCCCGCGGCGCCGAGGGTTGGGACGCCTATCTGCGGACGCTCGAGAGCGCCGAGTTGACGCGCGAGGTGGTCTACACGAACAGCAAGGGCCGGACGTTCGGGAGCCTCGTCTCCGACATCGCCACCCACGTAGTGTTCCACTCGCACTACCATCGAGGCCAGGTGGCCGCGCTCGTTCGGGCCGCCGGCCACACGCCCGCGTACACCGATTTCATCCACGCCATCCGCACCCACGCAACCGGAGCCCAGGAGGTCCGCCCGTGACCGAGGCCGAGCTCGATATCCGCCGCCGAGCCGCCGCGCGCGCCAAGCAGGTGCTCGAAGGCAGCGTCAGTCCGGACGCGTTCCGCGAGGAATTCGCCGACATCGAGGACCGCCGCATCGCCGCCCTGCTCGACCTGATGGAGCACCAGCCGGAGCACGGCCTCCTGGGCGGAGGCGAGAGCGCCTGGCGGGACTACCAGAAGTCGGTCCGGGACGTGATCGCCGGTCTCGTCGTTTGAGTGCGGACCACCGCTTCCCCCTCGACCGGGCGATCGCCGCGCTGCCGCCTCCGGGGACCGAGCAATACGTCGTGCCGTTCCGTCACGGCACCCTCGAGCTCGGCCTGTACGCGCCGCGCGGGTCGGACCCGCAGGACCCGCACACGCGCGACGAGCTGTACGTCGTTATGCGCGGCGCCGGCTGGTTCGTGAACGGCCCCGCGAGGGCCCGATTCGCTCCGGGCGACGCCCTGTTCGTCCCCGCCGGCGTGGCCCACCGGTTCGAGGAGTTCACCGACGACTTCGTGGTCTGGGTCGTGTTCTACGGACCGGAGGGCGGGGAGCGTGGCTGACGACGAGCGCCGGCGGGCGATGCGCCGCCAGCTCGTGGTGATGCTCGTCCTGGTCGCAGCGGTGGACGCGATCGCGATCGCCACGTGGTTCCTCGCCGGGCTCCGGGGCCGGAGCGGCGGCGTCCAGTTGTTCTTCGCCATCGCCTGGACGGTCGCGACCCTCGGGGTGGTGCTGGTGTCGATGCGGAAGTTCAGGGAGGCGGGAAAGCGGTGAACGGTAAACGGTGAACGGTGAACGGGGGCCTGCACCTCTGCCCCGTCTACCGTTTACCGTTCACGACCTTTCGACCCCATGCCTCACCCGGTCGTGGTGCTCGGTCTCCCCTACGACGGCAGCTCCTCGTTCCAGCGGGGCGCCGCCGAAGCGCCGCCGCTCATCCGCGAGGCGCTCACCTCGCCCGCCGGGAACCGCTGGACCGAGGCGCTGATCGACCTCGGCGCCCCAGGCCGCCTGCACGACGCCGGGGACGTGAGCATTCCCGACGGTCCGGGCGCGCGGGAGAAGATCGAGACGGCGGTCGATGCGCTGCTCGATCGCGGCGCCCGCCCGGTGTTTCTCGGCGGCGACCACTCCGTCACGTACCCGATCCTCCGCGCCCTGGGCCCGCGGCACCCGCGCCTCACCGTGGTGCAGTTCGACGCCCATCCCGACCTCTACGACGTGTTCGAGGGGGATCGTTACTCGCACGCGTGTCCGTTCGCGCGCATCATGGAGGAGGGCCTCGCCACCCGGCTGGTACAGCTGGGCATCCGAACGATGACCGGCCACCAGCGGGAGCAGGCGAGCCATTTCGGCGTGGAGGTGCACGAGGTCCGCCGCTGGCCTGACGGCCTGACGCCGGCGATCGAGGGGCCGGTGTACGTCTCGTTCGATCTGGACGGGCTGGATCCGGCCTTCGCGCCCGGCGTGTCCCACCAGGAGCCGGGAGGGCTGTCGGTGCGACAGGCGCTGGACGTGATCCAGCGGCTGCCGGGCCCGATCGTCGGGGCCGACGTCGTGGAGTACAACCCGCGCAATGATGTCGGGGGCGTGACGGCGAGAGTGGCGGCGAAGCTGGTGAAGGAGCTGGTCGCGCGGTTGCTCGAGTGATCCGCTAGGGCTTTGCTCCGGCGGCGCCGGAGACGGCCGGGGTCTCGCCGGTCGGCTGGTCCACCGCGTCGATCCGCACCACGATCGCCGTGATGTTGTCGAGCCCGCCGCGCCGGTTCGCTTCGGTGATCATCCGGTCCACCCACGTCTGCGGATCCCCTTCCGATTTGAGGATCTTCAGCAGCTGCTCGTCTTCGAGCATGCCGGTGAGCCCGTCCGAGGCGAGCAACACGACATCGCCGGTCTTGAGCGTGCCGAAATACAGGTCCGGCACGACGTCCACGCTCGCCCCGACGCACCGGGTGATGACGTTGCTGTAGGGATGCACCCGGGCCTGCTCGGGAGTCAGCAGCCCGGCGTCCACCTGCTCCTGCACGTACGAGTGGTCCTTGGTGAGCTGGGTGAACGCACCGTCCCTCAGCAGATACGCCCGGCTGTCCCCCACCTGACCGATCAGATAGCGCCCCCGCATGAGCACGAGGACCGTCGCCGTCGTGCCCATGCCCCGCTTGTCGTGCTCGGAGATGGTCCGCTCGAAGATCGCGTCGTTGGCCACGCGGATCGCGGCGCGGATCCGGTCGCCCACCTGGGGCTCGGGCAGCCCGCGGATCGAGCCGATCTCGCGCGACGTGATGCGGACCGCCATCTCGCTCGCGACCTCGCCCGCGGCGTGACCGCCCATCCCGTCCGCAACGATGAACACGCCCCGGTCGGAGAGCATCAGGTAGTTGTCTTCGTTGCCCGACCGGACGACACCGACGTCGGTCCGGGCCGCACAGGTGAAGTGCACGTGGCTCCGTTATCTGAGCAGCATGAACGCGATGATCCCCAGGACGACGACCACGACGGTGACGATTACCCACTTGGGGACGCCAGGGGGTTTGGGCGCGGGGGCTCGCAGTGGCCGCCGGGGAGTGATGGCCGGCGAGGGCGCCGTGGCGGGGGAGACACCCGGTACCATCCGCGTGCCCACCCGCTGCTGGATGCCGGTGGTATCGTCCGTGGACTCGAACAGGGTCGTGACCTCGCCGAACCGGATCGCCGCGCCGGGGCCCAGCGGAGTCTCCTCGATAACCCGCTCGTCATCGACGTACGTCCCGTTGGTCGACCCCAAGTCGCTCAGGACCCAGATGCCTTCCCGCCGCTGCAGCTTGGCGTGCGCCGCACTCACACTCTGCTCGGGAATCACCAAGTCGTTGTACTCGGCCCGGCCGATGTTCACCACCGGCGTTCGCACGAAGAGCCGCTTCCCCTTGAGGCTTCCGCTCCGCACCAGCAGCGAGGCGATCGGCGCGTCCACCACGGAGATCGGCGTCACCGGGCCCGAGGGCGGCTTGGCCGGTACCCCGCCCACGCCGAACATCGTGTTGAAGAGTCGTTGCTGCGCACCGCTCGGCGCCTCTCCGGGGATGGCGGCGACCGGGGTCTCCGGCGGCGGCACGGGCGCCGGCGGCGGGGCGGCGACCGGCGGCGGGGCGGCAACCGGCGGCGGGGCGGCAACCGGTGGCGCGGGTGCCGCCTCGGCGTAGAAACGGAACTCGTCGGCGCCGATCCGGATCACGTCCGCGCGCTGGAGCACGCAGGAGCCCTCGATCCGGTGACCGTTGACGAACGATCCATTGGTGCTCGTATCCACCAGCACGAAGCCCTGCTCCGTCGCCACGATCTGCGCGTGCCGGCGGGACACCTCGTGGCCGGGGACGACGACGTCCGCGCTCGCGTCCCGCCCGATGACCAGGGCGGCGCCCACCTGGTACTCCCGCCCGTCCGTGAGGCACACGAGACGCCCCCCGCTGACCACGGCCGGAGCAGCCGGTCTGGGCGGGGCGGGCGGCGAGAATTTCTCGAAGGCGGAGGAATCGAAAAACTTCGTGTGGCCGGCCCGGGCCGGGTCGACGACCAGCAGCTCGTGCGTCCCGATCTGGATCTTGTCGCCGTGCAGCAGCGGCGTCGGGTCGTCTCCCTGGCGGACGCCGTTCACCAGGATCTCCGCGCCCTGTGACGCGCGGCGGATCGCGGCGGAGCCGTTCGCGAGCCCCTGGACGATCGCGTGGCGCGGCTCGACGCCCTCGCCGGACAGCGGGAGGGCGCAATCCGAGCCGGAGCCGACGACCATCTCGCCGGCGGCGATCGGGTATCGCAGGCCGCCGACCTCGAGTTGCATCATGGAGCCGGTTCCAGGACCGTCATCGGGGTGCCAGTCAAGCTATCGGCCGCCCCCTAACCGCGCAAGCCAACGTGGGTTACCTCCCGCGCCCCCGACGAAGGCCCTTGACCGCGGAGTTGCAGCTGGTATAGGCGCTCGTACAGCCCCTGCTGCGCCAACAGCTCCCGGTGACTCCCCCGCTCCCGGATTTCGCCGTGGTGCATCACCAGGATCTCGTCGGCATGGAGGATCGTGCTCAGCCGGTGAGCCACCACCAGGCTCGTGCGGCCGGCCATCAGCTCCGCGATCGCACGCTGGATCTGCGCTTCGGTCTCGGTATCGACCGAGCTCGTAGCCTCGTCCAGCACGAGGATGCTGGGATCGCGCGCGAGGGCCCGCGCGAAGCTCAGGAGCTGCCGCTCCCCCACGCTCAGGCTCCGGCCCCGCTCCCCCAGCACATGCCGATAGCCCGCCGGCAATCGCTCGACGAACCGCGCCGCACCGACCCGGCGGGCAGCCGCCTCGGCGGCCTCCGCCGGAATCGGGGCATCGAGCACGAGGTTGTGGAGAATGTCACCCGTGAAGAGGAAGAGATCCTGCTGGACGAACCCGATGAGCCCCCGAAGATCGGCGCTCGCGAGCTCCCGGATATCTACCCCGTCGATCGTGATGCGGCCCTGCTGGGGATCGTAGAATCGCAGCAGGAGGTTGACGATCGTGGTCTTGCCCGCGCCGGTGTGCCCCACCAGAGCCACCGTTTGTCCCGGGCTTGCCCTGAACGAGACGCCTTTGAGCACCCAGGGCGCACCCTCGCCGTACCGGAACCATACCCCGTCGAAGACCACCTCGCCGCGGGAGGGCCGGACCAGGGGGCGGGGCCGGGCCGGCTCCGGCACCGTAACCGGCTCGTCGAGCAGTCGGAACACGCGCTCGGACGATGCCATGGCGCTCTGCAGGAGGTTGAATTTCTCCGACAGATCCTGGAGCGGCTGGAAGAAGCGTCGGGTGAGCTGGATGAACGCCGCCAGCACGCCGACGGTCACGGTTCCGCCCACCGTGCGCAGCCCGCCGTACCAGAGCAAGAGCGCCAGCGCCACGGCCGTCAGAACCTCGATCACCGGGAAGAAGATCGCGTAGATCGTGATCGAGCGGAGGTGCGCCTCCAGGTGGCTCGCATTGATCTCCCGGAACTCCCGCGCCGACGCCCGCTCCCGCCCGAAGAGCTGGACGACGCGCATCCCCGACAGATGCTCCTGGAGATAGGCGTTGAGCCGCGCCAGGCGCACGCGGATGTCGCGGAACGCCTCCCGCACGCTCCGCCGGAAGAGCGTCACGGTGAGCCAGACCAGCGGGATCACCGCGAACGCGACCAGCGCGAGACGCCAATCGGTGGCGAGCATCATCAGCATGATGGCCACCAGCGTGAACACGTCGCCGAACACGGTCACGACGCCTGAGGAAAACAGCTCGTTCAGCGTCTCCACGTCCGAGGTGACCCGGGTCATCAGCCGCCCGACCGGATGCCGATCGTAATAGGGGATGCTGAGGCGCTGGAGATGCTCGAAGATCTGGAGCCGCAGGTCGTACATCACCCGCTGCCCGACATAGGTCGTAAGCAGCGTCTGACCGTACTCGCACAGGAACTCGAGGCCCAGCGCCGCGAGATAGAACATCGCGAGCGTGCTCAGGAGGCCGAGATCGCGGTGGGGGATGGCGATGTCGAGCGCGCGCTGCGTGAGCGCGGGGCCGACCAGCGTGAGCGCCGCGCCGCCCAGCAGCAGGACCACCGCCCCCGCGACTGCCAGCGGGTATGGCCGGAGGTACAGCAGCAGGCGCCGGAGCAGGCCGGCGTCGTACGCGCGGTCGAGCGGCTCGTCGGCCGCGGCGGGGCCGGTCATGTGGCGGCTTCGGGCAGCGCCGCCTCGTCCACCGCGGTCAGGCCGCGGCGCACCCAGCCCGAAAAGACGATGCCGCCGAAGGCGATGGTGGAGTAGCTCTGGATGCAGCGCCAGACGAGCGTGTAGATCGGCGTCAGCTCCCGCGGCACGTACACCGACATGACCGCCGCGGTCAGCAGCTCCGCGATGCCCGACGCTCCCGGCGTCGGGGCGAAATAGAGCAGAAACATCACCAAGGTCTGCACCAGCAGAACGTCCACGAAGTTCGCATGGATGCCCAGCACCCGGAGCGCCACGTACCCCGCGAGCAGCTTGTTCGCGTGCGAGGGGCCGGACAGGAGTGTGGCCCACCCGAGGGCCAGCAGACCTCTCGGGGTCTTGAACGCCACCACGCTCGCGGCCGTGTCCTCGATCCCGACCCGGAGCTTCTCGAGCCGGGCCGCCACCCGCCGGCTGCGCCGTCCGACCGCCTCCGCCAGTCCGTGGATCAGGCCGGCGGCGAACCGGGGGAAGACCACGATGACCAGCATGACGATGGCGATGATGCCGACGACGCCGAGGCTGCCGAGGAAGAGGTCGTACAGCGAGAGACCGAGCACGTTGCCCTTGGTACCCAGCGAGCGGCCGGCGCCGAAGAGGATGGCGACGGGGCCGGCGATCCCGAAGAACGCGACCGTGGCGATGAAGCTCACGAAGGTCGAGGCGACCGCGACGGGCAGCGGGATGCCGTAGCGGCGCAGGGTGTAGATCGTCATGGGGCCGGCTCCCGACTGGAGCGGCGTCACGTACCCGGCCCAGGCGCCCATGCCGCCCGCCAGGAGACAGCCCTTGAGCGAGGGTCGAGAAACCAGGTGGCCGGCGAGCACCCAGAGCCGAGTGCCGCCGCCGAGCCAGTCCATCGAGGCGAGCCCCAGACCCACGAAGAGCCAGGGCCATTCGAGCTGCGCAAACTTCGCCAGCGACGCCGAGACGTCGTTGCCGTAGATAAGGGTGAGGCCATAGCCCAGGAGCGACGCGACGAGAAAGAACTCGAAGCCCCGCAGCAGGAGCTTGGGAGTGAGCAGACGGGCCATTGTCGTCGGGAAAGGTAGCGGAGGCCGGGAGAGGCAGGAAAGGCGGACGCCCCGAGCCCCTCGTTATCTTGTGGCAGCATGTCCGACTCCGTCATCCGCATCGTCAACGCCCGCCAGCACAACCTTCGCGGCGTCACTGTCGATCTGCCGCATCGCTCGCTGATCGTCATCACCGGTCCGTCGGGCTCGGGCAAGTCGTCGCTGGCCTTCGACACGCTCTATGCGGAGGGCCAGCGCCGGTACATCGAGTCGCTCTCCACCTACGCGAAGCAGTTTCTCGACCGCATGCCCAAGCCGGCGGTGGACCGGCTCGAGGGGCTGGCTCCGGCCGTCGCCATCGAGCAGCGCAACCCCACCGTGTCCAGCCGCTCGACCGTGGGCACGGCCACCGAGGTCTACGACTACCTCCGGCTCCTCTGGGCCCGCCTCGGCACGACGTGGTGCCGGGTCTGCGGCGCGGCCGTGCGGCGGGACACGCCCCAGTCGGCCGCCGACCAGATCCTCGCGGACGTCGCCCCGAGCACCCGTATCCAGATCGCGTTTCCCCTGCCGCCGAGCGCGCGGGTGACCCACGCCGCCGTGGTCGACAACCTCCGGGCCCTCGGGTTCGTGCGGCTGGTGGCGGACGGTACGCCCCACCACCTCGACGAGCTGCCGCCGACGCTCGATCTCACGGGCGCCGCCGAGCTCCTGGTCGTCGTGGATCGTGTCACGTCCGGGCCCGACGCCGCCTCCCGGCTCGTCGAGGCGCTCGGCGCGTCGTTCGCCGAGGGGGAGGGCGTCGCCCTGGCGCTCCACGAGGCCGGCCGGCTCCGGTTCACCGAGTTCCCGGCGTGCAGCCGCTGCGACAGGGCGGCGGCCGCGGTGACCCCGGCGCTCTTCTCGTTCAACAATCCCCGGGGGGCCTGCTCCGCCTGCAACGGGTTCGGCGCGACGCTCGAGTACGACGAGTCGCTCATCCTTCCGGATCCCAGCAGGAGCCTGGCCCAGGGCGCCATCGATCCGTGGACCAAGCCACGCTACGAGGGCCGCCGGCGGATCCTGCTCGAGCGCGCCCGCCAGCTCGACGTCGACCCTGCCACGCCGTGGCACAAGCTCAAGGCCGCCCAGAAGCGCGAGCTCCTGTACGGCAAGAAGGGGCGGTACCTGGGGATCTTCCCGTTCCTCAAGGGGCTCGAGGAGAAACGGTACAAGCAGTACATCCGCGTGTTCCTCCGCCAATACCAGCTCGCGCGCACCTGCGCGGCGTGTCAGGGCACCCGGCTCAACCCCGATGCGCTCGCCGTGCGCATCGGCAACGACACCATCGCCGCGGTGGCGGCGCGGACGGTGGACGAGGTCCACGACTGGATCCAACGGCTCCCGCTCTCGCCCGGCGCGCGGCAGATCGGCCAACTCATCCTCGACCAGCTCGACGCGCGACTCGGCTTTCTCCGGGACGTCGGCGTCGGGTATCTCGCGCTCGAGCGGCAGACCCGGACGCTGTCCGGCGGCGAGGCCCAACGCATCGCGCTCGCCAACGCGCTCGGCTCCCGGCTCGTGGATTCGCTCTACGTCCTCGACGAGCCTTCCATCGGATTGCACCCGCGCGACACGGACCGGCTGCTCGGCTTGCTCCGGCGGCTCCGGAACAACGGCAATACCGTGATCGTCGTCGAGCACGATCTCGCCACCATCCGGCAGGCCGATTTCATGCTCGAGCTGGGGCCCGGGTCGGGCGAGCGCGGCGGGCGTGTCGTCCATGCGGGGCCGGTCGCGGAGGCGGGGGCGTCGCTCACCGGCCAGTATCTCACGGGTGCCAAGCGGATCGCCGTGCCCAGCGCCCGCCGGCCGGCCGGACCGCGCTGGCTCCGGGTGCGGGGGGCGGAGCTGCACAACCTCGCGGCCGTGGACGTGGACATTCCCCTCGGGGCCCTCACCGTCGTGACCGGGGTGTCCGGCTCGGGAAAGAGCACGCTCGTGTACGACGTCCTCTATCGAAACCTCGAGGCCCGTCTCCACGGCGGCCACTCGGCCAAGGCGCACCTCGGCGAAGAAGTCGGCCGGGTTCGCACGCTCACGGGATGGGAGCTGCTGGAGGACGTGCTGCTGGTGGACCAGTCGCCGATCGGCCGGTCGCCGCGCTCGAACCCGGTGACCTACGTCAAGGCGTTCGACGAGATCCGCGAGCTGTTCGCCCAGCAGCCGCTGGCGCGGCAGCGGAAATACAGCGCCGCGACCTTCTCTTTCAATCTGCCGGGCGGCCGCTGCGAGACCTGCGAGGGCGCCGGCCACGTCCAGGTGGAGATGGTGTTCCTCGCCGACGTCTTCGTGCCCTGCGAGGCCTGCGGCGGGAGCCGCTTCAAGCCGGCCGTGCTCGACGTGAAGATCCACGGCCACTCGATCCGCGACGTCCTCCAGTGGACGGTGGACGACGCCATCACCCGGTTCCGGCACCAGCCCCGGCTCGGCGCCGCCTTCTGGCAGCTCCAGCAGGTCGGGCTCGGCTATCTCCGCCTCGGCCAGCCGGCGACGACGCTCTCCGGCGGCGAGGCCCAGCGGCTCAAGATCGCGCGCGAGCTCCTGAGCGCGGGCAAGCGCGACGGCACCAAGCTCTACCTGCTCGACGAGCCGACCACCGGCCTCCATCTCGACGACGTGCGGGTGCTGATCCAGGTGCTCGACCGGTTGGTGGACGCCGGCCATACCGTAGTCGTCATCGAGCACCACCTCGACGTCATCAAGCGGGCCGACTGGATCCTAGATCTGGGGCCCGAGGCCGGAGCGGCGGGCGGCCGGGTCGTCGCTCAGGGCACGCCGGAGGACGTCGCCGCTGTCGCGGCCTCCCACACCGGGCGGTATCTCCGGCCCCTGCTGCTTCCAGCCGCGCCCGCGCTGGCCGGATGACCCGGCGCCAAGGGATCGCGGCGCTGGTCTTCATCGCGATCGTCTGGGGCTGCTCCTTCACCATCATCAAGCAGACCCTGGGGCTGGTCTCGCCCCTCGTCTTCCTGGCCCTCCGGTTCCTCCTCGCCTCGGCGCTCGTGGCTCCCTGGTTCCGGGGTCTGACCCAACGCGAGCTGGTCGGCGGGATCGTCCTCGGCCTCTTGTTCTGGGCCGGCTTCGTCTTCCAGACGGTCGGCATCCAGTACACCACGCCCAGCCGGTCGGCGTTCATCACGAGTCTCTGCACCCCGCTCGTGCCGGTCGCCTTCTTTCTGGTCTATCGGCGGCCGCCGACCGTAGCCGTGGTGCTCGCGGTGTTCGTGACGATGCTGGGGATGTACCTGCTCACCCGGCCCGGGGGGATGAGCGAGGGGCTCAACCGCGGCGACCTGCTCACGCTCGTGTGCGCCGCGCTGTTCGCCTTCCAGATCGTCGCCGTCGGTCACTACGCACCGGCGGCGCGGCCCACCCGGCTTCTCGCTCTCGAGCTCGGCCTCACCGGCGTGCTCTCGCTCCTGGCGGCCCCGCTCTTCGAGACTCCCCGTCTCAATCCGGCGTCGCCCCTGTTCCTGGCCCTCGCGTTCCTGAGCGGCACCGCGGCCCTCACGTTCTATCTTCAGCTCGGCGCGCAGAAGGTCGTGAGCCCGGCCGCCACAGCCATCATCTTCACCCTCGAAGCCCCCGCGGCCGCGGTGACGAGCCGGATCGTCCTCGGCGAGATCCTCACGCCCGCCCAGTGGCTCGGCGGCCTGCTCATCCTGGGCGGCGCCCTCCTGCCCTTCCTGGTGCCGGCCGGGGAACGCCTGGCCCCGGCGGCGGTCGGCCGGCCCGAGGCGCCGCCACGATTGTAGCCACACGGTTACCCAGCCGTCGCACACCGCTGCCGGGCTCGTGACGTCCTCCCCCGATCGTCGGTCCGGCGTTTCCGACCCCCTGGGGCTCCTCCCGCGGCGCCGGCCGGGGTCACGGGTCCCGACCCTGATCATTTCGCCGTTCGCCCGGTCCGGCTTCATCGATCACACGTTCTACGACACCACCTCGATCCTGGCGTTCCTGGAGCGCCGCTTCGAACTCGATCCGCTCAGTGACCGCGATGCCGGGGCGAACGACCTGACTGCCGCCTTCGATTTCTAGCGGGGCGCGAACAACTCGCCGTCGCACCCCACCGGCGGGTCGGTCATCGAGCCGGCCCGTCGGACGGCGGCTGCCGCGCCAGGTCGTGGGCGGCGGCCCGCACCAGTCGCCACGCCTCCTCGACGTGCTCCCGCTCCGTGCAACGCTGACCCACGGCGAGCCGGATGGCGTACCGGCCACGCAGGACCGTGTGCGTGAGAAATACCCGCCCGCTCGCATTTACCCGCGCGAGCAGCTTCCGGTTCAGGCCGTCGAGCCCGGGGCCGTCTGTCGCCATCGCGGCCGGCCGGTAGCGGAAGCACACGAGGCCGAGAGCCGCGGGCGCGAGCAGCTCGAATTCGGAATCGGCCTCGACCCACCCGGCGAACTCCCCAGCAAGCGCGACATGCCGCCGCACCATTGAGCGGAGTCCCTCGACCCCGTAGCTCCGGATCACGAACCAGAGCTTGAGCGCGCGAAACCGGCGGCCGAGCTGGATTCCCCAGTCACGGAAGTTCACGACGTCGGGGTCGTGCGCGGTCCGCAGAAACTCAGGCGTGATCGTGAACGTGCGGAGCAGCGTGTTCACGTCCCGGACGAAGTAGGCGCTCAGATCGAAATTCACGAGCAGCCACTTGTGCGGATTGAACACCAGGCTGTCGGCGTGCTCGACCCCGTCCAGGATCCAGCGCAGCTCCGGCACCACCGCCGCGGAGCCGGCCCAGGCCGCATCCACGTGCAGCCAGGCCCCGTGCCGCCGGCAGAGCTCGGCGACCGCCGGCAGAGGGTCGATCGCCGTGGAAGATGTCGAGCCCACCGTCGCCACCACGCACGCCGGCACCAGCCCGGCAGCCGCGTCCCGTGCCATCGCCTCCCCCAGCGCATCGGGCTGGAGCGCGTACCGCTCGTCCACCGGTATCGACCGCAGGGCCTCCGCCCCGTACCCCGCCAGCTTGACGCCTTTCGCGATCGACGAGTGCGCCTCCGCCGATGCATACACCCGCAGCCCCTGCTCCGGTCCCACGCCGAGGCGCTCGCCCGCGAACTCGCTCGCACGCTCGCGCGCGGAGAGCAGCGCGACGAGCGTGGCCGTGGACGCGGTGTCCTGAATGACCCCGGTGAAGCCGGCCGGAAGCTCGAGCATCCGGGCCAGCCAGCGCATCGTGACCTGCTCCAGCTCGGTCGCCGCCGGCGACGTCTGCCACGACATGCACTGCGCGCCGAGCGTAGCGGTCAGCATTTCCGCGAGGATGGACGGCGGGCTGTTGTTGGCCGCGAAGTAGGCGAACCACCCGGGGTGATTCCAATGCGTCATCCCGGGCAGGATCAGGCGCTCGAAGTCCGCCACTACCTGCTCGAACGGCTCCGCCTGCTCGGGCGGGCGCTCCGGGAGCGCGCGGGTGACGGCGCCGGGGGTCGTCTCCGGGACGACGCGCCGATGGCCGACGTCCCGGAGGTAGTCGGCCATCCAGTCCACGAGCTGGTGCCCGTGGCTGCGGAATTGTTCTGGGGTCATGCGGAGAAGATACAGCCGGGGGCCCGCCGTCAGCCGGGACCTACCCTTCGTCCCCCGGCCCTGCGATGTTCCCCGTCCCTGCCGATGAGGCACACCCTTGGCCGAGTCACTGCTGCACGTCGAGCGGACAGTCCGCCCGGACGGGCTCCGCTTCGACCCCGACGCCGCCGTGCGCCATCTCGCCGCCGCCGACCCCGCGCTCAGCCTGATCATAGAGCGCAGTCCGCCCTTCTCCGTCCGCCCGACGCGGACGCAGAGCCTCTTCGCGGCGCTGCTCGAGTCGATCGTGTACCAGCAGCTGAGCGGCAAGGCCGCGGAGACGATTCTCGGTCGGGTGGTCGCCCTCTTTCGCCCCCGCCGCTTCCCGAGGCCCGAGGATCTCGCGGTGATGCCCGACGCCCGCCTTCGCGGGGCGGGCCTCTCGCGCAACAAGACCGCGGCGCTCAAGGATCTTGCGCGTCGCACGCTGGACGGCACCGTTCCTTCCCTGGCCCGCGCGCATGCCATGAGCGACGAGGAGCTGACGGAACGGCTCACCGCCGTCCACGGCGTCGGTCGCTGGACCGTGGAGATGATCCTGATCTTCCGGCTGGGGCGTCCCGATGTGCTGCCGGTGAGCGACCTGGGGGTCCGCAAGGGGTTTCGCCGCGCGTTCGGCATGCGGCGGTTGCCAGCCTCCGTCACCATAATCCGGCGCGCGGAGCGGTGGCGGCCGTACCGCAGTGTGGCGAGCTGGTACCTGTGGAGAGCCGCGGAGCTGGACTGATCAGGCCAGCGTGGTGAGCAGCCGGGTCGCCTCCTCGATGGCGTCGTGGCTGCCGGACAGGGCGAGCAGGTCGCCCTCGCGCAGGAGCGTCTTGGCCGTCGGGAAGACCATCGGCTCGTCGCCGCCGCCCCGCGCCAGCGCCACGGCGGTTGCGCCGGTCCGGCCCCGCAGATTCAGCTCGGCGAGCGTGAGGCCGGCCGCGGCACTGCCCGCCACTACCCGCACCGGTACCAGGGTTCCGAGACCGGGGAGCAGCTGCTGCACGTGCTCCAAGGTCACCGCCTCCGATCCGCGATGCCGCGGGCCGAGCGCCTCCGCCATCATCTCGGCACCCGCCCGCATGTGGCCCTGGAGGTTGGTCGCCGTCCTCCAGAACAGCCAGCCCAGAATGGCCAGCGCTGCCAGCACGATCACCACGCCCTGATAGCGCGGCAGGAACGGCTGCGTCACCGCGACCAGCGGGATGCCGACCATCATCACGATCGCGATCTGAAGCGTCACCACGAACGCGCGCCTCGGCGCGTCCGCCGGGTCCATGGCGTCGGCGCCCCGGCTCGGCAGCGCAAGATCGGCAAGCGCGTTCCCCAGACGGCGGGAGGACCGGACCATGCCGATCGCGAACGGGGCCGCGCACGCCGCCGCCGCGGCGATCACCAGCCAGCGGCCGGACGCGGGAGAGACCCCCTGGTCGCCCAGCGCGGCGAGCAGCCTGGGCAGGTTGACGGACGCGCCGATGACCAGACCCGCGAGCAGCACCGCGTCCAGCAGGACCAGGCGGGCCGCGCGCCGGACCGGCGTCCACGGCGTGCCCCGTCGGGGGGCCGCGCGCACCAGCTCCACCCACGAGCCGTAGAGACTCGCGAACGTCTGGAGCGACCGGGGCAGCCGGCGGTCCACGTAGAGTGCCAGCGGCTCCGACGCTCGCACCAGCCACGGCGAGGCGAAGGCGGTGATGACCGACACCGCGGCGGCGACGTGCGGCAAGGTCGTCGCGGGGCCGCCCAGCCCCACGCCGATCCCGGCGATGATGAAGCCGAATTCGCCCGTCTGCGCGACGCTCATCCCGGCGCGGAGGCTGAGCCGGGTGCCGTGCCCGGTGAGGAACGCTCCGACCGTGACACCGAGCGTCTTCCCTATCACCAGCACCGCCACCAGGGTCAGGATCACCGGCCAGCTCCCGAGCGCGATCGC
>Ga0070706_100002283_pt1 | contig 19373 bp, 14 predicted proteins | sample KBSK5501metaG_FD_65476 | JGI IMG/M metagenome (GOLD analysis project Ga0070706, IMG submission 65476) | Corn, switchgrass and miscanthus rhizosphere microbial communities from Kellogg Biological Station, Michigan, USA - KBS K5-50-1 metaG | ecosystem: Host-associated > Plants > Roots >... | reverse complement strand
AGTCGCACTTCCCCTGAACCGTAGTTCTGCGCGATATCAGCCAGGCGTCGCATCTGCTTTGTGTTCATCCGCCCGACGGTAACCACCACTCCGACATAGTTGAGGTTGCGCTGCGCTTGTTTGAATACACCGATGTGCCCATGCGGAACGGGCGGATGTCGCGGCGCGCATTGCTCAATTGGGAAATGCACGAACGGAAACGTGAGCTTCTTTTGGATCTCTTCGATAAATTTTGGGATGCCCCATTTGTCGATGAGATATTTGAGCCGTGCTTTTTTGCGATTGGTTCGGTCACCGTTCTCGGTAAAAACACGTATTATCGCGGCGGCAACAGCGACGCACTCCTCCGGTTTGACAAGAATGCCGGTGTCTTGGGCAAACTGCAGGTGGCCCGTGATGCCGGCCAGCTGGACTCGGAAGTAAACTCCGGCCTCGACGCCCTTTCCTTCTTTCACTTCTACAGCAACAAAACCGATATCGTTTGTATCTGCGACAACGCTAATTGCGCCGCCGCCGTCAAAGGCAACGTTGAATTTGCGAGGTAGATCATAGAGATCGCGATTGTTAAGAATGTAATGATGAAGCGCATTGGCGAACGGACGCGTATCGATCAACTCGTCTCTGTCGATGCCGGCAGTCGGTGTCGCCGTGATGTTGCGCACGTTGTCCACTCCCGATCCGCGTGACGTCAGCCCGATCTCCTGAAGTTTGAGTAAACATTTGACGATGTGCCGAGGCGGAATCTCGCGAATTTGGATATTTGCGCGTGTTGTAATATCTGCGTACTTGCCACCCCAATCTTCTGCGATATCTGCTAGACCGCGCAGCTGCCCAGAAGTTAGTTCGCCGGCAGGAATCCGGCACCGCAACATAAACGCATTCTGTGCTGGCGCGACGTAAAATAGACCGTGGTAGCGAAACCGGAACGTGTCTGCTTTATCGGGAAACTTTTCTTCATTCGCATGTGCGACGAGCTTGTCCCAGATATCGAGTCCATGCTGCTCCAGTTTCCAGAGTTCTTGTTCAGAGAGCGCCGAAACGGGTGTTCCGTAAACTGTTTCCTCGCTCGACGCCACCGGTTCGAGTGCGGCGTTTGTCATGCCTGGCTCAGGCACATTGGTGATCCGGCCATCAGACGTGTGCCCGACGAAAGGAATAAGCCCTCGACAAGCAAGTCCTGCAAAATAGCCTTGCAAGTACTCTTTTTGTACGTCGTTAAACCCTGGGTCCGGGATCGTTGTCTCGACATTCATAAACTGAAGGAAAAAGTTGGGTAGTGAGGCGATATAGTGATCTTCAAATGCGGGCACCAGCGAGCGCGCCCCAGGTCGTGCGCCATCTTGTTTTCACTACTCCCAGTCCCGCGACTGCGAGAAAGCAAAGGAAAGCAAAGATGAGGAAACCAGGCAGGTAGGAGCCGGTTAAGCCTTTCGAAAAACCGAGCGAGCTCGCTAAATAAAATCCGCCGATACCGCCGCCAGCTCCAACCAAGCCGGTCATTATGCCGATATCGCTCCCGAACCGTTGTGGCAGGAGCTGAAACACCGCGCCGTTCGCCATGCCAAGCGAACCGGCAGCGATCATGAACAACGCGAGGGTGAGATACAGATTGTGGGTTGTCGCCGCAACGATGAGAGCAAGTCCGGCACAGAGATAGAACCTGTACAGAGAACGAACCCCGCCAATCCGGTCGGCCGTGGCGCCGCCGACTGGGCGCAACACCGCTCCCACGAATGTGCAGAGCGCTGCGAAGTCGCCGGCCTGTACGGGTGGCAAACCGAACTCCGCTTTGAAATAGAGCACGTACGAGCTAGCAAGACCTACAAAGCCGCCGAAGCTGATCGTGTAATAAAAGCAAAACCAATGCGCGTCCCGATCTTTAAGGAGATTCCGATAGTCGGATAGCCTTTTAGGCTTGGCCTCGACCGGTGCTTCCTTTGAAACAAGCGCATAACTAGCTAAAACCAATAAGGCTGGCCAGAGTGCAAAGCCGAAGACATTTCGCCAACCGAACATCTCCGCGAGGCGGGGTGCGAGCACGCTATCGATGACAACACCGATGTTTCCAGCACCGGCTAGCCCCATCACCAAGCCTTGCATCTCCGGCGGATACCAGCGTCCCGCTTGCGGTAGGGCGACCGCAAAGCTCGCACCTGCAAAACCGAGTACAACACCCATCAGCAGTGTCGCCGCATAGGTTGGCAATCCAAACATCCAGGCTGAACCAAGCCCAGCTATCACGATGATCTGCGCGACGATTCCGGTGCGTTTTGCTCCGATGTGATCCACTAAGAAACCAAGCAACATTCGAAGAATCGCTCCTGACAGGATTGGCATGGCCACCATGAGTCCCTTTTGCTCCGGAGCGAGCCTTAATGCGTCCCCAATCTGGACGCCAAGCGGGCCGAGCACCGTCCATACCATGAAGCTGAAATCAAAATAGAGAAAGGCGGTGAGAAGTGTCGGCCAATGACCAGTGCGTTTAAGGTTCACCAGATTCATTTCAATCCTTTCCGATGCTATTTTTGATTAGTTGTTTCGCTTGGCGAAACATGTCCGCGCGAAAGAGTTTAGTGGTGCTGTCAGGCGGAATAATCGCAGGATCTTCGAGTGCACCGCTAACGCACATCTGTTGCAGCACCCAATCTCCCTTTTCCGCTGTTGGTTCGTTTGCACCGTGGCGCGAGAAGATGTGAAAATCTGGATCCTTTTCGATCCTGCCATGACCGTAATCGAACGTACCGGTCATACTCATTCGCAGAGCCTGTATGGGTGCGTTCACGTACTGTGGCGACGCGAGCGTTTCTACCACGCGATCCCGATTTTGTGGCCTGTCACAGAACTCGCATGCCTCGATGAGCGCGGCGACAAGCCTGAGATGCTCGGATTCTCGCTCCTCAGCGAAATCGCGGCGAACCATCAGCACCTTTTCCGGATGCATGGGCGCGAACTCAGCGCTAGTTGCAACACACCAACCTGCTCGGCGCATTACCGCTAGCGAGTTCCACGGTTCGCCAACGCAGTATCCATCAAGGTTTCCAACTCGCAGATTCGAAAACATCTGCGGAGGTGGTACGGTAGCGATCTGCACGTCGACATGAGGCTCAATACCGGCTGCACGAAGCCAGTTAGAAAGAATGAAATTATGTGACGAAAAAGGAAATACGGCCCCGAAAGTTAAGCGGCGCTTGCCGCGTAACCGCTCGATCTCGGTTCTGAGCGTTCGACCGTCAAGAACGCCTCGGGAACGTAATCTGTTCGAAAGTGTGATTGCGTTTCCGTGGAGATTTAAGATCAATCCGGTTACGCATTCGGAACGGACGACGCCCAGTCCGAAACTGCAGGCGAACAGGAGTCCAGCGACCGCGTGAGCGGCTTCGAGCTCGCCGTAGACGATCTTATCGCGAATGGTTGCCCAACCGATTTCGCGGCGGAGTTCAACGTTCAGGCCGTACTTCTCAAACAGCCCTAGCTCGTGTGCCATAGCCAACGGCGCGCAATCGTTCAGTGGCACATAACCCACGCGCAAGGGGCGTTGGCGTCCACGTTGGCGGGTTCTCACGCGATGGTGCTCAAGTTTTTCCATTTGGTGACCCACAAACCGGGGTCAACCGCGGTAGGAGCGATTGCGATGCCAGAAACCAGACTAGGCCTGAAAAATGCTGTTCAACGTTTTAATGGAAACAATGAAAGCTTTTCATCATGGCCTCGGTGCTTGATAGCAGGCAGCTTCGCGCATTCTTGATCCTTGCGCGTACAGGCAGCTTCACAGAGGCTGCGCGCCAGCTTCATCTCACTCAATCTGCGATCAGCCATGCAATTAAGGCGCTCGAAGAGGATGTTGGCTGTTTGCTTTTGGACAGGATTGGCAAAAAAGCCACACTAACTCAGGCCGGCGAACAGCTTCTCCTGAGTGCTGAGAAGATTCTCTCCGAGATGGAATCGGTGCGCGAGGAACTTAAGCAGTTAGGGCGATGGGGGACTGGCCGGCTACGACTCGGCGTTCCAGCCGCCGCGTGCCAATATCTCTTGCCGGCTGTTCTCCGCGAATTCAGAGAAAGTTTCCCCGGGTGTACGATTTCAATTGAGGCCGGCGATACTCCGGAAGTTGTGGAGAGGCTTCATGGACGCCAGATCGATCTGGCACTTGTTCTCGAGCCGCGCGGCGAACCGCGGATCGAGTTCCGCCACCTGTTCACTGATGAGCTGCAGTTTATTGTTTCCCAGCTCCATCCGTGGGCTCGAACGGGCAATGTAGACGAGGCGCAAATTTCGCGTCAGCGTTACATCCTTTACGATAAGACGAGCTATACCTTCCGAATGATCCAGAACTATTTTCAGAAAAGGGATCTGGCTCTGTTCACTCTAATGGAACTTGGAAGCGTCGAAGCGATCAAAGAGCTTGTGAAACTGAACCTCGGCGTGAGCATTTTGGCGCCTTGGGTCCTGGAGGAGGAACTTAGAGAAAAGTCGCTTGTCGCCCTGTCGATGGGTCGAAGGCGGCTTGTGCGGAAATGGGGCATACTCCATTGGAAAGATCGTCGATTAACTCTCGCAGAAGAAACATTCATTGGCCTTTGCCGATCCGCCACAGAGCAGTTGCGGATGCGTTTAAGCGGCTCAGATGGTCTATCCGAGTGATCTTTGGTACTCGCGTTTCCGCCGTCGGCAAGCTTGTGGCGGACAGATGAAGGCGACCTCGTGCGGCGACCATTCTCGAGGGCTCAGGCAACCGACAACTGCGCGAAACCCTGTACATTGAACCCGGAACGCAGAATATTTCTTGCCTCGAATTAAATCGTTGACTAGCATGGGACTTTCCCCGGAAAGTTCTGCAACCTCGTTGTCCGGCGTTGCTAGAATTACTTGCGAAGTCGAAAAAACTCCGCGAAGAAAGGCCCCGACATGAGAACATGGATCGTCTGTGCCGTAACATTTGCATTTCAAATTCCAGGTTTTGCCAAGGAGGATAGCATTAGAATGCTTCGAGCAGTCGACCCGATTCAATTGGACAAAAAGGTTCCCGCCGGATTCGGCCAGGTGTTCGTAGACGCTGGTCGCAAGAACAACATCGATCCGTTGATCCTTGCAGCGATTTCGGCACACGAATCAGGCGCATGGAAGAGCAAGGCTGCACGGGTGAAGCACAACTGGATGGGTTTGATGGCCCGAGGAAAGACAAAACACTTTGCCACGCCCAATGATTCCATTTATTACGCGGCCGATCTATTAAATCGAAGACCTTTTACGGGTCGCAATACACTGAGCAGTATTGCTTCCATCTATTGCACATCGAACCCGGCAAGCTGGAAAAAAGAAGTGCTCCGCTGGTGTCGCCTGCTCGAGCCGCATGAAACCAGGCGGAACGCCGCGGCTGCCGCTACCTATTAGGTAGCCATTTCAAAAAACTGCTTTCCTCTCAAATGTCTTAGTGAATGGACTAGTCAAACGTACTAGCTCATATAGACGCCACCATTAACGTTGATTGTCTGGCCGGTGATGTACGCGTTGCAGGCTAACATCACTGCCACGGACGCGACCTCTTCGACTGCACCAAACCGGCCCAAAGGAATTAAATCCGGCCGAGCGCGCGGGTTCGAATTTACCATGTCGGTTTGTATCAGTGCTGGAGCAATTGCGTTGACGGTGATTCCTTCGCGAGCGAGCCAGGACGCGTATCCGCGTGTCAGACCGAGTATACCCGCCTTCGATGCCGCATAGTGTGGGCCGACGACTCCACCGATTTGAGCCGCTGTTGACGATAGGTTGATAATTCGCCCCCATTTTCGCCGGCGCATGCCTGGTAATACAGAATGTGTAACAAAAAAAACGGAAGTAAGGTTCACAGCAAGTGTTTCGTGCCAATCGCCGTGGCCAAGGGTGTCGATGGTACGGGGCCTTGCCATCCCGGCGTTGTTCACGAGCACATCAACCTCGCCAAGAGAACGCTCGACTTCTCTAATAAGTCGTGACGTTTCGTCGGCTTGTGAAACATCCGCGGCAATCGTGATGCACTGCCCTCCGCGGACCTCGATCTGCTGCTTTGCGATTTCAGCCGCTTCGCGGTCTGTCTGAAATCCAATAGCGACCGAGGCTCCACACTCTGCCATCGCGACAGAAATGGCGCGGCCGACCCCTCTACTTCCACCCGTTACCAGTGCTACTTTTCCCTCAAGCGCTTTTGCTTTTGTCTGGACTGTCATCTGATGAATTCGCTCACGCTCTGCGCCACTGCATCCGGATTTTCTTCAAGCAGTCGATGACCGGGGCATAGTTTCGCGGGACGCAGCTTTGGTTACGATGATTAAGCGCCGCCGAAAGTAGCGTCCCTAGCATTTGCAGGCTTTCTGAACCGAAAACCGAAAACTGAAAACCGCTTCCGCAGGAGGCAATTACACCACCTTGTCACATCAGAAGGGTTTGATTCGTCATTCCCGTGAGGAAACATTTACGCGATGTAACGCAATAAAGAGAGGCTTTATGAATACCGCAGTGACAGTAACAGGGGGAACAGATGCCGGTCCATTTCTTCCTCCAATCGAGAAACCAAAAGGATTGATGATGAAACTGGCGTATCACTTCACGCGCCAGCAATTCGGCAAGGTACTTACACCTTTAAAAGTGCATTCGGCGCGGCTGCCTGCCGCATTCGGCATGTTCTATTCCAAGGTAGCGCCGCTGGACAAAAAACTCGTGCTGCCGCCCGAGACAGTGATGCTTATTCGTGAACGGGTAGCGCGGATAAATGTTTGCCTATTCTGCATCGATATAGGCCGGGCGTATACGATCAGAGAATCGATGAATCAGGCCAAATTCGATGCGCTGGAGCAATACAGCGCCAGCCCTTTGTTCAACGATGCCGAGCGGGCAGCACTCGACTATGTGACCGATCTGACCAAGGAAAAGAAAGTAAAGCGGGAAACCTTTGCTCGTTTAACCCAACACTATTCTGAAAAAGAAATCTGCGAGATTGTCTGGCTGGTCGCCAGCGAGCACCTGTACAACATGACTAATATTGGTCTGAACATTCACTCCGACATGCTGTGCGACATCACCAAAAAGAAGAGATAGGTCGATTGTTGGTCACATCGGCTTTGTTCGGTCCGTCATCTTGCTGACAGAACTCGCCGAGAAAGTGTGATCGATGGACGAACAAATATTAGCCGAGCAATTTGAGGCGCATCGGACCCATCTCCAGGGGGTAGCGTACCGAATGCTCGGGTCACAGACAGAAGCCGACGACGCGGTTCAGGAGGCTTGGCTCCGGTTGAGCCGGTCCGGAACGACCGGGGTCGAGAACCTGGGAGGCTGGCTCACCACAGTCGTTGCTCGGGTATGCCTGGACATGTTGCGGTCGCGAAAATCGCGTCATGAAGAGTCGCTGGAAGCGCAAGCATCGAAGCCGGCAGCAATTCGCGAGAACCGGCCCGACCCCGGCTCCGAGGCGCTGCTCGCCGATTCCGTTGGTCTGGCCATGCTTGTCGTACTGGAAACTCTGGCTCCGGCTGAGCGAGTTGCGTTTGTGCTTCACGACATGTTCGGTATTCCTTTTGGTGAGATCGCTTCGATCGTCGGGCGTTCGCCTACTGCGACCAGGCAACTGGCCAGCCGGGCTCGGCGCCGGGTACGAGGAAGAACGCAGCTTCAAAAACCCGATCTAGTCCATCAGCGAGAAATTGTAGACGCATTTCTCGCTGCTTCGCGAGATGGCGACTTCGAGGCGCTGCTCGCGGTGCTCGATCCGGAGGTCGTGGCGCATGCCGACAGTGTTGCCGTTCGCCGGGGTGCGGAGGCGGAAGTTCACGGCTCAACGGCAGTAGCGCGCGCAGTCAAAGGTCGTGCCGTGGCAGCACGACCGGCTCTGGTCAATGGATCCGTCGGCATCGTTGTCGCTCCGCGCGGCAAACTACTGTTCGTCATCTGCCTGAAATACAAGCGGGGGAAAATCGCCGAGTTCGACGTCATCGCCGAGCCCGAACGATTGCGTCAGCTTGACTTGGCGGTATTGGGCGAGTGAGCAAGCAGGGCTTGGAAGGAGAGCTTGTAGCGAGCGCAAATTACAAGATTCGACTGAGTCTAGACGCTTTTGCTGGGCATGCTCCGAGGGGTCTGTTAAGGTTCCGACCAGTTACCCCCTGAGAGCAAATGGGTCTGGAAACCGTTCCTGGAACTGATATTCAATACGGGCTGATAAGCTTCGATGCCGAAGGCAACGAGTGCAGCGAACAGTCCGGTCTGATGAGTCAAGCGATCATCAAGAGGGCCGTCGATGATTCAATTACTAATGTCTTTTTCTTCTGCCACGGCTGGCTAGGGGATTTACCGGGAGCAAAGGATCAATATGGCAAGTGGCTAAGAGCGTTCGCGGATTCCGATGACTGGCAAAGGGCGCCGCAGCGATTCCCAAAATTTCGACCGTTGCTGATAGGTTTGCACTGGCCTAGTAAACCTTGGGGCGACGAAGAACTTCGAGGTGGATCATTTGGCGTTGCAGGCGGCGTGTCGGGTCGCGATGCCCTGATCCAGATGTACGTTGAGCGACTCGGTGACCGGCCAGAAGTCCGCCGGTTGCTCAAAATCATCATCGACGAGGCGCGAACGAACGCGGCGCCCGAGGAACTCCCCTCGCATCTGTATCAGGCCTACCTTGATCTGAACGATGCGCTGGGTCTTAAGAGCGAAGGCGTTGGCGGGTCTCCGGATGCCGATCGCGAGGGTTTCGATCCGCAAAGCTCTTTCGAAGCGGCTAATGAGCAGGCGACCACGTTCGGCATCGATTTCAACTTTGGCGGTCTTTTGGGTCCACTGCGTCAGCTCTCTTACTGGACTATGAAGAAGCGAGCGCGTGACATCGGCGAAGGCGGAATGCACAAATTCTTGAATGATCTTCAGGAGGCGACCGCCACGCAGAACACGCGCATTCATCTTATGGGCCACAGCTTCGGGACGATAGTTGTTTCGGGCATGGTCGGCGGCCTTAATGCGCAGGGACGACTGGTCCGATCTGTCGATTCGGTTGTGCTGGTACAAGGGGCGGTCTCGTTGTGGTGCTATGCTTCGGCGATACCGTTTCCCGGCGCGGGCGCCGGGTACTTTAGCCGAATTCTTGCCGAGAAAAAAGTTCGAGGGCCGCTTCTCACCACCCGATCGAAGTTCGACGACGCTGTAGGCGTGTTTTATCCTCTGGCGTCCCGCATCAAAGGCTCGGCATCATTTGCGGGCGGGCTGCCGGAGTTCGGGGCCATCGGCACTTATGGCGTACAAGGTGTCGCGGATAACGTAAGCAACAATCTTGCGATGAAGGAGGCCACGGCCGACTACACTTTCGAGAAGGGCAAAGTCTACAATCTCGACGGCTCTGCTTACATCGCGCACAAAGATGGCCCGGGCGGTGCTCATTGCGACATCGCCGGCCCTGAAGTGGCGCACGCTATCTGGGCGGCCGCCTTCGCATCAATCTAGGTAAGGATACGCGCATGCCCTTGATGAGCGAGACTGAAGCGCCAATTCCGTTCGGCATTTCCGCGAACACAGGTCGTCCTCTCAACCCATTGAGCGACGAAGCTGTGGAAGCGGCGTTCCGACGTCAGAACAAATCTAGTTCTCAGGAGACAGCGTTAGCTGATCGGGCTGATCCTGCGCAACTCTCTTTTGCCGTGGAAGGTGGGATCGATGGAAACGACCTGGGCGAGGCCGGGTGGGGAGTTATCTTTGCTCCCAGCGTCGAACAGAAAGTCAAAGATGCTCTCGAGCCCTTGCTCAACCACCGCAGATCCCAGGCCAAACCATTCAAAATTTTCGACGGCTCTGACGGCTATCTCAAAGGCGATACAGCCGAGGGTTGGCTTAAACGGCGGAACATTCGAATGGATGTCGTCAACCCAGACCTTGGCGTGCCTTTCTATCTGCTGATCGTGGGAGCAGCCGATGAGGTTCCCTTCGAGTTTCAATATTCGCTCGACATCTATTGGGCCGTGGGAAGGCTTTGGTTCGAAACGGCGGAGGAGTTCCGGCAATACGCCGAAAGTGTGGTCGAGTATGAAAAAGCGGCAACGGTCCCGACTGGCCGGCGAGCGATCATGTTCGCTACAGAACACGATTTTGATCCAGCCACGCAGTTGTTTATGAGACAGGTAGCTCGGCCGCTTTCAGCCGGAGGGCCTGAGACCCAGTCGGTCTGGGCGCGGCAGAGATTCGAGCTTCAGACGTTTTTCGGGAGCCAAGCGACAAGATCTGCGCTGGAAAATATCCTGCGAGGCAAAGAAGATAGTACGCCTGCGGTTCTATTCAGCGGCAGCCACGGTATGGAATTTGCCCTCGACGATGCCCGCCAAGCGGCTGCCCAAGGCGCTATTGTATGCCAGGACTGGGACGGCTTCGGCAACATTAAGGAAGAGCACTGGTTCGCTGGCTCAGACCTGCCGGCGGACGCGAAGCTCCACGGCATGATACATTTTTTCTTTGCATGCCATGGCGGCGGCTGCCCGGACCTGGACGACTACGATCGGCTGAACAGCAAGCCGAGAAGGATTGCGCAAAGGCCGTTTTTTTCGCGGCTACCACAAAAGATGCTATCCCATCCCGAAGGCAGTTTGCTGGCTGGGCTCGCGCACATCGATCGCGCTTGGGCATATTCGTTCCAAAGTCAGCGAGGGGGCCCGCAAATTCAGGGGTTTCGAGATGTCATTGGCCGATTGCTACGTGGCGAGCGGGTTGGTCAGGCTACGGATATGTTTAACATCCGGTGGGCCGCCCTGAGCACCGAACTCAGCGATCTGTGCCAGGATCTGCTGAACGGTGCAGAAGTTTCTCCGAAAGCACTCGGCAGTCTTTGGGTGGCGAGAGACGATGCACGGAACTTTATGATTTTTGGTGATCCCGCAGTCCGGCTGCGGGTCGAGGACATGCCGAAGGCATGAGCAGGTGATCAGTCCGCACCAATTCTTGCGGTGGGCTTGCGTTCTTCAGTTAGTTCACATGACTGCACACTTTTGGTACGGAGCCAGTCCGATACTCACACCAAAGGAGTATTGCCGCTCCGGTTTCGCTCAGTTAGTCGTAATCACGGTCGGGTGACGGTCGCATATGGACGCAGCAGATCTGGAAATATCCGTCAGAAAGACCCAACTTGATTCTTACAGCGTTGAACTGAGGTTTAACTACGAGAATCACGCAGACGTCAACGCCTCCTGCGAAGGAAGCTTGCAGGCTGATCACTCACACTTGCTGGAATCTGAGTTTGATCTGAAAGAGTATGGGCGACAGCTGACCGATTACTTTTTCGAGGATTCGAAAATAAGGGACACATTCCTTTCCGCCATCAATTCAACCTCGGCAAATGGCGATCGCTGCCGGCTAAGATTTTTCATCGGCAATTCCGCGTTGGAGCTGCAAAGGCTTCGCTGGGAGTTGCTGGAAAAGCCGGACAATCACGAATGTCTTTCGACTAGTGATCATATTTCGTTTTCGCGATATCTTTTCAGCCGGGATTTCCGCTCGGTACAGCTGCGACCCCGGGGAAACATCCGAGCGCTCATTGCCGTATCGACGCTGACGCCCGATCAAACGGCCAAATTCAAACTGGCATCGCTCGACGCCAGTGACGAAATCGCCCGTGCACAAAAGGCCCTATCCGGACTCTCCTCCAAAGCGATCGGTGGCGATAAACCGCTTAGTTTCGCTCAGCTTTGGGATGAATTGCGTAAAGAGGAATATGATATCCTTTACCTTCTCGGGCACGGCACTTCCCAGCGGCGGCCCGCATTCTTTATCGAACGGACAGATCCGAATAGGCCGCCGTATGCCGAGCCCCAGGAATTCGTCGACCGTTTTTCCGAGCTTTTGCGCGTGCCGCGGCTGGTTGTCTTAGGTTCGTGCCAGAGCAGTTTCACGAACATGGCTCTGGGACCGCGCCTGGTAGAAGCGGGAATTCCAGCGGTGGTTGCCATGCAGGATTCAATCTCTCTAGAGACGCTCGAGCTTTTTACAGTGACGCTCTTTTCCGAACTGACCAAACACGGAGTTATAGACTACGCGGTCGCTGCAGCGCGAGACGCTATTCGAGATCGCCCGGACTGCTGGATGCCGGTGTTGTTTTCCCGCTTAAAAAACAACCGCATTTGGTTCGACGCCGGGTTCGCGTCTCAACCAAATACTCCGGCGTTCTGGAACACAATTATCGATCGCGCAAAAAGGACGAAGCTGGTTCCAGTGATCGGTCCTGGGTTTGGCGACTATATCCATGGTGATCTTAGGGATCTCGCCAAGAACATTATCGATACTCATAAACTGCCCCGCCTGCTTTCAACGACAGACTCATTTCCGCAGGTCTGCCAGTCCCTTCTTGCAGTTGTTGGAGAGCGCGATACCGCAATCAATCATGTTCGACAGGCTCTTTGCGAACAGGTCCAGCGTTATCACGGGAACGAGGTTCCGAAGGAATGTTTCGCCAACGTCGAGATGGAAAGCCTGTTTTGGACTGTCCGCGAGGCTTTGTCCAAGGACGGTCGCCAGGATGCTTACGGTCTCCTGGCCGATTTAGATGTTCCGGTCTTTGTGACGACGACGCGCGATCAGCTGTTGGCCGAGACCTTGAGAGCGAAGGGTAAAGAACCACAGGTCGTTGAATGTCCTTGGCGAGGCTATAATGGTTCGCCACTTGCACTTGAACCAGAGACAACGAAGAAGCCGATCGTTTACCATGTCTTCGGAACATTTGAGAACGAGGAGCGACTCGTTCTTACCGAGGAGGATTTTTTTGAATTCTTAATCGAGGCGACAAATAACCGCGACTTGATACCGGAGGTGATTCGCAGCAAGACCATGCATGGTTCTCTGGCATTCCTCGGTTTTCAACTCAGCGACTGGAGCCTGAGGGTGCTGCAATACATTTTAAAGAGTCAGGAGAGCCGAGAAGCCTTAAGCCGGCATGTTCATGTGGCTGTTCAACTCAATCGCGCAGATGATATTCAGAACCAAAACATTCATCTGGCCGCTTTTCTAGCCGGCATGGTGGCCGAATGGGGCAATGTACAGATTTTCTGGGGAAGGCCTGAAGATTTCCTATCTCGATTGTTGGCCGGGTTGAGTGGAACGCCGGAAGCCCCTGTGCCGGTGCTGCGGGAGGCGTAATTGCTATGCCACCTACAGTAACGAGGAATCCATTTGTAGGTCCAAGGCCGATTTTAAATGGTGAGGAGATTTTCGGCAGGGACACCGAGATTCGACGCCTGACTCACCTCTTGCTGGCCGAGCGCATCGTGCTCCTGCACTCGCCTTCTGGAGCCGGAAAAAGCTCGCTGATCCAGGCCGGCTTTTTGTCATCTTTTTCGCGCGAAACCGAAGACGATTTTTACATCTTTCCGACAATCCGCCTGAGCGTTGCCGCCAGATTGGAAGAGACAGGCTCGGCGATTTTTTCCAAAGCGGTGGTGCGTTCGTTCGAGCAGGCCGAGACCAACGGCCAAGGTTCCGACGATTTCGAATCGCTTGCCGAATACCTGCTTTCTCGCGGAAAACAGAAAGCAAACGGACGGTGTATTTGCCTGGTCTTCGATCAGTTTGAAGAATGCGTGACTTTTCCGGCGGGTCATGAGACGGCGAAGAGGGCTTTCTTCGCAGACCTCGGCAATACGCTCGCCGATCAGAATGTTTGGGCTTTGTTTGCGGTCCGGGAAGATTTCCTCGCACCGATTGTTGATCTCGGCCGAGTTCTGCCTACACGGCTTAAGCAGACGTTTCGGCTCGATTTCTTGAGCAAGGAGACGGCTGGCGAAGTCATCCAGAAGACCGCAAATCTTGGTAATTACGAATTCAGTCCCGAGGCGCTAAAACGGCTGGTCGACGATCTCGCAATCGTGAATGTCCAAGAAGCTGACGGCAAATTTCAAACTGTGGCGGGCGAATTCGTCGAGCCACTGCATCTTCAGGTTGCTTGTCAGTACATTATTCAGGCGCTTCCAGAGGGAACGACGAAGGTCGAAAGTCATCACCTCGAGCGTACTAAAAACGGAGGTCCGAGGCCGGAAACAAGTGTGGATGAGGCGCTGGCCGCCTATTACCGGAGCGAACTGTCTCAGATTGCCGGCGGCGATACGCAGAAGGAAAAAGATCTGCGATTTTGGATTGAGGAAAAGCTTATCGATGTGAATGGAGTTCGAATTCCGGTTCGTCAGGGCGTGCGAACGACTGAAGGGTTAGAGAACGAGGCGATCGTGAAGCTCTCTAATGCTTATCTCGCGCGCAAAGAAAGACGGTTGAATGCAACTTGGTACGAGCTCGCGCACGATCGTTTGGTTCAACCGATTCTAATTGATAACAGAGAATGGTTTGATCGAAACCTTGGATCAATAGGCAAGGGGTGCCGGCTATGGCTCAAAAACAAGCGCGATCCATTTTATTTGCTGAAGGGTCGCGAGTTGAAGGAAGCGCTTCTCCAATGCGCCTCGAAGGCGCGGACATTATCCGCGGATGAAAATGACTTCATTCGCGAATCAAGAAACGTCCGGCGCGCCGCCGCTCTTCGATTCTGGGGTCCGCTTGTTGGCGCGTTGGTTCTCATCCTCCTTTCTTTGTGGACTACTTGGTATTTTTACCGAACGAAGAGCGACCTTGAGTATTACAAGCTCTTCACTGTCTTGCGGCCGTTATACACGGCGTGGACGCCAGGAAGCGCGGATCGAAACGTCCTTTTTGCCAGTCACCTGGCTAAGAAACTCGGGGACCGGAAAGCCTCGATTGATCCAGTGCTTTTTGGAGACATCGTCACGATTTTGGACCGGGCTCTGGATCGCCGCCAGCGGTTGCTACAAACCCACTGGAATTACCGATTGCCCGCATCAAAGAACGTAGGTAACCCGATTCCGGTTCTAGCCGTTTCCTACTCACCCGACGGACAAACACTGGTGGCCGGAGACGAAAACGCAAGGATGCGGATCCTGCATCGCGATGTTCTTAGTGATCCCATTCCTGTCGCAGGAGGCAAAATCCGATCTGTGGCGTATTCGCCGGACGGCAAATTGGTCGCAATTGGAACAGAAAACGGATTTGTGTCGATTTATGGTCCGGGCGACTCTTCGCAATCGCGAGCTCCCGTTCAACTCGGTTTTCCAGGTTCCCACAATAGTACTCCAGAGGTTTGGAGCTGTAGTTGGAACGGCCAAGGTGATTTGGCTGCTGGATGCCAGGACGGCAAAATTTATATCTGGCCTGATCTCGTTCATGCGTCACAGCTTGCTGGCGCACAACCCTTGGTGGTGCTCAACAATATTGGAAATAAGCCCATTCATGCCGTTGCCTGGCAGGATACCGGTGCTGTTCTTGCAGCGGGAGACGCTGCTGGTCATCTTTGCCTTTGGAATAGAACGCAAATTTTCTCGGCGCCGGGAATTACGAATTCCGGGCCGGTCTCGATGTCGGCAGGGACTGAGGCGATTTGGAGCCTGGCGTGGTCTAAGGATGGGCGATTGGCATCTGGTAGTTGGGATCATTCCATTTCGATCTGGAAGATTGATAACTTGGCACAGGGCCTGGTTGTTTCGCAGCTAAATCGCAAAGTTCAAGCACACGATGCATGGGTCCGGGATGTTGCCTGGATCAACAACGATCAGGCAATCGTTTCGATAGGCGACGATGGCATGGTAAAATTCTGGAAGGCGTCCGATCTAACCACCGATGTTCCTTCTGAACAGGTCCCCACGTCGAACCTTTGGAAGCTCTCCTACAACCCGGCCACGAAACTGATCGCAACCGCGAATGACGATGGCGCAATTCGAATCTACCAGCGTGATCCTCCAGCTCGCAATAGGGTATATGGAAACGGCGTCAGCACGATTGTCCGGCTCGCGTTCTCGGGCTCTGAGGTGCTTAGTTTTGACCAAGACGGCCGAGTTTATCGTTTTGATCCGGGTTCCGAGAAAGAAGAAAAAACCCAGATTGCATCAGTCTTTCAATCGGACATCAAGGCAGTCGAATTCCATCCCCAGATCCAAAGTTTTGTTATCGGATACGGTCTTTCCTCTCAGTTTGGTGGGCAGTTAGCGGTTTGGGATTCGCGTCAAAACTCAACTCCGACGTTTTGTCCGATCGGAGAGGCGATTCGTGCGGTGAGCTGCCATCCGGCTAAACCCATCGTCGCGTTCGTTACCCGTCGAGGAATGCTGGGATTGAGAACCGTGCCGGGATTGCAGCCGGTACCTACCCAGCCAGATCTGAGAATCGTTTCGGATCGCGGAATGGCGAATGCACCTGGAAGCAGCGAAAGATCGAACATTGAAAATTCCGGTGCTCCGAAGCGTCGCACCGGAGATGTCGGTAGGCTCATCTGGTCGAATTCTGGGGATATGCTTTTCCTTCCTTTGAACCGACTAAACGGCGATCAGAATAAATCGCAAATCCTCCGCTTCAAGTTCGATGGTCAATCGCTTATTGAACTCGAACCGCTTACGCTTTCGGTTGCAGCCCCGATTTTTTCAGTGCAGTTGCATCCCACCGACCCACTGCTCGCAATTGGCACAACCGGCGGTGCCTTACTGTTAGAGTCGTTAGTCTCGTCGCAAACTGATTCGTGTATCGCGCATGATCGTACGATTGAAAGCTTGGCCTGGACTCCTGATGGACGTCGGCTTTTCTCGGCCGGTGCAGACGGCAGTATCAAAGTCTGGGACTACGATGCCAAGGGAAAGCACAAGTTGACCCTGGCAATAACCCTTCGGCACGATGTCGGCGGAGTTTACGCTACCGGCGTTTCGCCCGACGGCCGTCTCTACACGGCCGGAGATAGTCCCAGAGTTTTCTCTTGGCCGGAAGCGCGCTATTCGACCGAAGCAATCCTTGATCGAGCTAAAAAAATGATCAATCGCAATATGTTTGGCCCGGAATGGGCGCTCTACGTCGAGAGCAATAACGACCAACAAGGTAGATACGAAAAAACATTTGAAGATCTACCTGACCTCTCTCAATCGAAGTCGGACTAAACCTGAGGCCGTGGGTAATGATCTATCTTAACGGAATCAACCCCAAAACAGGCGATTACTTAGTCTCTCCTGCCACAGCCGATGATTTTATCGAACAGGTCGCTGGAATCGATCAAGCTGATCAGGCCAGTCTTCGAAACTATTTGCACAGCAAAGAGGCCGTTGCCGGGCTGCTCGAAGATATCGATGAAAACAATCCGGCAGAAGCGGGGTGGGGTATCATTTGCCACGAGAAAGAGGAACGCGACACTCTCACTGCGTTGCAGGCTTTAATCGAGCACCGCAAAACTCAGATACCCGAAAAACTTATAAAAACTTTTCGCTATCGTACCGGTCAAAACCTCAATCGATGGTTAGCTGACCAGGGCGTTGGTAGCGGTCACATCGATCCAGAAAAAATACCTTTCTATCTGCTCATTGCGGGTAACCCTGAAACCATCCCATTTTCTTTCAGCCAACGTCTCGGGATGGAGTACCGTGTTGGCCGGTTGCCGTTCTCTGACGCTAGCGAATACAAGAACTACATCGACTCGCTGATTCAATCCGAACGCCAGGATGCAAAGAAACAATCCAACGATCTGCTCGTCTTTGCGCCCAGCCATGACCCAGCTACAGAGCTGAGCTGCCAACATTTGGCGAATCCGCTGGCGCTGAAACTCTCTGATGGGATGTCCGTGGATCAACTCCTTCACGAGGACGCAAGCAAGGCCAATCTCCTTGATCACCTCAGGGCGCGCCCCCCTCGGTTCCTGTTCTCTGCCTCCCACGGGCTCGGACTCGACTTGGACGATGAAGACCAAGCCGCTTATCAGGGCGGTCTGCTTTGTCAGAGAACACAGGAATCCGGCCCTGTTGCCCACGATGACATCTTTTCTGCCGCTGATATCACGCCGAACCTGGATTTCACCGGAACGATTGCGTTCTTCTTTGCTTGCTTTAGCGGAGCAACCCCTTCACTTGATCGATTTTTTCGGAAAAAAGGGGCGCCGTGTCGGATCGCGAACACCAGCTTTTTTAGCGCCTTACCGCGCCGTCTCCTTGCGAAACCGAATGGTGCAGCCGTTGCGGTCCTTGGGCATATCGACCGCGCCTGGGGTTTCTCTTTCATCAGTGAAAGGTCAGACGAATTGCTGAATCCTTTCGTGAACGCCATTCGGCGCTCGTTAAAAGGCCGCCCGATCGGCCAGGCGTTAAAGGATTTCTATGAAAAATACGCCGCTTGTTCCATTGAATTGACCGACCTGATAGACACCCGCGAAGTGGGCGGTGATGTCGATCCAAAGGAGCTTGTTCTAGCCTGGGCAAGAAGAAACGACGCCGGCGGCTACATTCTGTTAGGCGATCCTGCCGCTCGGATTGTCCAGTAGCCGTGATGAGCGAATCAGAGAGCCCGGAAACAGTGTTCCAGGTCGCTGTACGGGCTCTTGAGTAAACGACGTGATTTTTGGCGGCTCAACCTCGGTTGCTTGCTGAAGAAACTGAAAGTAATTTTGGATTGTGATCCCACAAGCGTTTCTCGAAGCGTTGTCGTCAGCCGGGCCATCGCCGGAGCTTGCGGACGCGGACAATATTTTCAACTTCCTGATCGGAAGCTGGGAAATTGAGGCGATCCTTTACGGCACAAATGGTGTGCAAAAAACCCGAGGTGAGGTTCATGCCTGCTGGGTGTTGGAAGGACGAGCGATTCAAGACTTGTTTATCTTCCCGCGCCGTATCGATCGGCAAGCCGGTGTTCCAACCCAGGGTGATCGCTACGCCACGAGCATACGAACCTATGATCGATCTTGCAAGGCTTGGCGAGTCAATTTCATCAATCCGGCGGCTGACGAAACCAGCGCGCAGTTGATCGCCCGCCGGAATGGCAAAGGCATCGCAATGGAAGGAAATCTCGCGGACGGCACTCCCATTCGCTGGCGCTATGAAGAAATTACGGCGGTCTCATTTCGCTATAGTGCCGAAAGAGTAAAGCCGCAAGACGACTCCTGGCAACTGTACTTGGAGTTGTTCGGTAAAAGAATGGCCTAGTCAGAGCGAGATTCGGTCGTCTTCGTGGGGTCGTATCTAAAAATATAAGAAGTCGTGGTGAATGATGATGTCGAGAAGCCCGTTGGCGAATTGCGATCCCGGTTCCAAGCCGGGATACCGCTTGTTAAGGCCCATCGAAACGGCAAGTCATGCTTTTCCACAAACGCAGAGAATTATTCAAGTGACGATTTATTATATTTTTAGATACGACCCCGGGCCCCCAATTCATATCAAGCAGCCCATCCTCGCTGCGGATCTGGCCATGACGGCCGCCAGTTGCGGTAACTTTGGTGGAGTACAGAGTGCTCATGATTCGATCTGTTAGCTCGTTAGCTTGGTTTGTTCTTGTGGCGCCTTTTCTCGGCCGATGCGCGA
>Ga0070706_100002282_pt1 | contig 19384 bp, 15 predicted proteins | sample KBSK5501metaG_FD_65476 | JGI IMG/M metagenome (GOLD analysis project Ga0070706, IMG submission 65476) | Corn, switchgrass and miscanthus rhizosphere microbial communities from Kellogg Biological Station, Michigan, USA - KBS K5-50-1 metaG | ecosystem: Host-associated > Plants > Roots >... | reverse complement strand
GCGGGCGCGACGCCGACCGTTCCGTGCATCGGGTTGAGCGGCAGGTCCACCGAGAAGTCACCCCGGCGGGCGGTGAACCGGCACGTGCCCTGCGCCCGGTCAAAATTCCATAGCCAAACGATCTCCGGGAGCGGGTCATGGAGCAGTGCCGTGATGTGGGTGGCACTCAGCGCGCCGAACAGCGGGACGGTGGTGGACGCACCCCAGTCCCGGGCCGGCTCGATGGACACGAAATGGACGGCCAGGGTGTCGCCAGGTTCGGCGCCCTCGATGTAGAACGGGCCGGTCTGCGGGTTCAGGTAGGGGAACTCGCAGACCTCCGAGACCAGGTCGGTCTCGCTGCGCACCCGGCCCGCGAAACAGTCCTCGGTGAACACCTCCAGCACGGCCGGGGGCCGGATCCGGGCCAGCGGCGGCGCCCCGCCGAACGTCCAGGCGTATTGACCGGGGGTCGGCCGGAAGGTGCTGACCTGCAGATCGCTCATGTGTCTCCCGCTCGCCTCCGGGGTCCCGCCCGCCTCCCCATTCCCCCTTCACTGCACCGTCTTCCCTCGTCGCTCGTGCTCTGTCTCCTGTGCGCCTCCGGGGCCCCGCCCGCTTCCCCTTCCCCCTTCACTGCGCCGCCTTCCCTCGTCGCTCGTCGCTCGTGCTCTGCTTGCTTTGCGCCTCCGGGGCGCTTAGCGCGCCGCCTTCCCTCGTCGCTTGTCGCTCGTTCCTCGCTCCTCGCTCCTCAGTCCAGGCAGCGCCGCGCCCCTTCGGCGCGTCAGTCCAGGCGGCGCCGCGCCCCTCCGGCTCGCTCATGGTTTGTATTCTTCCAGCGGGTCCAGGTGCACGAGCCCGACCTCGAGGACTCGCTGCGGGTCGTGCCGGTACAGGTAGATCAGGTAGATCACGCCCAGGATCATGAACCCGGCGACCCCGGGGCCCATGTAGGAGTACGGGGGCGCGAGCTTGGCCACGAAGGGGAAGACCTTGAGGCCCGCGGCCGTGAGCCAGGCCGGGACGAACGTGGCGATGCCCAGCACGGGCAGGATCAGGTGTAGCAGGGGGTTGAAGCCGCTGCCCCGCCGCGCGAAGAAGCCGATGCAGGCGGCGTTCATCAGGATGTAGATCGCGACCAGGACGATGACGAGGGCCGTGGCGACCATGACGAAGGCGGTCACCGGATCGTAGCTGAGGCCGAGGCCGAGGGTCACCGCGACGGTCACGATGAAGGCGGTCAGGATGGCCGCTTGCGGGGCACGGTGTTTCGCGTTCACCTGCGCCAGGAAGCGCGGGAAGGCGCCGATCCGCCCCATCGCGTACGCGGTGCGGCTGGACACGTTCACGCCGGCGTTCGCGTTGGCGATGGTGGAGTTGACGATCGCGAGGAACACGAAGAACCAGAAGATCCCGTAGAGCGAGCGGGCCAGGCCCACCCAGGACGCGGCCCCCGTGCCGGTGGTGAAGCTGGTGAACCGGGCTGGCCCGTACGCGACGTCCACGGCGTACGTGGTGAACACGTACAACGCGCCGATGAGCAGGGTGGCCAGCATTATCGCCCGGGGGATGGTGCGCCTCGGGTTCCTGGCTTCCTCGGCGAGGGGAGCGGCGCCCTCGAACCCGCCGAAGGCGAGAATCGTGTACACCGATCCGCCGATCACCCCCGAGATGCCGCGGAACCCGGGCGGGGTGTACTTGGTCGTGAAGACGCTGAGGGTGTTGTGGCTGCCCGCGTGCACCACCAGGAAGATCGCGAGGACGAGGAAGACCCCGATCTCGAACAGGCCCAGGATCGTGCCCAGCCCGGCCGACGTGCGGATGCCGTAGAAGCCGGCCGCGAGCACGATCAGGGCGCCGAGCAGCGCCCACGGCCACCACAGGTTCGCCGGGTAGCCGCTGAACTCGGCGTTGATCGTGGCGGCGGTGGTGAAGCCGAGTTGCAGCAGCACCAGCGGCGGGATCAGGAACCCGACCAGCACGTACCCCCAGGCGACCAGGAAGCCGATGGAGGGATGCAGGCCGCGGGCGGCGTAGGTCGCCAGCGACCCGGCGGATGGCATCTCCCGGGCCAGCAAGCCGATGCTTGACGCGCAGAAGAGGCACGCGATCAAGGCGAAGATGACGGCGAGCGGCAGGGATCCGCCGGCGAACGCGACGCCGGCCGGGATGGACGCGGCGATGGCGGCGCCCGGCGCCATATCGGTGACACTCTGGAAGAGGACCTCGCGCAGGCCGATCGCGTCGCGCCGAAGTCCTGGCGCGGCCGTGGCCGTTGTCTTTGCCGCCATGGCCGCCTCCGATGTCGTGATGCCGCTCCTGCCCGGATGGTCTCACGGCAGATGGTGGGCGGGGCAGGCCCAAACACGCTCGGCATGCGGGACAATCGCGGCATGCGTGGCGACAGGCCCGAAGCCGGCGGTGCTCGCCGGGATCCGCTCGGGGACCTCAGGGAGCGGCTCGCGCGGCTGCCGGCCGGCCATCCGTCGTCGCCGGACTACCGCCCGGCTCAGGAACGCGGCGGAGAAAGCGACCGGGGCGAGGCAGGCGACCGGGGCGAGGCAGGAGTCCTAGCCGGGGGTGACGAGGGCCTGGCCGGGGGTGACGAAGCGGCAGGAGAGGATACGGCCGACCGTGACCGGGGGGCGGACAGACCGCAGCGGCGTGGTGCTGCGCGGCCGGAGGGCGGCGGCCTGAACCGTCCCGGGCAGTCCCCGCCACGGCCTGCGGGTTCCGGGCTGACGCAAGGCGGCGAGCCGTACCGGCCGTGGTTTTCCGCCGGCGACGAGCCGGAACTCTGGTTCAGCCCGGATTCCGGCGACCGTTCTGGCTGAACTCCTCGGGGTCGCGCCACTGGCGGGGCAGCGAGACCTCGGCGGTGACATCGCCGGCGAGCCGGACGCTGTCCCCGTCGGCGAGGCGCGCCTCCATTCCCGGCAGCACCCGGTCACCGTTGACGAAGGTCCCGTTGGTCGATCGCTCGTCCCGGATCGTCGCGCGCCCCGCGTCGCTGACGGTGACCGTGGCGTGACGTCGTGACACGTTGTCGTAGTCCGCGAAAGCCGCCGCCACGAGGGACTCCTCCGGATCGCGGCCGAGTACGAGCGAGGTGCCGGCGGGGACCTCGACGTTGCCGGTCGGGAACGAGAGCCGGAGCACCACCGGCGAGATGACCCCGGTCGGCTGCGGCAGAGTCTGCCCGCACACCGCGCAGAGCACTGAGGACGGCTCGCGAATGGCCGCGCCGCAGTGCGGGCAGGCGGAGGGACCTTCCGGCGCAGCGGCGGCACCGTCGCGGCGGAGGTACTCCTGCATGACCGTCGGCGGGGTGGCTGGCTCATCCAGAGGGCGATCCCTGGGCAGGTTGGCCCCGCAGGTGAAGCAGATAAGATCGTCCTGCTGGACCTCAGCGGCACAGGCAGGGCAGGTCAGGGTCGCCATGTCGTCCTCCGGGACGGCGGCAGTGAGTGTCCACTGAGCCTAACGTGCGCGGCGGGGCACGGGTGCCCAAGCCATAGTGCCAGTAGCATAAAAGGGTGGTTAGCTACCGGCTCGACGAAGAGCAGGAAGCGCTCCGCCAGACGGTCGCCGATTTCGCCCGCGAGGTAGTGGCGCCGGTGATCAGCGGCTACTACGAGCGGGCCGAGTTTCCTTACGACATCATCGACCGGATGGCGAAGCTGGGCCTGTTCGGGCTGCCATTCCCGGAAGAGTTTGGCGGCATGGGCGGCGATCACTTCGCGCTTTGCCTGGCCCTGGAGGAACTGGCCAGGATTGATTCCTCGGTGGCCATCACCCTGGAGGCGGCCGTCGCGCTCGGCGCTATGCCGATTTACCGGTTCGGCTCGGCCGAGCAGCGCCGCCGCTGGCTGCCGGACCTGTGCGCGGGGAACCGCCTTGCGGCGTTCGGGCTGACCGAGGCGGGCGGCGGGTCTGACATCCCGGGCGGGATGCGCACCACCGCCCGGCTGACCGGCGGAGACTGGGTGATCGACGGGAGCAAGGCGCTCATCACGAATTCCGGCACCTCGATCACCTCCCTCGTCACCGTCCTGGCGATCACCGGAAGCAGGTCGGACGGGCGCCGGGAGATCTCCTCCATCATCGTCCCGGCTGGTACCCCCGGGCTCACCATCGGGCCGGACTATTCCAAGGTTGGCTGGTGTGCCTCGGACACCAGGGAACTCGCCTTCACGGCCTGCCGGGTCCCTGCCGATCATCTGCTCGGCGAGCGGGGCCGCGGGTACGCCCAGTTCATGCAGATTCTGGACGAGGGCCGGATCGCCATTGCCGCGCTGGCCGTTGGGCTCGCGCAAGGCTGCGTGGACGAATGCCTGCGGTATGCCGGCGAGCGGGCGGCCTTCGGCCACCGGCTCGGCCACTACCAGGCCATCCAGTTCAAGCTGGCTGACATGGCGGTGCGAGCCCAGACCGCGAGGCTGGCCTGGTATGACGCCTCCGCGCGGCTCGTGGCCGGGGAGCCGGTCAAGAAGGCCGCCGCCATCGCCAAGCTGACGGCCTCGAACGCGGCCATGGACAATGCCCGGGATGCCACCCAGATCTTCGGTGGATACGGCTTTATGAACGAGTTCCCCGTGGCCCGCTTCTACCGTGACGCGAAGGTCCTGGAGATCGGCGAGGGCACCTCCGAGGTGCAGCGCATGATCATAGCCCGGGAACTCGGCCTCGCTGAGGACAGCTGACTCGCCGCGTCAGTGGAAGATCATGGCTGACACGGTGATCGGCGTGGTGAGCCGGTTGAATTCTGACATCAGGGCGGCGACCCGCTGCAAGCTGCTTGCCTTCAAGGCCGTCGGGTAGACCCCCAGCGTGACCAGGGATGCGGTCTGGCTCCCCATGTGCTCGTCGCTGGCCAGCACCGCCTGCACCTGGGCCGCCTGGGCGGCCTGCGCCTGTGCCTTCAGCAGCGCTGACCGGAATGCCAGCACGGTGCTGCGGTACTTATGGGAGAAGGAACCGAGGGTGAAGTAGCCCGTCAGGGGCATGCTCCCCGTCTTGCCGCTGCATGAGTCGATCACCTGAGTGGCGCCGAGCCTAGTTTCCGCCTGGTAGATGGTCGGCTCGGTGGCGATGATGGCGCTGACCTGGTGACTCTGGAGCGCGCCGATGAGCTGGTTCGTGGGCATGGCCTTCCAGTGCACGGTCGACAGGTCCACCCCGCTGTCGGTCAGCACCGACTGCGTGGCGAGCGTCTCCTCGCTGTAGGGCAAGGTGGCGCTGAACGGTATCGCCTGCGGCTCAGAAGTGCCGATGGTCTTGCCCGCGAGTTGCTGCGGGGTGGTGATCGTGCCGGGCAGGGCGAGCACCTGCATCACGCTGGGCGCCGCGTCATAGGCATCCGCCACGATGGAGAAACCCGGGTGATTGGTGGCGTCCTGCGCGTAGAAGAAGTCCGCATAGTCGCCGACGGCGACGTCGGCGCTGCCGTTGCTCAGCGCCGCGATCTCCTTGCCGACGGAGCTGTAGGGCTGGATGTTGACGGTGAGGCCGGCGCTCGCGAACAGGCCGCTGTGCAGAGCCAGGTAGAGCGGCGCGTTATCCACCCCCGGCTGGGCGGCCACGGTTATCGATGTCCTGGCGAGCGCGGCCGGGCTTGATCCGGTGCCGAGCACATTGCAACCGGCCGCGAGCAGGCTCACCGCTACGGTGGCGATCCCGGCCGAGACCGTGCGTGACCGCCGGGAAGGCCTGCGGCGGGAGACGATCTTGGCGGCAGCCGGACCTGACCTCATGACCCTCCTTGGCAACAGATGCAGGCGGCGAAGACGGCTCAGACAGTTCGGACAGTTAGGACAGAACGGAACACAGCCGTAGCGCCAGAGAGTACCCTACTGGCGTCAAGCTATACAGCAAACGTCACGTTAGAGCTGCTTTCCGACGTGATGTAGGTATTGATGCTTGTAAGACGGTTGAGAGGTTAAGATCAGCCCTTGACCCCGCCCGCGCGCGGAGCTCGCAGAATCGTCACCCAGGAAAGGGGTGCGTCATGTCGGTTCCGCCGCAAGTCCTGCGGGCCTGCGGGCCCGCCGAAGTCGCTAGGTGAGAGGTACAGACGCCGTGCGGTCCCGCAGCAAGAACCCCCGCCGCATACCGCTGACGGCCGGCAACGGGGCATCGGCCCAGGCGTCCGCCGAGGCTGTACCGGACGTCCCGACGTCCGTGCCGGTCAACGGCCGGGCTGATGAGGGTGAGCCGGAAAGCGGCCATCAGGCAAACGCCAGGCACGGCGGAGTCGGATCGCGCCGCGGGCTGAAGAACTGGCGTGTGCGCTCGCGCCTGGTCTTGCTCATCGCCATCCCCACCCTGACCGCCGTGGTGCTGGGCGGCACCGGCGTCGTGTCATCTGTGAAGAGCTACCTCGCGTATCAGCGGGTCGAGCAGCTCGCCAAGCTGAGTACCGACATCACAGTCCTCGCCCAGCGGCTTGAGGACGAGAGGGACCAGACGGTCTACTACATCGGGCTCGGCGCCAAGGGCGGCCGCTCCGATTCCCTGGCATCCAGCGGCAAGTCGCCGCTGGCCGCTGCCGCACTGGCCGTGGTCACCGACCAGTACGCCAACACCGACCGGTCGGCCTCGGTGGTCAGCACCGAGCTCAGGCAGATCGGCGGTGCCTTCTCCACACAGGCCCAGCAGCAGGCGGCCACCTCGCTGACCATGCTGTCGGGGCTGTCCGCCTTGCGGAGTGCCGCTGCCTCTACCCAGATGCCACCGCTTGTCGTTGTGCAGAAGTACACGCAGCTGATCCAAGATCTGCAAGCCCTGGAGGATGAGACCTCACAAGGGTCCAGCGACGCGACGCTGTCCCAGACCGTCCGTGTGCTCGGGCTCGTGTCGAGGATGAAGGAAGAGGCCTCGCAGCAGCGCGCGATCCTCACCGGGTCGCTGCTGCAGGGCCAGCTGACTGCGCTCGAACTGGCCGCGCTCAACGCCGCTCTCGCGGACCAGCAGGGCAACCTGCAGGCGTTCAACACATCCTCGACCGTGGACCAGCGTCAGCTCTGGCAAAACAGCGTGTCCTCTTCGTTCGTCTACCAGGCGAATTCCGAGGAATCGCAGGCGATCTCCACTGCGCAGGCCAACAACAACTCACTGGCGACCGACTCCACGAGCGCGGACGACTGGTACGGCGCCATGAAGAACGCGATCAACTCCCAGATGGGCTCGGTCGAGCAGACCCTCGGCTCGCAGGCGAAGGCGCGCGCTGACTCGCTGCGCACCCAGGCGCTCATCACGTCTGGCGCGGTCGGCCTCGCGGTCCTGCTCGTGCTGGCGCTGGCGCTGGCGCTGACCGTGGTGGTGGGCCGGTCCATGGTCCGCCCGCTGCGGCGGCTGCGTGCCGGTGCGCTCGAAGTGGCTGGAGTGCGGCTGCCCGAGATGGTGCGCCGGATGAGCGAGACCGATGGTGCCGGAGTCCCGGTCGAGGTCGAGCCCATCGACGTGGACTCCTCTGACGAGATCGGTGAGGTCGCGCGGGCGTTCGACCAGGTGCACCGGGAGGCGCTGCGGCTCGCGGCCAACGAGGCGGCGCTCCGCGGGAACGTCAACGCGATGTTCGTGAACCTCTCACGCCGCAGCCAGTCGCTGGTTGAACGGCAGATCAGGCTGATCGACGACCTGGAGCAAGGCGAGCAGGACGCGGAGCGGCTGTCGAACCTGTTCCAGATGGACCATCTCGCCACCCGCATGCGCCGCAACTCCGAGAACCTGCTGGTGCTCGCCGGTCACGACGCCTCCCGCCGGTGGAATCAGCCGGTCGCGCTGGTAGACGTGCTCCGCGCGGCCGTGTCCGAGATCGAGCAGTATGAGCGGGTTTCGCTGAACGTGCAGCCCGGCATCGCGGTCCGCGGTCCGGCCGTGAACGACGTGGTGCACCTAATCGCTGAGTTGGCTGAGAACGCCACCTCGTTCTCCTCGGCGGAAACGCCGGTCGCCGTCTCCGGTCACCTGCTGAACAGCGGGGGAGTGCTGCTCGACATCTCCGATCAGGGGGTTGGCATGGGGGCCGAGGAGATGGCCCACGCCAACTGGCGGCTGGACAACCCCCCCGTGGTGGATGTCGCGGTCTCCAGGCGCATGGGGCTCTTCGTGGTCGCGCGGCTCGCGGCCCGGCACGGGATCAGGGTGCGACTGCGCCCCGCGCCGACCGGCGGGCTGACCGCCCTGGTGTGGCTGCCGGATGAGGTGGTTACGCATGAGATGACCGGCTCGTCGCCAGGGATCCGCCGTTTCGAGCGGAACTCGCCGGGCACCGTGGAGCTTCCGTCCACCGTGGGCCCGCTCGCGTCGGAGTGGTCGGCCGGCGACCGGTCGGCCGACCGGACGCCGGCCGACCGGACAGCGGCCGACCGGACAGCGGCCGAGCAGGCGGTCACCGCCGCGCGGGCGCCGCGTTTTACGCCGCTGCGCGCGGAGAACGGTGACGGGGCCACGACCGCGGGCTACCCGCCGGCGACCCCTTCATGGGAGAACAGCCCCGCGACCAGCCCGATACCGTCGGTGCCGGGCACCGGGCCGCTGCCCGTGTTCGGCGCGCCGGCGAATGGTGGCGTGGACGAGCAGTTGCGCCCGACCAGCCGCCCGGACGTGTCGTTCGGCGCCGAAACCAGCCAGCCGAGGCGTGAAGTCGTGGTGCCTCCGGCGGCGGACTCCAGCCAGGGCAACCGGCTGCCCATCTTCGAGTCGGTGGAATCGGACTGGTTCCGCCGGGGCAAGCACAGCGCGGACGGAGTCGGCTCTGGCTCCGGCTCGGTAGAGAGCGTGCCCAGCTGGACTTCGTCGGCGGGAGACGAAGGGTGGCGGGCGGCCGAAGCCGTGCACACGCCCACCTCCGGCGGCGTGACAATGTCTGGGCTCCCGAAGCGGGTTCCGAAGGCCAATCTTGTTCCTGGTACCGCGGGAGGCGGCGATACAACGCCCGCGCCTCCCGCCATCCGGTCGGCCTCGGTGACCAGAGAGCGGTTCGCCAGCTTCCAGCGAGGTGTCCGGGAAGGCCGCGCCGCTCTTCGTGGCGATGACGACTCCGGCGGTGAGGACGACGGTGTTTCATGAGAGGTGGGGCGGCGGTGCCGCCGCTGTCATCGAGATGGTCATGCTGAGGCCGCCGAGAAAGGAGGGGTCGTGAGCCTAACTCGTCCGGTCCAGGATCTGAACTGGCTGATCACGAACTTCGTCGAACGGGTTCCATCTGTCGCGCATGCGATAGTCGTCTCGTCGGACGGCTTGCCGCTGGCGTACTCGAATGGCTTCCCCGCCGACCGTGTGGATCAGCTGGCCGCCGTCACCTCTGGCCTGACCAGCCTGACGCAAGGTGCGGCGAGGGTGTTCGAAGGTGGCCCGGTCACGCAGACTGTAGTGGAGATGGAGCGTGGGCTCCTGCTCGTGATGGCGATCAGCGACGGGTCGAGCCTGGCGGTGCTCGCGTCCTCTGACTGCGATATGGGCCTTGTGGCATATGAGATGGCGTTGCTCGTCGAGCGGGTCGGGCGCGCCTTGACACCGGATATGCGTGGCGGGTTTCGGCCGAAGGATGGCAGATAGTAGTGACAGGAGACACCGGTGTCCGGCCCAGGCCGGGATGATTGGTCGGCGGCCGGAGGAAGACGTCCGGTCGGCGGTGGCAGGCGCCCGCGTGGCGTTGACGGTGCCGGGAGCGGGCTAGTCCGGCCATATGCGGTAACCGGCGGCCGTACCAAGCCCCGGTATCAGCTCCAGATCGAGGCGATGGTGGCTGCCTCTCATTATGAGGCCCGCGACCTTTCGACTCTTAGTCCGGAGTGTCAGGCCATCCTGGGATTCTGCCGTGACTGGCGTTCAGTGGCAGAGATATCTGCTGTACTCAGGATGCCCTTGGGCGTAGCGCGTGTGCTTGTCGCTGACATGGCGGTGGAGGGGCTCGTCAGGGTGCACCAGATCGACCACGCGCACGGCCGTCCGGATCTTAACCTGCTCGAAAGGGTGCTCAGTGGACTTCGCAAGCTCTAGGCCCGCGCCGGGCAACGCGGGGGAGACCGCCATGACGTCGGTCAAGATCGTCGTGGCTGGTGGCTTTGGCGTGGGCAAGACCACTTTTGTCGGGTCGGTGTCGGAGATCACCCCGCTCACAACCGAGGCGGTCATGACGTCCGCCAGTGCCGGGGTCGATGACTTGTCGCATGTGCCGGACAAGACCACGACCACGGTCGCCATGGACTTCGGCAGGGTGACCCTGGACGCTGGGCTGATCCTCTACCTGTTCGGCACGCCGGGCCAGCACCGTTTCTGGTTCATGTGGGATGACCTCATCCAGGGTGCGATCGGCGCCGTTGTTCTGGTAGACACCAGGCGGCTAGCCGACTCCTTCCCCGCCGTCGACTACTTCGAGACAGCCGGCCTGCCGTTCATCGTGGCTGTCAACGGCTTCCACGGCGAGTTCCCGCACAGCGTCCAGGATGTCCAGGAGGCGCTGTCGGTCAGCCCGAACGTGCCTGTCGTCCAGTGCGACGCGCGGGGGAGGAAGTCGACCAAGGCGACGCTCATCTCCCTGGTGGAGCACGCTATGGCGATGCAGTTGAGCCCCAGGTAGCGGGATGAGCCTGGCGGGCAGGCAGCCCCCGGCGGGCCACGTTCTGCGGTAATCTTCACGCGGCGTGGGGGCGGTAGCTCAGCCGGTCAGAGCAGCGGACTCATAATCCGTCGGTCGTGGGTTCGAGCCCCACCCGCCCCACCATGCCTTACCTGCGACGTTGTGCCTGTCGTGCGCATCGTCAATCCTTTCTGGTTGCAGTTCTGGTTGCAGTTCCGTTCTGAGTCGATGTGTTTTGAGTCGGCTGTGAGTCGGCTTCCGGTCCCTGACCGGAGGTCGGCCGCTATCCCCACAGGGCTTTGCCCATCCGGTCAGCGCGCTGCCAGCTCGGCCTTCTACCCGATACGCGCCGAGTGCATCTGCGGGGCTGTCGGCTGCGCCCCGGACGACCTGGCGACGCGGTCAACCGCGCCGGTCAGGCCAGCAATTGCTGGACCGCGGCCTTCAGGCTGGCCAGCGCCTCACGATAGAACCGGGGGCCATAGGAGACTCGCGCCACGCCCAGCTCCCGGAGCCTGGCCAGGTCCGGGCCTCCCGGCCTGGTGTTGCCGTTGATCGGCCCAGGCACCTCGGCGACCAGGGTGGCGATGTCCCGCTCGTCGCTGACGCCGATCGGGTAGATGCAGTCGGCCCCGGCCTCCAGGTAGAGGCGGCCCCGGCGTACCGTTTCGGCGACCCGCTCCTGCTCGGGCACCCCGGAGGCTGGCAAGAAGGTGTCAGCGCGCGCATTGATGACGATCGGAACCCCGGCGTCGTTCGCGGCGGCCCGGATCGCCGCCAGCCGACCGGCGTGCGCTCCAGCATCGACCAGCCCGCCCGCACGGTGGTCGCTGTCCTCCAGGTTGCAGCCGACCGCGCCGATCTCCAGCAGCCGGTCAACCAGTTCACGCGGCCGCATACCGTATCCCGCCTCGGCGTCCACGGTGACCGGAACCGGCACCACCCGGGCAACCCGCCCGGCCGCAGCGAACATCTCTTGCCACGGCGCGCCCTCGCCGTCGGGGTAGCCGAGCATCGCCGAGACCGCGGCGCTGGCGGTGGCGACCGCGGGGAACCCGGCCTCGGCCACGATCTTGGCGCTGGCCGCGTCCCACACATTCGGCAGGACAAGCATCTCCTCGGCGTAGTGCAGCTCGCGGAGCCTGTCGGCATGGGCCTTCAGGTCAGCGGTCATAGATTCCTCCTGGTGCGCGAAGTTCCTCTCACCAGTAAGGACCCTACAGACTCGGGAAATAACGGGCGCCGGCGCGGCCGGGCTGTGCGCGGTGCTGCTGATGCGCCGCGCGGCGCGCGGCGAGTCGGCGCTGGCCCCCCGCCTGGCCGTGTGGGGGCTGGTCGCCGCGTCCAGCCTGTTCAACTGGACGCACGCCCCTGGCCACCCGGGCGCCCGCGAGGCCTTCGCGCTGATGCCGGTTATCGCCGCGACCCTGTTCGAGTTCTCGCTCCGGGAAACCCGGCACACCGCCAGGCGCACCGACCGCCAGCTCACCGGGCTGAGGTAGCTGCGTCCCGCTGAGCGGATCAAGGTCCAGTTGCAACTGGCCGCCGACGAGACGCTGCCCGCCGAGGCAGCCACCCGGCGGGTCCGGGTGGACATCGCCGCCCGGCGCCTGCACCTGCTGGGCCAGGCACTGGGCACCCCAGATCGGGCGACCAGGCACAGCACTCTGACCTCCTACCGGATACGCCGGGCTGAGCGGCGCGCCCAGGCTGCGCTGACCCGCGCCCGTTTCGCGGACCCTGCCGCCGCGGCCGAGGTGCTCCGCCAGGTCCAGGTCCTCACCCTGACCAGGGCGCTGGCTGGGCTCGACTACACGACCCCGGACACTGCCCAGGCGGCCCTCGCCAGCCTGATCACACCCAGACCAGCTCCCACTCCGGCGGCTGACGCGAGGACCAGCCCTGCTGTTCCGTTCCGCCGTCCCCGCCCCGCTATCGCGGACAAGAGACCGAACGGATACCCAGCCGGACCCGGCCTCAACGGCACGCTGGCTGCGCTGGTGACTCCCAACGGCCCGACCGGCCATGCGCCCGCAGGTAAACGGGCGAAGATGTGCAGGGAGCGATGGGGCCGGTGCTGATTGTGGTGGATCTCGTACTCGCGCAGGACCCGCCGCAGATGAGCCTGGTTCCAGATAAGGGCGCGGTCTAGGAGCTCGCGGCCTGCTGCGTCTGGAGCAGGCCGACCGGGCTGGGAGCGGCGAACTCGATGCTCAGGACCGACGAACCTCCGGCACCCCGGACGATGGCCGCCTGCGCCGGGAGATACGGCGCGCGCTGCGCGCGCACGAAGGCGAGCATGCTCCGCAAGCCAGCCGCGCGGTCGGCGGTGCGGGCGGGCACGGCTACCTGGACGGCCCGCAGCGGCATGCCCGCGCTGGCGCCCGGACCGGAGTCCCCGAAGGCCGTGACCTGCACGGGCTCGGCTGCGGCCACCGCGGCCAGCGTACTCAGCAGGCGGGAATCCACCTGGCCAGCGATGAGTTCGCTCCGGGCAGCCGCCGAGACGCTGATCCGCGGGTTCTGCAGCAATTGGGTCCCGGCTTCCCGGCAGGCAGCCAGGTCCGAGGCGAGCGCGGCCCGGTAGGCGGCTGCCCCGTCCAGCGCGACAGCGCGCACGTCGATCCGCAGCCCGCCGGAGCCGAAGCTCGCGAGGATCCCCGGCGCATATACGCTCGCCAGACGGCCGCCGAACTGGCTGCGCACCGCAGCCGTCGCCATCACCACGTCAGAGCCGAGCGGATCGGCCGTCGCCGCTCGCAGCACCAGCAGGTTCTCCGCCGCGATCCCGTGCGCCTGCAACGCGGAGCACATCGCCGGGTCGCAGGCCACAATCACGTTCCCGCCGATTTGCCGGGCAACCCATGCCGCCGCGTGACCGCGCACGGCCACCGCCTGGCTGGCCGGTACGTCGGCGCGGGGGCGCGCGAGGTGCCGCGCGGAGAAGGCCCCGGTCGCCCCCGCGGTCAGGAATGCCGTCACTGCCACCGCCACGGTCGCCAGACCGAGCAGGCGCGCGCGCCGCCTCACAGTCCTGACCGCGTGCCTGGCTTGTGGCTGATCCTGGCCGGTCAGGCCGCGGGCCTGGAGCAGGTGGTAGCTGGCTTCAAGCGGGGCGTGCTGGTCTTGGGGCCAGGCGGTGATACGGCGCCGCCAGTATTCGGCGGCCCGATGGTGCGCGTCGGTCACCTCGTCGCTGCGCTGCGCCTCGGCTAGGCGGCGGTGGAGTTCACAGGCGGTCCATCGGTGCACGAATACCAACGGGGGCTCGCAGCTGGGATCAGCCGCCAGCAGGCCAGTGGCCTCGCATTCAGCGACCAGGCCGGCGAGTCCGGCGGCCCGACGGTACTGACGGCCCGGGAGCAGCAGGACGTCACGGCCGACGGGCACACGATAGACCGACGTGCCGATGAGCAGATCCTGTGCGTCGGCGCTGAGGCGCCCGAAAAGCTCGCCGAGCAGTAGGTCGCCGGCGACTAGGGCGGTCTTCTCTGCGGTCGCCGGGGAGAGCTCGGTGGGATCATCCGGGCCCTTGCGCAGCACTGGCTGGCCGGTCCTGGCCTGGATCGCCCCGGCCAGGCGGCGGGTCACGTCTGGGAAATGGTCCTGGCCGGTTGAGAGTAGAGCGTCCAGGTATTCGATGGCGCGGGGATGGCCGCCAAGCAGCCGCCACGCGCGGTCTAGCTCGCGATCGCCAAGCAGCCCGAGCGCGGGCAGCGTCATGGCCAGCCCGAGAGCACCGAAGCGTGACAGGGGGCCGAGGTGCCGGAACCCGAGGGCTGGCCCGGCGGGCCCGGGCAGGGTGAAGGGATGGCGGCAGGTAATCAGCAGCCTGCCCAGATGGGGTTCGCCGGCCCAGCTCGCCAGCAGGCCTGCCAGGGCCGGGTCACGAACAGTCCATCGGCCGGATTCCGCAGACAGGTTGTCATCAAAGTTGTCCAGGACGACCAGGACCGGCACCTGGCCGAGGACGTACTCGCGGAGCAGCGCCAGTCTTTGGGCCCACGACAGGTCGATACGGTCAGCCGCCTCCACCGCCTCCGCTGGGACACTGCCCCGGGCCGCAACCATCGGGTGACGGCGTAGGGTTGCGGCGAGCCCGGCGAGGAAACCGTCAGCCGATACTTCGCCGCTGATGACCGTGGTCATGCGCTCGGGCTCGAGGCGGCCGACCCGTGCGGCGACCTCGGCAGCCAGCGTGGACTTGCCGATTCCGCCGACGCCGTGCAGCACCAGCCCGGCCGTTGCGGAGCCCATCAGGTCCGCCGACCAGCGCCGCCGTTCGACGGACCGGATCGGCAGGGACGCGGGCCGAGGCGGCTCCCCCTCAGCCACTCTGGCGTGCCGGGCGGAGTGCGACCCGGCAGCCGGTTCTTCGCCCCGCGTTTCCTTCGCATCGGACGGTGTGGCTATTACCGGCGCCGGCTTCGCCGGTAATACTAAGCTACTTAGCCACAAGTGGAGCATCTTCCCGCCATAACGCCTCATCCTCCAGGGCGATCCCGGGTGGCCGCGATAGCAACGATATATAGCACACTAAACGCCCTCCGCAGGTTCTTTCCGGATTTGCTTGTTCTTGCCCACGGAGAACGCGTCAGCGCACGCGGCAATCGAATGGCCTAGGTTTTCATAAACGATGCCGATAAGAGGTTTTAGCAGCAATTGTCCGTTCGGGTGGCAGCGGCGACGCACGGTGGCGAATACCCGAGACGGCGATTCCCGGTCAGAGCAGGCCGAGGAGCCAGCCGGGCCGACTACGGCAGCGCCGACGTTCCAGAGGCGTCGCCAGAGCCACGGGCCGAGGAGGTGGCAGCCCTGCTCCGGCTTGGCCGAAACAGCAGGCGCCCGGCTCGGTGCCGCAGACGGACCCGCCCGAAGCGACCCTGTGTCATTCTGCCCGCCTGCCGCTCCCGGGCACCCGGCAAGCGTCTCGTACAAGTAGGGATCAGTAACCGGACCGATAGCGACGGTTAATGCGATGTCCTCGTAGGCGCCGAACCTGTCACTCCGCGCGCCCGGCCGTCACCATATCGACGTTCAGCGTGCCGGAGACCGGGTAAGCATTTGCGACCTTGTAGCCAGCCGCTACGGGCAGGAACAGCGAGCCCCGCAACGCGGTGAGCGTGGCTCGCTGCTGACTGGACTGCAACCCGCTACTGATCATCCTGGGCAACGGGATCGCCGCGACGAGTACACGCCGGCCAGCTGCTGGTTGTTCTGGTTATTCCTGACGGCCGCGAAACGGGCATACGTCAGCCTGGGCGTGGAACACCTGGTCGTTCGGCTGCCTGAATGCCGGTGCCCTCGGCTGGGGCGCCGGCTGAGGGCACCGTGACCGTGACGGACAGGCCGCCATCATCGCGGGGGCGGGCGGTGGCGGTGCCGCCGTGGATCGCGGCGATGGACGCGACGATGGCCAGGCCGAGCCCGGAGCCGTCATGGGACGTGCGGTCGCTGAGCCGCTGGAACGGCTGGAAGATGCGGCCGGCGTCGGCCGGGCTGATGACCGGGCCGGTGTTGGCGACGGTCAGCTGGCTGCTGCCCGCCATGGTGCGGGTGCTGACCCAGATGTCACCGGCGGCGTGGTTGTACCGGACCGCGTTGTCGACCAGGTTCGCGATGAGGCGTTCGGCCAGCACCGGATCGCCCGATATGACGGCGGGCTCCAGCGTGGCGTGCACCCGCCGGTCGCCCAGGCCGGCGGTGTCGAGGACGTCTTCGGCGACCGTGGCCAGGTCGGTCTCCTCGCGGACGGCCAGCCCGCGCTCGTTGCGCGCGAGGATGAGCAGCGCGCCGATGAGGTGCTCGGCGTGATCCACCTCGGCGCGGATGTCCGCCGCCATGCCGCGCAGGTCTCCGGGCGTGCTGCCGGGGTTGCGCAGCACGACGTCGACGGTGGCGCCCATGACGGCGAGCGGGGTGCGCAGTTCATGGGAGGCGTTGGCGATGAACCGCTGCTGGCCCTCGAACGCGGCCTGGAGCCGGCCGAGCATGTCATCGAACGTCTCGGCCAGTTCGCGGAGCTCGTCGCGGGGACCTGTCGGCGCGACCCGCGCCGACAGGTTGTCCTCCGACGCGGCGCGGGCGGCCGCCGTGATCAGGTGCACCGGGCGCAGCGCCCGCCCGGAGAAGATCCAGCCGAGGATCGCGGCGAGGGCGATGACCACGGCCAGCGTGATCAACGAGTACTGCAGCAGGTGCGACAGGGTGAGGTCACGCTGCCTCTGCGCGCCCTGAAGCTGGAAGTACGAGGCGCACTTGGCCATGATGGCCTGGTCAGGTTTGGCGCTCTGCTCCTCGGACCGGCACCGCGCCAGGAAGCTGGCCACTTGGGCGGCGGAGTTCCGCCGGCCATTCCCCTGGCCCTGGCCCTGCCCCGGCGTCCCTAGCCGCGCCACCAGGGCGTAGCTGACCGCCACGACGATCGCCCCGCACCCGGCGAACAGGCCGGTGTACAGCAGGGTCAGCCGTGCCCGGACGGTCAGCCGCGGGCGGCTCACATCCGGTACCCCTTGCCCACCACGGTCTCGATCAGCGGCGGGTCGCCGAGCTTGCGCCGCAGCCGGGCCATCGTCACCGAGACGATGTTGCTGAACGGGTCGGCATGGGCGTCCCACACGTGCTCGAGCAGTTCCTCCGCGCTGATCACGGCGCCGTCGGCGGCCAGCAGCGTCTCCAGGATCCCGAACTCCTTGCGGGTCAAGGACAGCGGGCGGGAGCCGCGGCTGGCGCGGTGCCGGGCGCGGTCCACGGCCAGGTCCCCGCGGCGCAGCACCGGCGGCGCGGACGGCGCGCGGCGGGACAGCGCCCGCACCCGGGCGACGAGCTCGGCGAACGCGAACGGCTTGGGCAGGTAGTCATCCGCGCCCAGTTCCAGCCCGTCGACCCGGTCATAGACGCCGGCGGCGGCGGTGAGCATGAGGATCCGCGGCCCGCCGGAGCCGGCCAGCGCCCGGCACACCCGGTCACCGTGCACGACCGGCAGGTCGCGGTCGAGCACGATCACGTCATAGGCCGTCTGCGCGGCGGCGTCCAGCGCCGCCGCGCCGTCGTGCACGGCGTCCACGGCCATCCCGGCCTGAGCCAGCCCCTGGGCGATCCGGCCGGCAAGCGTGACGTGGTCCTCGGCCACCAGCACCCGCATCTCACCAGTCTGCGCCGGCCGGCATGACATCCGTGCAACATCGCCGGTAGCGCTGATGTCACCCGCCCGGGCGTAGAACTGCCGGCATGAAGCCAGTCCCCGCGCTGCCGGCCCCGCGGGGGCGACGGCCCGCGGCGCCTCACCCGGTCCCGGCACCGCCCCGCGAACGGCACCACCCCGGCCCGGGCAGCGCCGCCCGGGCCGGACACCGGCGCCGGCGACCAGCACGATCACCAGCCCTGAGGAGGGCACGATGAACGACAGCATCCGCGTCATGCGCCGGCCGCGGCGGGCATGGCCGCGCACAGCGCGAACCGCGGCTGCCATCATCGCCGCGGCCGGCCTGGCCCTGCTGGCGGCGGCATGCGGCGGCAGCCCGTCATCCACCGGTTCCGGCGGCTCATCGAATGCGGGAGGGTCAGCGAGCCCCCAGTCAGCGGTCGCCTACTCCCGCTGCATGCGCTCGCGCGGAGTGCCGAACTTCCCCGACCCCAGCAGCAGCGGAGGGATCCCTAAGGAAACCGCGCAGCAACTCGGGGTCAGCAGCTCCCAGCTCCAGGCGGCCCAGAACGCTTGCCAGCACCTGCTGCCGAACACCGGCAACATCGACGATAACCCGGCCGCGCTGCACCAGTGGTGGAGCCAGATGCTGCACTTCGCCCGGTGCATGCACTCCCAGGGGGTGCCGAACTGGCCCGACCCCAGCCCGTACCCCCAGGACCCCGTGCGGCCTACTTTCAACCTGCATGCCGCCGGCATTGGCTTTCACCTGGGGGCCCAGCCCGGGAACATCGTGAATTCGCCGCAAATCGAGGCCAAGGTACGGCAATGCGAGTCGGTGGTGCACCAAAACGTGTCGGGCTGGTTCGACTGAGGAGTTAGATCGTGAGTGAGACAGTTTCGCATGGCCGGGAGGCCGGGCAGCAGGCGGAGGCCCTGGCGGCCGGGGAGGCAAGGGGATGGCCTCGCTGGGGCGCCTGGGTGGCCGCGGGCATGGTGGTGGTGCTGGCGGCCGGGGGTGCGGCGGGCGCGTGGCGGGCGGGGGTGTTTTCCCCGGCTGGCTCGTCCGGGTCCGGGCAGCAGGAGCTGCCGGCGCCGGCGACGCAGGCGGTGGTGCGGGAGGACCTGTCGGCGACGACGCCGGTGAGCGCGACGCTGGGGTATGCCGGGTCGTACACGGTGACCGGGCAGGGCGGCGGGACGCTGACCTGGCTGCCGCCGGCGGGGCAGGTGATCGGCCAGGGCCGGGTGCTGTACGGGGTGGACAACGGGTCGCCGGTGGTGCTGCTGTACGGCGGCGGGCCGGCCTGGCGGAACTTGGGCGAGGGGGTGACGGGGGCGGACGTGTCCCAGCTGAACCATGACCTGGTGGCGCTGGGGGACGCCGCACGTTCGGAGATCTCCGCGGCGGGCTGGGATTACTTCTCCTGGGAAACGGCGTACGGGGTGCAGAAGCTGGAAGAGCACCTGGGGGTTTCCTCCCCGCCGGGGTCGCTGCCGCTGGGGCAGGTGGTGTTCGAGCCAGAGGCGATCCGGGTGTCCCAGGTGACGGGGCGCCTTGGCGGCCCGGCGGGCGGCCCGGTGCTGGCCGCGACCTCAGACCGCCACCAGGTGTCGATCCCGCTGGACGTCTCCCAGCAGTCGCAGGTGAAGGTGGGTGACACGGTGACCGTCAC
>Ga0070706_100002281_pt1 | contig 19392 bp, 26 predicted proteins | sample KBSK5501metaG_FD_65476 | JGI IMG/M metagenome (GOLD analysis project Ga0070706, IMG submission 65476) | Corn, switchgrass and miscanthus rhizosphere microbial communities from Kellogg Biological Station, Michigan, USA - KBS K5-50-1 metaG | ecosystem: Host-associated > Plants > Roots >... | reverse complement strand
GTAGAACGTCCGAAGCCGCTCGGGTAGCGCCGCGAGGCGGGCGTGGAGGAGGTGCTTGAGCTCTGCTGAGGATTGATTGGGGTGCTCGAGCGCCGCGAAGGCTTGATCAGCAGACCGCGCGCGCAGGATCACTCGGACCCGGTCGACCGCCTTGTTCATCGCCACCCGCTCCACCCAAGCCATGCAGACCGGACCGTCAGGATGCTTCATCCACAGCGCGATCCGGGTCTCTTGGAGAACCTCTGCAGCGTCCTCCCGGTCGAACCCATACGCACGAGCAACCCGGTCGGCGATGCACACGAGTTCCTTGCTCGCTAGCCACTCGCTCGCGAGCCGTTCCCCACGCCCGTCGGCAGCCACGACCGTCGCCTCCTCTCTCGCTACACTTGAAGTGGCGAAAAAGAGGAGAAACCAGGACAACTGTTTGAAAACTTATTTTCATTGGCTCGCCTGTCCTCTGATGAGGACGCGCTCGCGTGAGCGCAAAGCTCGCTGGGACGCATGGACAGCTCCAACTTGATGAGGGCCCAAGACCCCAGCGTCGGACGACTACTGGCAAGACAGAAGGCTTAGAAGCTTCTCTCCAAAGTTCGCAGTCGTGAGCGGAGCAAGGTCGGGTTGGGCTCACCCTTTCACATCGCCCACCAAGCTCCGCGAGAGGAAGATCGGGATCGTACGGATGCCAGTTGCTGGTGATCCGCCGCTCACGAAGGAGTTGCGGGAGACGCTTGGCAACCTCGCGGAGGGATTGTTTGATCTCGCCGGGTGGCTGCGATCCCCGAACAAGTACGTGCCACCCCTCCCCGCGGCGGAGATGCCTTGGCGCGCCGGCGGTCACCGGTTCACGCCGTTAGACCTCGGGGTCATCACGTTCTTTGAGGGCGAGCTGGCAGCGTCTGGTGAGGATGACCTCTTCAGCCGTTGGGCCGGCACCGTTGACCCGTTGCAGGCTTCTCCCCTGCAGGATCCGTCGGGATGGCGCGCAAATCGTGGCTTGGCGAATCCCGCTTTGTTCGGGGTCGGGGTGAACGCGCTCCTCACGAACGCATCGGGGAACCCGCTCTCCCGTCGCATGTTCTACGCGTCCTATTGGCAGCCGCTGCGGGCAGCCGTTGCCGCACGCCAACATAACGGCCCGGTGGACTGGACCCGCCTGGCCAACGACCTTGCCACTGACCAAGCGCCGGAATGGCCCATGGGAAGCTCGCGCTCGTCCGTCTTCATCATGCAGTTCGTGTCCGACCTGCTCGCCGGGATGCTCGGAATGAGCGCTCCGGTCTCAGCGCCCATGCGCGACGCCGTTCTCGTCGAGCTAGGTGAGCATCGCCGGCGCGGCAACCATTACGAGCCCGCAGCCGCGGACCGCGACGTGCAAGCGCTGCGCGCCCTCCTCAAGCAACTCACCGCTGCGCCGCCACCCGCGCCTGCCCAAGCGCCCGTTTACGTGCCGCCGGTGGGCTCGCCGCCGCACGACAAAAAGTAAGGACCTGAAGGAGAAGCCGGCCGATGGACATTGCTGATTTCGTCGTGGTGGGCAGCAGCGGCGGCGGCGGCACGATCGCCTGGCTGCTTGCCAGAGCCGGACACGGAGTCGTGGTGCTAGAGCAGGGCGCGGATTGGGCCCGGACCCTCGAGGAAGACCTGCCCCCCTACGACCCGCCACCAGGAGCGAGCCCGCCGCTCGACTACGACGAGCGTCGCTACAATCCTGCCCCGCACGACGAGTACCGCTTCCGCATTGACCGCCCGGAGGTCAAGCGGCGACTGCGCGGCGACTACAACACCTTCCGGTCCTCTAACCAAAGCGACGCAAAGCCCTTCGGCCTGGGCTGGACGGGGTCAATGCTCGGGGGGGGCTCGGTCATCTGGGGCACCTGGTCGTTTCGGGCGCTCCCAATCGATTACACCTTGGCCACACACTTCGCAGCCACCAAACAGCTCCAACAGCTCCAAGACTGGGGGTACTCGGTTCCGGATTGGCCGATCACGTACAGGGAAATGGAACCGTACTACAACGTTGCTGAAACACTACTCGCCGTCAGCGGTAACCGCGACGCGGTCAACCAAGGGATTCGGGAGAGCCAGTGGTACCGGGCATTCGCCAGTCATGACTACTTCAAGAGCGCGGGCAACTGGCAACCCACCTTTCCCTTTCCCTGCCCCGAGTTTCCCTTAACACCGGTTGGTGATCTCATCGGCCAAGCGCTTGACGCGCTCGGCTGGCACTCCGTGCGCCTGCCCAGCGGCATGGTCGCGCCCGGCAGCGGCACGTATGCGACCCGCGCGGCAATCACCAAGGCGCTCGCGCAGTGGAGCGGCCCGCCCACCTTCTGGCAACAGCATCCCGACAAGCTTTGGTCCGACACAATGCGAGACGCGTGCAACATGTGCGGGTTCTGCGGCGAGTACCTCTGCTGGGGCAAGCGAGGACCCAAATCCGGCACGCGCGCCAGCACGCTCAAAGAACTCGACGACCTCCCCAACGCCGAGATCCGCACCAACGCCCGCGTTTTCGAGGTTATCTGCGACGACCGGCTGCGGCGCGCCACCGGCGTCCGGTACCTGGACATCACCAACCCCGACAAGCCCGAGGTCCGCACGCAGCTCGCGCGTAACGTGGTCGTGTCCTGCGGTGCGGTCCAGTCCGCGCGCCTGCTACTCATGTCCGGACCCCCCGGCGGGCTCGGGAACAGGTATGGCCAGGTCGGCCGGTACGCCATGTTTCACCTCTTCGGGTTGGGAGCCGCGTGCGTCTTTCCATCAGCGTTGCAAGGGTACTTGCATGGGGAACTCGGCCATACGGGCAACACGATGAGCTTCGAGCACTACTTCGTACCCGACGGCAAAGGACAGTGGTGGAAGGCGGGCACCATCGTGAGCACTGCGAAGAAAAACCCCCTCGAGAACGCCATTGGCGCTGTCAAGAAAGGCGTCCGTGGTGGCGCGCTGCTCTTGGCGATGGAGGTGTACGCGCGCGGCGTCGAACTCCGCCTAACCGGCGATGACCTCCCACGCGCTGATAACCGCGTCGACCTCGACCCGTCCTACGTGGACGAGTACGGGTTTCCCGTCGCCCGCATCACCCGCAGCTTCGGCCCGCACGAGACGCAGCTCTTCCAACTTACGCGCCCACTCTTGGAACGAGTATTCGAGCACTACCAGGGGCTGAAGCCCACCATCAAGTCCTCTGACGGCATCGTTGACCTTATCGGCGACCACCAGATGGGCACCTGCCGCATGGGCAACGACCCGACCACCTCGGTCGTCGATACCCACTGCCGACTCCACGACGTGCAAAACGTGTTCGTAGTGGACTCAAGCTTCTTCCCAACAGGCTTTGGGCTCAACCCCATGGTCACGGTCGTCGCCAATGCCTTGCGGGTCGGTACCTGGATCGCCGAGGAGCTTCGCAACGGCCGCGACCCTGCCCGACAGCCCAGCAAGAAACGCGCGAGGGGGCCGGAAGTCACCAGGAAGGAAAAGATTGACGCCTGGGTCCGACTGGAGGATCTGCCCTAGCGGTCAGTCGAAAGAGCGCACGGGCAAGCAGCAACGACCACCGGCGAGAAAGAGAGACTCATGAGTATCGCGGCCATGACTGAGGTCGCCTTCCAAAGCCGCCAGGATGTTGGCGACCCCAACTACGTCCCAAAAACGCTCTCCCAAATCGCCGGCGCGGCAGGAGGCAAGCAAGCCCCTGACAGTGAGGTCAACACGGCGCTGCGTACCCTCACCACCTACGTTCCCACAGAGGTGCTCACGCTCTACGTCGCAGTGCTCGCAGCGCTGCAGCCAAAAGGAGCGGCGACGACGCAGAGCTGGATCCCGTTTTGGTCCTTTCTAGTCGGCACACCGCTCGTCGTTTGGCTGGTGTACGCGGCAAAGGTGAAGACCGCCGGCAGTCCCGTACCGCTCGCACCAAGGAAGTGGCCCCTCTGGGAGATGGTCGCAGGCACGATCGCGTACGCCGCGTGGGCGTTTGCTTTGCCGACCACTCCCTTTGCAGTGTGGGCATACTACTCGCCAGCGCTCGCCGGCGTGATCGTCCTCGTCACCTCAACAATCCTCGGCCTCCTCGCCCCGCTCTTTTCACGCTCTCTCCGTCCCTGACAGATTATGGCTGCGTCATTCCAGTCATCGTCTCGGAATCTCTTTAGCGAAGGGCTCTCTAGCTTCTTTCCCGTACTTCAAGCGATTAGGTAGTAAGGCAAAAACTGCTCGCGGAGGCTGTTTGGACACCTCCGAATTACGCGGGCAAGGGAGCGTAGATGCAACGCTACTGGCAAACCGCAACTATCCTCGGGCTTTTCGCGGCTTCTCCGACGCTGGCAGATCGGGCGCATGACTTGGCGGCTCAGGCATCGAGCCAGACCACCGCTAGCTGTGGCAACGTGACAACCCTTGCCGGCTGCCATCCCGGGAAACCGACTGGCTGCAGTCATTCGCAGAATCCGCGCTACGACCCCTATCTCAACTTCTTGAAGAACCAGGCTCCGGCGCGCGACTTAGTCCCCGACCGCGCGCTGAGCCGCGAGAACTTCGTCGAACTCGAGGACGCCATCCCGGGCGACCTGTCGACGAGAAATCATGCGGACTTTGCCGATGCGCTCGCGGGGCTCGGGGAGGGCAACATCGTTAGCCTAGTCGGCTTCCTCTACTTCGTCGAGAACACTGCGGTTACCTCGAAGCACCGCGGAGAAACCTGTAACTGCCAGCTCAAGACGAACCCCACCTTCGATTTCCATCTGGGCTTGGGCTTCGATGCCGATCTCGCGAGGCAGGTTCGGCAGCATCTCGTCACCCACGACCCGAACAACACCGGCGAACTTGAACAGACGAGCATCGTGGCCGAGATGACTCCCCACACACGCGATACTAAGTGGACGGTTTCTCGGCTTAACCAAAGGGCCTTGGGGAGGTCCGTGAAGGTGATCGGCCAGCTCGTGGCCGACAATGCCCACGTGAGCGAAAAAGACGACTGCGACTTCGAGGACGACCCAGCGCGGCCTTGCTGGCGTGCGACTGTTTGGGAGATCCACCCGGTGATTCAGTTCCTCGTCTGCCGCAACGGCGCAACCTGTACGGATTCATCGCCAAACACGGATTGGATCACGCTGGAGGAGCTTCCATGAGGATTGCCCACCGATCCCAAGTTTTTCCGTTTTGACTCGACCTAGACGCCATCAGGGAAAGCGCCAAGACCTTGTGGGCAAGGCTCGGGTTCGCCTTCTTCGAGGATCTCGGACGGCACGTCGGACTTTCTCCTCGGGTTCTTCGGCGCTAACCTGAAGAAGTGCCTCGAGCAGTCCGCCGGCGTGTCCTCGGAGAGTGCCGCGGTCGTGGTGCCGCAGGCGGCGGAGTTCTTCGTGTTGGGAGCGGCCACGAAGGTTGCCATCGCGGCTTGCAATTGACGACTCGACTTGCGATGGCGGGAGACGGGAAGGATCGGAGTGGCTCGCGCCTCCCTTTGCTGCTCAAGCGCTTCCCCGCCTTGATAGCGATCGCACTCGTAGCGGGAGCAGTGGCATGTGCCCACCGACCATCTCCTGCTGCTCCCGATTCCTCCCTGCCGCGGCTCGTCGAACCGCAGCCAACGTCGACTATAGCGGCGGCACCGCAAGCACTTCCGAAGCCATCGCCGACACCCGCCCCGATGCACACGGGGTCGATCCGCGAAATATTGTTCGACGTCGACCGGTCCGACATCCGGGTAGATCAGCACGCCGTGCTCGAGGAGAACGCAGCCGTCTTGAAGGAGAGACGAGAACCCTTCGCGATCGAGGGTCACGCCGATCAGCGAGGAAGCAGCGAATACAACCTCGCGCTGGCGGACCGCCGCGCGAAGGCGGTCAGGGAGTCTCTCGTGGCGCTCGGAGTTCCGCCAGAGCGCTTGAAGACGATCTCCTACGGCAAGGAACGGCCGTTCTGCACCGAGTCGGGCGAGTCGTGCTGGCAGCAGAATCGCAGCGTACATTTCCGGAGCCTCGCAACCGCGGCCGCGGCCGCGGCCGGCAGGGACGATGCGCCGTTCACGATCGTCCGCACCTTTTTCGGAACCGACCGAAAGAGTTCGGGCGTGCGGGCCGCCGGTCCGGTGTTCGGGACTGAACCCGACCAGAACATTTCGTTCGGCACATGCACGGTGAGCATCCCGAAAGATCATCGGATCGGCCATTGGGAAAGACCGTCGATCTGGACGCTCCATTTCACCCAGGACCAACGGAAAGACGTGATTCTTCTCGGAGTCCAGCCTCAGGCAGAGAAAGACTTCTTCACACTGCTCCGGCAGGGTGTCGAACGCGACGAGGCACGGCAGGCTTTTGTCTTCGTTCATGGGTACAACACGACCTTCGACAGCGCGATCCAACAGACGGCGATCCTCGCCTACGATCTGAAATTCAAGGGAGCCGCCATCGCCTACTCGTGGCCGTCGCGCGGCGAGTTAACGAAATACCCGGCGGACGAGGACGCGGTCCAGCTGACGGTTGATCACCTAAGGGACTTCCTGCGAAAGGTCGCGACTGGTTCGGGCGCGACCGTTGTCCATCTCATTGCTCATAGCATGGGTAACCGCGCGCTTACGGAAGCGTTGGCTGAGCTTCAGAGCGACGCGCTTACGCCGCGACCCGCGAATCTGGGCGAAGTGGTGCTGACAGCTCCCGACATGGAGGTTGGGCTCTTCAAGCGGGCCGTTGGAGCGGTGAAGGCTTTGGCCAGGCACGTAACGCTCTACGCGTCGTCGACGGACAAGGCTTTGCTCGCATCCCACACGTTTCATTCCAACGCCCGCGCGGGCGACGCTGGCGAGCAGATTCTCATCATCCCGGGAGTGGACTCAATCGATGTCTCCTCGGTGAGAACTGACTTTCTCGGACACTCATATTTTCGTGATAACGCCTCTGTGATCGCAGACCTCTTTCAACTACTGCAAGCCGACAGCCCGCCCGACAAACGCACCTGCTTGACCGCCGACCATTCGCCGGCCGGACGGTTCTGGGTGTTCGGCCGCTGCTCGGAATGAGTCGCCTTCAGCCGGACTCTGGATTCACTTAGCGTCCATGGCCACGTTAAGCGCGTCAGTCGCGAAAACAGGTCGGTGGATCGAACTGTGTTTGACATGGGACTTGAGTATGTGAGGCGGGACATCCACGAGCGGCTCGGTGGGCAGAGTCAGGGCGGCATCAGCACCCCAAAGCAGCAACCTGTCATCCTCCTTTTCACTGGCCTGGGCGGGGAGCGCTACGGCTACAGAGATCAATGGATCAAGAAGGGCCGCATATTCCTCTACACCGGCGAAGGACAGCGCGGAGACATGGATTTCGTGCGTGGGAACGCTGCAATCCGGGAGCACCAACAGGCAGAGCGCGACGTTCACCTTTTTGAAGAAACCACGAAGAGCGGTACCGTCCGATACTTAGGGCAAATGATCTACATCGGCCACCGGCTCGAGTCGCTTGCCGTGGAGAGTTCGGAACTCGAACCCGAAGAGTCGCTACGCCAACTGACGCTCGACCAACTCAGGCGTGCGGCGCTTCAGGACTCGGCTCCGACCAGGGACGCCAAGACACGGCTCACGATCTACCGCAGGCGCTCAGTCGCAATCAAAATGTTTGCCCGCGCGCGTGCCCAGGGAGTATGCGAAGGATGTGAAAGTCCCGCACCCTTTCTGGATGATGCCGGCGAACCGTTCTTAGAAGTCCATCACGTTCGGCGCTTGTCCGACGGGGGCCCTGATCATCCGGACTCCGTTGTAGCGATCTGTCCGAATTGCCACCGCCGCGCTCACCACGGTGGAGATCGCACGACCGTTAACGAGCGACTGAAAAACGTGGCGGCGGCTAAGGAAACTCAGCGAGGCTGAAATTGACGCCTCCCCAAAACGCTACCGGGTCATCTTCTTCGCCGCTTTGATCGCCGCGTCGATTCCCGACTTCTTCCGAATAGCCTTGATCCCCGCCCGCGCTTCCTTCGAGAGGGGCCTGAGCGCGGACATGTACTTGCCCTGCAACCGATAGAGCTTTCGAGTCGCGGCGGTTATTTCGCGTCCGGCTCGCTTCCGGGCCGGTCGTGACGTTTTCTCGGCAACGCGGAATGCCTTTACCGCTCGTCTTCTAACGGTTTTCCCGGCTTCGATGCCCTCGACTCCAAGCTGAGCCATTCGCTCGCGGATTTCTCGGATCAGACGTTCGCGATGGCTGAGTGCCTTCCGGACCTCGCTAGCCGCTACCTTGCCCTCGTGCATGAGGAATGAGAGAGCCTGGTGAGCTTGATCCGCCGTAACCGCGAGAGATGACCTGCGTCGTCTTGCCATACTTCTCCTCATGTCGTTGGACGGTTGCGACTCGGGCCACGTAAGGTATCACTGCCGCAAGGAGATGAGCTGCTGTTGAGCTACATAACGACGGGATTCAAAATCACCTTCTACGCGGTTATGCTCCTGTTTCCTCCGGCCGCCTTATCGTGATGCTAGACTGACCAAAAGGCGGTCTCCAATTGATCAATCTATTGGCGGTCAGAAATACGCTCAAGGTGTGTCTCGTTAGCTTCGGCCTGACCTTTGCACTGGCGCTGCCGATAGCAGCCCAGGGGACCTACCGGTGCCAGTGCAACGACGGGACGTATAGCAACTCCTGCGGCCATCAGGGAGCCTGCTCGGGGCATGGTGGGATCGCCAACACTCCAACTCCGGGGCCGATTTACCCTACGTCGACCCCGGCCCCTACCGCTCGTCCAGCAACGCCTACGGCGATCGCTACACCAACCGCTACACGGACGCCCACAGCAACCTCTACGCCTTCTCGGACTCCCACATCGACGCCAGTCCCCAACTGCCCTGATGAGCGTGGAACGGTGAAGCTTGGAACCGATGCGGATGCTGGCTTGATCAACCTAACTTCGTCAACCTCCATCACGATCGAGACAATGAGGGCTTGGCCAGCCCCGAGCATCGTCCCTCCGCGGAACCGGATTTCGCCCTACGAGACGACAATCTGGGTCCTCGATGCCACACTGGTCAAGTACAAGCTCGAAGACGATTCGGATTACCATTTAGTTCTCACCGACGCTCACGGCAACACGATAATCGCGGAGATCGCCTCCCCGGCGTGCGCCTCGGGAAGTCGGTTCGCCGCCGGGATCGCCAACGCGAGAGCACAATTCAACGCAAGCTTTTCGCCAACAGTGGGGGGCTTTCAGTCCGCGAACGTTCCAGTCCGAATCAGCGGCGTCGGTATGTTTGACTTCCTACACGGCCAGACCGGCGTCGCTCCGAACGGGATCGAGTTGCATCCAGTTATTGATTTCTCCTATGACACGCTGGCTCCTGTCGAGCGCCTACCGGTCGATCGACTCCCAACTCCGCACCAGCCGCATACTGTTGCGGGGCACCAGTAATTCGTCGGCCGAAACCGGGGTTCACTGCCGCGTTGCCGCGAACGATCCTGAGATCGGCCCCGCCGGGCAACAGCCCGACCCGCCCCGCGATGTTGCTGAGTATGTTCCGGTTATCGTCCCGTTCGGCGCGACGTTCAGGGAACCGGTGGGGATACCGACCGAGCAGGGATCATTCAGGGAGACCATCGCCGTTGTCGAACTAGTCATGGTTCCTTCGAGTCCGCCGTTGAGTAGCGTCAGATAGGCGCTGAAGTCGCAGCCGCTCTGTGAAATCGTAATCGTGCCACTCCCGTTTCCGCCGCATGAGTTCGCGAAGGTGCCGTTGTAGGTCCCGGCCAACGAGGTACAGCCAGTCGCGACGGCGCCCGACTGACGCTGTAGATTCACGTCTGCGGTGATCTGCTGCCCGAAACAGTCTCGGCCGGAGAACCGACCGGCGAGCACTCCGTTTTTGATCGTAACAGCCGTTCCTGGAACTTGGCCGAAGCTCCCCCCAAATTCGTCGCCCGCGAAGCTATTCGAGCCGCTTACATTCGCCCTGAAATTGGTCGGGTTAACGAAGGGACAGTTGATCGCGAACAGCTCGAGACCTACTGTGTTACCAGTCGGGGAGACGAAGCCATACACTCCCCCCCGTTCCTCGACCCCGCTGGAGTACAGACAGCCGTCGTAGTTAGTGCCGTAGATGAAGTACTCGCCCGGGGCGCACTCCGCACAGGACTGAGCCTTGATTTGGATGCGCCACTGCTGATTGAAGGTCCCCGACTGACCTTGAAGCATGACGATCGCGGCGCCAGCATAAACACCCGTCGGGTCTGGAAGGATGTTCGGGGTCGTGCCCGCCGCGATCTTCACCACCGGAGCACGCGGGACAATCTGGGCCATGCCGAGCCCAGAGGTGGTCACGAATAGGCACGTGAGACAAAGGGCCTGGAGCCTTCGCATGGGGTCCTCCGCTAGATTGTTGGGGGTAGTCTAACGTTTATACGCGCCGTCTTGTCGTCCGCGCTGGGGGGCTATGACACCGGGCTCAAGCTTGCTGAATCAGGGCCAAATCCTGCAGAGCGTCGAACCCACCGCCGGGGATGAGACCCGAGGCTAATTCTCGAACAGGCGTCGGATCTCCACGTCGAATGCGTGGCACAGCCGTGCCAGACTCCGGAGGGTAACGTTCACAGCTCCAGCTTCCAGCTTCTGGTAGTGCCGAATGTTCATGTTCGCCTTTTCGGCAGCCAGCTCCTGAGTCCAACCGAGACGAGACCGCTCCCGCCGCAAAGCGGCTGCCAGTCGCCTTCGTAGCTTCGCCTCCTCTGAACGAAGTGACACGCAGAGACGCTAGGCATACCGCCGCTTGTTGGCCACGCCACATGAGGCGTAGGATCAGGTCCAAACTCTGGAAATCGGGACAGCCGAGGCTTTTGCCTTAGGCACTCGATCGCGCCTCTGACGGAAAGGACATTCGAGTGGCCGAGGAAACCAGAACTCAATGTCGGCAGAGATCAGTCACGGCCGCTCAGGCTGAGCCGCGAGACCTCACGTCCGCGGGGAATACGCGTCATCGAGCCCTCGCGGTTGGCGGAATTCTTCTTCTCGTCGGTTGTTCCCGGTTCGCGAGCGAAAAGCGGATCGCTCTGCGGTTCACACCGAAGGAGAACGTCACCGCTGCTATCCCAGCGACCGAGGGCCTGACCGCATCCCGGTCGATCGAAGTCGCTCCTCTTACGGATGCGAGGGCGGTTACCGATCGAAGCCTCGTAGGAGAGAACCGGGAGCACAGCACTCCGGTCCCGATTCGAGCGACGTCCTCCGTCGAGCAGTTCGCCACGACGGTTCTCAAGAAATGCCTTGCGGAATGGGGCGTTCGGCTTGGGCCCGGTGATCTCGTACTCCGCGGCGAGATCACGAACCTGTTGGTGACCGAGGACCAGACCTATTCCACCGCCGCCTCGATGCGATTCCGCCTTGAGGATCACTCGGGGAACGCTCTTTGGGAAGGCATCGCGATCGGAGACGCGCATCAGTGGGGCAGCTCCTTCAAGGAAGAGAACTACAACGAGGAGATCAGCGACGCGCTGAAGCGGACCTTCGCGAACCTGGTGATCAACGCTGGCTTTCAAAGGGCCTGGATCGGGGCCGCTGGGGTGAGCACGGCAGCATTCTCGCCGGCGGAGTTGAAGGCGAAGATTCTCGAGATGATGAAGTCAGGCATCAGCGAGGAGACGGTCGCGAGCTACGTGCGAAGCGTGAAGGTCACCCGACCGCCGAATGCGGAGGAGATTCTGGACTGGAAGAAGACCGGGGTAGCAGAATCGGTGATCCGGGCGGCAGTCCAGGAGAGGCGCTGACGGGTTGTATCGAGACGAACCCCGGCGGCGTAGGTTCCCCGACTAGCCCGCCACAGCCGGAACCGCCTCCTGACCCACCCCCCTAGTGGCCGCCGCCTTTCGCCTTCGGCGACTCGAGTTCCACAAACACTCGTCGTAACCTGGTTTGGTTCCGGGGTCGAGCGAGTCCATGAACGGTGCGACACAACTAGGTTCGTGTAGGAAGAGCCGTCTGCCCGGGTTGGCCGGACTCGCGAGGACATGCCAAAACGAGGCGACGCCGGTCCCGATCTCTTTTCCGCAGTGGGCGCAGGGGGGTAGAGATCAACGGTTCGATGATCATCGTGACCGTGTATTGAACCACCGAGACCTGAGAAAAGGAGGAAGAGCACCGTGAACGAGACCCTGACTTACGTGACCAGCAGGCCGAAGAGCAACACCGGGGTTGGCACCCCCGGCGCCCTTTGCGACCGCTGCGGCTCGCCAATGAAACTGCGGCATTCGACCCCCCGTGAATCCCTACCACTACACCCTCAGCGGATTGAAGAACGCCGTGCTGGTTGGAATTGAGGTCTGGCAGTGTCGGGCTGCCCTGCCGAAATGCCGATCATCCCCCGCGTCTGCGAGCTCCATCGCGTGATGGCTGACAGCCTGATTGGACAGCCAGAACCGCTGTCTGGGGATCAGATTCGTTTCCTTAGGAAGAGCATCGGCCTGGCCGCGCGGAAATTTGCCGCGTTGTTGCAAGTCGATCCCGCGCATTTGTCCAGAGTCGAAACCGGCAAGATCAAGAGGCTCGGGATTATGCACTTGACAAAGGTAAAATAGGAGCGTACCCTATGAAACATGAAGAAAAGAGACGTGCTACCGCCGACGCCAGAGGGCCTAACCCTCGATGAGATCAGCCGCCGCTTCTCGACCGACGAGAAAGCTAGGATCTACTTCGAGAGCATCCGGTGGGAGAACGGGCGGTTCTGCCCCCACTGCGGGAACGCCGACGAAGAACGGATCTACCGCATCACGGCGAACGTGGCCAAGAAGGTCCGCGCTGGCCTGTACGAATGCGGCGAATGCGAGAAGCAGTTCACGGTCACGGTGGGGACCATCTTCGAGGATTCCCATATCCCGCTGCGAAAGTGGCTCGTCGCCTGGTACATGCTCTGCGCGTCGAAGAAAGGAGTCTCCGCGCTCCAGATGCAGCGCATGTTGGGGCTCGGCTCCTATCGTTCGGCCTGGTTCATGATGCATCGCATCCGGTACGCGCTCCAGCAGCCAGAATTTAAGGACTTGATGAAGGGAACCGTCGAAGCGGATGAGACCTGGATTGGAGGAAAGGCGAAGGGTGTCGGATCTGGAAAGTACCGGCCAAAGAAAACGCCCGTCATGGCCTTGGTCGAGCGTGGCGGGAAAGTGCGCTCGCGTGTTTTGGATCGCGTTGACGCGAGCAACGTCTCGGCGGTTCTAAGAGAAAACGTTGCGCACCGCGCTAAACTCATGACGGACGACGCCCGCGTTTACGATCTGGTCGGGACGCGGTTCCCATCGCACGAAGTCGTGAACCACTCCAAGGGCGAATACTCCCGCCCCAGTGAAGCAACCGTCAAGCCGAAGGGCGGCAGGGTTCACACAAACACGGTGGAAGGGTTCTTTGCGAATCTGAAGCGCGGGTTGACTGGCGTTTATCACCACGTCGAGAAGAAGTACCTGCCGCTGTATCTGGCTGAGTTTGACTTCCGCTACTCCGAGCGAGAGACGACGGACGGAGCGCGGACAAACGAGGGCGTGAAAAAGATTAGCGGGAAGCGGCTGACTCTGGTCACGCCACGGCGTAAGGAGTAGAGTGGGGGCGCCGGGATTCGGACCCGGACGGGGTGACAGCCCCGTCAGCTTCCAAAGCTGATGCGTCTACCGTTCCGCCACGCCCCCAAAGGCTACTGCCTTGGCTTGATCGATTTATAGATCCCCCGATTTTCGCTGCTGATTTGGCCAGCCGCCTTCAGTCTTGCCACGGCGGCCCGAATGGTGCCGGCCTTGGCACCCGTAATACCCACAAGATCAGCGACCCTGAATTCACGCTCGATTTCCGCGTCAACAGCGGCGAGAATCTTCGTCTCCAGGGCCTGGGTTGTCCCTGCCCCCGGAGCGAACCGTGCGAGTTTGGACTCCAATTCCTTAATCTGGTTCTCCAGCTGCCATTTCCGCTCTTTCAGCTGCCCGAGCTTCTCGGCCAGTTGCCTGATTTCTTGCGCCTTGTTCATCGGCTGCGCCTCATTACAGACCGATCATAGCAGACAGTCGGGCCATTTTGAAGGAAACGCTGGTGCGTTTTTTGGCGACGTAGCGAAATCTGGTAACATTGGCGCGATTGTACGGGAACGGGCAACGCCCGTCCCGCCGCGTCGGGAGAGGAGGGTAGTAATTGAGGGTCGGAAGAAGCAAATCTAAACGGGGTGGGCCACTTCGGATTCCCGTGAAATTCGACGAGGCGATGGCCGTCGCTGTCCACCTAAAACCTCCGCTAAAGAAGCGGAAGAAAAAAGCCGGCGGGAAGGCCGGCCAAAAAAGGAAGTAAAACTATGGCTACCGTATCACCCTGGTACTCCACGCGGAAGGGCGAAGACCGTCATCACAACAATACGCTCTGCACCGAGGGGAACAATATCGAGGTTTATTACCGCAAGCCGGGGACAGGCGGTCACCCGCTTTGCACTCACTGCGCGAAGCTCAACGCCCAGGGCAAGTAGATTCTCTCTCCCGGCCCCCCACATCTTGGGGGGCCGGGTTTTTTAGCCATCGCTGAAATCCCGGGGTTTCGGCCTGTTCTTGAACCTCAATCAATCGTTCCCTCGGAGAGAACGTGATCTCCCACCCCGGCCCCGTCAGCTCGCCAGCTTGAACTGTCCAGAAGCGTCGAAGACTGAAGACAGGAAGTCCGTGCTTCATCGCGACCGATACGGCTCTTAAGCCCTCCTCCTGGCCGCCGTAGAAGCGAATCGTAGGCTCAGTGAAGGCATGCCCTTCCCCGCCGCTGCATGATTCGTAGGTTTCGATCCCGGCTTCTTGAAGGACGAGGACGGCGTAGCTGATCTCCCTGTCGAGCGGCAGGGAATATCTGTTCCGGAATGCCCCTAGAACGTCGCCGTCGCTCATTCGAGCACCCGCGAGTGTAGCACCGTCGCAACCCGGCCTGTCGCGCCCGCCGACGGTTCGCTATTTCTTCTTAGGCTGCTGTCGGCGCTTCCTCGGAATGGGCTCAGTTGAACCTTGAAAAATGTCCCCTTCGTCCGCGCCGTAAAGCTCATTCTTCGTCAAGGGCCGGCTCAGCCTAAAAAGTAGAAGTTGCGCTGGCCTGTCCTCCCCGGCCACCAATACAACCGGCAAGCTTCCATGATTGGACATCTCCAGCGCGATGGTTCCATCAAAGCCTGGGTCGATCTTTGGAGCCGTGAAATGCATGCTGATACCTAGCCTTGCATATCCGCTCCTGCCCTCGATTAGCCCCGCCAGGTTGCTTGGAAGGCAAACACTCTCCAGTGTTTGCCCGAGAACAAAACCACCCGGTTCGATGGTGAAGCTGTCGCTCTCCTTGTGGTCCCAAACGTCTGGAGAGTCCCAGATGGACGGATCGGCCCGAACCGCCTGAATGTATTTGAAGGCGTTCGTATCCTTGAACGTTGTGAACAGGCGCCCGATATGTAAATCTATCGAAACCTGCTTGACCTGCTTTGGGTCAATCTTCGGGTCAAATCGCAGCCTGCCCCGTTTAATCTCCTCAAGAATGTCACGCCGGGACAGTAACAAGACTCACCTGCGTTTTGTCCTTCCGAATTACCCTAGAAGATGCGACCGAATGGCCGGGCAGGCTTACCTCGATAGTCTTGCCATTGGCGGAAATGACGCGAGCCTGAATCTCAGTCTCCCCGTTCTCGATGGGCTCCTTCAAATAGCGCACGTTTACGAATCCAACCCACGGTCCGTTGGGTGTGTCAACGCGGACTACACGCTCATTTGAGAATGGGCCGGGTTTAACCTTGCAAGAAATCCAAACGAACGATCCGGTCTTCGGTGTGGCCATGCTTTCTCCTAATCAAAAACACCGATCCCCCAGAGGAGGAAACCGGGTAGACATTGGATAGACCTGAACTCTGACAGCCTCAAGAACGTAGTGACGGGACAGAGTAATCCCCTCATGGCAGGGATTCGCGGAGCGCCAGCGTGTCTCTCCTTCCTCTGCTCTGAGTCGTGTCCCGGAATGAGTCTCGCAAAACCCAGAGGCGTTGGTCAATAGAATTCTCTGAGTCTACCTCGGCGTCCGGCGTCCTCTCGAGAGGGCTACCGTAACGTCCGGCCTGTCACGTGGGCCGATGTTTCGTCGGCGCTCCTCAGTCCTCCTGATCCTCGACGAATTGAACGTCTAAGCTTCGTGCGTAGGCTAGGCATTCGGAGATCCGCCACTTCTTCGGGCTCGTTTGCCTGATCTGAATCCAAAGCCGGTTCTTACCGGCCCTCTTCGCATCCGCCGGTGAAGCGGTAATCGTTAGCCCGTCGATCTCCGCCAGCACCTCGCCCCTAACCTTCGTCTTTTTCTCTTTCATTTAAATAGGATACCCGGCCTCTTCCCTTTGTCAAGTGCATAATCCCGAGAGGCTTGGAGCACCTGCCGACAGGCTCCCGCGGTTGATCATCCTGGCAGAGGGCCGCGGAGGGGAGATGGTTCGCCAGAAGCTTCTCGAGGTCGCCAAGACGATCCAGGCTGAAAAGGACGCGAAGAGAAAGTCCCGCCGAGCGCGACGGCAGCCGCTACTTTTCACCTTGAAGGGAAATCGCTGGGCGGCTTGAGTACCCTGACCATGGACGTAATGAACTTCGACTGTCCCTACTCCAATGTGCCGCTTCCGCTGCGCCCCTAAACGCGACGCGAATTGACGCTCGAGGCAGCCTTGCACCGGCAGCGGCCGGCGGTTCGAGCTCGAGCGAATCGTCGATCGGTTGGGTTGGACGCGAGGTCCGTACCTCCGAAGGGCACCCGAGCCGATAACGCTCCAGGCAGCGCGTACAATCTTTGTGGCCGGATAGGGTCGGCTAGCTACCGCACCTAATCCGTGGCACCTCCGCGCCGCCGCGGGCCCGGCCAGTTTCTTCTCCCTTGGCACGGATGAAGGGCGTGGAAATGGATCCACGAATCGGGAAGGCCCTTGAGCAATCAAAGGTCGCGCGATGGCTGCTCGATCGCGAGGCTGATCCGCAGCGGCTCGCAGAGTACTCCTCGCACGCTATCGATCGAATGAAGGCGGAGGAGGTGCAAAGGGGAAGGCGAGGTCAGTCGGGGCGGCGGCAGGGCCAGTCCTACGCGAAGAGACTCCGCGCGGCAGGGGAAGAAGCGTTCTCGCGATTCTTTAACGAGTCCGAGTTCTACTGGGGTCCGGCTGACCCGAAACGTGTCCGGCTCGAAACCGACGTTGCTGTATACGCTCGCACCTCCAGCAGGCTCGCTGAAGCGGCCGAGCAGGGGAAGATCAGGACTGAGAATCGCCCTCACGCAGAGGCCGTCGCGTCGCGTCGCGTTCTCCTTATGTACGTTCACGAGATAGCTGGCGAGTGGGCATGGAAGCCCGTGTTAGAGCTTCTCGAGGACTGCGCGAATGCGGTCGACTTGGATCTGGAAGCGATCCGGTTCACGGCCGAGGGTTTCAAGCAAGAGACCTACAGATTCCGCCGGGAACAGCTTCGCCTCGATCGCGCAAATGAGGCTGCCGAGGAAGAGATTCGTCAGCTATCGCGGCAGATCGTCCAAACGCGCAAGAGACCGGAGCCCGAGAAGAGCCTGCCGCCTGACTCCGCTAGAGTGACAAAACGGCGACCAAAAAAGACGCTGGCCTGTCACTGACACTGATCTCCGTGGCCCCTACTCTGAAGGGGCCGTGTCTGCCGAAACAGTTTCAGTAAAACGTCGCCTCCCTCCTCTCACTGAATCTCGCGCTGAGCGTCTCGCGGCGCAAGTCCCGTTGGTTTCGCTCGCGCACGAGTCAGGGATTCCTCTCGTTGTGCTCTCCGAGGCAGAGAGAAATCTGCGCTGCCTGAATCCCGAGCAAGAACGCGCTCGTCGCGAGGCGCTCCGGAAACTCGCTGTACGTGACGACGTCGTCGTTCCGTCGAGAGTAGAATCTGGCCATGGACTTCTCGAGCAGCAAAGCCCCGCCGAAGAAACCGCCGACGCCGCAGCCGCAGCCGCCTACGCCAACAAGCGCGCCCGGAAAGCAGGTGGGCAAGAAGTTCTACGTGAAAATCCTCGCGGAGCCGCAGAGCCAGCCGCCAGAGTTACTCCCCCCGCCGAAGAAGCCGACCAGGTAGTCGCGCGCCAGCGCGAGGCTGCGGCCCGCGCCAGGCAAAAAGGATTTGAGGCGCGCCCAGCGGGCGCAACCGATGGCGAAACCTCGCAGTCTAGAGTCGGCGAGCAAGCACGGGAAACGGCCGGGCCACCTGTGGAGCGGTCGCCATGAAAAATGGAAAGGCCGCCCGGCAAGGCGGCCAGAACAGAAGAACGACAACGCCTCGAATCCTACCCCAGTACGACGCTGGCAGGGGTGGGACGTGATCGGGCTGCCGGTCCTGAGCCTCGCGGCGAAGCGGGCTTCCGCCGCTGGCGTGGTGCTGGATGAGATCACCAAGGGCGCTGAGCCGGATCCGATCTTCGCGCTCGAAGTGGCGGAGAAGCAGCTGCGTTCCGCCTTCTTCAGCGTCCGGCAAGAGCTGCTATCCCGACGCCGCCGCGGGAAGCTCGCAGCATGAGAATCGCCGAGGATGCCGCCGAACCCGGTCAAGGGGGACGCGAAGTGAGTGCCGAAGCCAACCCGCCCAAGACCCCCGAGGCATGGGTCGCGATGCTCACTGACGCGGACCGGAGTTTCAGGGAGAAGACCTACGCCGAGGCCAAGGACGTTCTCTCGCCGATTCTTTTCGCTGCGCCCGAACACGGCATCGAGTTGCACGAAGCCTCACGAGCCTGCCGGGCCGCGCTTCGCAGACGTTACCCGTTCGAGCACGCGGCCTCCTCGGCCTCGGCACGAAAGTCTCCCCTTCGTTCTTACACGGCTGCGCAGCTCCATGCGCTGGCCATGACCCGACCTCCCCGTGAGCTGATCGTCTCGCCTTTCATGGCGAAGTACGAATCCGTCTTCCTCTACGCCTACAAGGGCCACGGCAAGACCTGGGTATCGCTCGGTGCGGCGATGGTCTGCGCACACGGCGAAGGCGGACGGTTTTTGAACTTCGAGGGCGTGGGTCCGGGCGTGGCCACGTTGTTCGTGGACGGCGAGATGTTCACCACCGACCTCGATCAGCGGGTGGAGGACATCAAAAAGTCGTCCCCAGGCCTCGAACCTGGCGACCTGCTCCACCTCTGGACGCCAGACGCGCAAGACGACGCCCACACCATCCTGAACCTGTTCTCCGAGGAGGGCCGCCGGATGCTCGAGGACCACATCGCGGACATTTACGACGAAACGGGACAGGTCATCGAGCAGATCTTCCTCGACAACATGGCAAGCCTGCTCCACGGCTGGGAAGAGAACGAACAGAAGAGCTGGCTCGAAATCTCGCCGTGGCTTCTGCAACTGCGGGCGCAGCGGCGGGGCAATTTTTGGGTCCACCACGCGGGCAAGACACTCGATTATCG
>Ga0070706_100002278_pt1 | contig 19414 bp, 21 predicted proteins | sample KBSK5501metaG_FD_65476 | JGI IMG/M metagenome (GOLD analysis project Ga0070706, IMG submission 65476) | Corn, switchgrass and miscanthus rhizosphere microbial communities from Kellogg Biological Station, Michigan, USA - KBS K5-50-1 metaG | ecosystem: Host-associated > Plants > Roots >... | reverse complement strand
GGCGAAGCGCTGCCGCCTTCGGGTTCCAAAGTGAGCTGGAGCTCTTGAGGCGGAGCGAGAGGCGCGCGTTCTTCGTAGACGAGGAGCCCGTGTCCGCTTGCATCCAGCACGCCCTGGCCGAGCGAAATCCACTTGCCCTCGCGTCGGGTCCAGGCTTGATAGGTCTTTCCGCTCGGCGGGGGAGGCAAGTCGGAGAACGTGAGAACTGCGTTCGAGGCTCCCGGCCGGGTTCGGTAGTTTCCGTGGGCCGCGGCGGGTGCGTTTGGCTTGGCGACCAGCCTCAGCACCTGGGTGTCGCTGGCGGTCACCATTCGGAGCGCCGCCTCGGTGCGCGACTGTCGCGCTTGGCCCGCGGAATACTGGAACCCAAACCGCGCCGCCACGACAGCGACCAGGACCGCAGCCATCGCCGCGAGCGCAATGCGAAGTCGCTGGATTCCCGCGCGGATGCGGGTCTTCGTGGTTCCAAGGGGAACTTTGAGGGTATCGGCGACCTGCTCGTGCGTCAGGTCCTCGAAGAATGCGAGGCTCAAGGCCTGGCGCTGAGGAGGCGCTAGACTGCCAATCGCCTTCTGAATCGCAGATCGCCGATACTCTTCCCAGACCGCCTGGTCGGGTGGACTCGCCCCATCTGGCACGTCCTGCAGCGCCGAGCCATCGCGCTCATCACCCGATTCGGGCTTGCGGTTTCGGCGTCGCAATTCGTTGAGCACGCGCGAGCGCGCAATCTGGACAATCCAGGGACGTACGGGGCCGCGGGCGGGGTCGAACGTCTCCGCGTTTTTCCACACGGAGGCAAAGACCTCCTGCACGATGTCTTCCGCGGCGTCTCTGCCCAATGATTCGGCCGCTATCTTAAAGACCGTCGGAACATATCGGCGGTAAAGAGGACCCAGGGCGCTGTCATCCCCGGCTGCCAGAGCCGAAAGCAACTCTTCATCGCTTCCTTCGGGGCCTGTCTTCACGGACACGAGCATGCGCCTATTCCGGACTGAGAGTCATTTGCATCACTTCGGGGCGTTTGAGGAAATTCAAGTGCTCTTTGTGTCAGTACACCGGTACGCGGCCTCTGGATTTGGCTGGAGGTGCCGGGGAGCAAAATCACGGCCCTTGCGATCAGGCCTTTCGTTGAACATCACCCTCGCCATTCCCAGGAGTCTTTCAATGTCTCGCGAGCTCAGGCGCCGGCTTCGGCAGAAATCCGAGAGTGGCCGCGCCAAGTCGGACGGGCTGCTCGGTTCCTGATCGACTCCCGAAAAGAGCTCCGTCAAGAGAACATCGAGAGCCTTGGCCAGGGCTGCGAAGGTCTTGAGATGAGCCACACGTTCCCCGCGCTCGATCATCGAAAGGAACGAGACGCTGATCCCCGCTCGCCGTGCCAACTCTTCCTGCGTCAATTGCTCAGCTCGTTGCGTTCGCAACTCGCGAACGCGTTGGCCAAGTCGTTTTCCTATTTCCGACATTAGGCGAGCTTGAGAAAGGTGAAGAGGTGGGAGTGTCCATCGGCTGTTCCGGTCGTCACCTCTACCGTCTGGCCTGCACTGATACTGGACAGCTGTGCTGACGAAACGACCACGCTGTGGGAATGGTTTTCAACCAGGCTGGACGGCCCATTCACTCCGGTGGCAGGAGGCATGTCGATCGCGGCCATCTCAATCCCAAAGGTATGCGAATGATCGCCAACGACGTTTGAGGTATAAATGAGCTTGGTTCCGTTTTGGCTCGGCTGATTCGTCGGGCCGTTCATGGTTTGGTTGCTACCGCCACCGCCACACCGGACCAAAAACAAACCGGCCGGAATGAGAACGAGCGCACCTCCTGCCAGCCTACAAAATTGACGTCGTTGGATGACGCCTCCCAATTGGTTTAATGCCACGGCCAATTCACGTCGTTGCATGATTTCTCCTGATTGTTTGAAAGACACCGAAAGCTCACGTCTGTTGTATGACACAGCCTATTGTTTCATCGAACGACGGTCGTCCTTTGAGCGGTCTGAGCGTATGGGCGCACGCGAGCCCACCGTCGAAAGACCGGCCTTCGACGGCGCCTCGCTCTGGGTGTCCCGCGCAGAATCGAGAGACTGAACGGTCTGTTCCGTCGCGAAGCGCCACGAGCACGCAAGCACGCCCATCGATCCCAGCCCAACGAACGCCAGCGGCGCCAAAACCGGCGGGACGCCCATCTTGATTCCTCCTGCGTCGCCGGGACGCAGCGCCCACGCTGCCAACACCTGAAAGACTCCGGAGACTGGGTGGCCCTCGCTGTGGAACCAGAGACCGAGAAGACCGATCAGAAAAGCAGCGGCAAATCCCACCAGCAACACCTGACGGCCGCCCCGATGCCATCGGGTCAGCGCAGCTACTCCGAGCGCGAGCATGGCTCCGCAATACGAGAGTGGTATCCACGATTGCCAGGCTTCACCCAGCGCTTCCCGGTGCTCGAATCGAATCTCCACGAGCAGCAGAGAGAGGGCCCCTAGCAAGCCAATCACTATCAGCTTGCTGAAGGTGGCGGGCTTGGACATTGTCAACTGGTTTGCGAAGAATTTCATAAGTTCCTCAGTAACCGCCGCCGCCGTAGCCACCGCCACCGCTACCTGACGGGGCGGGGTCGGGGGTGGTGACCGTGATCGTCCCCTGGAAGTCTGAATCCGTAGGAAACTGATCGGCATCAGTTTGCTGAGGTCGCGTCGCCATCAATTCCTCGCGTGCTGCGCACCATTTAGGGCTGGACCTGGAAAACGACCTTGGCCACGGTTCGCTCGCGAATGTTGAATCCATCGTCCATCTTGCGCTGCTCGATCCGCGGAATCACCAGACACTGCCCTGTCTTCTTCAAATAGGTCCTCCAAAGAAAGGTGGCGTCCTCGGCGCAAACGGCGGTTTCGGTAGCGGTGCGATAAAGCACCTGCTTGCGCGCCGAGTCATAGTAAAGGCCTTCGACCGCCTTCGAGGTCACCTCGGGTTCCGTCGGCTCATCACCGACTGGATTGGTCGACTCCACTCCCACATCAATCCAGGCACGACCCAGCTCGCGGTTCGCGGCGAAATCGACTGAGACTTTCTGGTTCCAATCGTTGAGCGGGGCCTCGAAAACAATGACCTCAGCGGCATTCGCGACTCTGACAAAGGATCCAACCACCAATGCGCACATCGTCAATTTGTTTCTTAGTGATTTCATGTGTTCCTCCGAAAATAGGTTGAATGACAGACGCGTATTTCATTTCTAAGTAACCCGGACGCGAAACTTTAGATGGTGAGGCGTTGCAGACGGCGCGACCGTTCATTAACCGCCGCCACCGACGCCTTTTCCATCGCCCGACGGGCTGCGGCCGGCAGTCATCATCGATCGTGCCCTGGAAGCTCGGCTCAGTAGGATCAAAATGTCAATGAACGCGCACGTTCTATTCCGATTCGCCATGGCCACCATGAATTGATCTCCAGGCGCGCGCATTGGGCTGTACAGCTCCGGGCAGCTCAGCTTGCGGGGATACGCATTGGAAGTGAGCGGGTAGGGTGCACCTTCGCTGTTGACGGTGGTGAGCGAGCCGTTTTCCGAAACGGACCTCGCCTTCGGGCTCACACTGGCGCTGCTTCGCTCTAGGATGAGACTCGATGAGGTTTGATCGGGCGGGATGCCCGGCGCAGGAGGCGATCTGCCGCAACCGGCGAGCCACAGTAAACCAAGAACAGCACCTGACACTGATTTTCTCGAACCAGTCATGTGTTTGTTCTTCCCATCAGAGCGAAAACAAATCTGTTTTAGAATACTCTGGACCCGAGAGATTGGATGGATCAGGAGCCCGGTTTGTGTTTCCAATAGATCTCCGCTGGAAAGAGGACTGGCAGTAGCTGGTTCAGGAATTGCCGTTCCTTGTAGGCAAGGTGGCTGGCGAAATCGGAATCGTGCAGCGTTTCGACATACGCCTCAAGAGGACAAATCTGGATTTCAACAGGGATCAGGTAGGGTGACGCTCCAAAAGGATCCTCGATCAGGACATCCACGATCTCCTTCAGGACCTGAAAGCTCGTCGCAGCATGAGCATCCAGCAGGTCGCGATCGACTCTGTTTGAAATGGTATCGACGCGATCGCGCCAGCGCAGAGGGCCTCCCAGGGCTTGCACGAGGCGTCGCTCCAGGGCGTAAACGTGCCGCCGAGTGCCCACGACGAACATCGCTCCGAGGAGATCTTGAATCATCTGTGGATCCCCGAGGCCGCGCCGAATCATCTTGCTCAGGATCGAACCGTTTCGCCTGGGCAGCATCCCTCGCTGACATGCGTCGCTGAGGGTCACCGCGCCATCGGACAACTCTGCCGCCGGATCATCTTCACCCTTGAAGCGGGAAATGAAGCGGTATACGTCGATCGCGGGCTCCCCGTTGCGAGGCGGCAGTCGTCGCATACGAAAGCGCCAGCGCTGCTTGCCACTGGTTTTCGGTACAAGTGTGAGAAGCCCGGGGCCAGGTCTCGGGGGCTCGACTTCCGAACAGACCTCGATTTCCTTCTCGATGATGTTTCCCGACCATAGCGTTTGTTTGAGCAACAGCTCGAAAATGCATCGGTGCCGTGGCCCATCCCGGACGGCGCGACAGTGGCCTACGTCATAGAGGAGCTTGCCAAGGTACAGCTTCCGTTGCGCCTCATAGCGGGTGCGTCGGCTTGATCGTCGAGCAGCAATCCGGAGCAGTGTTTCGAAAGTGTTTGCTTTACGCGTCTCGGGTAGGAGCTTGAGCCGCTTCTTCAACGTATCGGGAATCGCTATCAGCAGCTCATCGATGTACTGGTCAGCCTCGATGAAATAGGACTCGGCTTCCGCGGCTGCCTGGCTGGAGCCATAACTTGAAAACCAAAAGCGCGCGGCTGTTCGCTGCCGCGTTGGGAACAGAGGATCGAGCAGCGGATGGGCGCGATACGAGGCGGCCATGTACGATCCCCACTGCCGAGGCGGTGTGCTCGATATCCGACGCAGAGGAGTCACCTTTTTTTCCAAGTACCCCGTGCTCGAAGCTTCGGATGGGGTGAGAGACAAAACTAGGGTTTCGCAGTGGCGAAGAGGGACAGCTCGACTCGTCCCTCGTGGGCGACGACAGTGCTCAGTGACTGCACCCGCGCCAGCCAGCCCTCGGTGAAGGCGGGAGCGATCTCGTAAGCATCGCGATTGAACTTTTCGATCTGCGCACGCACGCGAACAGGCTTGGCGCGGCCCTGCGCATCCGTGGGCACCAGGGTTGCCGTGCCCTCGATGTGCTCTCGCTTACCGTCGCGCCGTGGCCGGCCACAGACGGTGAATGGAATGTCGGCGGCAAACTTGGAAACCACGTTCCCTCCCAGCGGCGGATCGAGCTTGAGACCCGAGAGCCTCGCTTCGAAAGCGCAAGCCTTCGGGTCCGACTTCCGATGGGTGGCCCACTGCTGGAAATGCTCGGTCTTGAGCGGCTGGTTGTCGACCACGATCGACGTGAGAGGAACGGAGCACGACCCCGAGACGGCCCCACTGTTGGGCTCGTAAGTCAGAGCGCAGGTCACTCGAGAGCTGACGGCGTTGATACGCTCTCCCAACGGTGCGTCGAAGACTGCGCTGAAGTTGCTGTTTCCTGCCTCGGGATCGACGTACAACACCTCTCCCGCGCCGGCGCCAGCGCTCGCAGTGATTCCAACCAGGACAAAGCCAAACATTTTAGCGTGCACTATTTTCACTCCCATATCTTGGCAATCGGCATGACGCGGTCTGGAACCGCCTCTCGCATTGGGGCCGCTCCAGCCCGTGGACCCGCCGCAATGCTTGACTCTGCCGTCGCTCGAGGACGTGTTTGAATCTGCGAAATCGAACGCTCGATCAACAGATCGAGGCTCCAGTCCAGCATCACGCGGAGCTTGTTGCTGAACCCAACGAGCTTGGCAAGGTACAGCGTCCTCCAGACGAGCCAAGCGACGAAGCCGGAAAGCCTCACTCCCAGCAAATGCACCGCTGCGAAGTGCTCCCCGACGGAAACAAGCGAGCCGTAATTGAAATAGCGGAACGGCTTTGTCGTCTTGTGGTGAAGCAGGCGCACCAGGTTGCGGGCAGCATGGGAGCCCTGTTGGAATGCGACCTGACCGAGTGGCGGCAGCGGGCGCGCGGTTTTATCGTCAACCAAAAAAGCGGCGTCGCCGAGCACGAAGACATCGTCGAAACTCTCCGCACGCAGATCGGGTCGGATCCGCACTCGCCCAGACTCATCCAGCGCGACACCACTGCGCGCCAGCAGCTCCGAGGAACGGACGCCCGCGCACCACACGCAGGTGCGGGTCGCCACGCGCTCGCCGGTCTTGAGCGCCACGTGCCGCGGCCCAACCTCGGTCGCTTTGCTGTCCAGCAAGACCTTGATCTTGAGTCGTGAGAGCTGCCGCGATGCGATCTCCACCACCTGGGTGTGCCACCCGGGGAGGAGCTGCTTGCCGGATTGTACCAGCCAGACTTCAATCAAGCTCGGAACGATTTCCGGATATCGCCCCAGAAGCACGTTCTCGATCAAATCGTGGATTTCGGTTGCCACCTCGACACCGGTAGGGCCGCCTCCGATGATCACGAACCGAAGCAGCTCCTGCTGGAGGCCGGTTGACCTGGACGCCGCTGCGCGCTCAAAGCAATCAATCACCTGGTTCCTCACCGCGACAGCGTCGCCAAGCTCGCGCATGAAGAATGCGTGCTTGTCCACACCGGGCGTACCGAATGTATTGGTCGTCGAACCCGGAGCGAGAATCAGATAGTCGTAGCCGAGCTCGGTGGGCACACAGGCATCGGCGGCGATCTCATCGGCCTCGAATTTGGCGGTGATTGATTTGGAGACAGGGTCGATGCTCTCCACGGTGGCATTGCGAAAGCGAATGTTGGTGGTCTCGAAAATCCGGCGAAACGGATAGGTGACCTGCCGGGTCTCGATGGCGCCGACTGAGACGCTGGGAAGGAGCGGAGGGAAGAGAAAATAATTGTTCTTATCGATAACCACGAGCTCGAGACCGCGGTGGTGGCCGAGGATCTTGTCCAGAGCCAAGGCAGCATGGAGGCCGGCGAAGCCGCCGCCCACCACCAGGACTCGCACCTTGCTACCGCTGCCGCGCCAGCGATGAAACAACCACATCTGTTTCAACGGCACGAAGAGCATGAACGCGAAGAGCGCTGCTTCGACTATGCTGAGTGGCGCCAGCGCCTGCCGTGCAAGCGAGTTGAACGGGACGAGCAACCATACCGCGACGTCCAGCCCGCCGAGCGCAACTGCCGAGAGCGTGATTGCCTTTCGTACCCGGCGGCGCATGGTCGTCTTGCGAAAGAGAAACTGCGAAACGGCGAAGACGATCGCCAGTCCAGTGAAGTGACTGAGCAGCAGCGTGCAGAAGACCATCGGGTGGCCCCAGGCGACGTCTGCCAGCTTCATGGCCCAATCGTAGCGGGCGGTATCGTGCTGGAACAGCCAGCCCACCAGTAGCTTGGCCACGCCCCAGCCGGTTAGAAACAAGAGTCCGCCGCTGAAGATTGCGGCAGTGGCGATGAGCTTCCTCCACCACACCATGTTCGTCAGTCGGTACGCGTCCGGAGTGGGTCGCGCGGACATGTTTGACTCCTCACAGAAATGCGAAACTTCGTCCGATTAGAGCAATCAGACGCGTGTATCTCTAAATACGCTGGGCTTGATGTCTTGGATGGGATTAGGCCGGATCGCCGTTATCGCGATGCTGGTGTTCCTTCGCCAGTTGCAGTCGGCAACTGCACCCCGACTCAATGCGCGCGCCCCGCATCGGAGCAACCCAAGAAACACATATCGGTGTAATCATCGGTCAAGGATCTGGCGAGTTGAACATTCTGAAAGAGGTCTCATCGATCATTTTTCTTCTGCTTTCTTCCTACGCACTTGCTGCCGACGGAGATTCGATTTCGACTACGGGCGAGCAGGCCACCCGGTTACGGCAAAGAAATTCGAGAGAACCGACCAATGTGATTCGGCCCAGCATTGCTGTTGTTGCCGGACTTCAGATCATTGGAGCGGGCTGATGGCTTCGCCGGTGTTCCGGACTTGAAGGTGCAAGTGGAAACCAGGCCAGCGCATCGTTCGCTGGCGAGAGAATTCATCTCCTCCTGCTGGGCGCTGTCTCTGGTTCGCGCGCCTCACTTGGAAAGCCTTAACTCGCAGGGGTGCGCACGGATCTGGAGAGAATCGACCCGGCGTTGCGGCACCGACGACGTTCAATAACCACCCGACGGTGTGCTGGGGGCGATCGTCACGGTGATGGTCCCCTGGAAGTTCGAGTCGGTAGGATTCAAAATGTCGTTGAATCCACAGGTCCCGTCTCGATTCGCAATGGTCGGCATAAATGCGTCTCCAGGCGCGAGCATTGGGCTGTTCAGCTCAGGGCAATCCGTCTGTTGAGGATTCGGGTTAGAAGCGAGTTGGTGGGGAACATTGTCGTCGTTGAGGATAGCGACCGAGCTTCCTCCGAAAACCGAGCTCGCTTTCGGGCTCACGCCGGTGCTGCTCAGCGTTATGGTGGTGGAAGTCGTACCCGAAGGCGAGGTGGAACCGCAAGCAGCGAGACACAGTAAACTGATGACAGCGCCTGACACAGATGTACTTAAACCAATCATGACACTTTCCTTTCCACTGAGCGCGATGAGATATGCGTCTTTGTTGTTTAATTACTCCGGACCCGAGGTTTTGGATGGGGTTGCCTTCTTGGCCTTGGCTGTATTGATTTGGCGCCGGCACGATGCGCCCAACGACGAGCCTCGGATTTTGGCGAGCGGTGACCGCCTCGTTCGGAATCGTGTTCATCGCCGAGTGGGACGACCTCGCGCACGTCGGCACTGCGGCGCGCGCGGCCGATTATGGTGCGCCGATCACCGTCTTCGTCGGAGCGACAGCTGCCCTCTGGATGGTGATTGGCATCGCGGTGTTCGTCGGCAATCGTGCCGGTACGTTACTCGACCCCGATCGGACGAAGCGTATCGCTGCTGTTGTGTTTGGCATTGTGCGTATTGCGCTGTTAAGCGGAAAGGCTATGAGGATGTGCCGGCCCGCCAAGATTACTCTCATCGCGCTCGTTATCGGGTCTCGCCCGGCGCTCCCGGCATTGGGGTTTAACGACGATGGCAAAGCACTTCCCTGTCGCCCGACTATCGCGTGCACGGCCGACATCGTGCCGCCGGGAAGTTTCGAGCTCGAAGCAGGTTATTTTTTCCGAAAGCTTCGCAGTCCCATCTTGCAGCACTCGGTACCCTTTCTAGCGAAACTCACGCTCGCAGAGTGGGTGCAGCTGCAGGTGGGCGGTAACGGCCCGACGTTCGCCAACTCGGCCGTGCCTGCGCGCTATGTCGATGACATCGTGACTGGTTTCAAGTTTCATCTCGTCGATCAAGCTCGATACGTGCCCTCGTTTTCGTGGTCCATCGAACTGTCCAGCCCGCTGGCCGCTGCAGCCGGTTACATCCGCACGTATGATCTGCTCGCGACGTTGTATTTCACCAAGGACTTTTCCTGGCTGCATGCCGATTTCAATGTCGGATTCAACCTCTGGCGCCTCGATGGACCATTGCGGCCCCAGCCCTGGGTCGCGCTGGCGCTTTCAGTGGAACTGCCAGCTCATTTCACAGTGATGGCCGAAAACTACTTCTTCGCTGACGCGAGCCCAGTAGCGTCCAAAGATGGTGGGCTATTGCTTGCTGTTGCATTTGCGGCCCGCCCCTGGTTCGTCTTGGATGTCGGGGGTGATATCGGCTACTTCGCGTCGCAACGCTCGGTCAGCGCTTTCGTCGGAATGACCATCCTTCCGGTCGATTTCTGGGAGAGCGCCTCCGAGCGCCGGAAGATGCCGCGCCAACGTTGAGAGATATGGGAAATGCTCGGCCACTTATGGATTCGCGCTCTACGCCTCCTCGGGGACGGAGGGGACGAAATAGTGGGACGGCACACGATGAAAGCCGATTAGCTCCGTTTTGGGACTGAGCATGTTGGAGGGTGACACGCCGACCTCTCGATGTTCGCCTGTCCCAGCCGTTGTGTACTGGGCAGAGCGAAAGTGCCTCGCGCGCCAGAGTCCTAGGCTCGCGTCTTCGTCCCGAGCCATCTAATTATTTGACAGTTTGACACAAACTGTCAATACTCTGCATATGAGAAGGGTTGACGTAAATCGAGATCAAGAAAGAAAAAAGCAAATATTGGATGCCGCGCTTCACTGTTTTTTGCAGTTCGGATACTCAAAAACCACTTTGGATGATATTGCAAAGAAAGCAAGCCTGTCCAGGCCGCTGATCTATTTGAAATTCAAAAGCAAGCAAGATCTCCTCTCGGGGCTCTACGTTGATTTTATGGAAGACGCGCTTCAGGAGTCCGAGAAAATTCTTAAGTCAAAAATCCCCGCCAGAGAAAAATTGGTGAAGATCAGTGAAACCATTACGGTGAGATCCTGGGAAAAGATTGTCGGACGCCCCTTGACAATGGAGTTTTACGCTCTTTGCCAACAGCAGTTCCCTCCACAGACCGAAAAGTTTAAGAGACACCGCGCAAGAATCTATCATGAGCTTTTCGGTGGGGATAAAGACCTGGCTGAAACATTTATTTTGGCGATTCATGGCTGCATTGCTGATTCCCCTTCAGTAAAGGTGCTTCGCACCAGGATCAATTTACTAGTTGATCGGTTTTTGGGGGATTGAACGGTGGAAGGCGCTCAGCGATAGAAGGCCGGCTGGGCGATGCCGAAGCCTGAGGCAGACATCTGTTGCCTCCGCGCCTGCGTCCAGCTCTCGCAGCGCCCCAATGATTTGGAACTCCGCCTCTTCCCCATGGTCCTCCTCCGCATCATTGAAGGGGCCGGGGGAACGAGCTTTTGGCGATCAGGTCACTTTGGAGGATGCGATATAACTTGACAAGATAAGTGTAAGATGTCAAATTACTTAAGTGAAGAATGGGTGTAGCCGTCAGTCGCGGCTCTGGCGTGCGTCGGCCGGTTTTTGGGGAAAGCGAGGGGACGCCATGATGATCAATGTGAACGGTAAAGACATTGCAGTTGATTTGGACGGGGACACCCCGATGCTCTGGGTCATTCGCGATGAGCTGAATTACACGGGCACGAAGTTCGGCTGCGGCAAGGCGCTGTGTGGGGCCTGCACCATCCATGTCGATGGCCAACCCACTCGCTCATGTTCGTTTCCACTCAGGGCCGCCGAGGGGCGAAAGATCACGACGATTGAAGGAGTCATCGATAGTGACCGCGTAGCGAAAGCAGTGGTCGCCATATGGGAGGAGAACTCTGTTCCCCAATGCGGCTACTGCCAATCGGGCCAGGTGATGACCGCCGTCGCTCTGCTCCGCGAAATTCCAAGGCCTTCGGATCAGGATATCGATAGGGCGCTGGGCGGTCATATCTGTCGTTGCGGGACTTATCAGCGCATTCGCTCTGCTGTTCACCAGGCCGCGCAGAAGATTTGAACCCTCGTCGCCCTCTCAAGGAAGAGATAATGAACAATGAGCATGAACTGCTGACTCGTCGAAGTTTTATGGGCCGCACCGCTTTTTACACGGGAGGTTTGATCGTCGCGTTTCACATTCCGAGAGCCCTCCGACTGGGCAGCGACGCGCTGGCGGGTTCAGAGGGAACGACGGGCGTCGGGTCTCCGCCGAATGCATTTATTCGCATCGCTCCTGACAATTCGGTCACGCTGACGATTAGCCATTTGGAGATGGGGCAGGGTGTCAACACTACGCTGTCCCAGCTCATTGCGGAGGAGCTGGGATGTCGCTGGGAGGACATCCAGGCGATTTCTAGCTCATCCGACCCGGTCTACAACACTCCGGGATACCCGATCATCACGACCGGTGCGTCGATGTCCGTGAAAGCGTCATGGGAACAGTACCGCAAGATCGGCGCCAGTATGCGCGAGATGCTCAAGCAAGCGGCGTCAAAGCGCTGGGGAGTTCCCGTGGAGTCGCTTGAGGTGGAGAACGGCAACGTCATCCACTCTAAGAAGGGCAAGTTAGCCCTCGGCGAACTGGCCGACGAGGCGAGCCGGCTTCCTTTCCCGGAAAACCCGCCCCTGAAGAAGTCGAAGGACTACAAGGTCATCGGGAAATCATTAAAGCGAGTCGACGCAAACGAGAAGTCCACCGGTAGGGCGATCTTCGGAATGGACGTGCGCCTTCCGGGAATGCTGTACGCGATGGTGGCGAAAGCGCCGTTCGCTAGATCCAAACTGGTCTCCTTTGACGAAGGCGCCGCGCGGAAGGTTCCGGGCGTTGTCGACGTCGTGAAATTCGCCGGGCGGGTGGCGGTACTCGCCAAGAACACCCATGCAGCGCGTTTGGGCCAAAGTGCCCTCAAGGCCACATGGGATACCGGCGTTGATTCAAGCGCGTCGACCGAAGCTTTCATGAAGGACTTCAAAGAAGCCTCTCAAAAGGACGGGATTCTTGTCGAGGAGCGCGGCTCCGTCAGTGCAAACATGCAGAAAGCCGCTCGGACAATAACGATGGAGTATGAATTTCCGTTCTTGGCTCATGCACCCATGGAACCGTTGAACTGCACCATCAACTTCGATGGAAAGACGGCGGAAATTTGGGGTGGTTTGCAGTTGCCAACCAGCGACCATGCGGCGGCCGCGAATGCCTTGGGTATCCCTTTGGATCAGATCAAAATCCACGTCACCTACGCTGGCGGCAGCTTCGGTCGACGCTCTAGCAAGGTCAGCGACTATACCGTTGAGACCTGTGAGCTCGCCAAAGTCGTCAAGAAGCCATTGAAACTGGTTTGGTCACGCGAAGACGATATCCGCGGCGGCTACTACCGTCCGATGAACTACCACCGCGTGAAACTAGGGCTCGATCCGAGGGGCCATCTTTTAGCTTGGGACCATCATTTGGTTGGGCAAAGCATAGTTCAGGGCTCGCAGTTCGAATCGATAATGGTGAAAAATGGTGTGGAAGAGCTCGTCGTCGAGGGCGTCAAAGAAACGCCTTATCCACTCGCCAATTTCCGACTTGAGCAGACCCGCGTCGATACCCCGATGACTACTCATTGGTGGCGTTCCGTGGGTCATTCCCACACCGCCTACGTGACTGAGACCGCGATCGATGAGCTCGCCGAAGCCGGCGGGTACGATCCGCTTGAGTTCCGCCGGGCGCTTCTCAAGAAATCCCCCAAGCACATGGCTGTTCTCGATCTATTGAAGACGGAAACAGGCTGGGGAATCAGGAAGCCGCCTCTGGGGCGGGCCTGGGGTCTTGCTATTCACGGATCGTTTGATTCGGTCGTAGGCCATGTCGCTGAAGTGTCAATGGAAGGCGGTTTCCCGCGAGTTCATCGCTTCTGGAGCGCGGTTCATGCTGGCCACGTCATCAACCCCGATGGAGTGGCAACCCAGATCGAAGGCGGTATCATCTTCGGACTCTCGGCGATTCTTCGATTGCAGATCGAGGTCAAGGACGGCCGAATCATCCAGGGAAACTTCGACGACTACCCCGTCTTGAGAATACAAGACGCCCCAAAAGTCAGCGTCCGTCTTGTGAAAACTGACGAGCACCCGACGGGGATTGGCGAGGCCGGAGTGCCACCCGTCGGCCCAGCAGTCGCTAACGCGGTTTATCGCCTAACTGGAAAGCGGATCCGAGTGCTTCCATTTTCAAAGGGAATGACAGCGTGAAAACTTCTCTTGGTCGATCTCTCTTTGGCTTCACTCCGGTCCCCGCCATTTTAGGTTTCTTGGCCGCCGCTGGACCGATCTCTTCCGCCGATACAAACAGCGCGACTTCAGTGGCCTACTTTCGGAAGATGGCTGCGGTGATGCAGCACCCGCGATGCCTCAATTGCCATCCCAGTAATGATCAACCTACCCAGGGAATGGATATGCACACGCACCGCATGAATGTGTGGAGAGGACCTGACGATCATGGCGCAGTAGGAATGAAATGTGGCGCTTGTCACGGCACGGAAAACAACCCGAGCTCCGGCGTTCCTGGTGCTCCGAACTGGGGCCTTGCTCCGAAAAGTATGGAGTGGGTAGGACTTAATCTGCGCGAACTATGCTTGGCCCTCAAGGATCCGAAGAAGAATCATGGAAAGAGTCTAGAACAGCTCATTGAGCACAACGGCGAAGAAAAACTGGTATCTTGGGGATGGAATCCCGGCCCTGGTCGGGAGCCCGTGCCGGGAACCCAGAAAGAATTCGGCGAAAACACCCGCAGGTGGGTCGAAACCGGCGCAGCTTGCCCGGGCTGAGTCGGATACTGGCAGATGGCTTTCGAGTTCTAGTATTGAAAGACCTGCCCTAGGCTGGGCGCGACGAATTCGCTCTCCCCAATTCCGTGCGCCTTCCGAGCAATTGCAAGTTCGTGGACCGGGGCCTCGTAACTTTCGCCAGCGTTGTCGATCAAGCCGAAATGAATCGCTATCGAGTTTCGACTGTGGAGATCATTGTGCGCGAGCACGGCCTCATTCGGATTCATATGCATTCGATACATGAACCACCGGGGTTCATAAGCTCCAATCGGCAGTAGACTTACCTTCGGAGGGCCATACTTCTCATATATCCTTTTGAAGTGCTTTCCATAGGCGGTGTCACCAGCAAAGTAGATTTTGCCTTCTGGGGAATCAATCAGGAACGACCCCCACAATGTCTTGTTGGTGTCCCATGTCCGTCTGCGGGAGGTATGGACTGCCTCAAGAAAGAAGACCTTTGAGCCTTTTATGGTAACAGAGTCGTCCCAATCGATTTCTATATAGGACGATATGCCCTCTTTCTTCAAAAGTTTTCCGACCCCGAGGCCAACCAAGATTTTGGGCGGATCGCTTCTTTGCCGGTCAAAGAGTGCATGAATCGATTTGAGATCCAAATGATCGTAGTGACAGTGACTGATTAGTATGAGGTCAATGCTTGGAAGGCTATCGATGGTCAGTCCAGGATTCGTGACGGTATCGATAGCAAATAGCTTAGGACCGATAGAACCAAAGAATATGGGATCGGTGATGATGTTCAGAGTTGGCGTTTGAATGAGGGTTCCCGAGTGGCCTAACCAAAGCACGCTAATTCCATGGACTGGCTCGCTAGAAACTTTAAAGGGTTTTGTCTCGAAGTGATTAGGCCAATTTTTCTTTTTGGTTCTTAACTCCCAGCCTATTCTTACCTCCTCCCAAAATGTCGGCTCCGGAACGCTTTCGCGATTATGAAAATGGTGTCCGTCGAAATGGTCTGAGATACGCGCCTTGGGCGATGCGCACCCTTGCGCGAGAAGAGAGGCTGCCATTAGGTAGGCTACGAGCTCGATTTTCGAATACTGCCTAGCACCGCACCGCTCCATACAGGCGAATCAGGTATTAATCGCGTGTGTGTCCGTCCAGTCGACCAAAAGCTTGCGTTCGGCGAAGAGCCACTTTCCATCGATTTTGGCAAAAACGTCGTAATAGCGAAGCGAGGCAACAAAGAGGGTCCGTTTTGCTGCAGAGGCGGAAACATGATGGGCAATGCAATAGGTTTCTCCAGTCGCTCGATCTCCATCTAGAGCAACAGTACTTTGGCCCATGAAATGAGTGGTGGCTTCATACTTATTGAGGTCATCGAACACAGGAGCCAGGTCTTCTCGCCGGTTCAATTCCGTCGATGGTTTAGAGGATTTGGCGTCCATAAACACGACGAAGTGCGCGTCTTTCGTGAAGAGGGCCATTTGTCCCTTGGCATCACGCCTATCGGCACAGTGTGCATATGCATCCACCAGTTCACGTATTGCCAGCCGGTCGGCGGCTTCCGCGGGGGACATTGAAATATGAGCGCCCATTGAGTAGGTCTCCTTAGTAGACTAGATGAATTGACAGAAACGACTTAGATTGTCAAGGAATCTCTGATTCCAGCTGAGGAGCTCGAACCTCAGCGTCGGTTGATTCGGGAACGCTGCGGCGGTGGCTTCGCGCGCGGGTGCTTTTGGGCCTGGGCTTCCGGTTTCGGGGGCCATCTCCGATCCGTGAAACGGGCGGCAGTGATTCCGGTGGAGGCCCACGCAACGAGCAGATCGATGAACGCACGCACTTGCGGCGGCAGTAGCTCTTTCTCTTGGTAGACGACGCTCACGCGCGATTCGGCGTGAATCAGATCGGGCAGAACTCGAACCAGCGCACCGCGTTCGAGCGGCACCCCGACGAGCCAGATTGGCATCACCGCAATGCCGAGCCCGCGCACAGCGGCATCCATGAGCAGGGTGATGTCGTTCGAGGCGAATGAGCCGTGGACGGAGATCTTTCCGCCTCCCGCTTTTGGCCAATGAGTTTGTGGCAGCCCGCCCGGCATGAACCCCACTAGGCACCGGTGAGCGCGCAAATCCCGCGCTTTTCTTGGGGTGCCGTTTGCCTCGAGGTATGCGGGGGCCGCGACGGCAACCATGGGGGTGCGCGCCAGGGTTCGTGCCACGAGCCCCGGCTCGAGCTCGATGCCGGCGCGCAGCGCCAGGTCGTAGCCTTCGCGGAGCAAATCCACATACCGCGACGAAGCGTCGATATGGATTTGCACCTGAGGGTAGGCGCGCGCAAAGTCGCAAACGAGCGCATTGAAGCTTGGGTCCAGCATCGGCGGCGTCGCGACCCGCAACGTCCCGCGGATGACCTTGTCCGACGTCCGCACGCTCGCCTCTGCCTGCTCAACGGCGTCGAGCACGATACGCGCGTGCCGATAGAAAGCGTCTCCTGCGTCCGTCAGGGCCAGGGCGCGGGTAGTGCGTCGCAGCAAGCGCACGCCGAGCCGTTCCTCGAGCCGTGCCAGGCGCCTTCCGATCGTCGCTCGCGGCGCGCCGAGCTCCGCGGCGGCGCGCGAAAGCGACTTCGCTTCCACGGTGCGTGTGAAGGCGAGCAGCTCTGAGGTTTCTATCGCGTCGACCATTAGATCGAAAAATTAGCAGATGATGCCAATTAGTGCCAGTTGCGGACACGGGCTTGCTCGCCCATGTTGAGGAGGAAGGGAGACAAGAACCATGCGTACGAAGCCGAGAGTGATCGGATACTGGGTAGCAACGGGCCTTTTCGCAGCGGCCTTCCTGGCCAGCGGCGCGGCGGAGATCGTCGCGGCGCCGGCGGCGGTCACGCCCACGCTCGCGCTTGGCTACCCAGCCTACCTCCTCACCATTCTGGGCGTCTGGAAGGTGCTGAGCGTCCCCGCGCTGCTGGCCCCACGCCTCCGGCGCCTAAAAGAGTGGGCCTACGCCGGCATCTTCTTCGACTTGACTGGCGCGGCCGTGTCCCATGCGATCTCCGGCGATTCCCCCGGAAAAATCGCGACTCCGCTCGTTCTGCTTCTCATCGCCGCCGCGTCCTGGGCTCTTCGCCCGCCGTCGCGCACCTGGAAGTGGGACTCGACGCTTCCGAAGAGTGCGAAAGCCGTCGCTTCGTCCGAAGACGTCACAGCGCACGCATGAGCGCGCGAGTGAGCCAAGCCCCCTTCTTCTTTCGCGGAATAGCAAGGAGCAAAAGTATGACCGTCATTTCCGTCATTGTTGGGAGCACCCGCGAGGGCCGTTTCTCAGAGAAACCCGCGCGGTGGATTCTGCAACGCCTAAAAATGCGCGCGATGGCATCGACGCGCGCCTACTCGACCTCCGCGACTTTTCGATGCCGTTCTTTGACCAGCCTGTGTCGCCGGCCACGCCGGATAGACGGCCCTACGAGGACGAGGTCGTCAAGAAATGGACCGCCGCGATCGCGCAGTCCGACGGCTTCGTCTTCGTCACCCCTGAATACAACTACGGACCTGCAGCGGTGCTCAAGAACGCCATCGACTGGGTTTATCCAGAGTGGAATCGCAAGGCGGCACCCCCAATGCATCCGCAGCTCCCCGAAAGCTCCGAAGCTCCGCCACGCGTACGAAGAGCTCGACGGCGCCAACCTCGATTGTCCCTTGCATGGGACACATGGTTCCACGAGTCCCGGACTGGGCGCGAGACATCTCACGGAGCATGACCGCAGGAGAAAGGAATCAGAACATGGCGGAGCTCACCGTCGTCGCCACGGGATCTACGGGTAAACAAGGCGGCGCCGTCGCGCGGGGCCTCCTCGAGCGAGGCCACAAGGTCCGCGCCGTCACGCGCGACCCCAACTCAAGCCAGGCGAAGTCGCTCGCGAACGCCAGGGCGACGCTCGTTGCGGCGTCGCTCGAAGACACTGCGGCGATCACTAAGGCGCTCGAAGGAGCGACCTCTCTCTTCGCGATGACGACGCCGTCCGGAGGGACGGACGCCGAGACACGACAAGGTGTCGCCGCCGCCGACGCGGCCAAGGCAGCAGGCGTGCATCTCGTCTTCACTTGCGTCGGCTCCGCCAACCGACAGTCGGGCATTCCGCACTTCGACAGCAAGTACGAGGTCGAAAAGCACATCGCCAACATCGGCGTCCGCGCAACGATTCTCGCGCCCGTTTACTTCATGGAGAACCTCTACTTCGCGAAAGAGCAGCTCGCTAAAGGGATCTACCCGGCGGCGCTCCCGCCGGCGAGGACGCTCGCGCAAGTCGCCGTCGCGGACATCGGGGCGGTCGCCGTTCGCGTCCTCGAGGACGCCGGTCGCTTCACGGGCAAGCGCTTCGAGCTCGCGAGCGACGAGCTCACGGGGAATGACGTCGTCGCCATTCTCTCGCGCGTCACCGGCCGCCTCTTCGCCTATTACCAGGTCCCGCTCGATGTCATCCGCCAGCGCATGGGCGAGGATGGCGCCAGGATGTACGAATGGTTAGACCGCGTCGGCCATACGGTGGATCGCGCCGCGCTCCACCGTGAGTTTCCCGACGTCGCCTTCCACGACTTCGAGTCTTGGGCGAAGACGCAGGATTGGAATGCGCTTCTGCAGAGCGCGAGGTTGACATGAAAATCGGTGTAAGTGGCGCCAGCGGCCATTTGGGCAGAGCCGTCGTTTCGGAACTGCTGCAGCGTCCCGACGGGCACGAGGTAGTGGCTATCACGCGCACGCCCGAAACCGTCTCTGGATCGGCTCAGGGACGATTCGGGGACTACAACCGGCCCGAAAGCCTTGCGGAGGCCTATGCGGGTCTCGATCGTCTGGTCATCATCTCGACCGTCGATCCGGAACCCGGAAAGCGCGGGGTGCAGAACGTCGCTGCCATCGACGCGGCCGTGAGGGCGGGCGTCAAGCATATCGTCTTCATGTCGGCCGCGGGCACGCGGCAGATGGGGGAGCCGGCGCTCGGCGCCTCCTACTGGCGGGGCGAGCAGCATCTTATCGCCACGGCGCCGGCCTGGACCATCCTGCGTATGAACTTCTATGCCGAAGCCTTCGTGCAGCAGGCGCAGGCGTCGCTGGACCAGGGCGTGCTGACCGGGCTGGCCGAGAACCGGGTTGCTTTCGTTGCGCGCGGTGACGTGGCGGCCGCCGCAGCCGGAATCCTGATCGGCGACGGCCATGC
>Ga0070706_100002277_pt1 | contig 19434 bp, 25 predicted proteins | sample KBSK5501metaG_FD_65476 | JGI IMG/M metagenome (GOLD analysis project Ga0070706, IMG submission 65476) | Corn, switchgrass and miscanthus rhizosphere microbial communities from Kellogg Biological Station, Michigan, USA - KBS K5-50-1 metaG | ecosystem: Host-associated > Plants > Roots >... | reverse complement strand
CTCCTTCCGCGGTGACGAAGAAGGCAAGGAACTTGGCCTGGCCGTCGCCGGTGTTCGTCGCCTGCAGGATGGTGCCCGGCGGCACGACCGCGCCCTTGCCCTTTGTAAGCGTCTGCGCCGTCTGCCCGGCGACGCGGAGCTGGACCGTCCCGTCGAGGACGATCAAGACCTCAACTCCGCCGTGCTTGTGCGACGCGGTGCGGCCGCCCTTCTCGAGTGTGACGACGTTCATCTGCTCGACGTACTTGCCGACGGGCAGCGCGTTCGCGGGCAGGTCACCCGACTCATACAGAACGGTCCCACCCGGGAACGGCATCGCCGCGCTACGCGCGTTGGTGTTGCGAAGTGCGATGAAGTACCACTGGTTCGGCACGGTGCCGGGGTTGGAATGGGTGTGGACGACGTCTTGAGCGACGAACACTCCCTGACCCGGCTGGCTATCCGTGGTTTCGCCGCTCTGGAGTACGAACCGGTGCACCCCGGCGACGGCATAGACGAACCCGGCGAGGTGGGCGTGTTGGGTCGAAGCCGCCGGCGGCTGCGGCACGTCGAGGACGTTGATGTACAGCGGGAGAGGCGGCAGCACCGGTAACGGCCCATCCGCGAGCTTCGCGCTCGTGAAACCGACCGCGTCGGCCGCTTTCGGCGTCGCGGCCGGAGACGGCGACTGAGCGGCGGGGGATGGCGATCGAGGCGCTGGTGACGGCGATGGCGCGGCCGTGCCACCGCACGCGGCGCCAGTCAGTGCCACGGCGAGCGCACAGACCCAAGGCACGGTCCTACCAAACATCTCTAGCACCTACCCTTGCAGGGCGAGCCTACCGAGAGTCAACGCCGGCCGCTAGTTGTAGTGGATACCGTGCTCCAGCCAGATCTTGACGAGCGCGAGAGCCTCGCCCCACCCCGTCGCGTTGCCCACCATGTGCTTGCGTCCACCGTCGGTGTCCAGGAAACCGTACTCGCGCAACCGCAGCAGCGTTCCACCTTCGCGCGCCTCGAGGACGATCTCGACGGTCGTAAAGGTCCCCTTCTCGTCGCCAGGCCATTCGTACACGAAGCGCTCCGGTTTTTTTGCCTCGATCACACGCCCGGTCGCATCGACGTTGATGTTCTTCTCGGCGCCCCAGTCAGCCCAGCGGAAGAAGATCTCGCCGCCCGGCCGGGCGTCGACTCGCGAACCGCGCGTGAACCAGCCGTCGAGCCTCTCCGCGGTCGCGAACGCGTCGTACACCTTCTCACGTGGCGCCTTGATGAACTCGGTGTGCGTGACCGGAGTGGCGATCTTGGTGACCATGTCGCTCCCCTTCTTCGAGATAGCTCCGCAGACGCCCGATCCGGGCCTCCCAGCGCGCGGACACCGTGGCGATCCACTGGCTGGCTGCGGCGAGCTGGTCGGCCTCGAGCCGGTAGCGCACCTCGCGGCCGTCGCGCTCTTTTGCGATCAGTTGCGCGTCCCCGAGGATGCCGAGATGTTTCGTCACCGCCTGTCGGCTCATCGGCAGGCGCTCCGCGAGCTGGGTCGCCGTGGCGGGACGCGCCGCCAGCCAGCTCACCAGCTGGCGGCGGGTGGGGTCCGCGAGCGCGGTGAAGACGTCCTGCTGCATGTGCAACCGTAAGGTTGCACATTAGCGGAGCGGCGTCAAGACAGGGCTCCCGCGGCCGGGCATTCGCGGCGCCGCGCAATCATCGTGACCGTGCGGCGAGTGTCCGTGGTCGGATCGACGGGTTCGGGAAAGACGATGTTCGCCGCTGCACTCGCGCGCAGGCTAGGCGTCCCGCACGTCGAGCTCGACGCACTTAATTGGGGACCGAATTGGACGATGGTGCCGCCCGAGGTCTTTCAGGAGCGCATCGCGCGCGCGATCCTGTCCGACGGCTGGGTCGTCGACGGAAACTACGGCGGGCGCGGTGCACGCGACCTGGTGTGGGTGCGCGCGGACACGGTCGTGTGGCTCGATTTCCCGCTGCACATCATCTTCGCGCGCCTGTTTCGGCGTGCAGTCCGCCGCATTCGGAGCGGCGAGGAGCTCTGGCCCGGGACCGGGAATCGCGAGACGTATCGGAATCAATTCCTCTCGCGTGACACGCTCTTCTGGTGGGCGCTGAAGACATATCGCCGTCGCAAGCGCGAGTTTCCGGCGATACTCGCGCGGCCGGAATACGCGCACCTCAGGGTGCACCATTTCCGCCGGCCGGCGGAAGCCGAGCGCTGGCTGGCGGGGACATAGAGCAGCCAAACGAAGTCGCACGCTGACCTGCGTCGCTTGACGAGCGCGGCACTATTTCGCGGTCGTCGGCGACCGGGACGATCAAGGGGGGTGATCCGGGCGTCCGCTCGTGGTCGGTGAGGGTGGGGCGGGGCGAAAGTAAGAGAGGAGCACGCAGGTGCACGGCTTTCGAGTTACTGGCACCGCGCTATCCATCGCGTCGATCCTGACCATCGCGATCGCGCCGGCTCTGGCCCTCGCGGGAGGACCGGCCTCCTGGCCGCAGTGGGGCCGCGACCCACAGCACACCGGAGCCTCCAACGTCGTCGGGCAGAGCTTCGGCCAGATCCTCGCCGACGTGATCTACGACCCGTTCGTCCCCGCTGAGCAGAAGGCGAGTTTCGGCGATCTCCTCGCCCACTACCAGGCGCCGCTCATCGACGGCGACACGGTCTTCATGGAAGTGAAGTCGGGTGCCTTTACCAGCGCATCCACCTGGAACACGCAGATCTGGGGCGAGAACGCGTTCACCTGGCAGGACGGCCAGCTCACGCAGAAGTGGGCCTGGGTGAGCGACTGGAAGCCCGAGCCCAACGTCGCTTCGTCAGGTTCGTCACCGACTGAACGCTGGGGCCTTAACGGCTGGGAGCCGGTCTTCCATGCGGTCCTCGTGGGTAACTGGATCTATGCGCCGGGCGCCTTTGGCGCGATCTGGAAGATCAACAAGAACACGGGTACAGCTCAGAAGTCGATCTCGCCATTTCCGGCGGGCGCGGACCGCGACCCCAACGCATTCGTCTCTGGTCCTCTCTCTGCCGACGCGATCGGGAACGTCTACTACAACGTGCTCAAATTGAACCCCGCCGATCCCTACGGGATCGACAAGTCGAACGACATTCCGGGCTCCTGGCTGGTAAAGGTGTCGAACGATGTCGCGGCCAGCGTCAGCTACCGCGCGCTGGTCGCGGGTGCGCCGACGACCTGTGAGGCAACTTTCAGCCTCGCCCAGCTCCCGTGGCCGCCGACCCCTGACGCGGTCGTGCCTACGGGTCCATGCGGAACGCAGCGCCCAGGCATCAACGTCGCCCCGGCCATCGCGCCGGACGGGACGATCTACACGGTGAGCCGGGCGCATTTCCGTACGCGCTATGGCTACGTGATCGCGGTGAATCCAGACCTCACGCCGAAGTGGGCGGCCTCGCTCCGCGGTCATCTCTCCGACGGCTGCAACGACGGCACCCAGTTCAGCGTGCTTCCCCCGAATGGCACGCCCGGCGGATGCATCGCCGGAGCGCATGCCGGTGTGGATCCCGCCACGAATGGCCAGCCGTCGGGCCGCGTGATCGATCAGTCCAGCTCCAGCCCGACGGTCGCACCCGACGGCGCCGTCCTCTACGGCGCGTACAGCCGGTACAACTTCGCGCGCGGGCATATGTTCAAGTTCAGTTCGACCGGCGCGTTCCTCGCGGCGTACGACTTCGGCTGGGACACGACGCCGGCGATCCTCACGCATGCGAACGGCTCGTATTCGGTCGTCGAGAAGGACAATCACTACGACGCCGGTTCGTACTGCAACGACAACAAGATCTGCCCGGTCGCGCCGCCGGGCCCCTACTACATGAGCATCCTGAACGGCGCGACGCTGCGGCCCGAGCATCAGTTCCTGAACACGAACACGCAGAGCTGCTACTTCCAAAACAACGGCACTCTCAAGTGCAAGAGCGACCATCCCGGCGGATTCGAGTGGTGCATCAACGCGCCGGCTATCGACGCGAACGGCGTCATCTACGCGAATAGCGAAGACGGCAACATCTACGCGATCAACTCGGATGGAAGCCTGCGGCAGAACATGTTCCTGAATCTGGCCTTGGGGGCGGCGTACACACCGCTCGCCATTGGCGGTGACGGGAAGATCTACACCGAGAACGACGGGCATCTCTTCGTGATCGGCGACTAGCGAAGCGCCGGCGGGGACCGGGGCGTATATAGGGTGGCGTGACCGCCACCACCGTCCCGGTCTCTGCCCAGCGCCTCGCCGTGCGTGGCGTTGCGTACGACTGGCTGGCGGTCGCAGCCGCAGCGTGGCTTCTCGGCGGCCTCTACTGGGACGGCTGGGCGCATGGCTACTCGCTCCCAGACTCGTTCTTCACGATCTGGCACGCCGCGTTCTATTCCGGCTTCCTCGCGTCCGCCGCGGCGATCCTCGGTCCCGCGGTCATCCGTGCGCCCGCGGTCGGCTGGCGAGCCGCGGTGCCCGCGGGCTACGGCTGGTCCGCGGTCGGCGTGATCGTCTTCGCGGCCGGCGGCGTCCTCGATCTCATCTGGCACACGTTGTTCGGGATCGAGATCAACCTGGATGCGCTCTTCTCGCCGAGCCACCTCCTGCTCGGGGCCGGCATCACGCTCATCGTCTCGGGTCCCATGCGCGCCTCGTGGGTGCGCCGCGAGGCGCGACTTCCGGCGGTCCTCTCGCTCGCGATGGTGCTCTCGACGTTCACGTTCTTCTCCCTCTTCGCCGGACCGTACTCCACGGTCCTGGGCGCGAACCCGCGCCCGGCCTCGGGCATCGAGAACGCCATCGCGCGCTCGCTTCTGGGCATGTACCTCTTTAGCGCTCTCGTGGTGGGGTGCGCGCTCACCGCCCTGCGCAGTGGCACCCTACCGGTCGGCGGGATGACGGTGCTGCTCGGGCTCAACGCCGTCGCGATGATCCTCATGCGCGGACACGCCCCGCTCCAGGTGCAGGCGAGCTTCTCGGCGGTGGCGATCGGCGCTGGGATCGTGGGCGACCTCCTGCTCTGGCGACTGCGGCCGTCGGTCGATCGTGTGCTCGCGCTGCGCGTCTTCGCGTTCGCCGTTCCGGTCGCTTACTTCGCGCTCTACTTCCTCGCGGTCCTGGCGCTGGGCGGAACATGGTGGACGGTCCACCTCCTCACCGGGTCGATCCTGCTTGCCGGCGTCGTGGGCCTGCTCCTCAGCCATGTCCAGGCCGGCGGGCCTCGCGAAACGTTGCCTTTGAGATGAAACAAAGGGGGTGGTCCCCGGTGTTAGCGGGCCAGTGGACGCTTATCTCTGGTACACGAGCGAGAGCCTGCGTCATCTCATCAGGGCCGGGTCCGTCGACCAAGCGCGCGAGCAGATCGCCGTCACGCACGGGCAGGAGATCGCGGAGCGCGCCGTGATCACACCGGTGAGCCGGCCGGACGAGGGCGCTCGGAGAGCGCCCGCCGCCTGACCCGTGGCGGACCAAAGGGAGCGCACGCGGCTCGTCGCGGACCTCGGAGTGTTCTCCGCGGCCGGGGTTGAGCGCGCCGCCTGGGGCTGGGACCAGCACGGCGAGGGCGCGCTGGACCGATTCCATGCCGCAGAGCGAGCCGCTCTCCACGCCATCGAGGAGGCCGAACGCGGACCCGCCTGGGAAGACTTCCGTCGATCGATCTTCGGTATGACCGAAGGTCGGCGCGCGCTGGCGTCGTGGCAGTACGAGCACGGCGACGTCGGCCACAAGGCGGAGCGCGCCGCGTATGGCGCCGCACTCGGCATCTTCGCGCGGGATCGGCTCAAGCACGATCAGTACGTCACGCTCGTTCGACCCATGGCCGAGGCTCTTCCCTGGCTATTGCCGGAGACGCCACCTCGGCCTCATGAGTGAGCCTGAGACCGCAGGTCTTTAGAGCACCGGTCAGCTAGGAGAGTCTCGAAGAGGCGGCTCTGTCTGATCTTGTATCCGCTCGCGAGTCAGTCGCGCTCCGAGCGCAGCGCGTTCGGAACCTAGTCGCGCGGGACGATGACGTAATTGAACTGCCCGAGCGGGCTGTAGGTGCCTTCGGTCGGCTCCGCCCCGACCCTCATCGGCGCCAGCCTGCGCGGTCCACAGACGTCGTGGCCCGCAGATTGCGTGCCGTCACCGCGTGACGTTCAGGGAGAACGCTCCGCTCGATCCATCGCAGGTGGAGGATCGGCGCGGCGGCGGCGGCGTCACCGGGCCGGTGATCGTCGGCGGCGGTGGGCTTGGCCTCTTGATTCTCGTGGTGGCGCTGCTCCTGGGCGTGAATCCGCTCGCGGATTACGCCGGCGAGGCGCCGGTCGAAGGCTCGCCCTCGCTCCAGGACTGCAGGACCGGCGCGGATGCGAACAAACGCGACGACTGCCGCATCGTCGGGTTCGTCGACAGCATCCAGAAGTATTGGGGTGACGAGTTCTCGCGCCGCGGCGAGACCTACCTGCTCGCGAAGACCGTGATCTACACCGGGTACGCCCAGGGCGCGTGCGGTCTGGCGCAGACCGCGATGGGCCCCTTCTATTGTCCCGAGGACGAGAAGGTGTACCTGGACATCAGCTTCTTCCAGGAGCTGCAGCAACGCTTCGGCGCGAAGGGCGGTCCGTTCGCGGAGGGCTACGTCATCGGGCACGAATACGGCCATCACGTTCAGAACCAGCTTGGCCTGCTCACGCAGAGCGGGTCGCGCACGGTCTCGATCCAGGTCGAACTACAGGCCGACTGCCTCGCGGGGGTGTGGGCGCGTCACGCGGCCGACACGGGCTTCCTCGAGGCGCCGACCGACGCGGAGATCGCGCAGGCGCTCGACGCCGCGGCCGCGGTCGGCGACGACCGCATCCAGCGCGAGACGCAGGGCTACGTGGCGCCCGAGAAGTGGACGCACGGATCTTCGGCGCAGCGCCAGCAGTGGTTCCGCACCGGTTATCAGACGGGCGATCTCAATCGCTGCGACACTTCGTCCCTACGCTGACGGGGGAGGAACTTCTATGGCGGCGGTCAGGGAAGCGCGCGCGGTGTGGAACGGCGATCTCATGTCCGGCAGCGGCTCGGTGCGGGCCGTGTCGAGCGGCAAGTTCGCGGATCTTCCGGTCTCGTGGAGCGCGCGCACCGAAGCGCCGGGCGGCAGGACCAGCCCCGAGGAGCTGCTCGCGGCGGCCCACGCGTCGTGCTTCGCGATGGCCCTCTCGGCCGGTCTCGCGCGTGCGGGCACGCCGCCCAGGCGGCTCGAGGTGAGCTCGAAGGTCACGTTCGACAAGGTCGGTGAGAACTGGACGGTCGTGTCGAGCGAGCTCGATGTGAAGGGCGACGTCCCCGGCGCCGACCCAGAGAAGTTCAAGGCCGCCGCGGAGGGCGCGAAGGACAACTGTCCGGTCTCGCGTGCGCTCAAGGGCAACGTCAAGCTGTCGGTACGGTCAACGCTCGCGTCCTGAGCCGCGACAGCGACAGCGTCTGCACGAGGAGGGCGGCCGCGATCGCGGCGACGAATGCCGCGACGATGCCGGCACGCTCGATCGTCGCGCCGATCGCGAAGAAGAAGGACGCGAACGCGAAGAGGCCGTAGCAGAGCCCGCGCACGACGTGGATCGCCGCGGCGCCGCCGCGTTGCGAGTGCGCGAAGATGGCGAGCACGCTCGCGTAGACCGGGTAGGTGGTGAGAAGGCCGGTGAGCTGCGGGCCGAGGAGCGGGGCGGCGCCGGTGATGAGCAGCACGAGCACGGTCGCGATGACCATGCGGGCCGGCAGATCCCAGCGTGGTGGCGAGACCGCTGCCGGAATGTCGCGCGGCTCGGCCAGGACACGGATCGCGAGCGCGAGCACGACGAGCGTACCGAGGTAGAGAGCGACGAGCGGCAACGGCACCTCGCTGCCGAGCGGAAGCGCGCGTAACGCGATCACCCCGGCGAAGAACACGACGCTCGCGACGCCGAGCGACGCCGGCCATCCCGACCGCCGCGCCACCGCCGCGTAGGCGACCGCGAACAGCGCCGAAGCCGCGGCGCCCGCGATGGACCCGGCCGCGGCCGCGGCCGCGAAGCTCGTGCCCTGCTCGAGCGCGAGGAAGAGCGACACCGGCCCTGATGTGAACGGCAGACCCACGAGCCAGCCGCCGATCGACGGTCCCCACCGCCGGCCGGTCAGCGTGGCGATCGCGATGAGCGTCGGGGTCAGGACGAGTTTCAGCGCCAGGACCGTCATGCGAGTACGGCTCGCGTCTCGCGCTCGATCTCGGTCGCGAGGCGCTTCGCCTCGGTCACGCAGGTCTCGAGCGCCTTGGCGATCGCGAGGCGATAGCGCGGATCGAGCTCCGGCGGGAGCTCCTCCTCGTCGAGCACCTCGATCGCGCCCGATGGCCGAACGAGCACGTCGACGACGAGGTCGGTGTACGCGATCGCCCCAGTGTCGATCGTGGTGTCCGCGGCGATGCTGACGTAGAACGCGATCGTCCGGCCGCGCTCCAGCCAGTGGTACACGTTGTACGGCCGGTCCGTCCAGAAGTGTCCGATCGTCACCGTGCCCGCTCGGAGCACAAGATCGGTGCCTTCGAGGTGCCGGTCGCGTTCGGTGACGTAACGCACCACGGCATGCCGGCCCGGCTCGACGACGAGGGCGTCGCAGGGATACTCGACCACCGCTCCATCGAGTCGCGTCTTACGCTCGGTGATCGGCGCGTGTGTTCGACTGCCCATCAGGGACGCGTCACGGTGCGCGGGAAGCGGCGCGGGGCGGAGGCGTGATGGCACGAGTGATCGTCGGGATGACCACCTCGATCGACGGGTTCGTCACCGATCAGAGCGGCAGCGTAGACCGTCTCTATCCGGACCTTGCGGCGCTCCACGGCACGGCATACATGAATGCCCTCATCGCAGAGACCGGCGCGGTACTCATGGGAAGGAGGGCGTTCGAGATGGCCGAGGATCCCGACTGGTTCGTCGGCAACTACGAGTTCCAGGTGCCCATCTTCGTATTGACCCACATGCCACCTCCCGTCAGGCCGAAGCAGGACGAGCACCTGACGTTCACCTTCGTCACCGACGGTGTCGAATCGGCGATCGCGCAGGCGACGGCTGCCGCTCGGGGCAAAGCCGTCCAGGTGGTCGGCGGCATCAGCGTCATCCAACAGGTATTGCGTGCCGGTCTCGCCGACGAGCTTCATCTCGATGTCATGCCGGTGCTCTTGGGCGCGGGCCGGCGATTGTTCGACACCGGTCTCGAACAGGTCAAGCTAGACAAGATCGGCGTGCAAGAGGTCGGAGCGAGAACCAGCCTCAGGTTCCGCGTGAAGAGCCGCTAACGGGCTTGAACTACGGCGATGTGGCCACCTGCGGCGAGGTTGATGGAATTGGGTCCGCCCCGTATCGGTTGTCGCCACGGGTGCCGCGCGTCGCCCACCACACGATCAGAGGGATCAAGCCGACAACAGTGAGACCGATTAACTGCAACCAGCCAGTCTTGTCGCCATCGTGGAGGCGTCGTGAGGCTACGGCAATCGACGGCACGAAGAACACGACAGTCACGATCCAGGAGAGTGGGCCATTGAACGCTTCGGAAGACGCGAAGATAGGTCGGTCAAGAATCTCCGCGACGAAGTTCGTGAGGGTTACGAACAACTGGAAGTACCAGAATTCAGACCTTGACGCCCGCCCAGAAAACGTCGCGTACTTCCGAAGACACGTTCTGATGGCTTCCCCGAACTCCACCGCCTGCCCTCCTCGATTCAGACACGCGAATGGTAACGAGACGACCTAGCGGCAACGGGAAACTCTCCACTTCCGCTCGAACACCATTCCGCGCTGGTCTCTGCACCACTGGACCGCGATGCGCTCCCCATCAGCCATCGCGTTTGACTGCCCACTACGCGCCGGTAGCATGACCGACGCCGATGCGAGAGCTCTACCAGGTAGTTGAGGTGGGCCCCGCCTGGTACCAGGAAAACATTCCGTGCCAGGAAGCCTGCCCGGTGAAGACCAACTGCCGCGGTTATTTGAATCTCGCGGCGGCCGGTGAGTTCGAGAAGGGCTGGGAGCTCGCGCTCGATCCAAATCCGATGGCCTCGATCTGCGGATCGGTCTGCGCCGCGCCATGCGAGACCGCGTGCAGGCGCAAAGAGGTTGATAAGCCGCTCTCGATCCGCTATGTGAAGAAGTTCCTCTCCGACTGGGCGCACGAAAACGTCGAGCTGGACGGTGGGCGGCGCTACACGCAGCCGCCTCCGCCGGTGTTCGGGCCGCCGCGCGGCAAGGTCGCGATCGTCGGCGCGGGCTGCGCCGGCCTCTCCGCGGCAAGCGATCTCGCCAAGCTCGGCTTCGGCATCACCGTCTTCGACGCACTCGATCAGGCCGGAGGGACGCAGCTTGCGGGCGTGCCACCCTTCCGGCTGCCGCGCGAGGTCATCGACCGCGACATCAACGGTATCGTCAACGAGAACGTCGAGCTACGCCTCTCCACCTACGTCGGCCGCGACATCTCGCTGCGGCAGCTGCACGATGAATACGACGCGGTGCTCGTCGCGGCCGGGTGCTTCGAGCCGAACTACCCGCGCATCAAGGGGGAGGACGCCCCGGGCGTCATGGCGGGGATCGTCTTCCTCGAGCGCGCATACCGCGGCCGGCCGCTCGAGGTGGGGAAGCGCGTCATCGTCCTGGGTGGCGGCTACACCGCGATGGACTGCGCGTCGACCTCCTGGCGCCTCGGCGCCGACAACGTGTACGTCGTCTATCGCCGTAGCCGCGACGAGATGGTGGTCGACGAGGAGGAGCTGACCGAGACCGAGCGCGAGGGAATGGAGTTCGTCTACCTCGCGTCGCCCGCGGAGATCCTCACCGACCCGGCTGGCCACGTGCGTGGCGTCGTGTTCGTCCGCAACAAGCTCGGCGAGCCCGACAAATCGGGCCGCCGCGCGCCAGAGCCGATCCAGGGCAGCGAATTCGAGATCCCCTGCGACACCGTGCTGCTCGCGCTGGGGCAGGCGCCGGACACCACCTGGTTAGCGGCGGACTTCCCCGAATTCCGTGTAAAGCGTTGGACCGAGATCAAGGTCGACCCCGAGACCTACCAGACGGTCGTGCCGAAGGTCTTCATCGCCGGCGACTACCGCACGGCACCGACGACGATCATCGAGGCCGTGGCCGACGGCCGCAGCGCGGCGCAGCAGATCGCGCGGTTCCTCGACGAGAACGCGGTCGCAGTCAACGTCCCCGAGTACCACGAGGTCGTGACGCTGCGGCGGTCATCGACACCCGACAACATCGGCATGATCGCGCTCGAGGGCGAGATGGCGCGCATCTACCACAACATGTCCGTCGATTACGACCGCATCCCGCGCCAGGAGATGCCGAAGCTCTCAAAACAGGATCGGCGCGGGCTCTTCCTCGAGGTGAACCAGGGCTACACCGAAATGCAGGCCGTCGCGGAGTCCGATCGCTGCCTCAAGTGCAACTTCAACATCGAGATCATCGGCGAGCTCTGCATCATCTGCGGCGGGTGCGTCGACGTGTGCCCGATGGACGTCATTCACATGGTCGACATGAGCGACGTCGTCGACGACGGATCGATCCCTGCGGTCGCCGAGGCGAAGAAGTGGCAGAACGGCGTCGCCTTCTTCCTGGACGAGACGGCCTGCATCCGCTGCGCGCTCTGCATCATTCGGTGCCCGACGGACGCGATCACGATGAACCGCTACGGCGCGGTGTTGCCGGCGATGGGGAACGTACTGCCCAAGGAGTCGATCGACGACGAGATCCATCTCGATCTCACGGTCGGCGCGAAGAAGGCGGTACGGCCGCTCCCGCTCTACGATCCGTCGCTCGCCGCCGGCTACAAGCCAATCCTGAACGGCCAGGGGCCTCGCACCAATGGTCATACGCCAGATGTGAAAGAGAAGGAGCTCACGCACTAAGTGCTCGAGATACCAGCCCAGATCTGGCAGAAGACGAAGACGAGCTACATCTGGCGGTCACTGTTCCGGCACGGCTACCCCGACTCGCGGAAGAACCAGTCGCTCGCGGTCTTCACCAACGTCTTCCTTCATCTGCATCCGGTGAAGGTTCGCCGCCATGCGCTCGCGATTCCCTACACGTGGTGCATGGGCGGCCTGTCGTTCTTTCTGTTCCTCGTGCTCACGCTGACCGGGACGCTCCTGATGTTCTACTACCACCCCTCGGTCGACGGCGTGTACAACGCCTACGGCGACATCAAGGACCTCGAGACGGTCGTGGTCTTCGGCCAGCTCCTGCGCAACATGCATCGCTGGGCGGCCCACGGCATGGTGATCACCGTCTTCCTGCACATGATCCGGGTCTTCTACACCGGGTCGTACAAGCCGCCGCGCGAGTTCAACTGGGTCATCGGCACGCTGCTGTTCTTCTTCACGATCCTGCTCAGCTACACGGGCTACCTCCTACCGTGGGACCAGCTGTCGTTCTGGGCGGTGACCGTGGGGTACGAGATCGCCCGCGCGACACCGGTCATCGGCGACGAGTTCGCCTTCGTCTTCTTCGGCGGCTTTCAGCTCGGGCCGAACGCGCTCCTGCGCTTCTACGTTCTCCACGTCGTGGGCTTCCCGTTGGTCGTCGGCTTCTTGATCGCCATCCACTTCTGGCGGATCAGGAAAGACGGCGGCATCACGGGCCCGCTCTAGATGACGGCGCCCAGAGGCCCGCAGCCCTTCCCGGGTCAGGAGAAGCGGCTCCGGCTTCTCGCGTTCGTCCGGCAGGACTCCGTGGTCCGCGTGGACAAGCGCGTCGAGGACACCGCGATGGTCTGGCCGCACCTGCTGGTCATCGAGTTCATCGCGGCGATGCTCTGGTCGATCGGGCTCTTCGTGATCTCGGCGGCTTTCAACGCGCCGCTGCAGGACCACGCGACCCCGGATTGCACGCCAAACCCTTCGAAGGCGCCGTGGTATCTCCTCAACCTGCAGGAGCTTCTGCTCCACATGGACAAGGGCCTCGCGGGCGTCGTCGTTCCGACGCTGTGGCTGACCTTCATGGCAGCGATCCCGTACATCGACCGGAGCCGTGAAGGAGTTGGGATCTGGTTCACATCCCCGAACGGGAAGCGGATCACGATCTTCGCCGCGGTCTATGCCACGCTGCTGACGTTCTCGCTGATCCTGCTGGACGCGTTCCTCAAGGCGCACGGCTACATCGAGTTCGCGAGCGAACACTTCCCCGGCGGCAAGCAGCTTCTCCCGAACTACGCGATCCCGATCGCCACCATGTTGGGGCTCTCGTTCCTGCTCGTGCTCATCGTCAAGCGACTCTATGGCGCGAACACGCGCGAGTGGAACATGGCGATCTTCACCGGTTTCGTGTCCGTGTACCTCGTCCTCACCGTGGTGGGAACGTCGCTGCGCGGTCCGGGGATGGACCTCTTCGCTCCCTGGGCGGTGCCTTCGACGCACCAGTGCTTCGAGCCGGGCAAGTGATCCGGCCGCACACCGACACCACCGTCCGGGGACTCATCGGGCGGATCAAGCGGCGCCAGCTGCTGCGCCTCGGATTCCTCGGTGGCACGCTGCTCGCGCTCACTGAGATCACCGGGCTCGTCGTGCCGTTCTACCGCCCGAACAAGATCCTCGGTCTCGGCGTGAAGATCGCGGTGGGGTCGAAGCAAAGCGTCTTGGACTCGTTCAAGGCCACGAACGACACGCCCATCCTGAATTTCGAAGGCAAGTTCTTCCTGATCCATGCGCCCGGCGGGATCATCGCCGTCTACCGCAAGTGCACGCATCTGGGCTGCAGCGTGCCGTGGAACGCGAGCGAGGACCAGTTCCACTGCCCGTGCCACGGGTCGCTGTACGACAAGCACACCGCGGTCGTGAAGGGCGGACCCGCGCCCAAGCCGCTGCAGCTCTTCCACATGGCCGCCGACGCGGCGGGGAGTCTCATCGTCGACACGAATCCCCTGAACGTCATCGATCGACAGGCGAACGCTTGGGACCCCAAGAACCTCGAGATCACCGACACGTAGATGGATCTCAACACCGTCCTCGCCGCGGTCAGCCTGCTCCTCTTTGTCGCGCTCGTCGGCTTCTTCGGCTTCGCCGTCTTCCACCAGCAGTCCGTCGAGCCTCGGGAGCCGACCGGCGCGGAGCTCATCGAGCAGCACTACGCGCCCGGCGAGACGGTCGAGCAGCCCACCCCGTACTACGTGGCGCCTGTGCCCGCGGCGCCCGACCCGCTGGAGATCAGCGCTAACCTCGATAGAAAGATCCTCGTCGGCGCCGGGATGCTCTTCGCCATCTTCGCCCTCTTCGGCGGCTACTTCTTCACGCTCTTCATGGTCCGCGCCGACGCGAGAAGCGAACGTTGGCGGGACCGAGTGGCGTCCGAGCATCAGCTGGAGAAGTCCGTCGAACGCGGCCGGAACCTCTACGCGAACTTCTGCTTTGACTGCCACGGCAAGACCGGCCTCGGCAGCACCGATCCTTCGCGGAAGGATCTGCCCGGACTTCCTTTGAACAAGCCGGCGTTCAAGTACGAGAACGTCAAGAGCGACCCAACCAAGCTCAAAGCCACGCAGGACCTCCTCACGCTGACGATCTCGCGCGGGCGGGCGAAGCCGCCGGGAACGATCTCGATGCCCGCGTGGAGCGACAAGGAGGGCGGCTCGTTGAATGACGAGCAGATCCAGCAGCTCGTTTCGTTCATCATGTTCGGCACCGACAACGACTGGAAGGACATCGTGACCGTGCGCCTGCACAGCGAGGGCTCGGAGGACGGACATCTTCCCCTCGAGCCGAACCCCCCGAAGCCCGAGGTGCTCACGGGGATCAACCTTGGCCGCGCGCTCACCCTGAACAACCCGCAGGCGGCGTGCGTGACCTGCCACAGCTTCGACCCGAACACGCCGAGCACTCTCCCGCAGGCGCCCAACCTGGGCCACTACGGCACGGAGGGCCCATTGAACGACGAGAACAAGGCCCGCAAGGCCGGGGGCGACGCCGATTACCTCCTGCACTGGATCCAGAACCCGCCCGCGATCAAGCCAGGTGTCGTCATGCCCGCTTTCAGCACCAGCGCCGGTGGCTCGCTGAGCGACGAGCAGATCAGGGCGATCATCGAATATCTTAAGAGCCTCAAGTGATCACCGAGATCAGCGAAGCCAACGAGTTCTATATGGTCCTCGTGACCGTGTTCATCCTTCTCGCGGTCATGTACTTCCTCCAAAAGTGGTGGACCAGCTATCACTGAGCGGAGCGAGTAGGTAGCGCGCGAGACGCTCGAAGGCGAGCGGCTTCCGCTCCCGCGTCAGAAGACCCTTGCGCTTCTCGTCGGCCGCGTCACCACGATCAAGCTCGCTTACTGGGCCGCCCTGACGCTGATCGAGTTGGCATTGCCGCGCGTTTTAGACCGAGGATTTACCGATCGGTTTCCGCTCTCCATCGCGCTCGCTGCGGTCACCACGGTGGTCGCGCTGGGGTGGGCGAGATGGCAAGCGCGCGTCATCGATCGGCGCGCGGGTGGTATCGAGCGCGGGGTGGCCACCATCGCAACGACGTTCGTAGCGGCATCGGTCGTCGCGTCACCGGGAAGCATTCCTCTGTTGCTCGTCGAGCGCGCGCGCTCGCTCGAGGGCTGCTCGGCGGGCGTCACGTGCCATTTCGAGGCGATCTGGCTGTGGGTCGCGCTCTTTGCGGTCGGCTTCGTACTCATTCCGGCCGTCTTCGCGGCATCGCTGCACGGGCAAGCGCGCTCGCTCGCTTGAACGCTAACCCCGACGGGTGTGGCAATCTACCGCCCGACGGTGGCTGGGAAACGCGTGCTCGTCGTCGATGATGACCCCGACATTCGAGAGCTCCTCTTCACCGCTCTCGAGGACGAGGGCTTCGAGGTCGTGCCTGCCGCGAATGGGCAGGAAGGCCTCGCGATCATCCGCACCTTCCATCCGGACGTGATCATTCTCGATCTGATGATGCCGATCATGGATGGCTGGCAATTCGCAAAGGAGCTCCATGCCCGCGACGAAGACATCCCGATCGTCCTTCTCTCGGCGGCTCGCGATCTGCGCACCCACGCCAAGACGCTCGCCGCCGCCGAGATCATCGAGAAGCCTTTCGACCTGAGCGAGCTTCTTCCCAAGATCGCGCGCGTCGCCTCCGCCGCTTAACCTCCCCAGTAACGTGTCGCCTGTCCGGCCGCTCGCCGTAATGGTCGTGGCCCTCCTGCCGACCGCGGTCCTCGCGTGGTTCCTGGGGGACCAAACACGGAACCAGCCCATCGTGATCAAGGTCGAGCACTTCGTGATCACGTCGAACGTGTCGATCGTCGCCGCGCTCGTGGCGTTCCTCGTCGCCCGCGCCGCGCTGGGCGTGCGTCATTACCGGACGCTCCTCATCGCGCTCGGGTTCGGGTGTATGGCCGGGATCTTCGCCGTGCATGGCCTGTCGACGCCGGATGTGCTGCAGCAGGGTGAGCGCGCCAAGCCGGCGGGCCTGGTGGTCGCTGTCTCCGGACAGCTCGCACTCGCGGTCGCCGCGGTCTTCTTCGCTGTCCGGTACACGCCGCTCGCCGCGTGGCTCGAGCGCATAGTGTCCCCGCGAGCGCTCACTGGTGGGGTCATCGCGGGGCTCGCGGCCTATGCCGCGCTCGGGCTCGGATGGCCTGAGGCGTTCGGCGGAATCGCGCGTTGGATCCTCGTGCAGGCGGGATCGCAGCCCGGATATGACCCGGCGACCTACGGCTATGGCACGCCTGCCGGCGGCGACGTCACCGGCGGCGCGGGCTGGCTGCCATACGTGCTCGTGTCCGCGGTCATCCTGCTGTACCTCTACGCGGCGTTCGCGCAGGGACGAGACTTCTTTCGTACCGGCCTGCCACTCCAGGGCGCGCTCGCCATCGCGTACGTCCTGCTCGCGCAGGCGCAGGTCTCCCAGTTCCTCGGTCCGACGTGGACGCCCTCGTGGTGGGAATACCACGGGCTCATGCTCATCGCGGTCGTCCTTGCGCTCGGTGCGTTGTTCCTAGAGCTCGATCGCCGGCGAGGTCTCGAGCGCTTCCTTCCGCCGACGGTCGTCGAGCGCGTGATCCAGGGCGACCCGCTGCGCCTCGAGGGCGAGCGTCAGACCGTGACGATCCTCTTCACGGACTTGCGCGGTTCAACGGCGCTCGCCGAGAAGCTGGAGCCCGAGCAGGTCATCACCGCGGTGAACGCGTACCTCACGGTCATGGCGCGGTGCGTCCTGGATCAGGGCGGCATCCTCGACAAGTTCACGGGTGACGGGCTCATGGCGATCTTCGGTGCGATGAACGATCGGACGAACAACGGCGCGTCCGCCGCCGCGCGCGCCGCTCTGGAGATGCGCCACCGCGTCGCGGATCTCAACGTCGCGCGTGCGGCGCGCGGCGAGCCGGTCGTCCAGTTCGGTGTGGGCATCCACACCGGTGACGTCGTCCTCGGCGCGATCGGCCTTCCCGAGCGCTCGCAGTACGACGCCTTCGGCGACGCGGTGAACACCGCGTCGCGGATGGAAACGCTCACCAAGGAGTTCAAGGTCGACTCGATCCTCTCGCGCGACACTGCGGATCGCCTTCGTGGCGACGGCATCGCGCTGCGCCCGCTCGGGGAAGCGATGGTGCGGGGAAAGGCGAACGCGGTGGAGGTCTTCACCCTCTCCTAGCGTTCCGCTCGGTTACGGGTGCTGGACCACGGTCCAGAGTGCGCCGAATCCGGTGCTCCCGTGCCCGGCCGTCGGCTTGGTCGCATCGTCGCGCACGAAGTAGTAGAGCGGGCGCGCGTTATAGGTCGCCTGGAGCTTGCCGTCCTTGCGGGCGACCGTTGCGAGCTTCCCGTTCACCACGCCGTCGCCGGCGATGGCCTTGAGCTCCACGAGGAACGGCGGCCATACCGCGGCGCACGCGTCGTAGCACTGGCTGTTCTCGTCGATGTCTTTGAACCACAGATACAGGGTCTTGCCGGCCTGATCGACGAGGATCTTCCCGAACGTGGCATCAGCGGCGACCTTCGCGACCACCGTCGGGGTCGGTGTCGGCGACGGAGTGGGGCTTGGGCTCGGGGCGGCGACCCCGCCGCAGGCCGCGACGAGCAATGCGGTAGCGAGGCTCTGTGCGAGCGCGCGCATGGGATCCCTCCTGCGTTGCGTTCTCGATCCCCATACGGACAAGCCGATGACGCGGATGAGGGGCATTCACCGATCTTTCGGGCGTTCCGTGGGGCGGCGGTTTACGCGAGGGGGATGGCTGTTACAGTGCGCACTACATTTTGGTATACAACCGGAGGCCGCCGATGAAGACGAGTCCGATCCGCGTCAAGGCACGGACGCATAAGTTGCTGAAGCAGATGGCCGAGCATGAGAAAAAGCCCATCTCGGACGTTGTGGACGCAGCGGTCGAACGGTATCGACGCGGCCAGTTGTTCGAGGTCGCGGATGCCGCATATCGCCGTGCCCGCGGCAAAAAGGACCTAGAGATGGCCGCATGGGAGAACGCTCTCGCAGACGGGCTGGACGAGCCTTAGTGGCCCGGGGTCCCTTGCGCGGCGAGGTCTGGATGGTCGACCTGCATCCCACGCGCGGACACGAGCAAGATCTCATGCGCCCGGCGGTCGTCGTCTCGTCCGATGGGTTCAATCGGAGTGCTGCGGAGTTGGTCATGATCCTTCCCATGACGCGGACCTTCCGCGGGATCCCCTTTCATGTAGAAGTGGACCCACCCGAAGGCGGAGTGCGGGCGAGGTCGTACGTGTTGTGCGACCAGATCCGCACTGTCGCGAAAGAGCGTCTCGGCGCCCGCCGCGGCGAGCTCAGCCAGGCAACGCTACGCCGCTGCGACGAGCGCCTCCGCGTCCTCCTCGATCTCTAGGAAGTAGCCTCTGGTCATGCCGGCTCTCGCCGCGATCGGGATCGTCACGCGCGACATGAAGGAGTCGGTCCGCTTCTATCGCATGCTCGGCGTGGACGTGCCTGACGCTGCCGAAGACCACCTCGACGCGACGCTGCCGAGCGGCATCCGGCTCATGTGGGACACGCTCGAGCTGATCAAGAAGCTCGACCCGGAGTGGGTCGAGCCCAAAGGTCATCGTGTGGGCCTGGCCTTCGAGTGTTCGTCGCCCGGTGAAGTCGACGCGACGCACGCGCGCGTGGTTCGCGCCGGCTTCCGCTCGAAGAGGGATCCCTGGGACGCGTTCTGGGGCCAGCGCTACGCGCAGGTCATCGATCCCGACGACAACGCCGTCGATCTTTTCGCGCCGCTCCCGAACCCGACCGCCTAGACAAAGAAAGGGGCCGCTTTCGCGGCCCCTTTCCTGAAGAACGCGTGAGTGCGCTAGGGGATCGTGCTTCCGTAGATGTCCTGATCCAGGCCACCGTCGTGCGGGCACAGGTCCCCGCTCCAACCGGTCGATGCGTTGAACGTGCGGCACTGGCGCACATCTGCAGCGTCCGCGTCTGAGTCACCGGATTCGCGCGGATCGCCGCCGGCGACGGTG
>Ga0070706_100002275_pt1 | contig 19450 bp, 16 predicted proteins | sample KBSK5501metaG_FD_65476 | JGI IMG/M metagenome (GOLD analysis project Ga0070706, IMG submission 65476) | Corn, switchgrass and miscanthus rhizosphere microbial communities from Kellogg Biological Station, Michigan, USA - KBS K5-50-1 metaG | ecosystem: Host-associated > Plants > Roots >... | reverse complement strand
CTTACGACCGTACTGGTCTGCGAAGCGGCCCATCGTGACCAGTAAAATCGCAAATACGAGACTGTAGGCATTCAAAACCCAGGTGACAGTGGTAAGGTTAGTATTCAGGTTACTTTGAATACTGGGAATGGCGATATTTACGATGGTTATATCCAGCAATGACATGAAAAAACCAAAAACCAATGAAACCAGGACCAGCCAGGGATTCACTGGTTTGCCACGTATTGTGAGTACAGGTTGAGATGTATCTTTATATGTGGAAGTTACTTTTCCTTCTATTTCCATTGATCAATCTCCTTCTGGTCTATAGCTGTATTCATGTTGTATCAACGATTTGTTACTTTGCTCCAGGTTTAGAACTCCGGATGTGTTTGATTCGATTCGTGCCAACTCTTTTTCATGTAAGCTTTTAGCCCAATCAAATTCTAATTGCCATTGGTCAATCATGTGCTGCATCACATTCAAAGTTGCATCAAGCTGGGAAGGACTCAAATGATTCGTCTGGGCTAAATCTTCCTCTTCGGCTATCAGATGCAATACATGAGCCTGGCAGTAATTGACGTAGTGATTGACCAGGTACAAGCGCTCGGCAGATTTCAAAAATTCCAGAAACGGCACCTTATGTAAGAAAATCCTCTGGTAATCGCCAGGATTTGACGTTGTGTCCATCATCAAATCGTGAAAACGCTTGCGGCCCTCTTCCGTAATCTGATAGCTACGAAGTTGACGTTCGCCTTTGTGCGTGTCCCTGGGTTCCGTATAAGCAACAATCAATCCTTCCTCTTCTAACTTAGCTAACAAAGGATAGAGCCGTCCATTACTGAACCTGGCATAAGGACCAATCATGTCATTGATAATTCTGGCGATGAGATAGCCATGCATTGGATATCTTATCAAAAAGGAAAGAATGATAAGCTCGTACATTTAAGTCCTATAATCAATTTGGTTTTCTTGCTAAGTTATGTCGTCATGTCACGTAGACGTGTCATAGTGACATATCAAATAATAATGATTAATGAGGTAATTGTCAAGAGGGGTTCGGCACTAATATAAAGGGCCTCGACTATCCCTCTTTCCATAGCATAATTGAGGAGCAGTTGTAGTACTGCTCTTCCTATTGCTCAGCATGTGCAGACAGAGGATGAACTCCCCATGCGTCGCGGTTTGTCTTCCTGTCAGATTTGCGTAACCACAGCGAAACATGCGCTGGCTGCATCGTCTCCTGTACTAGTGCCACCAATTGCTCCCTCAGTTGATCCAAGTCCACCTCATTCCGTAAAGTCGCACTAGAAGCAGCGAGAGTACGGGTAGCATCATACTTACGCCGGTAGAACCGGCGGTCGATGGTCTGCTGGATGCGCCTTCGCAACGGCTGGAACAGGGCCGCAATAGTGAGCGTAGAAATCACGATAGCAACATCATTATTCTGGTTGATGAGGCCCCGGAGAAGGTATTGCAAGGCAAAGATGAGGCCAACGTAGACTAGAGCAAGGATAGCACTCAAGATGCCATAAACTAGGGTGCGGTTGATGAGGATGTCAATGTCCCACAGGCGATAGCGCAGGATCGCAATGCCAAGAGAGAGCGGAAGCAGAAGACCCAAAGGGTTCCCGCCTGCGTCTGGGTTAAAGAGTAGCGGATAGAGCGACTCTGGCTGATTGAGTGACGGAACGAGCAGGGTCAGTTGATAGGGCACAAACCCTAGCGCGAATACCAGTGCTAAACCAAAGACGACCCACTTGGTTTGCTGGCGCTGGAGAGGTGTAGACACGCACCAATAGCGGTAGATCTGAATAGCTGGGAGGCTGCTTAAAAGACCGACAAACAGGAGTGTATTGAACAGGTTGAACCAGCTATTGTCATTGAAGACGCCAGGAAAGAAGGTATACCACACCGACAGCGCCAGAAAGGTGATGACCAGCCAGCGTGTCCAGCGAGGCACGAATCGTCCATCGGGAAAGACCGTAAAGACAAGAAAGTAGGTCGGAAACGAGAGAACACTCACAAGCTGGGCAGGAAAGTGCCACGATGAAGCACTCCCGGCCACTGTATTCGTGATCCCGACGACACCCAACATGACAAGCATAAATGCCACGACGAGCGCCATCCATTCATCGGATCGGCGCCAGACAAGGACTCCAGCCACTGCAAACGAGACGACAGCAGAGGCAATGTTGCTGATGAGCCTGAAGAGAGTATAACCATCGATTGATATGCCAAGGTTGTGAAGTGTCTCTACTGTGGCTGGGGTGAGCTGCCCAACTGCACAAGAAGCGGCCCGACAGATGGTATGCAGTTGCAGATAGTACACCTGAAGGCTAGCAATGAAGACAAACAGAGCGAATACTGCCACTCCTCCCAACATGATCCACACTAGAACGAGCCAACGCCCGTGCAAGCGTGTGGCTGATGCACTTCCCACTCTGGAAGCTTGTACTCCCGGTGTCGATTCGTAATCTGAATGCATCGCTGGCCTCCTGATCGTCCTATTCCATTGAGATATCACTGCTGCCCTGCAAGGAACGGAACTGACTCCCGCTATCTCCATACCTATCTATCATACGTGGAAGGATTTACCTTCCACACTATCATATTACTATAGCACTGTCTCGAAAGCGTTACGAACCGCTGGGGCTCGGTGACTTTCAGTATCGATTTGACCATCTATGCATCAGGTTTAGCGGGTCGCTCAAGTTAAGACATCTTCACTGAGATAGAGAATGAGTTATTGGTGTATTCTACTCTTGCACAGTAAGTTTATCGCGATCCCATGGATCTCCTTCAACCATGGTGAGCCGCCAACGAAGTTGATCGGCATTGCGAAGCAATCGCTCCAAAATGTTGCGGCGCAGGCGATAGATTTCATGAATGTCAGGAAACTCCTGAGAGCAGAAACGGACAATCTCCCTGGGCTTGAGCCCGGCGTGGAAAAGCAAATAGGCCACCAGTTGCTCCCGCATGTTGGGCAACATGGTTTGTAAGATCTCCCAGAGCTCGCAGCTGTCGTTCGTGGCTTGCACGTTTGGCTCTTCTCTTGCACCTGATTCCGGTAATGGGACTTCTCGTGGCCGCGCATACGCTCGTAGCATATCCACGATGGCACCATTCAGACTTGCACGCAGGTATCGCAACGCAGCAGCAAGGGTGTTAAATTCTACATGCTGGGTTAACGTGGTCGCCTGCCAGAAACGTTCAAAAGCTAGAGCAACATAGTTCTCTTCGCTCTCTAGACGACAGGCAGTCTCTCTGCTGGGATGACCCCGCAGCCAGCTACGTACTACTCCACCAAAGCAGTGTTGCATCCATGCCCAGGCCTCCTGGTCCTCTTGAATCGTCGCTCGGCGTACTAACTCGACGCCATAGGTATCCGTGCATGGTTCACCCCGATGAAAGTTGTCGATTTCCTTCAGGCACTGCGCTGCGAGCATTGGGACGCTCAGTGTGCTGCATCCTGCCTCCCTCTTCAAAGAAGCAGGTGATGATTGCTCAACGGGAGTGTTCTGTAAGCCCATACTCTGCACACCGCACTCTATCGAGGGCGTGCTTCTTGTATCTTTTCTCAAGCCCATGCTCCTTTCAGGTGTTGTGCTCGCTTTCCCAGACGCCTCAGTTGGTTGCCAATGGGATTAGGTGACAAGATCACGCTGAGCTCCCCTTCTTCCGCGTGCTGATTCTGCGACGAACCGAAGACGCCGCGTTCATGGATTATGGCAGCATCTATCCGAATCTCATCATAACATCTCTCCGTCGCAAAAACGTTACGAAAGCGTTACGAACGGCAAGATATCACTTACTTTCGTGCACACTCTGCTGCTCTGCTCATGTGGCATATACTATTGGGGACTTTTCAACAGGCTGAAGCTATGTGCGAGGCTCTCATTCCCTCATCTGCTCATTCTTCATGAGGAGAGCTCAGACGAGTGGAGATCCAGGCCTGGTGTTTTCCTTGCTGCTTTGGCTTGCGCAACCACAGCGAAACATGCGCTGGCTGCATCGTCTCCTCGACCACCGCGACCAATGCCTCACGCAACTGCTCCAAGTCCACCTCATCGCGCAGCGTAGCACTGAACGTAGCGAGTGTTTGAGCCGCATCATACTTGCGGCGGTAGAAACGGCGATCGATGGCCTGTTGGATGCGATGGCGCAGGGGATGGAACAAGGCGGCAATCGCGAGAGTGGAGGCCACAATGGCGATGTCAGAGGTTTGACTGATGAGTCCACGCAACAGGAATTGCAGCGCGATGACCTGTCCAACATAGACCAGGGCCAGCACGGCTGTCAATGTGCCGTAGACCAGGGTGCGGTTAATGATGAGATCAATATCCCAGAGCTCTGAACGCAAGACCGCGAAACCGATGGAGAGGGGGATAAGAAGCATGAGGCCATAGACGGTAGCGGAGCCAATTAAGCTTGCAAGTGAGCCATTCGGGAAGAGCGAGGAAAGAAAGTAAACAGCAATTGAGATCACTATCAGAAAACCTCCAATGCCCATTGTGATGCCAAAGACGACCCACTTGGTCTGCTGGCGCTGCATTGGATTGGACACCCGCCGATAGCGATACACCTGTACGACGAGCATGCCACCAACAATGCCTAGAAACATCAGTATATCAAGCGCCGGGAAGCGAAAGAACGGATTGAACGGCGCTACAGGGAAGAAGACATCGAACACCCAATACGCCAGTGATGGCACTATGACCCAGCGCGTCCAGCGCGGGACAAAGTGACCGCTAGGAAACATGTAAAAGAAGAGGACGATGCAAACAGAGCCGAGAAAGCTGATGCAATGGGCCAGGAACCACCAGGGTGATGAAAGCGTGTTAAGGAATTGACCATTAAAGGCAAGCGGAAATGTGCCCAGGGTGACGGCAGCGAGGAGTGCTATACGGTCGTCTGACTTGCGCCAGAAGAGGAATGCAGCTACAAACCAGTAGCCAAGGGCAAAAATGATAGCGAGGACGATGGTGTATGTAGCAAAGAAGTCAATAGAAAGACCCAACTTGTGAAGTCGTATAAGGTCGTCTGGTGCGAGTTGCGAGCTTGTACTGCACGTAGCGGCTGTGCCCATGCAGAGGATATGGATGTATGCAAAGAATGATGGGATGCTGGCGACAAAGAATCCTACAGACAACACACACAAGGAGAGACACATGAGCCGCACAATTACAAGCCGATACCCATGCAAGCGCGTGTTCGTCTCCTCGTATGGCTCAGACTGTACGTGGGCTTGAGCCCCTTTCACCGGATGCCTCATCGGCTCACCCCTTGTGTGGTACCGCTACTGTCTTCAGATTGCCACCGGCAAGCGCTGCTGGCAGTAGGCCTGCAAACCCACTTCGCCATCACGCATGAATCGGTCATGACTGGCTCGAATTGATGGCTCGAGTACCCCGCCCAAGGCATTGAGGAGTGGATTATGGACACGCAGATACCAGTAGAAGACGATGCGCGTCCCGCCATCTGCTCGAGAATAGAAGAAGGTCTCCATCACACCCACCAGGTCACCGCTGACAATGCTGCGCGAGCGACGGTCTCATCGTTTTCATCTGCTTCTACTGTAGCAGAGCGCCGTCCAAAAAACGTTACGAAAAGCGTTACGAACGGTGAGACCGCATGGAAAACGACCATACCTTGGAGAAGACTAAACCACTCCCAAAGAGAGAATACACAAAAGGCACACAAAATGCATCAGAAGAAATGCGCATCCAAGTGGAAGAGCTTTCATGATACACTCAACAACGCGAGCTTTTCAACATGCTGGATTGTTGTGTGTGACACATACTATAGCATAGTGAAGGAGCAGTTGTAGTGCTGCTCTTCCTATTGCTCAGTATGTGTAGACAGAGGATGAACTCCCTTAGCGTCGCGGTTTGCCCTCCTGTCGGTTTTACGTAACCACAGCGAAACAGAGGATGGCTGCATCGTCTCCTGTACTACTGTCACCAATTGCTCCCTCAGTTGATCCAAGTCCACCTCATTACGTAATGTCGCACTGAAAGTAGCCAGTGTGCGGGCTGCATCATACTTGCGCCGGAAGAAGCGGCGATCAATTCCTGCCTGAATGCGCTTGCGCAGTGGCTGGAAGAGGGCAGCAATAACAAGGGTGGAGATAACGATAGCTACCTCGGAGGTCTGATTGAAGAGCCCCCGCAAGAGCGCCTGCAACCCAACGATGCAGCCAGCGTACACGGCTACCAGTGTGCCCGTCAGCAGCCCATAAACCAGGGTCTTGTTAATGAGCACATCCACATCCCACAGCCGATAGCGCAGGATGGCAATGGCAAACGAGAGCGGGATCAGTAGGAGCAGATCTAAGCTCTGTAAAGGAATGAACAACTGCAGCAATGCGGGCAGGAGAACTCCCAGCAGCAGAAATCCCAGCAACCCAACTGCCGCGCCGAAGACGACCCATTTGGTCTGCTGTCGTCCCACAGGCGTTGAGACGCGCCGATAGCGGTAGACCTGGGAGAACACCAGCGAGCCAAACACTACAAGTTGCGCCAAAGGAAAGAGCAGGCCTGGCCAGGTCGAGAAGTTGGAGAATGAAACTGGGTAGAAAGCGGTAACCACAAACAGGACAGCAGACCCGAGGGCCACCCAGCGTGTCCAGCGGGGTACAAAGCGGCCAGTGGGAAAAAGAAAAAAGAAGACCATGAGGGATGGAAAGCCGAGCACACCTTCACCTAACAGAGTGACTGGCAACCACCAGACCGGATGGACAGCAGCCAGCACAGCAGGGATGCCTGCAAAGGAGGCTCCGAAGGCCACGAGCGAGAAGGAGGCCAACCAGGCCATCCAGTCATCGGACTTGCGCCAGAAGATGAGTGCGGCCACCCCGAAATACACCAGCGCAAACAGGAGATTGATTGCCACCCAGTAGACCGCATAGGTCGTGATTGAGATGTTCAGCGCCTGGAGCGCATGGAGCTTGTCTGGAGTCAGGCGGTCGTCGAGACAATCAGTGCAGATGGTGTGGAGGTAGGAAAAGTAGACTGGCGTACCGATGACGTAGAGCACCAGGTAAAAGATGCTGACAACAACTAACGAGAGCCGCGCAACAAAGAGCCAGCGTCCTGTGATGCGCGTATTTGCTCCGCTGCGCAGTTCGTGGTTCATAGAAGTAGGTGTTGGGGCATGCTTAAGGCTCATGCACTTCTCCTGGTCACATCGCCGGTCAGATACCAAAACGTAAAAATTGACTCGACGGCAGCGAAGATAAACCTTCGCTCAATACCATATTACCAGAGTATAGTTACAAAAGCGTTAAGAAATGATCGGTATGGGAGTTGTCAAAGAGAGTTGGCTTACCACCTGTCCCAGTGAAGTATCGACTCCATTGGTATGCGGGAAACCGGCTTGAAGTCGGTGCCCAGCGTATAGGCAACTGGGATGAGGGCAGCCTGAGTCACTTGCTCATAGGGAATACCAAGCACCTCCGCGGCCTCCTGTTCGTAGTAGAGATGCACCGTTGTCCAGGATGTCCCCAACCCATGTAGACGAGCAGCCAGCATAAAACTCCACACGGCAGGCAAAATCGAACCCCAGACACCAGCCTGGCCGAAGGAGGGCAAGCCTTCAGGACGGCCTTGAATACAAGGCACAACCAGCACAGGTACCTCGTGCATATGCTCAGCCAGATACATCGCAGATTGTAATATCTTGCCAAGTGTGGCCATCCCCTCAGTAGTTGGTTTAGGACCTGGTAAGTTTGCTTCTCCGGCCATCCTTCGCTCCAGGTAAAATGCCCATCCTTTCCGGTATACATCCGTAAGGGCTTTACACTGCTCCGGGTCGGTCACAACCACAAAATGCCAGCCCTGGCTGTTTCCTCCTGTGGGGGCCTGCACTGCTAGCTCCAGGCATTCCCGTATCACCTCCGGTTCCACCGGACGCGAGAAATCCAGGCGCTTGCGAACTGATCGTGTCGTAGTGAGCATTTCCTCAGGCGAAAGTTGAAGTAAAGTCATAATTGCTTTCCCTTTCATTAACCTAATGAACTAAGATCGTAAACAAACCCATCCAACCCTCTGTAGGTGCCGATTTATCGCGCACACCGCCGATTCATCGGCCTCGCTGGATGTTCCGAACTCCAGTTGAAAAAATGAAACAGCATAAATTACCTACAAATCCCTATCCAAACGCCTCAATCGCTCCATATAGCGATCACGCAACGGCTCGGACATGGCAATACCAGTCCCACCATGACGAAGCTGAATTATCTCCGCCATGATACAAAAGGCAATTTCTTCGGGAGTGCTGCCTCCGAGATCCAGGCCAATAGGAGCACGCACGCGAGCCAACTTCTCAGCGGGAACGCCCTCTTCGTGCAGTAATTTGAAGACGGCCCACACGCGCCGCTGGCTACCGATCATACCAATGTAGGCGGCAGGCGAATCGATGATGGCGCGTAATCCCTGGACATCATGCGCATGAGCGCGTGTGACCAGTACGATGTGCGTCCGTGGTGTTATAGGATAGTTTTTGAGAATAGATTCTATGTCGCCTACCAACAATTGTTTGGAAGTGGGGAAGCGCTCGCGACTGGCGAATGATGCGCGATCATCGGTCACACTTACCGAGAAGTTCATCAGATGAGCAAGCGAGGCAAGCGGCGCTGCAATATGTCCTGCGCCCGCGATCAACAATGCCGGATTGGGAACAAATGGTTCGATAAATATTTCCCCCCAGGCGTTAGCTAATCCAGGGAGATTTTCAATATGCGGCTTATGAGTTGATTCAATATGACGGTTGTCAGCAGGCCGGGCGACCTCAAGGGTCGCCCCTACATTTTCAATATGCGGTTTACCTGTTGAGATTGCTTTTTGCGCTGATTCGATTAGCTCCAAGTTAAGTCCTTCAGGGGCATCTGGAAGAATCAGAGTACCGAGTGTTTCACCATTTTCATGCACAAGCATTTGTTGCCCTATACAAGGACGCCAGGCGCCACCGGCGTTAATGATGGTAGCCAGCACAACTGCCTGTTCTCCTTCCAGGGAAGCGTTGATAGCGCTGGCGAAGTTTTGCATTCCCGGTTGTCCTGGCAGCAGGTTGTCATGCCATGGCTGGACAAATACATCAAAGATACCGCCGCAGACACCCTGGCTTTCCATTGCAATCTCTTCGGTCAAATCAACCTGGACGATGCTGGGACGTTTGGTATCGATCACGTTAAGAGCGCTTCGCCATACTTCAGCCTCGCCACAACCACCACCGACTGTACCGCTAATCTTTCCTCCGCGATGCACAAGCATTTTCGCTCCCACCTCACGTGGAACGGAGCCTTTGCGCTTGACAATAGTCGCCATAGCCACGGTTTCGCCTGATTCCAGGTCACTGATTATTTCTTGAAAGAGCTCTTTCACGTTATGCTTTCCTGTAGTTTTATATGCCAATATTCGCCTTCCTTATTGTATAATAGCAGCCACAATCTTACTATTTCCATTTTTCCACTCAGTGAAAGGCGAGTTATGCAGAGCGATCAAAAAACCCGCGTTCCAGTTACTCCTGGTGCTATGGAATCCCTTCGGTTGCCAGCAGATGTTCATCTCTCGCCCAACGGGCAACGAGTCGCATATGTAGTGTTAGAGCCTGTTTCTGATCAACCTGAACGGCAAGGACGCATCTGGGTTGGGGATACTTCTGGAGGTGAACCACAACCCCTTACAAAAGGACCAGGCGATGATAGTTGTCCGTGCTGGTCACCGGATAACCAGCAACTTGCCTTCTTCTCTAAAAGCAAGGGAGATGGAAGTAAAGGCAAAGCACAACTTTTTTTGATATCGGCCAATGGTGGCGAAGCCAGGCAAGTCTGCAGAACACCCAATGGAGTAAGTGACCTGGAATGGTCTCCTGATGGCAAGCAAATCGCTTTTCTCTCATTGGATGGAGAGGAACCAAAGAGCGACCCCCGTGTAATCGCTCCTAATCGCCATCAACGCCTTTGGACCATCCGACAAGGCTATGACATACCTGAGCCTATCACACCCGATGGCCTGACTGTCTGGGAATATGTCTGGTCGCCTGATAGCCAGCACATTGCCATATATTACTCTACCGGGTCTGACGACACAGACTGGTATCGTGGGCAGATTGGTACGGTCTCCGCTGGAGGTGGTGCGGTACGCCAGCTAACCCACTTAACACGCCAGGCCAGCGCTCTCGCATGGTCGCCCGATGGCACACGCCTGGCCTTTATCTCTGATGAATGGAGTGATCCATGTCGAGGCGGTGGAGATATATTCGTTCTTTCCTTAACTGAGGAGGACGCTGAACCTCGCAATCTGACACCTGGTATATCGTTCAGTCCAGCCTGGTGTCGTTGGTTTCCTGATGGTCAGCGATTGCTCTATACGGCATGGGATGGCCTGACACAACAGATTGGTATTCTCAATGAAAACGATGGCACTACAACTCCGCTTGTAAGAGATTTCGTGATGGCGATTTTCTGGCCTCAACTCTCAACAACTTCTGACTTACGTTGTTTTGCTACCACCCATGCCAATCAGCAGCATCCGTACGATATCTGGTTCGGTGAGATCATCGATGGGGATACCGGCACCGTTATCAATCTGAAACGCCTCACACGACTGAATCCTATCGCTGAGGAAACTTTTGCGATAGCTCCAAGCGAGCGGATAAGCTATCATAGCGTAGTTGGCTGGCGTATTGACGCGCTCTTTACTCCGCCCCTTACGCAAAAGAGCGATACTCCACCCCCGTTGGTTGTCCATGTCCATGGCGGACCCTCCTGGGTATGGCTCGACGACTTTGGAAGTAACAGGACTCAAACCCTGGCTTCGGCTGGTTATGCCGTACTGAGGGCCAATATTCGCGGCAGTTGGGGACGAGGGGTAGCTTTTGCTGACGCGGTAATAGGTGACATGGGTGGCAATGACTTCCAGGATCTCTTGTATGGCGTCGATTACTTAGTGGAGCGTGGTCTGGTAGATGGCAATCGTGTTGCCATCGCGGGTGGAAGCTACGGAGGTTTCATGGCAGCCTGGGCTATCACGCAGACGACCCGCTTCAAGGCTGCAATCATGGTAGCAGGCGTTTCTGACTTCCACAGTTTTCACGCGCAATCAAGGCTCATGGATTGGGATATGCGCTTCCTGGGTGGCAGCCCGCTTGAACATCCTGAACTCTATCGCAAGCGTTCAGCCATTACCTACGCAGCGCGAGTCAAAACGCCAACCTTAATTATACATGGCGAAAACGATCAAGATGTTCCGGTCAACCAGTCTTACGCCTTCTATCGCGCACTACGCGAGCGGAATGTTCCCGTCGAATTTGTGATCTACCCACGTGAAAGCCACAGCTTTATCGAACGCGAACATCGCAAAGACTGCGAAGAGCGTATATTACGCTGGCTGGATCAGTATTTGTGACGTTAGTGAGTAACTGCCAATGTCTATAAACCTGTAATTCATAGAAATATTGTACCTATTAAGCAAGGGTGCAGGGGACACTGAGTCAGGGAACTCGGCACACAGCCTGCACACAATGGCGTATATGATAAAGTGAAAATTGACATCAATCGCCCAGGGGAAATTGAAAAATGGCAACGTAGGCTAGTACAGAAGGAAGGTAAATAATCATGACACAACAGCAATTAGGCGAAAACGTCACCATTGAAGTCAAAGACGGCAAGGCCATTATCACCATAGACTTAGCGCATCGTGGCAGTCCATCAGGGTCAGGCAAAAGTATTATTGTGGCGTCAACTGGCGGCAATCAAACCATCCCAGGAACAGAAGTGGTTTTAGGGCTGAACGCCTACGTCAAAAACACAAACCGTTAATAGCACAGGACAGGGTTGAAAAATCTTTTATTAGCGCATACTACTTTAGTTCTTGCACCTGGATTGTCCAGTCACCTGTACCGCGTACGTCAAGGAAGACCTGTCCACCCTGATGTTCTTCGGTTTCGCCTGTGGTCTTGGCTACTCCATTCTTGGAGGTAGCATAAATAGCACTAGGATCGATTATCGTTCCATCGGAGCCATAGACAGAAACGCTCAACACACCGTCGCCAGTCACTCCACCGATATTTTGGTAGGTACATGAATACAGGATTTTCCAATCGTTAGGTGCGGTAAATACAGCAGTTTTTTTGGAGCCATTGCCAGTAATCGTCTGTACTGTTGTCCATTTTGCAGATGTGGTAGGCTGCTTTGGTTTTGTTGTCGGTTGCGTTGCTGGCTGTGTCGTTCTGATTGACACTAATTCATTTAATGATGTTCGGGAATTCTATTGCGTTCGGGAATTATTCATAGTAATATCCTCTCTTAAGTTGCAAGAATGACTTTTAATTCAGAGATATATTCGGATACAGAGAGGGGACAATTTGTTGAAACAATTTGACAGGCTGATACCATACTGTTCGGGAATTCTGCTTATTGACTTACATATTGATTCGACTGAAGAAAAACATGACACGCTTGACTCGATCTGTACGATTTGACACTCTACAATACCAGCAAAATGGACAGGAATGTACCTTGATGGTGGGCACACCAGAATGGTATACCTGGCTAAATGCCGTCTCTACTTTCGCTTTTAGCAGCGAGTATGGCTCCTTCACTGCCCGCAAAGAGCCTGCTGGAAATAGACGCGGCGGAGAGTACTGGAAAGCTTACCGCACTCTTGAGGGAAAGCTTCACCGGGCCTACCTGGGCAAATCTGAGGCGCTAACGCCCGAAAGATTGAATGAAGTTGCATTGGTTTTGGCTAGTGAGATAGAAATTACCTCAATCCACCCAACCAGGTCAGCACGTTCCTCCGATAGTATGAGTGCTCGCCCCTCTAACCTACCTGCACACCTGCCGCCACTAATTGGTCGCGAACATGACATAACCACCATATGCACCTTACTTAAGCAACTGGATATACAACTATTAACCCTGGTTGGTACTGGTGGCGTGGGCAAAACAAGCCTGGCCTTGCGTGTAGCGAGCGAGCTGCTTCCCGAATTCCCGGATGGGATTTACGTTGTTTCGCTGGCACCTATCAGCGATCCATCACTCGTCATTTCTGCGATTGCACAGACGCTTGGGCTGAGAGCATCCGGTGACAGGCTTTTGCTTGATCTGCTTAAAGATTTTCTGCGCTCAAAACAACTTTTGCTGGTGCTCGACAACTTCGAGCAAGTGATAGCAGCAGCTCCACTCTTGACAGAACTGATGACGGGCTCTCCAAAGCTCAAACTCCTGGTGACCAGTCGTGAAATGTTGCATCTTCGCGAGGAACACCTATTCCCCGTCCCACCCCTAGCCCTGCCAAACTTGAAGCAACTCTCAGCTCACCAGTCTCTTTCGCAATTTGCGGCAGTCGCTCTATTCATTGAGCGTACGCAGGCAGTCAAACCTGACTTCCATCTTACTGCAACAAATGCCAACGCCATTGCCGCTATCTGCGTGCGTCTTGATGGATTGCCCCTGGCGATTGAGTTGACAGCGGCCTGGATGCGGCTGCTCTCTCCCCAACAATTGCTGGAGCGGCTTGGACAGAGTTTGCAAGTGCTCACCGGTGGATCAAGAGACCTGCCAGAGAGGCAACAGACCCTACGCAGCACAATTAAATGGAGTTATGACTTGCTCAACGCAGAGGAACAGCGACTTTTTCGGCGGCTGGCCATCTTTGTAGGCAGTTGCTCGATTGAGGCAGCGGAGTCAGTAAGCAATAGTATCAGTCGTGCCATGGGCGAGGAAGCAATGAATGTACTGGATGCATGTATCTCACTTCTTGATAAACATTTACTACAACAGCAGGAGCAACCAGATGGGAACTCGTTCCTGAGCATGCTTGAAACCATTCGTGAATTTGCTCTGGAATGCTTGCAAAGCAGTGGGGAAACCAACATTACTAGCCAGGCTCATGCCCAATATTTTCAGACATTCGTTGAAGAGTCAGCCCCACCGGTATTTGATCCAAAAGAGATGGAGTGGTTCGATAGGCTAGATCAAGAGCAGGATAATCTCCGGGCATCGTTGAACTGGTTCATCGAGCAGCAAGACGCCGGGATGGCTTTAAAACTGAGCGGTACGTTAGTGCGGTTTTGGGGCGTACGTGGATACATGCAAGAAGCTCTTCAATGGTTAGATAGAGCAATTAAGATGAGCGAAAGTGTTTCTTTATCTGTACTGGCGAACGCACTCAATGGAGCAGGATGGCTCGCTACAGAGCTTGGGGAATATGAACGAGCAGAAGCATTATGTAAGGAGAGTCTCGTTCTCTATCAGGAGTTGGGAGACGTGAGAGGTATGGCCCTCGCATACCACAGGTTAGGAGTAGCCTACTCACGCAGCAATTATGCTGCTGCACGTTTAGCTCTGGAGGAAAGCGTAGCGCTTTATAGGCAAGTGGACGATAAAGGAGGTCTCGCCTACTCGCTCATGGCATTGGGAACAGTCAATTTAACTCACGGAGAAGACTCTCTAGCCCGCTCACAACTTGAGGAGGGTCTAAAATATTGTCGAGAGATGGGTAACAGGGAGGGTATAGCATGGTCACTATTAATGCTTGGACATCTGCTCCTAACAGACAATGATGTATCAAAGGTGACACGCCTCGTTGAAGAAAGCCTGTTACTCTTTCGTGAGACAAGCAACAAGGAAGGTCGAGCACGCGCACTTATCCTTATGGGACAGTTGATGTCAATGCAAGGAAAATATTCAGAGGCACAATCGTTTTTTGAAGAGAGTCTGACCATACTAAGGGAAGTGGGAAGTCGACAGTTTATTGCCCAAGCGCTTTTGTTATTGGCCAGAATGGCTTCTCTACAGGGTGACAAACCGACTGCACGTATCTACTACGAAGAGAGTCTGGCCATAATGCAGGATCTGAAGATCGAAGAAGGTGTCGCTTCCAGTTTGGAGGGATTAAGGAACTTAAACTCAGCACAAGAACATATCAAGCCAGGTCCTCCATACGCTCAGAGCCAATCTTCTCCAGTCTTCCCCGCTGGATTAACTGCGCGTGAGGTTGAAGTGCTACGCCTGGTGGCTGGTGGACTGACCAACGCCCAAATTGCACAACACTTGGTGATAAGTACCCGTACCGTTAATGCTCACATGCGATCCATCTACAATAAGCTGGAGATTTCCTCGCGCACTGCCGCAACGCGCTTTGCAATTGAACATCATCTCTTATAAGCCTGCTTCATCATGGTTGTTTACGATAACCAGGGTGGCGCTCTCCATCACTTCTGGGAGACTCGAGCAATCCCCTAGGTTGGTTTCATCTGCTTGCCTACTTGTACCCTCCATAGATCGCGTGCCCAGCTCTCATCCAGAAGCAATCGACAGAGGAGAAACCGGCTTCGCTGAGCCAGCATAATTGTTCACTGAGCGGCGATGGATGATCGATGGGATCAGGATTCGCAGAACCATAGTCATGGATGAAGTAATTCCATTTCATCTCGCAGAATTGCTCGTAACCACTCAGATTCCCCCGTTGAGCCATGCTCTGCTCATATACCATTTCATCATATTGGCGAGCGAAGAGGTCAGCGACCCGCTGTGTAGCAGGCTCAACGAGATCGGCGAGCAGGATTGCTCCTCCTGTTTCCAAACGCTGTGCCATATCGACGAAGAGTTGGCGCTTCTGTGGGCCAGTGAGATGGTGAACACAAAGTGACGACAGGACACAACGCAACGGAGAGGGCAATGTCTGACGCCACGCTTGCTCAGTTAACTCAAAGGAGGAAATTTCCAAACGGTCACGGAAGGAGGCCAGTTTGCGCGCGAGGTACTCACGCATCGTTTTCGATCCATCAAAAGCCAGATAGTGACAGCGAGGGAACTTCTCGAGAACCTCCAGGGTCAGATGTCCTGCACCTGCCCCCAGTTCAACGACCGTGAAGCTCTCATCGGGAAGGGCGGGTAAGAGATTCACAAGGGTCGCCAGTTGTTCTGCACGTCCCGGAACAAAAAGCTCACCAAGCTCAAGAAAGCGAGTTGAATTGTCCTCGTTCCAATGATTGATAGTGTCGGCAGTTTCGCTCAAAAGACTCACCCTTTCATTTATTTTTTCACAGCGGAGGCCTTTCTGGATTTCGCCACCAATATCACTTTAAGTGCACCTGCTTGCTACGAATTCATCGACTTCATTCTACATGAAAAGACTTCCATAAAGAACGAGGTTGATGAGGTCCTCAATGCGCTGCGCGCATGACCTGCTTCAACACGTCAAGCTCTCCCAGATGCTCGCGCATGTGCCCACTACATGGCCCACTAAGCAGCCTCCACATGGGCTGGCCGAGCAAGTCAGCGATCTCCGCCCGGAAGCCTGGATGCTGGTAGGCCGTATAGGAAGCCATATGGGCTTCCATATTGGGAATCGTGTCGAGTTCGTCATTTCTTAGGCTACTGAGCCAGCTCTGGATGGCTGAGTGGACGGAGTCGGCATAGGCAAGGACGTCGGCTCGCGAGATCGAGCGACCCACCTTATTGGCCTGCTCCAAAGTAAACCCGGCACCGATTCCAGCCATAGCCAGTCCGCTCCAACCAGTCCAGCGCTCACCAGCGATCACCTCGGGGACACCTCGGATCGCCGTCTGAACAGCCCAGTCCCGCGTGCGTACCATATGCCAGAGCGTGAAACCGGGCAAGTTAGCCTTGGGAAAGGCACAGGTTAGCCATTCGGTCTCTGTGAGATCGTCAACGCACGCAAGAAAAAGCTGGTGAACTCCATTGAGTTGCGCCTGTATCAAGGTGGTTGCCTGCATAGGTGTTCTGCCTTTCTGAACATCTTCAATGCTGTTCGAGGTACTCGAAACACTCTTGTGAAAGGGACAGCAGAGAACATCATCCATGCCCACTATACAAACGATGAGGATCGCCATTTTTTAGCTACCAATTGCTCGACCAGGGATGCGAAGGGGATGATCCTCACCTGGATTATCAAAAACAACCATGGTTAAATAATCATGTACTTCATCCTACTCAAAAATAGGTAGTCTAGTAGGCAACATTAACGATGTGCCATTATGTTAAGCATGTTAGATTCTCATTAGCGATTAGATATTATAACATTAACATGCATAATATCCTTATCAGCAGTATCAAGAATACAGTAAAAAGTTTCAAAAATGATATGGAGAAATTTCATGGCTAAAGATGTAGATCAAAGACCAATTGATACCAGTCACAACCCATATTCAGATGACAATGCTCCAAATGTCGCGCAACTTTCAACAGGACAGGCAATTCGAGAACTGCCCGGTCAATACTTCAAAGTTCTGACCAGGCCATCAGTGACCAGATTCGCCAAAGAAAAGGGAAAAGCTAGTTGGGGCATCGTATGGGTACAGCTTGTTAGCCTGGCAATTATTGATGCCATTCTTCAAATTGTTGGCTTCCAGATCTTACCACCTAACACCAGTAGCATAGCAGGCATCAATGGCATTAGCCCTTCGATGCTTCAGTCAATAACAATCATAACCGTTGTTCTCCTCCAACTCGTGTTAACGCCAGTATCTTTCCTGGCTGCGGGAGGCATCCTGTACCTGATTGCCAGAGCTTTTGGTGGCAGAGGCACATATCTAGAGCAAATCTATACGACACTGTTGTTCGGGGTACCTTTAGTCATCCTCAGCTTCTTGCTGCAGTTGATCCAAGCAACTAGTAGCTGGCTCCCGTACTTGCCGCATCTTTATAACCTGGTTCTGTTCGTTGTTTCGCTGATGGCAGTGCATCAACTGAGCAGAGGAAAAGCACTTGCGGTCTTACTAATCCCTATCGGTATATTGCTACTGTTAGTTCTCGTTGGTACTATCACACTGACAATAATCGTTCAACACTAGTATCAGACAATGATTTGGAAGTGCCCTTTACTATGATTAAACACAACACTGTTATCAATGTACGTAAACTTGCTGCCCTGGACATCGTCTTCCATGGTACAAAGTTTATTCTTATTGAATTTGCACTTGCCGTTTTCTTGTGCGGTGCAGTTAGCTTATTGATTTTCCATGGTGTTAACCACTCACCATTTATGGTCATTCTGGGTAGTTTCTTGCTGTGGGTATCTCTCAACTATGTTCCACTGTTGTTGTATGCAATAAGTATTGTGAAGCATAAGAGTGCCCAACGGGAAGTGGCATATGAGCTAGAACACAAGGACAGGTACGCAGGAAAATATACTCTTCAATCCATAATATTGCTGCTCATGCCTTTAGCCATGCTGTTGCTCGCAGTGTATCAGGAGTTGCAAAAGCGATCTCACCAGTAGTTTACATACATAAACACGTCGTTAAATGATTTACTCCAAAAATAGGCAGGTCCAATAGGCAAAATTGAGGAAAAAACGCCATGAAATCGATCAACGAATGTATTGGTCAGGAATTACAGAGAACGGCCCAGAAAGCCCTGGTCTTTCTAAGCCGGGGATGAATGGGCGTTCCTTGTTTGGGGCAGGTGTGGAGGCAGGACGGCCTTAGTGTTCGCTTTGTTGTTGAATATATCGTTCAACGGTTTCGCTGCTGACGTTGCCTGCTGTCGAGAGGAAATAGGAAGGCGACCACAGCACAGGCAATCTTCGCAAATGGGCAAATTCATGGCGCAAGAGGCGTGAGGAACGTCCTTTAATGAGCCTGGGAAGATCTGAGGGAAGGGTAGATGGATTGGTTCGCACACCCAGATCAACATGATCGGGTTAAATCGCCAACTCGATAAGCTGCCACTCGTGTTTGTATATAATCTCATGAATAATCTGCTCAAGCCGCTTTTTCACATGTCCTTCAAGAGGAGCACGCCGATACTTTGGACAAAAAATCAGATGATAAACAAGTAAGTGGACCCTATGCCGGTCGTGCTGATCTTCCATCCGATGTCATTTTTCTCTTGTTCATCTGATGGTCTCGCTTTCTCCATCTGCCTTTGAGGACGGCTACCGCTTTGATCGTATGGCTTTGCCCGGTCCCTTCGACATTCTGGGTTTCGCGTCTTCGCTCCATGAGCGGCCCAATCATGCAAGAAAGCCAGGAGGAGAAGGCGCGTCACTGTCACGTTGTGCAGTTACCGGAAAAGTCTGCACCAGAAGAATAGTTTTGTAGAAGCAGGAGAGAAGAGCAGGAACAAGGGGCGGGCAAGAGTTCTCGTCCCTTGTTCGCAAGACATATCACATGCAATGAAAAGGCAGAGCACACCATGAAGCGAGCGAAGACACTAACCTTTCTTCTCGAATTGCCCTTGCAGGTCGATTGGAGCCAGGAACGCCATGTACGTGCGCACCTGGAAGCGGCAAGGTCGCTGTATAACGCTCTGCTTGGTGAAGCCATGAAGCGGCTCAGGTGCATGCGCAACGACCCGGCATGGAGCAAGGCACAGGCTATCCATCGCTCACGCAAGCAGGAGCGCGCACAAGCTTTTTCTGCTCTGCGCAAGAAATACCGCTTCTCAGAATACGAGCTGCATGAGTATGCCAAACGTGCTCGCGTCTCGTGGATCGCT
>Ga0070706_100002273_pt1 | contig 19457 bp, 15 predicted proteins | sample KBSK5501metaG_FD_65476 | JGI IMG/M metagenome (GOLD analysis project Ga0070706, IMG submission 65476) | Corn, switchgrass and miscanthus rhizosphere microbial communities from Kellogg Biological Station, Michigan, USA - KBS K5-50-1 metaG | ecosystem: Host-associated > Plants > Roots >... | reverse complement strand
TTCTAATTTGAATTTACTTGATGTAAGACGAGTCGTCCCATACGGGCCAATGTGCGAGTCAGAGCAATGATGACATTAAGGACCCAACGCGAGTCCGTTAGGAGAATATCTTGGCCTGTTTTGACGTGACCACCGAGGGTCCACAGTCATTCTATCTACAATACCCCAAAATGGACTTTAAAATCCGTTGCGAGTGTCATCTCTGGAGGCTGATAGTTACATAGAGAGAGTTTGCGGAACGTGTGCGTGTCCGTTTCTAAAGTTTCTTTAACTTTTGAAAATTGAGTATGTGAATTTGCTAAGGAATTGGAGCGGGCGACGAGGCTCGAACTCGCAACTTTCAGCTTGGGAAGCTGACACTCTACCATTGAGTTACGCCCGCTCGATCAGCGAGGAAAAGACTATTTGCTCAGCCAATGAAAGTCAACGAACGATGCGGCTTTCTATTCGCTGATATACTCCTTCCTCAATTCATTCCAGCGGCCCTGCGCCTTGAGGATTATGTCGGTTACTTCGCGAACAGCTCCGTGGCCGCCCTTTTGCTCAGTCACGTAATGCGCAGCTTGCTTTGTCTCTTCGGCGGCGTCAGCAACCGCAACGGCAAGCCCAACGCGTCGCATGACGGGAATGTCCGCCAAGTCATCCCCAATGTACGCGCATTCGTTTGCTGACACGTCAGCCTCGGCCACCACTTCATCGAATGCCTGAATTTTGTCTCGGACGTATTGGCGGACGTAGTTGATTTCCAATTCGCGCGCTCGCCGCTCGACGGCGCTCGACGTGCGACCAGAAATGATTCCGGTCTTCAAACCAGTCTGATGAAAAAGCGAGATGCCCTGCCCGTCGCGCACGTGAAAAGTTTTCTGTTCATCGCCATTTTCCAAGAGCATAAGACGCCCATCCGTCAGCACACCATCGCAATCCATCAGCAATAACTTGATGCGCTGAGCGCGACGATCGATGTCATCGGTTTCGAGTTTCGAGTTTCGAGTTTCGAGTTTCAAATTTCAGTCTCAGGCCTTACGGACAGAAATTGGAATCTGGGGCAATCTAATCACTCTAATTGCTCTGAGCTTTGCCCCTGCTTACTGCCTCCTGCTTACTGCTTTCTGCTTACCGCTTTCTGCCTTACCGCACTTCAAAAAATTCGATAGCGTCCAGCTTCCAGCTCCCGCCGACGCGCGCTAAGACAAAGACGGCTGTTCCCGAATGCTCTGCGCCCAGTTGCTTCGTGTTCAATTGCACCTCCGCGGCCAGGCGATTCGCGTCAAGTTGTTCGGTTCGCAACACGCGCGTTTGCCAGACTTCGGGTTGCGTGCCCACAACTTGCTGAACAAACCTTTGCAATTCACCGGGCACGACCATTCCCGCTATCTCTGCTTGACGGCCACTGCGAATTGCAGAGTCAAGCTGGGCGACAAAATTCTTCGCCGATTCGTCAACTGAGGAAGGTGACGTTGCGGCCTCAGCGCGAATGCGTCCAGCGCGCGCCGCCAGAGTCGAAGCGTATTCAGCGTCTGCGCGTACGCCGTCGTTGAAATTTCGCACCGCCTCAGCAGCTTTTCCACGCCGCAGCACAATCTCTCCCAGGCCTATACTCGACCAGGCAAGCGCTGCCGGCGTCGGCAAACGTTCGTCTGCAAGTTGGCGGAATTCGCGCTCGGCTTCATCGATTTTGTTTCCTGCCAGCAGCGCACGCGCCAACAGGATGCGCCCTTCCTGCATACGCGGAGCCGAGGCAAGCAATTCGCGCGCAAGTGCTTCAGCCTTTGCGTATGCTTGTGCGCCAAACAAACGCGTGGCCTCACTAAGAGAACCAGCTATTTCGACAGTATGGGGCGCAATATCGTTGTCATAATCAACTTGCGGATAGAATTTCTCTGGATCGACTTCTACTCGAACCAGCTTTGATGCGTTCTTGAAAACGACCTGGCCAAAGTCATGCGCAGCGATCGTTCCGTGCACTATCACACGCTGTCCCGAATCTGTAAGGCCCATGACATTTACTTCGGCTTCAGTCGATCCGAGATTGCGCAAAGCCGATACCCATTGTCCTCCTTCCAGATGCGGCAGGCCCGCCATCAAATCCATATCAGTCGGTTGATCCAACTCTTGATCGAGGAGGCGTTTCAAAGTCGCACCGCCGCGCTCGCTCAACACCACGCGCGCACGAGCGAGTGACAGTCCTTCTGGATCCGTCTTACCGCTCGCCAGCAATTCACGCATCGCCGCCACGAACGATTCATGACCGATAATGTGATCGATCAAACGCCAGACCATCGCGCCTTTGTTCGGCACGGAGTTGAAATAGGCTGGGTCGAGCGCCGTCGTCCGCGACAGAGGCGCATCGCGCCTGGCAATTGCTGAATAAGCGAATCGCTCCCGCGCGCGTTCGGCGTCAGCTACGTCAGCGCCAAACTCCTTTTCGAAAAACATAGTGGCGAAGAAACGCACGAGCCCTTCGCGCAAAACACCATGGCCTTCTCCTCGAATGGGAGTTGTGCCGCTAACCCAGACTCGCGCCACCGCTTCAGAAACACTAAGCGCGGTAACGGAATCGATCTTCTTGCGACGGAACGCGCCGTCGCCAAGCAAGACCGTGCCGCCATCGTCAAAGCCGGCGCCACGTTTTACTGTCACCAACCGCAGCGGAACGTCGGGCGCCGGTCCTAACACACCGCCGTAGTAAACGCGCGCGTCGGCAGCAAACGCTATCAAGTTTTCAGCTTGTTTGCGTTCATCGGCAGTCGCTCCTTTTGGCAAGAACGCGCTGATCCCGCTCGCGTTTCCGTTGCCGTCAACTCGATCCCATGTTCCAGCGACAAAGAACGGCTGCGCGTTTAGCGACTGCTCAAAGACGCTGTTGCCACCGGTGCTTTTTTCGTTTCCTGAGGAAATTGCGCCGGCACCCGTCACCGTCAAACGAAATGTCGCATAGTCTGCGCCACGCGCGGCAAAGGGACTGCTGGGGGATGGATACCAGAGCGACAGCGGCAAGAATTGCGATCCAACCGGCGAAAGGGATGCCAATCCTGAGTTCTCTTCAATCGGTAGCGAATATTCAACGGTCGCCGTCACGGTTTCGTTCGCAGCAACCGAATTCGGCAGACTAATCGTAATGCGTTGCGCCTTGACTCGGGGCTCAGGCATAGAGCGATAAGAGGCCGTGGCAGCTCCGATACTCGCCTGCTTGATTTCGGCCTTCGGATTGATACGCAAACTTAAAGTTGATCCTGGACCGCGGCCCACGTTGCGCACAGAAACTGTTGCGCGCGCATGTAGCGCCCGTTCAGCGCCGGGATTATTAACCGCGATATCGAAGCTGGTGACTTGCCAGGCGGCGCGAGCTTCCTCCTGCGCACGCGCTCGATTTGGAATCAGCACAAGAGCGAATAAGCAGATAAGACCAAGACTCAACCAGGTTTTCATAATGATGTTTGATATTCAGAATTCGGCCGAAGCTCTGAGCGAAGCGCCGCAGGCGCGGCAGAAGGTAGCCAGTGGCAAGCGAAGCGTGGCCACTGGCGGTCCATCATCAAGATTGCTTGCGCCCCGCAAGGGGCGCAGTGAATCAACAAAATAAAACTTTCATCGCATTGTGGGCGACTCTACGCACCCTTGTCAGGGCACATCTATTCTATTTATCACTTTCCAGTGGCGGCGCGCTGCGCGCTTACCACTGGCTACCTTCCGGCGCGCCTGCGGCCCTCCGCTGCGCAATCAGCGCATGGATATCGCGCAGAGCCAGAAGTAACGGACCCATCCGATTCAGCGGCAACATGTTCGGGCCGTCCGACGGGGCCCGCTCGGGCGCGTCGTGGACTTCCATGAATACAGCGTCGACTCCGCAAGCAACACCCGCGCGCGCGAGTGGTTCGATGTATTGCGACAATCCGCCGGTTGCATGGCCCAGACCGCCTGGCAGTTGCAACGAATGCGTTACATCAAACACCACGGGTACGCCAAACTGGCTCATGATCGGAAACGATCGCATGTCAACGACCAGATTGTTGTAGCCAAAACTGACGCCACGTTCGGTCAACATCAGTCGTTCGCAACCCGCCGCCTGCGCCTTTTCTACGATGTTGCGCGCGTCCTCCGGGGCCAGAAACTGACCCTTCTTGATGTTGACGGCGCATCCTGATTTCGCCGCTGCTAAAATCAAATCAGTCTGGCGACAAAGGAATGCAGGAATCTGCAGTATATCTGCGACTGAAGCGACCTCGTCGATTTGAGCCGCATCGTGGACATCAGTCAGGACCGGCACCCCGACCGCCTCTTTCACGTCTTGCAGAATCTCCAGCCCCGCTTCCATTCCCAGCCCACGAAAGCTCTTGATTGAGGATCGATTTGCCTTGTCAAAGGAAGTCTTAAAAACAAAATCCAGGCCGGCATTGCGCGCACGCTCGGCGCATTCTCGCGCCATCATCATCGTGTGTTCCCCTGATTCGATAACGCACGGCCCCGCAATGATCGTCAGCCGTCCATCACCAAAGGTTGCAGAGCCCACTTTAAATGATTTCTTATCTGAATCTATCGCCATGTGTTGTCATCGCCGAGCTGTAAGTACTTAGTCTAATTCAGGCCAGGCGCTCGATCCAAAAGCTCTAAGTCACCAGTAGTTCCACGATTCGAATCACTTCTTGAATATGCGTTTTACCTTGTTCACAAACGAGGACACTTTCGATTCCTTCTTGTTCTTCGGCGGCTGATTATTCGCTTCGCGGTTCTGTCTGGGCGAGGGGGTTGGAGTAGGCGATGGCGAGGGTGTTGGACTGGGCGACGAAGCACTGGTGACGTTTGTATTGGCTGCTGAATTGGCGTTGTCCGGGACGGAAGGACTCCACCAACGGGATGCGACCGCGACTGATGCCAGCACGACAACGAGCGCCATCATCAGAAGCGCAGCCACGCGAATGCGATAAGGAATCAGGCCCGCATCTGGTTTCTCCAGAGGCACTCTGACACGTCTAAATTCCGGTCGATGGCTATTCGATGCTGCTAAAGCCTTCGCCTGATTTACTGAAAGACTTTCACCGCTGCTGGCTGCCTGTACCTGACGCAAACGTGCAAGGTCGATCACCAATTGGCCCGAAGGACTTTCGGTTCCCGCGCGTCGCAAATCATCCATCGTCGGAGCCACCGTGCTGTCGGCGTGCTCGAAACCTAGCGCGCTAGCGATCCCGTGCAACTCGCGTCGAAACTCATTCGCGTTTGGCGGGCGATCGGCGGGATCTTTGGCCAGCGCCCTTAACACGAGTTCTTCCAGTTCAGCGGGAATCGACGCCACGATTTCGCGAGGCGCGGTTGGTCGCTCTGAAACTTGTCGCAACGCGAGGGCCAGTGGAGTGTCCGCGCTGAACGGGACAGTGCCCGTCAACATCTCGTAAAGAATTATGCCAAGGCTGTAAACATCCGCCGCCGGCGTCAGGGTCCCGATGCCAGAGCATTGCTCAGGAGACATGTAGCGCGGCGTGCCGATGATCGCGCCGACCTGAGTCAACGTATTGAAGTCGTCATCCGCTTGTCCTTCGACCGCGAACTTCGCTACTCCAAAGTCCAGGACCTTTACCGTCGCAGGCATGTTGGGCCGGTGCTCAATGAAAATGTTGGCAGGTTTCAGGTCGCGATGAATCAACCCGGCGTCATGGGCCGCACCTACCGCTGCCGAAGCTTGCAGCATCAGCGAAACTGCGCGCGCAGGATCGAGGGGACCCTCGCGCGCCAGCAAGTCGCGGAGGGTGCGGCCTTCGAGCACCTCCATGACGATGTAAAGATAGCCGTCGTTCGTCGCGCCAAAGTCGGTGACGGTGACGGCGTTTGGATGTTGCATTCGTCCGGCCGCGCGCGCTTCGCGGCGAAAGCGTTGCTGGGCGGTTTCATCCCCGACGAATCGTTGACTCAGAACCTTTAACGCAACCGGGCGATCGATTAGTAAGTGTGCGGCGCGATAGACAGTGCCCATGCCGCCACCGCCAAGGCGCTCGTCTAGACGATACTTGCCGTCGAAGACGCGGCCTATGAGTGGGTCGATGGGCGCGTCGGCAATCGTCGGGTCGGCCTGTAAGGGCGTGAAGTCAAACGAGCACAGATGCACGTCATCAGGAAATTGCCGGCCGCATCTCGGGCATTGAAGCATAAAAAGTGATTGATGAATTTTCGAGAGAGCGTTAAGCATTATCGCGCAAACGAGGCCTCGACCGTTAGGACGGCTATCGATCTCGCTTGGCTAAGAGTCCTTCAGTGAGCCCTCCCCACGGTCGGGCTAGTGCCCCGCATCGACAATCGCCCGCAATTCTCTCGCGCCTAATGGACTGAATTTGCAATAATGCGGGCATGCCGACCATTTCCATGTTCTACGGCATCATCATTCGGATGTACTTTGCGCCCAGAGAACATCCGCCGCCGCATTTCCATGTATACTACAATCAGTACAAGGCAAGCGTGGATATCCGCACTCGCGAAATCATTTGAAGGAGATTTGCCGGCAAAGCAAACCAGGCTTGTGCTGGCTTGGGCGGAATTGCATCAGGATGAGTTGATGGCCGATTGGCGTCTCGTCACTAATGGCGAACACCCGTTCAAGATCGAACCGCTCAAGTGAGGTGGAAGTTATGTATCCTGCAGTGAAGGAAGTCTTGCCACACGACGATTACACGCTGACAGTTCTCTTTGAGAACGGCGAGAAAGGCATCCTCGACATGCGGCCGATCCTTGATTTCGGCGTGTTTCAAATTCTCAAAGATTACGACATCTTCAAGCGTGTGCACGTTGCCTTCGACAAAATAGAATTGGAATGCGGCGTCGATCTCGATCCGGAATTTGTTTACGCCAAATGCATCTCACCTGTACCGGCCTGATGGCAGCGAATCAATCTCCGAAAACCTGCTGCTCACAAAATCCAGTCTTACCAAACTAGCCGAGCGCTTCGGGCTTCCTTCAAAGCCTTAACTACGGTTAAAAAATCCGGTGATTTCAATTTTAGACTGGCTCCCTTAAGTCGTGAGGAAGGCTTTACTGACAACTTAGCGTCATTCACTCAATCACTATTCGGGATTCTATTTGGCTTACTCGCAGTTCCGCGCATCGCTGTGGATGTCGTTGGACCTGTGTGGGATTATTTCCAACTTTGGCGTCCAACCGATAAAGCTTTGGCGCAGATTTTCATGACTGGTTGTAGTGGCATTGATAACTCTACTGTTGTTGAAGATCGTCGGCAGGAAACCGCGGACTTGAATCACCACCTATGAAGTAACGTCCCGGCCGCTACTAATTCTCACTAACCGCTGCCGCGCGATCGATGTGCGTCGGAGCATCTGCTTCCGGAATTTGCTCCATGGAAGCTTCAGTCTGCAAGCGATTCTGAAACGCCGCGTGAACGAACGAAGCGAAAAGCGGATGCGGCGCAAGCGGTTTTGATTTGAATTCCGGATGGAACTGGCAGGCGAGGAACCAAGGATGATCGTCGCGCGAAAGTTCGACAATCTCAATAAACTTCTGATCCCGTGAGGCGCCACTGAAAACCAGGCCGCCCTGCTCGAGAGTCTCGCGAAACACCGGATTGAATTCGTAACGATGCCGGTGACGCTCGCTGATCTCTTCCGCTCCTCCATACACTTCCCGGGCGAGCGAACCTTCAGCCAATAAGCATGGCCATGCTCCCAGGCGCATTGTCCCGCCCAGTTGTTCCACATCAACCAGATCGCGCAGTTTGAAAATGATCGGATGCGGTGTCTCGATGTTGAACTCAGTGGAATCCGCGTCCTTCAGATCGCATGCGTTGCGCGCGAACTCAATGCATGCCGTCTGCATGCCAAGGCAGATGCCAAAATACGGCGTCCGCGTTTTTCGCGCATATGAAATTGCGCGAATCATGCCTTCGACGCCGCGCTTGCCAAAGCCACCGGGAACCAGAATCGCGTCAAAGTCGCGCAGCCGCGATTCGTAGTTGTCGTCCATCAGTTCTTCGGATTCGATCCAGCGAATGTTCACGCGCAGGTTGTTGGCGATGCCGCCGTGAGTCAGGGCTTCGCGCAGAGACTTGTAAGAATCTTCGAGCTCGACATACTTGCCGACAATCGCGATCGAAGTTTCGCCCGCTGAAGGCTGGCGAATCGTGGAAACCAATTTTCGCCAGTTGGATAACTCGGACTGCGCCGCTACATCGCCAAGCTGCAACGCTGAAACAATCAGTTCGTCCAGTCCCTGATCATGGAGCGCCAGCGGCACGTCGTAAATCGTGTCCACGTCTTGAGCAGTAATTACCGCCGACTCTTTCACGTTGCAGAACAACGCAATCTTTGATCGCAGATCGTGCGATAGTGGACGGTCGGAGCGGCACAACAGAATCTCTGGAGTGATTCCAATCTCGCGCAACTCCCGCACGGAATGCTGCGTCGGCTTAGTCTTGAGCTCCCCGGCGGCCGCGATGTACGGCACCAGAGTGGCGTGGATGAACAGCGCGTTCTCGCGTCCTTCTTCGTTGCCCATCTGGCGAATCGCCTCCAGAAAAGGCAGCGATTCGATGTCGCCAACGGTACCGCCAACTTCGGCTATCACTACGTCAGCTTCGCCATCGGCTATAACTGATCGAATCGCTTCTTTGATTTCGTTCGTCACATGTGGAATCACCTGAATTGTCTTGCCCAGATAGTCGCCGCGGCGCTCTTTCTCGATCACCGAAAGATAAATTCGGCCCGTCGTCCAATTGTTAGCCTGGGAAAGATGCGCATGTGTGAAGCGCTCGTAATGACCGAGGTCGAGATCGGTTTCCGCGCCATCATCAGTCACGAAGACTTCACCGTGTTGAAAAGGCGACATCGTGCCCGGATCCACGTTGATGTAAGGGTCGAGTTTGATCAGCGTGACTCGCAACCCGCGGGCTTCGAGCAGACAGCCAATCGAAGACGCCGCCAGGCCCTTGCCCAAACTGGAAACCACGCCACCTGTCACGAAGATGTATTTAGGCATCGTTCACTCCCAATAAGGAAAAAGTAAAAAGGCAAAAGGTAAAAAGCGGGATGCGGAATCTGGTTTTCATTTTTGACTTTTACCTTTTTCCTTTTGCCTTGCGTTCGCCCCCGCTTCCGGCGGATCGTCCGGTTCTTCTTCGTCATCATAGATTCCCCGCCGCAGATCCTGCTGAACTTCCACTGATTTCTTTGCGGCCGGGTCCAAAATCTGCTGCAAGCCCATTAATCCTGTCGCCCGCCCGCCCTCTTTTCTGCGCCGCTGAAACTCTTCCTCGGTCTTTACATCGTACGGCTTGGTAATTTGATTGAGGAGGAGGAGCCCGCCCACGACCACCAGGGCAATAACTCCTATTCCGATCCAGTCACTTGCATTCATGCCGGTACTTTCATTTGGCCTTCTACTATCGCGCGCACTCGTTCGAGATCCTCCGCCGTATCCACGCCAATCGATGGCAATGCTGCCTCGACCACTTTGATTTTCACCCCGCGCTCAAGCGCGCGCAACTGCTCGAGCGATTCGGTGCGTTCCAACCCCGACTGCGGCCATGAAGTAAACTCCAAAAGAAATTCTTGGCGATATGCATAAAGCCCCGTGTGCTTCCGAAATGAAAAAAGCAGCGCCGGTTCGTTCCTGAGCGCTGCTTCGATCGAGCCATGCCGTTGGACGGCCTGATTAGGAAATGGAATCGGATTGCGCGAAAAGTCGACGGCATACCCTTCACCGTCAACGACGACTTTAACAACGGCGGAGCTTAACACATCGGCCAACGCGGAAATTGGTTCGCACGTCGTTGACATTTGCGCGTCTGGGTCAGCGACGAGCGCAATAACCGCGCGATCGATCGTCTCGGGCTCAATCAAAGGTTCATCTCCCTGGACGTTGACGATGATTTCGGCGTTGAGATTCTTCGCAACTTCAGCGACGCGGTCAGTACCGCTCAGGTGATCGCGGCGCGTCATCACTGCCTCGAAACCCTCAGCGATCACAACATCGAAGATCCGCGCATCATCAGTGGCCACAATTGCCCGTGAAACAGTCCGCGCCCCCAACGCGCGCTCAACAACCCACAAAATAAGGGGTTTTCCACTTATTTCTAACAGCGGTTTACCCGGAAGACGAGTCGAATTGTACCGGGCGGGAATTACTGCGACTGCAATTTGTTGGGAATTTGAACCCGTGTGATCCACGGGATTACACGATAGCGCTGGACTTGGCCGCTGTCAATGTCAGCTTTACTTCTTACTGATGAGGAAAGTCGGCACCATGCCGCCTCCGGAAGACACGTTAGCCAGCTCGCTTGACGACAGTCGCGTAAATGCCGAGCCAACTTTGCCGTTGAAAAGTAGCGGATCGAGATCGACTAACTGTTCGGCGAACTCCATTGTTCCGTCCGCCAAAAGCTCCGGAAAGACTTCCCGCGCTGTAGGCACACGCTCTTGCACCAGGTAGTCACCGTTGCCGAGCGCGTTATGAATTGCCTCGTCCCATGCAATCTCGTCGGTATTCCATCCGATGTAAATTCCATGACCACCGTAGTCGTCGTTCGGCTTCAGCACCAGCCGATCACGCCGATCAGCGATGAACTGCAATAGATCAATCTCTTTACCCAGGTAATCGCTGCGACCCGAGCGCACTCGCCGCGTCCAGGGCACATGGTTATCAATCATTGCGCGCTCTTCTTCACTGAAAAGCGAAGCGTAGCCCGCGTCCGTCAGAACTGCGAACAGCGCCTTTTTGTGAATCAGCTTCGAACGAAAGCTATTGACCATACAAACCGCCCGCGCGCGGTAAGCATCAAGCAACGCCGGGTATTCGTTCATGATCGGAAGATACTCATTGACCAGTAGGCGCTTGTAAACGATATCGATCTCGAAGTCGCCCGCGCGCAGACGCCCCGACCGAAACTCAAGCTCGTCAGGCGATGCAATGATCGACGGACAGCCTTGGGCTTCGAAGTACTCGCGAAATAACTCAAACTCTTTCTGCGTCGGCATGCCCTTCAGATCGACTATCGCGATCCTGGGCGCGCGATCCGGCTTTCGGCCAAGAAATTCCCCATAACAATCCAGCAGCAGCTTGAGCATGAGCGGCCGGCCTTCAAATCGCCGCACGTTATACTTTTCGGCGAAACGCTTCATCACCGGCAGCTCTTCAAATATCTCGAATGCTGCATCGGCATACGCGATTCCGGCCGGGCTCTCTCCGTTCAACTCGACGAAGCTGTATGCGCTGTCTGTTAAAAACGAGTCGAGGCGAGCCGTGGGCGAGACCGCGCGGTAACCGGGATCGATCTTCGCCAGTTCGCGCTCAATAGGAGTTAGCCCGAGTTCGTCAAGCAGTGACTCGTCGGCAACAGCCGCGTCTTTAACTTTCTCGATCGCGCTCCAAACCGTCTCGCAGACGCGACGGACGCGCGCAAAGTCTTCTTCGCTCACGAAGTGGGGGCGTAAGTACGGCGACAAACGCCGTCCGCCGAAGATGAGCTTTGCTCGTTCAAGACCTTTATCAAGCAACGCCAATGACGTCCGCGCCAACTCTTTATCGGCCAGCAGATCGTGATATTGCGCGACAGCTTCGCTCAGCATCGGTCACCGACCCTCATAGATAAGACAGCCACCAATCGCGTCGCCGCGCCTTCACGCCTGCGTACCATTTGCAGAGCGGATAGAGCAACAGCACTCCGGCGATCCAAACAGCATAAACCACGGCGAGATTGAAACCGATTGTGGGCGGGGGATTCTGCCAGCCAATCGGCGTCTGAAACAGCCAACCAACTGGTTTATGGAATGCCAGATGCAGCAGAATTGAAATTGCGTGAGCGGTCGGCCATTGCAGCAGGTAGAAGAACAGTGGCACGCGTCCGAATGTTATGAAGAAGCGGCTGAAAGGTCCCCGAATCAAAACCTCAAACCACGCAAGCGCCGCGATTGCCGGCCCCAGCGTCATCAACAAGAACAAAAGTGACGGCGGATATTTCGTTGTGTTGAGAAAAGAGAGCACGGTAAACAGCGCATTCTTCTGGCGCGCCCACTTAAGGGGCTCGCCGTACTTGTCGATGACTCGAATGACCACGAACAAGAGTGTTGCCGCCCCTCCGATTATCAAAAGCCAGCGCCTTCGAAAGTGAACGTCTTTCTTATAGAGTGCGCCAAACGCATATCCCGCCGCCATCACACCAATCCACGGAATCAGCGGATAGAGGACGAAGACAACCGGACTGGGAAAATGGCCGCCGATGGGAAACAGGGCCTGCTGGTGAAGCAACATCCAGAGCTTGGCGCCATAACTGGGAACCGGGCTCTGCGGTCCGCGCCACGGCTGAACTTGATACCGATCCAGCAGATTATGAAGCGCGATCATCAACAGCCCAAACGCCGCGATGACTTTCAACGGAAGATGGATCAGCGCTGCCAGAATAATCATCGAAACGCCAATCACAAAGATCACCTGCACGAGGGCAAGAAACCTCGGATCGAAACTGAAAAATGCGCCCAGCCGAACGACCGTAAATTCCAGCACGATAAGCCACAGCCCGCGAGTTATCAGAAAACGAGAGAGTTCGTTTTTCTGCTTGCCGCGTGCGAATTGCAAATTAGTGCCAGTACCAGCGAGAAAGACAAACACTGGCGCGCAGAAGTGCGTAACCCAACGCGTGAGAAATAGCGCGGTGTTCGTCTGCGTCAAGTCAAGCGGATCGAAGCGCAACGCGCCGTAGTGCACAAAGTCACGCGTGTGATCAAGCATCATGATCACCATCACGATGCCGCGCAGCAGGTCGATTGAATCGATCCGCTGACGCGATGGCTTTGGTGGTTTCAGCGTATCTGTAGCCACTGCTCGCCCGCCGTCGTCATGTCCGCGTTGGCTTGATTCTAAGGCCGGCATATTTCCACTCCGGTGTACTAGCTCAACAGGCGCGCGAGTTTACCGCAGAACACGCGTCAGTTTCGAGTGGCAAGCACCGAATCACAGATTTATCAGGATGAAGGAATCAGAGCTGGATCTGGTTGACTGAAATCACGGGGCCGAAGGCGCGCAGCTTATCAATGGTTTCGCTCTCGAGCGGCGCGTCAATTTCGATCACGGCCATCGCTTCACCGCCCCGCTCTCGTCGCCCGAGATGAAACGCGCTTATGTTAATACCTCTCTCACCGAGGATTGTGCCGACGCGACCGATCACACCCGGCACGTCGCGGTTGCGCATCACCAACATATGCCCGCGCGGAATGGCCTCGATATGGAAACCGTTGATTTCAGTGATGCGACCTTCACGTGCCCCGCCCGTCATACCAAACACTGTCCCAGCGATGCTCTGCTCGCCATCTTTGCCTGTGATAGAGGTGCTGATGGCGGGGGCAAAATCGCCGCCGGTGCGAATGTATGAAGTAGTCACACCAATGCCACGCTCTTCGGCAATCAGGAAGGCGTTGACGACATTGACGCGTGCGCTGACGTCGCGCAGCAGTCCCGCCAGGAATGCTCGAGCGATCGGCGTTGCGTCGAAGTCGACGATCTCACCGGCAAACTGTAGCTGCACGTTATGTATGGCGCTCTCGACAAGCTGGGCGTGAAATCGACCCAGGCTTTCAGCCAGGGCGATGTAGGGGCGCAGTGTGTTCAACTCCTTTGCTCCAATAGCCGGCGCGTTCACAGCGCCACGCAAAGCTCCGGTCAATAAGTAATCACGCATTTGCTCAGCTACTGTGAAGGCCACACCTTCCTGCGCTTCAGTTGTGGACGCACCCAGATGTGGCGTCGCTATTACTTCGTTGATTGCCAGCAACGGATGATCGGTGGGGGGTGGTTCCTGCTCGAAAACATCCAGAGCCGCACCCATTACGACTCCTGACTTAATTGCTTCGCCTAAGGCTTCTTCATCGACCAATCCGCCTCGCGCGCAGTTGATTATGCGAACGCCGCGCTTCATCTTGGCAAACGCCTCCCGACCGACGATGCCGCGTGTTTCCGCCGTCAGTGGCGTATGCACGGTGAGGAAGTCGGCGCAAGCAAACACATCCTCAAGGGGCGCCAGCTCGATTTCGAGATCCCGGGCTTGTTCCGGAGAGATAAACGGATCGTGGGCGAGAATTTTCATCCCAAAAGACTTTGCCCGCACCGCCACCGCGCGCCCAATGCGACCCAGGCCGATGATGCCGAGCGTCTTTCCTTGCAATTCCACGCCGATGAAGCGCTTCCGCTCCCAGTTCCCTGCTTTCAAACTGCTGTTGGCCTGCGGTACTTGCCTCGCCAATGCCACAAGTAAGGCGATCGTGTGTTCCGCAGTGGTAATCGTGTTGCCATCGGGTGCATTCATTACAACGATGCCCCGCGCTGTCGCTGCCGGCACGTCGATGTTGTCGACGCCGACTCCGGCGCGCCCGATTACGCGCAGGTTCTTCGCTGCATCCATCAACTGTGCGGTGACCTTAGTTTCACTGCGAACGACTAGCCCATCGCTGTCGCGTAATTCTTTGCACAGTGCTTCGGATCCGAGCCCGGTCTTCTTCTCGACAGCGAAGCCCGCATCGCGGAACGGCCGCAAGCCGCTGTCGCTCACATCGTCAGTGACAAGGATCTTTGTAGTTTGCGAAGACGCTGAAGGCATCGATAGACAAATAAGCAGCGGCTACTCGAGTTCTAAGATTAACGACTCGCAGGAGCCAGTAGTAAGTAGCCTGAGATCAAGACCGAATTTACGATTAAGGCGTAGGCGCCGGCCACAATGTCGTCGGCCATTATGCCGAGTCCAGACTCCAGAGTTTCGAGCCGTCGAATAGGATAAGGCTTCCAAATGTCGAACATGCGAAACAATAAGAACGCCGTGATGATACTCCACCAGGTCTGAAGCCATAACGGACCCGAAAGGAGCGCAACCATCTGGCCTGCGACTTCGTCGACGACAACTGCGCTGGGATCTTTCCGCCGAAAAAGTTTCTCGGCACGCGATGCCGCCCAAATGCCAATCATCGTCACGAGAAAGATGACCACCAGGACCCCTGCGAGTTCCGCAGTCCATACCTGCTCCTGAGTAAACCGGTTGTGTTCCACGCCGGCAAAGACGATGTGATGGCCAAACGCCCATAAGAAAAGATAGAGCCCAACGCCAACCAGCGAGCCCAACGTTCCGGGTGCAAGCGGGATGTAACCCACACCGCAAGTGGCAATGATCAGCGCGAAATAATCCTTCGGCGTGCGCTCTCCAACCGGCCTAACAATAGAAGCGGGCGCATTGATTGTAAGTTCGTCGCTGGATTCTTTGACTGACATAGTGATGAGTAATGAGTATGCGTGATGAGTGAGCCAATTACTCAGTACTCATCACTGGTCCATGATCCTCCCCACCAGATCGTATTCGTGCCCTTCCTCGATCATCACATTCACGAATTCGCCCGGCTGCGGAACCACGCCTTCAGGTGAGTCATTTATCAATACGCAACCGTCGATCTCCGGCGCCTGCGTTTCCATTCTTCCCTGCCACAGCAGCTCGGTTTCTTTCGATTCGCCTTCGAATAGCACGCGCACGGTTTCGCCGACACGTGATTTGTTTCTCCGTCGAGAGATGCGCGCTTGTTCTTTCATCAGCCGCGCGCGCCGCTGCTTTGCGACTTGCGGTTCGACTTTGCGTGGCAGGTCGTACGCAGGCGTGCCTTCCTCGTCTGAGTAAGTGAAAACGCCGACGCGATCAAACTCTACGTTGCGCACGAACGCGAGCAACTCCGCAAAGTCTTCATCAGTTTCGCCCGGGAACCCCGTAATAAAAGTCGTGCGTGCCGCGATGCCGGGCACTCGTCTTCGCACGCGCTCGATCAGGCGCTCCAGCGAAGCGGGCGAGCCGCCTCGCTTCATTAGTTTCAAAACATCCTGTGATGCGTGCTGCAAAGGCATATCGAGATACTTAACGGCTTTTGGTTCTTCAGCGAGCACGTCGAGAAACCCCTCGCTGATGTGCGTCGGGTATGTGTACATAACTCTAACCCACTCGATTCCATCCGTGTGCGACAACTCGCGCAGCAAATGCGCTAGCGCGTCTTGCTTGCCAAGGTCCTCGCCGTAGCGAGATGAATCCTGCGCGACCAAAATCAACTCTTTTACACCTGCTTCGGCAAGTTGCTGAGCCTCGGCGATGATCGAACCAAAGCGCCTACTACGAAAGTGACCACGCATCTGAGGAATGAAACAGAATGCACATGGCCGGTCGCAGCCTTCGGCAATCTTTATGAAAGCGTAATGCGCCGGCGTCGCCAGCACGCGCGGCGTAGATTCATCGTAGAGATAAGTCGCGCTCTGTCTGCCAAGCGGAATCACCGGCAGCGATCGTGTGTTGGTCTTCGGATCGCAAACACTGAGAATGTCGTTGAGCTGACTGGTACCGATGAAGGCATCCACCTCGGGCATCTCCGCTTTCAACTCATCGCGATAACGCTCAACCAGACAGCCCGCGACGATCAGCCGTTGGGCTCTGCCGTCAGTTTTCAAACGCGCCGCTTCCAGAATGGCTTCAATCGATTCCTTCTTGGCGGCATCGATGAAGCCACACGTATTGACGACCACAGTGTCCGCTTCCTCCGCGTCAGCCGTGATTTGAAAACCGTTCTGTTTGAGCTGACCCATCATCACCTCGCTGTCGACGAGGTTCTTAGGGCAGCCGAGACTGATGAAACCAACTTTGTTCATCGCTGGTAAATCGTGAATAGACAACTACTAACTCAATATTTGTTTAGCCGCGGGCTACCGCCCGCGGTTATCATGATAAATTGCCGGGCAGTAGCCCGCCTCTAAACAAATAACTTCTGAGCCCTCTGCGAAAACCCGTGCGTTAGCCTGCGTTTCAATTACTTTTCGGATCTCTTTCAAGCTGGGATAATAGTTGTTCAATTTGCTTTCGTTCCGTCGCTGATACACTCTCTTCTCCATAACGAACTCGATTGTAAGCGTTCGTGATTGCCTGAGCTTCGCTCATTCCCACCACGGCCGCAAATTCGAGCGGCGTCTGGTACGTCTCGCGCTTGATGCCGCGCCTTTCCAATGCTGCAATTAGGCGCTCGTAGAAATCCACGCGCGAGCTTTCCAATCCCATCTCCGCGCGCGAAATACTCAAGCCGCGTCGCCAACCGAGGCGGCGAACACGCGGAGCGAACACTGCAACCGCGAGCAGCGTGCTCAGCGCCATCACCCCAACCAGCACCGACCGAATTGCTGAAGGCAGAGCACTACGTGCCCAAGCCAAACCCGCCGCCGAAGTCCGTCGCAGATCGAACACTTCTTTACGAAGCGACGTTGCCAGCGAATGCTGTTCCTGCTTGTCGTAGCCAACCACGTACTGAAACCACATCAGCTCCAATGCTTCGCTGTACTTGCTCAGTTGCGCCGCGAGCCCGGTTCTCATGTGCGGCGTGCGTCCTGCCGGAGGTGTAGGGTCAAAGGTCACCCAGGAATTCGTTTGTGGAAAGTAGACTTCCACCCACGAATGTGCGTCGCTCTGACGAACGGTGTAAGCGCCGGCGGCTTCGTTGTATTCGCCGGGCAGGAAACCATTAACCACGCGCGAGGCAATGCCCTGTGTGCGCAACATGACTGCCATGGCCGTCGCGAAATATTCGCAGTGTCCCGAGCGAACATTGAAAAGAAAATCGGAGAGCGGCTCGGGACCCCCAGCTTTCAAATCCAGAGAGTAATCATAGTTGTCGCGGAGAAAGGCTTCGATCGTCCGCGCTTTGTCGTATCCGTCTTGCGGGCCCGCTCGTGCGATTACATTCTGCGCCAAGGTCGCAATGCGCGGATCGAGATTCTCCGGAAGTTCAAGGTAATGCGCAGAAGCTACGAAGTAATTCAACTGATCCGAACGCAGCGCTGTCGGACTGGGATCCATCGTGTCGGAATAGACTTTGTAGACCACTCTTTCCTGATCGTGCGAGCGAGTCTGAATCGCTCCTTCGGAATCGATGCGAACAAACGGCAGGCGGCCTTGCACCGCGACGATCCGCGGCGCGCCAAATAGAACCGGCGTATCAACTGGCTCAAGAAAAACAGTCTGAGTCGTTAATCGCTGTACGTCCTCGGTGGTACCAAGCTTGAAAAACCCGCGATCGTCCTTTTTGTCTTCGAAGTGCCGTGCCACGGCTGATTTCTTCCAACCGCGCCCCGTGAATTCGTCCAGCGCCACACCGCGCCAGCGTAATCCCGAAGTCGGCGCAGCGTTGGCACCCTCGACGCGGACATGCATGAAGATTTCATCATCGCGCTTGAGATGCCCGATTTCCCCCAGCGCCACGCTGTCGGAAAATCCGATGAAACCCGACAGCCCCACACCTCCGCGTTTGAGGGCGCTCGAGGCAGCGCGCGGAGCAATTAAGAAGAACGGCAGCGCGAGAACGACGATTAAGACCAGCAAACCCACGGACACGATTGGCAGACGTCGAGTCTCCAGATACCTTCTGCGCCAAAGTCGCATTGGTAGTTTGCGAAACAGAGTCGAATCAGGTGGAACCAGCAATCGTGTTTGCGCCGCTTTCACTCGGCGTCGAGATTTCTGGATCTCGAAGGCCACCACCGTTGATAACGCACACAGCAGGTAGAGGATTAGCGTCGCTAGAAACGCGGGACTGGCAGTCAAACCAGCAGCCAAAAGGACTTCGAAAAATGAAATGAGGTAGAGAAAGAACCAGTCGCGATCGGCTTTGCGTTGGAGTAGCTTGACGGCCGAGAGAAAGAGAATGAGGTGAGCCAACACCGTGACTTCGGCGCCGGCGCGAGACCTGGTCGCGCCCTCAAGGAATGCGATGACGAGATACACACCTGTCGCGCGCCACTCGAGATAGAAAAGCGGCAGCGAAGCCAGGATCACAATCAGCGCGACTCGCTCAGACAATTGCCATCGCGTTCCCTCCAGCTTCCACGCTGTGATCGCGACAATCGCAAACGCCAACGCCAGCCACACTCCGACTCCGCCGGCAACGAACAGCGCCAGCGCCGCGGCGGCAGCGGTCGCGTAGGAGGCAAGTCGAAAATAGGTGCTGAAGTTCATTGGCTGTCGTTAAGTTTAACCGACCTCGCATCATTCATGAAGTTATTGCGAATAAGTCCGCGCAGCGGGGCAGTAGCCCGACCAACCGGGGTCCCCGCGCGGGCAGCCCGCGTGGGGTGGTCGATAGGGAGGGCGTAAATAATATTTCCCCTCCCCAAGCGACGCGTCAGACCCGCTCCCCAACCCCTTTCACAAAGGAGAGGGGACAAAACGGAGCCAGTCTCGACATCAATTGCGTTGGTACGGAACCGCGAGCGGTAGCTAGCGGATGGTAGGATCGCTCACTGTCGGAGAAGTCAGGCGCCCACAAAGTATCAGCAAGGCTCTGCGAAACCGTGCAGCTAACACGATCCGAGACAAGCCATGATTCATTCCAGCGCGAGGTAGGTATCTGCCTCCGCACGCTTCTTAATGTAGGCGGAGAGCCGGGCGGCATCGCCATCACTCATCTGAGAGATTG
>Ga0070706_100002272_pt1 | contig 19460 bp, 19 predicted proteins | sample KBSK5501metaG_FD_65476 | JGI IMG/M metagenome (GOLD analysis project Ga0070706, IMG submission 65476) | Corn, switchgrass and miscanthus rhizosphere microbial communities from Kellogg Biological Station, Michigan, USA - KBS K5-50-1 metaG | ecosystem: Host-associated > Plants > Roots >... | reverse complement strand
AGGAAGAACATCAGCCAGCCCAGCCGGACCACCTGCTGCGGCGCGCCGGTCAGCCTGGCGCCCGGCCCGCCGACCAGGACGAACGTCAGCCAGCCCAGCCAGCCTGGTCGGGTCGCCCCCTGCTGCGGCGCGCCGGTCAGCTGCAAACTGAGCGCCAGCACGGCGGCCAGCATGCCCAATGCCCAGCCGATGTCCGCGTGCAGCTGGGTCACGCCGCCCAGCGGCAGGTGGTAGCGCGGCACGTTGCCGGCTCCAGCCAGCGGCCCGGTGCCGGTAACCACGGTCCCCGCGGCGAGCATCACGGCCACGAGCACTACCAGCCCCCGGGCCATGAGGCGCTGGTCAATGCGGACCAGCGATCTCGCGGGCCCGGTCCCCTCGGCGCACCGGACATTCAGCAGGACGGCTGCGCCCACCGCGGCGATCGACACCAGGAAGTGCACGGAGACCCAGGCCGGGCTGAGTTTCGTCAGCACGACGATGCCGCCGAGTACCGCCTGCGCCAGGACGCCGATCGGCTGGGCGGCGGCCAGCCAGACCAGGTCCCGGCGGCGGCGGCCGCCGGGCCGGAACTGCCACGCCGCGATGAGCACCGCCACGGCGACCACCATGACCGCAGCGGTCAGGGTCCGGTTACCGAACTCGATCCAGGTGTGGACCATGGGATCCCCGCGCGTGGCCGCGGCGACCAGGCTGCTCCGGGTGCAGCTCGGCCAATCTGGGCAGCCCAGGCCGGACTTGCTGAGCCGCACGGCGGCGCCGGTCATGATGATCCCGGCGTTCGCCACGACCCCGGCCAGCGCGATCCGCCGCATCGAGGTGGGCGTGGGGGAGAGCACCGGCGCTAGCCAGCGCTGCATCACCCGTAGCACCGGCGCCAGCCAGCGCCGGACGGCCCATGGAGCCGGATTGTCGTCGCGTGAGGTGAGGTCGGCAGGCACGGACCCATCGTAGGAGTGCCGTGCCCGGTATGCACCTGGTCAGGCCCGTCTCCTGCGCGGCAGCCCGGTCACGCCTGCGGCGCCTGGGGCGATCGGGTGCTGCCTCGGGTGGCGCCCGCGCAGGCGATCATCACGCAGGCGATGGCGGCCCATTCGCGCACGGCCAGATTCTGGCTCAGCAAGACCAGCCCGACCAGGGCGGCCACCGCGGGCTCCAGGCTCATCCATATGCCGAACACCTTGGCCGGGATCCGGCGCAGCGCCTCCAGCTCCAGCGAGTAGGGGATGATCGACGAGAGCAGCCCGATCGCGATGCCCATGGCGAGCACGCCGGGCCGCAGCAGGGCGGTGCCGCCCGCGATCACTCCCGGGGGCGTCACCAGCACACCGGCGATCACCATGGCGATCACCAGCCCCGACGTTCCGGGGAAGCGCCGTCCCGTGGCCGCGCTGAGCAGGATGTAGGCGGCCCATGCGGCCGCCGCGACCAGCGCGAATGCGATCCCGGCGACCAGCACGCCCCGGTTGTGCGATGCGGCGGGCCCGGCCGGGTTCTCGGTGCGGGCCAGCAGCAGCACGCCCGCCGCCGCCAGCGTCACCCACAGCAGGTCCAATGGGCGGCGCGACGCGGCTATGGAGACCGCAAGCGGCCCGAGGAACTCGATAGTGACCGCGACGCCGAGCGGGATCCGGGCGAAAGCCTGGTAAATCGAGAAGTTCATGACCGCGAGGGTCACGCCGAAGGCCGCGGCCACCGCCGCGTCCCGCCATGCCCGCTGACGCACGAGTCCGGTGAGCGCCCCGGCCAGCCCGCGCCAGCCAGCCACGGCGAGCAGCACCGCGGCCGTCCACAGCCGTAGCCCGGTCACTGCCGCCGGCGGGATCTGCGTGAACAGCCGTGCTGCCAGGCCCGCGCCCACCTGGACCGAGACGATCCCGGTGAGGACGAGCGCAGAGGCCGGCACCGCGCGGAGCGGTGCCGCTGACCTGGCCTGCGTCACAGGCTGGTCCGGGCCGTGGCGGCTGCTTTCTGCCGGGTCCGGGCCGTGGCGGCTGCTGCGGGCCGCGACCGCTACTCCCAGCGGAACAGGCGGGCGGCGAGGCCGATGCCGAGGACCGCCCACGCTGCGAGCACCACCAGGTCGCGGAGTGGCAGGCCACCTCCGTACTGAAGGACGGAATGCAGGCCGTCGGAAAGGGCGCCCGATGGCAGCAGGCGCAGCACAGGCTGGGCGCCTGCCGGGAACCTGGTCAGCGGGAAGATGACCCCGCCGACGCCGAGCAGTACCAGGTAGACCAGGTTGGCGGCGGCCAGCGTGGCCTCCGGCCGCAGCGTCCCGGCCATCAGCAAGGCGAGCCCGCTGAACGCCGCGGTGCCCGCGAGAAGCAGCAGCACCACCCAGGCCGCCGCCGGGGGGCTGGCGGCCGGGCGCCACCCGAGGGCCAGGCCCACACCCAGGATCACAATCGCCTGTATCAGCTCGACGCTGAGCACGGTGAGGGTCTTGGCCGCGATCAGCCCAGCGCGGGACAACGGCGTGGCGCCGAGCCGCTTGAGCACGCCGTAGCGGCGCTCGAAGCCGGTCGCGATCGCCTGGCTGGTGAAGGCGGTGGACATCACGGCCAGCGCGATGATGCCCGGCACCAGGAAGTCCACCCGCGGACCGGCCCCGACCTTGACCAGGGGCTCCAGGCTGAAGCCAATGAGCAGCAGCACCGGAATGACGATCGTGAGCAGCAACTGCTCACCGTTGCGGGCCAGCGTGCGCAGTTCCAGGCCCGCCTGCGCGGTGATCATCTGGGCCAGCGGAGCCCGGCCTGGCGCCGGGGCTGGCCACCCGCCCGCCGTCCAGGCGGCGCCGCGCCCCTCCGGCTCGCTCACGACCGCAGCCCCCGTCCGGTCAGCTCAAGGAACACGTCCTCCAGGGTGCGGCTTTCGATGCGCAAGTCCTGGGCGAGCACGCCGTGCTCGGCGCACCAGGCGGTCACCGCGGCGAGGAGTTGCGGGTCCACCCGGACAGGCGCCTCCACGATGTAATGGCCGGCCGGGGATTCCTTGGCGGCGGTGCCCGGCGGCAGCGCCGCCAGCAGGCCGTCGGTGTCCAGGCCGGGTTCGGCCCGGAACCTGAGCTGGCCGACCGTGCCAGTCAGGTCGGCGGGAGTTCCCTCCGCCACCAGCCGCCCGTGGTCGATGATCGCGACCCGGTCCGCAAGCCGTTGCGCTTCTTCCATGTAATGCGTGGTGAGGATGACCGCTGCTCCGGCCGCGCGCAGGCCGGTGATCAGGTCCCAGGTAGCGTGGCGGGCCTGCGGGTCAAGCCCGGCCGTGGGCTCGTCGAGGAAGACAAGTTCCGGGCGGCCGATCACGGCCGCCGCCAGCGAGAGACGCTGCTGCTGCCCGCCGGACAGCCGCCGTACCGTGGTGCGCTGGCCATCGCTGAGCCCGAACCGGTCGAGGAGCAGGGCGGGCTCGAGTGGGTGGGCATGGAACCTGGCCATCACGCGCAGGTACTCGCCGGGCCGCGCCGCGGGCGGGAGACCGCCCGACTGGAGCATCACGCCGACCCTGGGCCGGAGTTCCCTGGCGTCGGCGACCGGGTCGAGTCCGAGCACCCGGACGGCGCCGCTGTCGGGCCGTCGGTAGCCTTCGCAGATTTCGACCGTCGTGGTCTTGCCGGCGCCGTTCGGCCCCAGTACCGCGGTCACCGCGCCCCGCTCGGCGCGCAGCGAGAGCCCGTCGACCGCAGTGGTCTGCCCATATCGCTTGACGAGACCGCTGATCTCGACAGCGGGGGCATGGCTCACGGACGCGAGTCTAGTGGGCCGCCAGACGGGGTCCTCTATGGCCACATAACGCCCGGGCGGGACTCCCACCGAGATCGCGTTGGGGCGGCCACCGCGAAACTTACAGGACACCGGGCCGGACGCCCGGCCCTGAACTGCCATGACTTATCGCCCGTCGGGAAACGGTTGGTATGCGGTATTGAGCGGAACACCGTGGTGTCCAGTGTCTGCAATGTCTGAGGAGGCTCGCATGACCTGGCCGAAGCATGCCCGAACACTGGCCGCCGCTGTGCTCTTGGGAGCTGGCGGCATCGTGGCCGTCGTCGTTCCCGCCGTCAGTTCCCAGGCGGCCACGACGACGCTCTGCAATTCACAAACCACCCCCGCCGCCGGAGGCTCCTACACCATCCAGAACAACGAGTGGGGGTCCAGCGCTGCGGAGTGCATCACCACCGACGGCAACGCCGACTTCACGGTGGCGAACTCATCGATCGCCAACGCCACCAACGGCGCGCCCGGCGGCTACCCATCCATCTACAAGGGCTGCCATTGGGGTGCCTGCACCCCCGGGAGCGGCCTGCCGATCCAGGTCAGCAACCTGGGTACCGGGACCGCGACGACAAGCTGGAGCACGACCCAGCCCGGCGGCAGCAGCGCCTACGACGTCGCCTACGACATCTGGTTCAACCAGACGCCGACCACATCGGGCCAGCCCAACGGCGCGGAGCTGATGGTCTGGCTCAACCACAACGGCCCCGTTCAGCCGTTCGGATCGCAGGTCGCCAGCAACGTCAGCGTCGGCGGCCACACCTACAACGTCTGGTTCGGCAACCAGGGCTGGAACACCATCTCCTACACCATGACCAGTGGCGCGACCTCGGTGAGCAACCTGGACATCGGCCAGCTCGCCGCGAACGCGGTCAGCCGGGGCTACATCCAGAACTCGTGGTACCTCATCGACGTGGAGGCCGGGTTCGAGCTGTGGCAGGGCGGGGCTGGTCTGGCCACCAACTCCTTCTCGGTCAGCACCAGCGGTGGCTCAGGCACCCCGAGCCCGACCCCGTCCGTGACTCCGAGCCGGACCCCGACCCCCAGCCCGTCCCCGACCTCGTCCGGTTCGGCGGCGTGCTCGGTCGCTTACTCGCTGGTCAACAGCTGGTCCGGCGGCTTCCAGGCCCAGGCGGTCATCACCAACACCGGCAGCAGCCCGGTTAACGGCTGGACCCTGGCCTGGACCTTCCCGGGTGATCAGAAGATCAGCAGCCTGTGGAACGGCACCTTCAGCCAGTCCGGGGAGTCGGTGCGGGTGGCCAACGCCTCCTACAACGGCACCATCCCGGCTCAGGGCACCGTCACGGTCGGCTTCACCGGGACCTTCACGAGTAGCAACACCGCGCCTTCCAGCTTCACGCTGAACGGGTCCGCGTGCCGTTGACGAAGGACCGGCCCGAGGCGGCGGCGACCAGCGCCTGGAACAGGCTCGGGTCGTCGCCGGCCTCGGGATGCCACTGCACGGCCAGCACGAACGGGTGCTGGCCGGGAGTGAGCACGCCGAGTTCCACGGCTTCGATCACGCCGTCCGCGGCCCACGCGGTGGCCGTCAGCCCGTCGCCGAGCCGGTCGATCGCCTGGTGATGGGCGGTGGGCACGACCTGCGTCACTGCATCCTCCGCACCACTGCCGAGGATCTCGGCCAGCCTGCTGCCGGGGGCGATGCGGACCGGGTGAGATCCGTAGCTGCCCGGCTCGGGGGTGTGCGCCGCGAGCCCGTCGAGCCCAGGCACGTCGGGCAGGTGCTGGTGCAGGGTGCCGCCCCTGGCCACGTTGAGAATCTGCAGCCCGCGGCAGATGCCGAGCACCGGCAGGCCCCCGGCGAGGCCGGCCGCCAGCAGCTCCAGCTCCGCACGATCGCGCTGCTCGCTTACCCGGTGAGTCAGCGGGTGCGGCTTAGCGCCATATGCGGCCGGATCGATGTCCCCGCCGCCGGTCAGCACCAGCCCGGCCAGCCGCCCGGCCGCGGCCGCGATCCCTGGAACCGGTGGCAGCAGCACCGGGATGCCGCCCGCCGCGGTCACCTGCTCGGCGTAGGCGAGGGGCAGCAGCGCGGCGGGGGCGTGCCAGGCGGCCCACCGGGCCGACTCGGCGTACGCGGTGAGCCCGATGACCGGCTTCATCGTGCCGGCCTCGGCGTTGGCCTCATAGGGCTGGCGTGGCCTCACAGGGGCGTCACGTAGGCGCCGGAGATCCCGCCGTCCACCAGGAAGCTGGATGCCGTGATGAACGACGAGTCATCGCTGGCCAGGAAGGCCACCGCGGCCGCTATTTCCTCCGGCTCGCCGAACCGGCCCATCGGGACGTGAACCAGCCGCCGCTCGGCCCGCTCCGGGTCGGCGGCGTAAAGCTCCTGCAACAGCGGCGTGTTCACCGGCCCCGGGCACAGCGCGTTGACCCGGATGCCCTCCCGGGCGAACTGCACGCCCAGCTCACGGCTCATCGCGAGCACGCCGCCCTTGGAGGCCGTGTAGGAGATCTGGGACGTCGCGGCGCCCAGGACGGCGACGAAGGACGCGGTGTTGATGATCGAGCCCTTGCCCTGCTTGCGCATATGCGGGATCACGTACTTGCAGCATAGGAAGACCGAGGTCAGGTTGGCGTCCTGGACGCGCCGCCAGGCATCAAGGTCGGTGGTCAGGATCGAGTCGTCGTCGGGCGGCGAGATGCCAGCGTTGTTGAAGGCGACATCGACGGACCCGTACCGGCCGACCGCCACCTCGTACATGTGCCGGACATCGTCCTCGCAGGTCACATCGGCACGCACGAAGAGCCCGCCGACCTCGTCAGCGGCGACCTTGCCGCCGTCCTCGTCGATATCGACGGCGACGACGTTGGCACCCTCGGCGGCCAGCCGGCGCGCGGCGGCCAGCCCGATGCCGCTGGCCGCGCCGGTGACGACGGCGCATCGGTCCTGCAGGCGATGCATGTGCGTGCTCACCCCTCGGTGCTAACTAATCAGGCGCTGGCTAATTAGTGTGCTAGCTAATCATCAGTAGCGATGAAGACGTTCTTGGTCTCGGTGAACGCGTCCAGCGCGTCCGGCCCGAGTTCCCGGCCGAGCCCGGACTGCTTGAACCCGCCGAACGGGGTCCAGTAGCGCACCGAGGCGTTGGAGTTGACCGACAGGTTGCCGGCCTGCACGGCGCGGGACACGCGAAGCGCGCGGCCGACGTTCTGCGTCCAGATCGACCCGGACAGCCCGTAGGGCGTGTCGTTGGCGATCGATACTGCCTCGGCTTCATCGGCGAACGGCACGACGGTGACAACCGGGCCGAACACTTCGTCGGTGAACGCCGGGTCATCCGCGCCGACCGGGGCGAGCACGGTGGGCGGGAACCAGTATCCGGGCCCGTCGGGGGCGGCGCCCCGGAAGGCGACCGGCGCGGTGTCAGGCACGTAGGCGGCGACCCGCGCCCGGTGCTCGGCCGAGATCAGCGGCCCCATCTCGGTGCCGGTGGCCCGCGGGTCGCCCACCGCGACGGCCTGCACGGCAGGCTCGAGCAGTTCCATGAAGCGGTCGAAGACCGCGGCCTGCACCAGGATCCGGGACCGCGCGCAGCAGTCCTGCCCGGCATTGTCGAAGACCGCGTAGGGCGCGGTGGCGGCGGCCCGCTCCAGGTCCGCGTCGGCGAACACGATGTTGGCGCTCTTACCGCCCAGTTCCAGGGTCACCCGCTTCACCTGGCGCGCGCAGCCGGCCATGATCTCGCGGCCGACCTCGGTGGACCCGGTGAACACGATCTTGCGCACGGCCGGGTGGCCGACCAGGCGCTCCCCGACCACGCTGCCCTTGCCGGGCACGACCTGGAACACGCCCTCGGGCAGGCCGGCCTCCAGGGCCAGCTCGCCGATCCGGATCGCGGTCAGCGGGGTCCGCTCCGCGGGCTTGGCCACCACCGGGTTGCCCGCGGCCAGCGCCGGGCCCAGCCCCCAGCCGAGGATCGGCATCGGGAAGTTCCACGGCACGATCAGGCCGACCACGCCGATGGGCTCCTGGAAGGTGACGTTCAGGCCACCGGGCACCGGGATCTGCCGCCCGAACAAGCGCTCCGGCGCCGCCGAGTAGTAGCGCAGCACGTTCGCGACGTTGCCTGCCTCCCAGCGGGCCTGCCCGACCGGATGGCCGGAGCCAGCCACCTCCAGGTCGGCCAGCTCATCGACGTGTGCGTCCACCACGTCGGCGAAACGCCGCAGCAGCAGCGCCCGGTCGCCGGGCGAGACCGCGTTCCATGCTGGTTGCGCCGCGGCCGCACGCTCGATGGCCTCGTCGGCCCGCTCGGCCGAGAATTGCGGCACTTCAGCCACCGGCTCCTCGGTGGCCGGGTTCAGCACGGTGAACGTGGACATGCCTGGGCCTGCTCCCTATTTCGGCGACGCTGCCTGCGGAGGCTGCACTCAGAGGCGTTCGAAGCCCCGTTGCAGCTCCCAGTCGGTGACGGCGGCGTCGAAGGCGGCAAGCTCCACCCGCGCGCCGTTGGCATAATGCTCCACAACCTCATTGCCGAACGATTCCCTGGCCAGCTCGCTCTTCTGCCACGTGTCCAGGGCATCGCGCAGCGTGTGTGGCACCCGTGGGCCAGTGTCCGCGTAGGCGTTGCCGTCGAAGGCCGGCTCGAGCGGCAGTTCGTGGTCCACGCCGTGCAGCCCGGCCGCGATCATGGCGGCGACGGCGAGGTAGGGGTTCACGTCGCCGCCGGGGACGCGGTTCTCGATCCGCAGTGACGAACCGTGCCCGACCAGCCGCATGGCGCAGGTCCGGTTGTCCACCCCCCAGCGGGCCGCGGTGGGCGCGAAACTCCCCGGCGCGTACCGCTTGTAGGAGTTGATGTTGGGCGCGTAGCAGAGCGCGACCTCGGGCAGGGCGGCGAGTTGCCCGGCGATGAAATGCTCGCCGAGTGGCGAGAGGCCATACGGCCCGCCGCCGGCCATCACGGGTTCGCCATCCCCGCCGCGCAGCGAGATATGGATGTGGCAGGAGTTGCCCTCCCGTGCGTTCGGCTTGGCCATGAAGGTGAGGCTCATCCCGTCGGCCGCGGCGATCTCCTTGGACCCGGTCTTGTAGATCGAGTGGTTGTCGCAGGTCATGACGGCCTCGGCGTACCTGAACGCGATCTCGTGCTGGCCCAGGTTGCACTCACCCTTGGCCGACTCAACCTGGAGGCCGGCGCCCGCCATCCCGTTGGTGAGCTTGCGCAGCAGCGGCTCGATCCGGGAGGTGCCCAGGATCGAGTAGTCGACGTTGTACCGGTTGACCGGGACGAGGTCGCGGAACCCGCTGGCCTGGGCATCCTCGTAGGACGTGGCGTAGACGATGAACTCGAGTTCGGTGCCGACCATGGCCTGCCAGCCCCGCTCGGCCAGCCGGCCCACCTGGGCCTTCAGGATCTGCCTGGGGGAGGCCACCACCGGTGCCCCGTCATGCCAGCCGAGGTCGGCGAGGACCAGCGCGGTGGCCTCGTACCAGGGAATCCTGCGCAAGGTGCTCATATCGGGGGTGAGCACGAAATCGCCGTACCCGCGTTCCCACGAGGACATCGCGTACCCGTCGACGGTGTTCATCTCCACGTCCACGGCCAGCAGGTAGTTGCAGCCCTCCACGGCATGCCCGACCACGTCGTCGAGGAAGTAGTCCGCCGCGAGCCGCTTGCCCTGCAGCCGGCCCTGCATGTCGGTGAAGGCGAGCACCACCGTGTCGATCTCGCCCTCGCTCACCTCGACGCGCAGTTGCTCCAGCGTGAGCATCCCGCGCCGCCGGCTGTGCGGGACGCTGCCACGCAGCTTCGTCATTGGGTTCCCATCTGAGGACCGGTCTCGCAGATCTCTGGCCACCCGCCCTAACTCGCCAGCTCCTGCTCGATCGCGGCCAGCTCCTCCGGTGTGCCCTGGACTCGCGGGCCGGTAAACCAGTTACGCGCCGACACCAGCCAGTAGATCCCGGCGAAGCCGATGACCACGAGCACGGCGACCACGGCGTAGTTGAAGGTCGTCAGGGTGATCGGGCCGACCTGCGGCAGCATGAACAGGATAGTGATGACGATCACCCAGGTGACGGCGATCCAGCCGACCACGTAGCTCCACCGGCCCAGATGCCAGGGGCCCCGCTTGAAGTTCTCCCCGAGGCGCAGCCGCAGGAACGTCGGAGTGACGTAGGCGATGTAGAGGCCGATGACCGCGATGGAGGTCACGGCCGCGTAAGCGGCGTAGTTCCACAGGTAGGGCAGTCCCAGGATGAGCGCGCCGCCGGCGGCCAGCCAGATCGCGTTGGTCGGGGTCCTGGTGCGGTGATTCACCCGGTGCCAGAAGTCCGAGAACGGCAGCGCACCGTCCCGGGAGAAGGCGTAGATCATGCGGGAGTTGGCGGTGACCGACGACATGCCGCAGAACAGCTGGGCCCCGCACACGATCAGCAGCAGCAGCTCCGCGCCTCGCTGCCCGATCGCGTCCACGAAAATCTGGGCCGGCGGCACAGCGGAAACCGACTCGGTGGCGTAGTGCTGGATGGCGAAGGTGACCCCGATGAGCAGGACCCACCCGGCGATCAGCGAGACGAGGATCGACATGACGATGCCCCGGGGGCCGCTGCGCGCAGCGTCGTGGGTCTCCTCGGTCATGTGCGCCGAGGCGTCGTAGCCGGTGAAGGTGTATTGCGCTAGGAGCAGGCCGATCAAGACGATGTAGAAAGTGCTGACGCCCAGGCCGGTCCCGTTGTTGAAGTGCCCGAAGACAAAGCTGGCCGACTGGTGGTGCGCCGGCGCGAAGGCCAGCACCGCGACGATGATCAGCACGCCGAGGATGTGCCACCACACGCTGATGTCGTTCAGCAAAGCGACCAGCTGGATGCCGAACTGGTTCAGCAGGCCGTGCACCAGCAGCACGACCGCGTAGATGACCACCGTGACCCAGTGCGCCGCGCTGAGGCCGAATACCAGGCTGAGCAGCGCATGGATGAAGAACGCGGCGCCGAAGTCGATGCCCGCGGTCACCGCGACCTGGCCGAGGAAATTGAACCAGCCAGTGAACCAGGACCAGGCCGCCCCGTTGCGGCGGGCCAGCTTCGCCGACCAGTAGTACAGCCCGCCCGCCGTCGGGAAGCTGGAGCAGACCTCGGCCATGGCCAGGCCGACGAAGAGGGTCATGATCCCGACGAACGGCCAGCCCCAGACGATCACGACGGGCCCGCCGGTGAGCATGCCGAACCCGTACAGCGTCAGGCAGCCGGAGAGGATCGAGATGATCGTGAACGAGACGGCGAAGTTGGAAAAGCCGGACATCCGGCGGCGCAGTTCCTGCGCGTAGCCGAGCTCGTGAAGGGTCTTCTCATCCTGGCCGAGCGCGGCCGATTGCTCGTTGACCGACACGGACTGCTCCTAACGTCGAGAGGGCCTGGTGCGTCGAGGGCCGGGGCGCTGCGGCCCGTCCCGCTGACGGCCTTGGGGGCGGTGAGGCCGGAAGCTGAGCAGGCGTTGGTCGGCCGCCGGAGCTTGAATGGTTTATTATCAGACCATTGAGGGTTATAGTGCGGGGTGATGTCAAGACCTGTGGGTGGCCAAGCTGGGGGCGGGCAACCACGGCGGCGGCACGCGGGTGACGCGGGGACACCCGCGTTCCGGCGCGGGTGGTGGGTCCGCTCGCTCGCGGCGGTCACCCGGCTGCCGCAGCGGGGGACCGAATGACCGTCGGCCTCGAACTGACCGCCGTGCTGGGGCCGGTCCGGGCTAGCAATGCCTTCGAGGAGACGGTCGAGCGACTGCTCACTGTCATCAAGCTTGGCGTCGTGGGACCAGGCGAAAAATTTCCCGCCGAACGAGACCTGGCTGTACTGCTCGGCATCAGCCGCATCACGCTGCGTGAGGCAATCAGGGCCTTGCAGCAGGCCGGTTATGTCGAATCCCGGCGCGGACGCTTCGGCGGCACGTTCGTCACCTACACGCGCCCGGCGCCGAGCCGCGGGGAGTTGCGCCGTATCGCCCGCGACGACGACGGCCGGATTGCCGACGCGCTGACCTTCCGGATGGCCGTCGAGACCGGGGCGGCGCAGGTGCTGGCCCAGTCCCGGCTGGCCCAGTCCCGCCCCGCCCGGCCAGGCGGCGGGAATGGCCGCGACGTCCTCCTGGCCCGCCTGGCCGGCGTGAACAGCGCGGCACCCGACGACTACCGGCGGATGGACACCCTGTTTCACCTGGCCATCGCGGAACTCACCGGCTCCAGCCTGCTCGCGGCCGCCTGCGCCGACGCGCGGATGCGACTTAACGACCTGCTCAACGCGATCCCAGTGCTACAGCGGAACATCGACCACACGGCGGCGCAGCATACGGAGATCGTCGATGCAATCCTCGCCGGGGACACCGGGCGCGCCCAGCGCGCGGTAGCCGAGCACGTCGATGGCACCGGGGCATTGCTCCGCGGGTTCCTGGCCACCCCCGACGGACCGGACCACCGCCAATCCCGGTGATCCCGCGGAGGCTGGCGCAGGTAAGGCTTGCCTAAGTGATCAGCGTCATCCTGGCCGCTGTTGCGGGCCGGGATGGATTTACGACACACTGATGTTGTGAAAAGTGTGCGGCCGGGAACTGTGGGCTCTGGCGCCGCCGTGCGGAAGGACGCTGGCGGCGCTCTCAGCATGCGCCCAGCCGCTGCCCAGCACGTTACCGATGCCCAGCACGCTGGCGCTGCCCGGGGTGCCACTGCGGCCCATCCAGCCGGATCCGAGCGGGGCACGCGAGCCCGGATCGCCCGGCTGATCATGGAGAACGGCCCGGTCACCGCGGCCGGCCTGAGCGCCAGGCTGAACCTCACGCCCGCCGCCGTCCGACGCCACCTCGACAACCTGCTGGCCGACAACATGATCGAGACGCGCACGGCGCGGCGGCCGGCGAGCCGCGGCCGGGGCCGCCCGGCCAAGTTGTTCGCCATTACAGACGTCGGGCGCGGCGCCTTCGAGCACGCCTACGACGACCTCGCCACGAATGCGCTCCGCTTCCTCGCCGAGGTCGCCGGGCCGGATGCCGTCGCCGAGTTCGCCCGCAGGCAGGTGGCGGACCTGGAGAAGCGGTATCGCCCCGTGGTCGCCGCCGCCGCCGCGCCGGTGCGGGTGCAGGCCCTTGCCGAGGCGTTGTCCGCGGACGGGTACGCCGCGTCCGCGAGCGGCGCGCCGGAAGGCAGCGCGGCGGGCGGCGGGGGAGAGCAGTTGTGCCAGCACCACTGCCCAGTTGCCCACGTGGCCGCCGAGTTCCCGCAGCTATGCGAGGCAGAGACTGAGGCATTCGGCAGGCTGCTCGGCACGCCCGTGCAGCGGCTGGCCACAATCGCGCACGGTGATGGCATCTGCACCACGCACGTCACCGCGCCGTCGCTTATGCACGCCCGCCAGACAAGCACGACGATAGAGACGAACATGACAACTGAGCCCGGAGGCACCTCCGTATGACGACGACCGCACACCCCGAACTCGAGGGGCTTGAGCGATACAAGTTCGGCTGGTCCGACTCGGACGTGGCCGGCACCGGCGCGCGCCGGGGCCTGTCCGAAGACGTCGTCCGTGACATCTCGGCGAAGAAGAACGAGCCGGAATGGATGCTCGACCTGCGCCTGAAGGGCCTGAAGCTGTTCAACCGCAAGCCGATGCCCACCTGGGGCTCTGACCTGTCCGGCATCGACTTCGAAAACATCAAGTACTTCGTCCGCTCGACCGAGAAGCAGGCGGCGAGCTGGGACGACCTGCCCGCCGACATCAAGAACACCTACGACAAGCTGGGCATCCCCGAGGCCGAGAAGCAGCGCCTCATCGCCGGCGTTGCGGCCCAGTATGAGTCCGAGGTCGTCTACCACAAGATCCGGGAGGATCTTGAGGAGAAGGGCGTCCTCTTCCTGGACACCGACACGGCGCTGCGCGAGCAGCCGGACCTGTTCCGCGAGTATTTCGCCACGGTGATCCCGGTGGGCGACAACAAATTCGCGGCGCTGAACACCGCGGTCTGGTCCGGCGGCAGCTTCATCTACGTGCCGAAGGGCGTGCACGTGGACATCCCGCTGCAGGCCTACTTCCGGATCAACACCGAGAACATGGGCCAGTTCGAGCGGACCCTGATCATCGTGGACGAGGGCGCCAGCGTGCACTACGTGGAAGGCTGCACGGCGCCGATCTACTCATCCGACTCGCTGCACTCCGCGGTGGTCGAGATCATCGTGAAGAAAGACGCGCACTGCCGCTACACGACCATCCAGAACTGGTCGAACAACGTCTACAACCTGGTCACCAAGCGGGCCGTGGCGCAGGCGGGCGCGAGCATGGAGTGGGTCGACGGGAACATCGGCTCGAAGGTGACGATGAAGTACCCGGCGGTCTACCTGATGGGCGAGCACGCCAGGGGCGAGACGCTGTCAGTGGCGTTCGCCGGCACCGGCCAGCACCAGGACGCCGGCGCGAAGATGGTGCACTGCGCCCCGAACACCTCGTCCACGATCGTGTCCAAGTCCGTGGCCCGGGCCGGCGGCCGGACCTCCTACCGGGGCCTGGTCAAGGTGCAGGAGGGCGCCGCGCACTCCAAGTCCACGGTCAAGTGCGACGCGCTGCTGGTGGACACGATCAGCCGGTCGGACACCTACCCGTACGTGGACGTGCGTGAGGACGATGTGGAGATGGGCCACGAGGCCAGCGTCTCCAAGATCTCCGAGGACCAGCTCTTCTACCTGATGAGCCGCGGCATGACCGAGGACGAGGCCATGGCGACGATCGTCCGCGGGTTTGTCGAGCCGATCGCGCGTGAGCTGCCGATGGAATACGCCCTCGAGCTCAACCGGCTGATCGAGCTGCAGATGGAGGGGGCGGTCGGCTGATGGCGGGGCTTCAAGGGGCTGTGGAGTCAGCGGCCCCGGTTTCCAGGCTGCACGAACAGCGGTCCTACGACCCGGCTGATTTCCCGGTGCCCACCGGCCGCGAGGAGGAGTGGCGGTTCACCCCGCTGCGCCGCCTCCGCGGGCTCCACACTGACCAGATCCTGGCCGAGGGCAAGGTGACCGTGGACACGGACCCGGCACCCGAAGTCAACGTCGAGATTACCGAACGAACAGATCCCAGGGTCGGCCGCAGCTTCATCCCGGCCGACCGGGTGAGCGCCCGGGCGCTCGCGTCGGTGCGCGAGGCGACCATCGTCACCGTCCCGGCCGAGGCGGTCGCCTCCCGGCCCACGATCATCTCGGTCCGCGGCGAGGAAGCGGCCGGGGCCGCGTTCGGCCACCTCGTGGTGGACGTGGCGCCGCTCGCCGAGGCGGTCCTCGTGCTTGACCACCAGGGCAGCGCCACCTACGCGGACAACGTGGAGATCATCGTCGGGGACGGCGCGTCGCTGTCGCTGGTCAGCGTCCAGGACTGGGCGCCTGACGCGGTGCACGCCTCGCACCATCACGCCACGCTCGGCCGGGACGCCCGATTGCGGCACACTGCCGTCACGATCGGCGGTGGCGTCGTGAGACTGGCACCGTCTGTTCGTTATGCCGGTCCTGGAGGTGACGCGGAGCTGCTCGGGCTGTATTTCGCGGACGCCGGCCAGCACCTGGAGCACCGGTTGTTCGTTGACCACGCGCAGCCGCGCTGCCGCAGCCGGGTGGCGTACAAGGGCGCGCTCCAGGGCGACGAGGCGCACTCGGTCTGGATCGGTGACGTGCTGATCCGGGCGGAGGCGACGGGAACCGACACCTATGAGCTGAACCGCAACCTGCTGCTCACCGACGGCGCCCGCGCCGACTCGGTGCCGAACCTGGAGATCCTCACCGGCGAGGTCGTGGGCGCGGGTCACGCCAGCGCCACCGGCCGGCTGGAGGATCATCACCTGTTCTACCTGATGTCCCGCGGCATCCCGATGGAGGAGGCGCGGCGGCTGGTGATCCGCGGCTTCTTCGGTGAGCTGATCAACAAGATCGAGGTGCCCGAACTGCGCGAGCGGATCGCCGCGTCCATCGAGGCCGAGCTGACCCGTGTTCGCCCCGGAGACGCCCGATGAGCGAGACCAGTACTCCGGGAACGGGCACCTTCGTGCGGGTGTGCTCGCTGGCTGATCTGCCCGACGAGGGCGCTATCGGGGTCGAGATCGGCGACCTGCCGGTCGCCGTGGTGCGGGTCGGCAGCGATGTCTACGCGCTGCGCGATGTCTGCACGCACGAGGAAGTCCCGCTGTCCGAGGGCGAGATCTATGACCACACCGTGGAGTGCTGGCTGCACGGGTCCTGCTTCGACCTGCGCACCGGCGCCCCGACGGGCCCGCCGGCGACCAAGCCGGTGGCCACCTACCCAGTAAAGATCGACGGGGACGACGTCTATGTCGCCGTCCCCGCCACCGACTAGGCCAGCTGACCTCTTCCGAGCCGGCTGGGCCATTTGCGACCAGGAGACAAGTGATGGCCACTCTAGAGATCCGCGACCTGCACGTCAGCGTGGTGGATCCGGCTGCGGCGTCTGGCGACCAGAGCGGCGACGGCAGCCGCGAGATCCTGCGCGGCGTTGACCTGACCGTGGCCGCCGGGGAGACGCACGCGATCATGGGACCGAACGGGTCCGGCAAGTCCACCCTCGCCTACGCGATCGCCGGGCACCCGAAATACAAGGTCACCCAGGGCTCGGTCACCCTCGACGGCGAGGATGTGCTGGCCATGAGCGTGGACGCGCGGGCCCGGGCGGGCCTGTTCCTCGCCATGCAGTACCCGGTGGAAGTTCCGGGGGTGTCGGTGTCCAACTTCCTGCGCACGGCGGTTACCGCGGTCCGCGGTGAGGCACCCAAGCTCCGGCTGTTCCTCAAGGAGATGCGCGGGGCCATGGCGGCCCTGTCCATCGACCCGGTGTTCGCCGAGCGCAACCTCAACGAGGGCTTCTCCGGCGGGGAGAAGAAGCGGCACGAGATCCTCCAGCTTGAACTGCTCCAGCCGAAGATCGCGATCCTCGACGAGACCGACTCCGGGCTGGACATCGACGCGCTCAGGGTGGTGTCCGAGGGGGTCAACCGGTTCGCCCAGGAGCCGGGGCATGGCGTGCTGCTGATCACCCACTACACCCGGATCCTGCGCTACGTGACCCCCGACTTCGTGCATGTGTTCGTCGGCGGCCGGATCGTCGAGGAGGGCGGCCCGGAACTCGCCGAGGCGCTGGAAGCCGGCGGGTACGAGCGGTTCCTGAAGGCGGGGGCGGCGACATGACAGTGACCCAGGCGGCCACCCGGCCACTCGATGTGGCCGCGGTGCGCGCCGACTTCCCGATCCTGGCCCGGACCGTGCGGCACGGCCACCCCCTGGTGTACCTCGACTCGGGTGCCACCTCGCAGAAGCCGCGGCAGGTGCTCGACGCCGAGCATGACTTCTATGCCCTGCACAACTCGGCCGCGCACCGGGGCGCTCACCTGCTGGGTGAGGAAGCCACCGACGCCTACGAGGGCGCGCGGCTCAAGGTGGCCGCCTTCATCGGCGCGGACCCAGGCGAGATCGTTTTCACCAAGAACGCCACCGAGGCGGTGAACCTGGTCGCCTACGCGATCAGCAACGCGGCCACGGCAGGCCCGGAGGCAGCGCGGTTCCGGGTCGGCCCGGGCGACGAGGTGCTGGTCACCGAGATGGAGCACCACGCCAACCTGGTGCCGTGGCAGCAACTGTGCCTGCGCACAGGGGCCACGCTGCGCTGGATTCCGGTGACCCCCGAGGGGCGGCTGGAGCTCAGCGCCCTCGACGAGCTGATCAACCCGCACACCAAAGTCGTGGCCGTGACCTGCCAGTCCAACGTGACCGGCACCCTGCCGCCGGTCGCTGAGATCGCCGCGCGGGCACACGCGGTCGGCGCGCTGGTACTCGGCGACGGCGCGCAGTCGGTGCCGCACCAGGTCACCGATGTGGCCGCGCTCGGCCTGGACTTCCTGGTCTTCTCCGGGCACAAGATGCTGGCCCCGTACGGGATCGGCATGCTGTACGGGCGGCGCGAGTTGCTGGAGGCGATGCCGCCGTTCATGACCGGCGGGTCGATGATCGAGGTGGTCCGGATGGAGGGAAGCACGTTCCTGCCGCCGCCGCAGCGTTTCGAGCCGGGCGTGCCCGCCGCCGCCCAGGCCGCGGGCCTGTCCGCGGCCATCGACTACCTGACCGGGCTCGGCATGGCCAACGTGGCCGCGCATGAGGAGTCGCTGACCGCGCACGCGCTCAAGGTCCTGGGCGAGATCGACGGCCTGCGCATCCTTGGCCCGCTCAGCACGGAGGACCGGGGCGGTGCTGTGTCCTTCGGCGTCGCGGACGTGCACCCGCACGATGTGGGCCAGGTCCTCGACGATCTTGGCATCGCGACGCGTACGGACCACCACTGCGCCTGGCCGCTGCACCGGGCGCTCGGCGTGCCGTCGAGCACCAGGGCGTCGTTCTACGTGTACAACACGCACGAGGAAGTTGATGCCCTGGCTGAGGGCGTTCGCCACGCCCAGCGGTTCTTCGGCCGGGCATGATGGCCTGCCGGGGGACGGCGGCGCTGGCCGGCCAGGCCAGCAGGCGACGGCTGGCGACGGAACACACGGGGCCGGCCGGCTTGTTCAAGGAAATGTGATGCAACTCGAGTCGTTGTACCAGGAGATCATCCTGGACCATTACCGGCACCCGCACGGCAAGGGCCTGCGGGAGCCTTATGACGCCGAGGCGCACCACGTGAACCCGCTCTGCGGCGATGAGGTAACACTGCGCGTCACGCTCAAGGACGCGGATGGCGAGCCGACCGTGGCGGATATCTCTTACGACGCGCTTGGCTGCTCCATCAGCCAGGCGAGCGCCTCGGTCATGACCGACCTGGTCATCGGTAAGACCGTTGACGAGGCCATGACGGTCAGCGGCGAGTTCCTCAGGCTGATGCAGTCGAAGGGCGAGGGCGTTCCCGACGAGGACGTGCTCGGTGACGCGGTGGCGTTCGAAGGGGTGGCGAAGTACCCGGCCAGGATCAAGTGCGCCCTGCTGGGCTGGATGGCCTGGAAGGACGCGACCGCGCAGGCGCTGGATGCGGCCGGGCGCGCCGGGAATGGTGCATCTGGGACTGGGGCATCCGGGACTGGGGCATCCGAGACTGGGGCAAGGGAGAAGGCATGACCGAGAACGCTGTGACCGCGCAGGGCATCGCTGCCGAGCCGGGTGTTTCCGACGTCACCGGTCAGCCGCCGGGCCGCGACACCGAGGACGTCCTTGAGGCGCTCCGGGACGTTGTCGACCCCGAACTGGGCGTGAACGTGGTTGACCTCGGGCTGATCTACGGGGTGGCCCTGGGGGAGGACAACGTGGCGACGATCGACATGACCCTCACCAGCGCGGCCTGCCCGCTCACCGACGTAATCGAGGACCAGGCCCGCGCCGCCCTGGACGGCCTGGTCGCGGACTTCCGGATCAACTGGGTGTGGCTTCCGCCGTGGGGTCCTGACAAGATCACCGACGACGGCCGGGAGCAACTGCGGGCCCTCGGCTTCAACGTCTGAGCCTGCATGGGCCCCGTCGCGGTCTTCTCTCTCGGCGGCACCATCGCGATGACCAGCGGGCCAGGCGAGCCAGGCGGAGTCGTCCCCACGCTGACCGGGCAGCAACTCCTCGCCGCGGTGCCCGGACTGGCCGGCGCGGGCCTCGACGTCGAGACGCATGACTTCCGTCACGTGCCCGGCGCGTCGCTGACCATCGGCGACGTCA
>Ga0070706_100002270_pt1 | contig 19470 bp, 19 predicted proteins | sample KBSK5501metaG_FD_65476 | JGI IMG/M metagenome (GOLD analysis project Ga0070706, IMG submission 65476) | Corn, switchgrass and miscanthus rhizosphere microbial communities from Kellogg Biological Station, Michigan, USA - KBS K5-50-1 metaG | ecosystem: Host-associated > Plants > Roots >... | reverse complement strand
CTTGAGCGCGTCGCCCAAGTGGACGCGCGCGCGGGCGCGGCGCGGGTCGAGATGGATCGCCTCGCGAAATGCCGCCGCTGCCTCCTCGTAGCGGCCCAGGCCGGCCAGCGTCAGTCCCAGGCCGTGATGGAGTACCGCGTTGCGCGGGGCCAGACCGGCGGCTTCGGTATAGGCGACGACCGCCTCGCCGAGCTTGCCCCGCCGCGCGAGCGTGACGGCCAGGTTGTGGCGCGCCTCGGCATTGGCCGGCGCCAGCCTCACGGCTTCGCGGATCGCGTGCTCTTCGTCGGCGTCCTTGCCCTGGCGCCGGCACGCCGCCGCCAGCCGCAGCCAGGCCAGCGCGTGGTCCCGCTTCCAGCGCACGGCCTCACGAAACGCCGTCTCCGCGGCCGCCCACTTGCGCTGGCGCTCGAGCGCGATCCCCAGCTTGAAGTGGGCCTTGACGCTGCGGGGATCGGCGGCGGCGGCGGCGCTCAGCGCGCTCTCGGCTTCGGCGTAGCGCCCCTCGCGCAGCGAGCGGTCGCCGCGCTCGAGGTTCGAGGAAAACCCGTCCATGGCGCCCATACTAATCGCTTGTCGCCGAATCGCGAAGCCCGTAGGCTCGGGCGGTGACATCAGCGGCACTGCTCCTCGTCTTCGGCGCCGCCCTGCTCCACGCGGCCTGGAACGCCCTCACCAAGCGAGGCCTCGATCCCATCGCGTTCCTCTGGTGCATCGGCGCAGTCGGCGTCATTCTCTACACGCCCTTCGCCACCGCCACGCTCCTCCGCCATCCACTGACTCCCGCCGCCATCCCCTTCGTGGTGGGCACCGTGGTCCTCCACGCGCTCTACTTCTTCACGCTGGGACGCGCCTACCGCGTGGGCCATCTCTCCGTGGTCTATCCCATCGCACGCGGGCTTGGCGTTGCGCTCGTGCCTCTCCTGGCCCTGGTCCTCTTCGAGGAGCGTCTCTCGCCCCTGGGAACGCTCGGTGTCGCGCTCGTGGTGGCCGGAATCGTCGCGCTGCACTGGCGCCCCGGCGAGTGGCGGGCGGCGCTGGCCGAGCCGGGCACGGGCTGGGCCGTCGCCACGGGTGTCCTGATCGCCGGCTACTCGCTGCTCGACAAGGCGGGCGTGGCTCGTGTCCATCCCGTGGTTTACATCTGGCTCATGGAGGTCGGCGCGGGCATGCTGCTGACCCCCGTTGTGCTGGCGCGGCGCGGCTCGCTCGCGCGCGAGTGGCGAGAGAACCGCCCCGCCATCCTGCTCGGCGCTCTGATGAGCCCCACCGGCTACCTGCTCGTGCTCTTCGCCTTCCAGCTCTCCAAGACCGCCTACGTGGTGGCGGCCCGGGAGATGTCCATCGTGCTCTCGACCTTGATCGGGACCCTCTGGCTCGGCGAGGGCGGCCTGGTCCGCCGGCTGACCGGCGCCGCCGTCATCCTGGCGGGAGTGGCCTGCGTCGCGCTGGCGCGCTAGCCGATGCTGCGCATGAGAACGCAGACGGGCGGGTCCTGTCGTCGCGGGCGCCCCGCGCGCCCGGCTCCGTCACCCACTCGCCCGAACGCGCTCTTCGAGCGCGGACGGGGCTCGGGGGTCCCACTTCGCTCGTCCGCGCGGGGCGCCCGCGACGCCTCCCGCCCGTCCGTGCTGCCAATCGCTACTCACCTCGCAGCGTCGGGTCCAGCACATCCCGCAGCCAGTCTCCGGTGCGGCTCACCACGATGGAGGTGAGCATCAGGACGATGCCCGGGCAGGTCGAGATCCACCAGGCCGAGTCCAGGTACTCGCGCCCCTCCTGGATCATCCCGCCCCACGAGGGCGTGGGCGGCTGGATGCCGAGGCCGAGGAAGGACAGCGTGGCCTCGAGCACGATGGAGCGCGCGAGCTCGAGTGTCGCGATCACCACGATGGTCGACAGCACATTGGGCAGCACGTGCTGCGCGATGATGCGCAGGGTGGAGCCGCCGAGAGCGTGCACGGCCTCCACGAACTCGCGCGAGCGCAGCGAGAGGACCTGGGCTCTCAGGATCCGCGCGTAGGAGACCCAGCCCGACAGGCCGATGACCACGACCAGCGTCGGGAAGCTCGGCCCCAGCACCGCGATGATCCCGATGGCCAGCAGGATGAATGGGAAGGCGAGCTGGGCGTCGGCCACCGTCATGACCACCGCGTCCACGCGCCGGCCCGCGAAGCCCGAGAGCAGGCCGAGCGCCGAGCCCAGGAGCCCGCCGATCGTCACGGCGGAGAAGCCCACCATCAGCGAAACGCGCGAGCCATAGATCACTCGCGAGAGCACGTCGCGCCCCAGCTGGTCCGTCCCGAGCAGATGGGCCCGTCCGTCGGCCCCCTCGAGCGTCGGGGGGGCGAGCCGGCCGCGCAAAGTCTGCCGCAGCGGGTCCTGGGGCGCGATCCACGGCGCCGACACCGCCACCAGCACGAGCACCAGGACGAAGCCGATTCCGGCATAGGCGAGCCACGCCGAGCGCCGGCGATGGGAGTAGAAGCCGACGGTCGGCGCCGGGATGGTGGCCGCGTCAGCTGGTACGGATGCGGGGATCGAGGAGGCCATAGATCACGTCGAGGCAAACGTTGATGACGATGAACATCACCGCGGCGAAGAAGACGGTGCACTGCACCACCGGGTAATCGCGATTGTAGATGGACTGAACGGCCAGCCGGCCGATGCCGGGCCAGGCAAACACGGTCTCGGTGACCACGGCCCCGCCGAGCAAGGTGCCGAACTGCAGCCCCGTGATGGTGACGATGGGGATGGCCGCGTTCTTGAGCGTATGCTTGGCCACCACCCAGGTCTCGGCCACGCCCTTGGCCCGCGCCGTGCGGATATAGTCGGCCCGCAGCACCTCGAGGACGGCCGAGCGCGTGAGCCGCGCGATGGAGGCCATGGTGAAGGCCCCGAGCGTGAGGGCGGGCAGCACCAGATGCCGCCAGTCGCCGCGACCCGAGGTGGGGAAGAGATCCGCCTTGAGCGCCAGGAGCAGGATGAACAGGATGCCGAGAAAGAAGGTCGGCGCCGCCTGGCCCACCAGCGCCACGCCCATGGCGGCGTGATCCACGAGGGAATTGCGCTTCATGGCCGACAGCAGCCCGATGGGGATGGCAACCACGGCCGCGAGAAGGAAGCTCGTAATGCCAAGCTCCAGCGTGGCCGCGAGATAGCCCCTCACCACGGTGAAGGCGGGCTCGCGGAAGTGGATGGATCGGCCAAAATCGCCGCGCAGCACATTGCCGAGAAAAATGGCGTACTGAACCGGCACCGGCTGGTCCAGCCCGAGGTCGTGGCGCACCCGTATCATCTCGCTGATCGGGGCGTCCGGCGACAGCAGGAGCGGCACCGGATCGCCGGAGAGCCGCATCACGATAAAGACCACGGTAGAGACCAGCCAGAGGGAGATCAGCGCGCGGAAGAGCCGCTGGCCGAGGAATGGGAAAAGGCCGCGCATGGAAAAGGGCCCGGGACCCCGCATGGGGCTCCCGGGCCCGGACGGCTCTACGCGCGGCGGAACTTGAAGTTGAAGCGGCGAATCTCGAACTGCTGGTTCGGGTTGGGCGTGAACTCGACGTACTTCTGCAGCCCGTAGTCCTCATAAGGCTGGATCACCGGAAGCCACGGGAAGTTCTCGAGGAAGAGCTTGGTCATCTCCTTGTAGGCGCCAGCGCGGAACTTCTCGTCAATCGAGAAACGGGCCGCATTGCCGAGCTCGTCGAACTTGGGATCGCGCCAGTAGTCGTTGATGCCGCCCGGGCCGAGGAGCCGCCACATCATGCCGTCGGGATCCCCGAGAATCGAGGTCGGGTCCCCCCACCACACGCCCTTGAAGGTCTTCTCGCGATTCTTCTGGGCGCGCACCGAGTACTCGATCACCTCGACCTTGACGTTGACGCCGACGTCCTTCCACATGCCCTGGATGGCCTCGGACATCTGTTTGTCGTTCGAGACATAGGCCACGGTGGTCTCGATGAAGATCTCCTCGTTTTTGTAGCCGGCTTTCTTCAGCCGCTCGCGCGCCTCCTTGGGGTTGTAGGCCAGCGGCGGCAGCGAGGCGTCGAAGTGATTGTCGCCCTTGGCGATGGGGCCGCTGGGTACGATGCCGCGGCCGCGCCAGAGCTCTTTGACTATGGCCTGGCGATCGATGGCCAGCGAGAGCGCCTGCTTGACGAGCGGATTGTCGAGCGGGGGTCGCTTGCTGTTCACCGCCAGAACGTAGAGACCGGCATACAACGCGCCATTGACGACCGTGCCGGGATTCGCCTTCACGCGATCCTCCTGGTCCGGTGGGATCTGAGTGATGATGTCCACCTCGCCCTTGAGCAGTGAGGCGATGCGCGGCGCGGTCTCCGGAATGGGCCGGACCACCCAGCGGTCCATGTCGATCTTTCCGCCCCAGTAGTCGTGGTTGGCGTCGAGCACGGCCTTGTCGTCCTTGACCCAGGAGGTGAAGCGTACGGGCCCGGTGCCGACGGGCTTGGCATTAAAGGCGTCCGGCCCGACCGCCTCGATGTACTTCTTCGGGACGATCTGGCCGCCATAGAAGGCCAGCCGCGCGGGCAGCAGCGGGTCGGGCTTTTTGGTGTGGATGATCAGGGTATTGGCGTCGGGCGCCTCAATACGGTCGATCGTGGTGAGCGCGGTGGCCACCATGGTCTTGGTGCCGGGATCGTAGGTGCGCTCGATGCTGAACTTGGCGTCGGCCGACGTGAAGGGATCGCCATTGTGCCACTTGACGCCCTGGCGGAGCTTGAACGCCCAGGTCGTCTGCCCCTGGAGCTTCCACTCCGTCGCCAGGCCGGGGTAGAGCTTGCCGTCCGGGTGCCGGCTCGTCAGGTTGTCAAAGATATTGAAGGAGACGCGGACGTCGTTGGACGAGGTGCTGAAATGGGGATCGAACTTGGAGACGTCGCCGCCCTGGGCGACGACCAGCTCCTTTTTCTGCGTCGTCTGGGCCCGGGCCGCGCCCGGCACAGTGGCAGGCAGCGCGGCGGCCGCGCCGACGGCGGCGGCCCCCTTGAGCAGTTCGCGTCGAGTCAGCTCCATGATGATTCCCTCCCTGTTCGGGGTCGCCTGCGCGTCATTGGGGGGTAGCAGCCCGAGCCGAGGACCGGCCCGCGGTGGCGTCCTTTATAGGGGTTCCGCCCCAGCCTGTCAATAGCGGCCTGGCGCTGGCCGGCGTGCGCGGGTTGTGCCACAATCTCAGGTGACATCGTCGCCCCGATGAGCCCGAAGGGCGAAGAGGCCAAACCGCCAAACCGTTCTCATTCACATTTAAGCGATATGAAAGACGTCGTGATCATCGGCGGCGGCGCCAACGGCACCAGCACGGCCTTCCACCTGGCCGGCCTCGGCGTCAAGCGCGTCCACCTCGTCGAGCGCCGCCATCTGGCCGCCGGGGCCACAGGCAAGTCCGGCTCCCTGGTGCGCATGCACTACACGAATGAGCCCGAATCCCGGCTGGCCTGGGAGAGCCTCAAGGTCTTCCGCGATTTCAAGAACGTGGTCGGGGGCGAGTGCGGCTTCGAGGGCATCGGGTTCCTGCAGATCGTGGGGCCCGAATACGGATCGGCGCTCTTACGCAATGTCGAGCGGCAGCGGCGGATCGGGATCGACACGCGCGTGGTCTCGAGAGAGGAGATCCGAAGCCTCGTCCCCGACTGCCATGTGGACGATATCGGCGGCGCCGCCTGGGAGCCCGGCTCGGGCTTTGCCGATCCCAATGCGACGGCGTACGCGTTCGCTGAAGCCGCGCGACGGCTGGGCGCCACCATCGAAACCGGGCGCGAGGCGACGCGCATCGTGACCGAGCGCGGCCGCGTGACGGCGGTCGAGACGGCGACGGGCCGCATTGACACGCCGGCCGTGGTCCTGGCTCCCGGCGCGTGGGGCCAGCGGCTACTCGAGCCCCTTGGGCTCGACTTCGGCCTGGTGCCCCACCGCGTTCAGATCTCGATCTTCCGCTGGCCGCCCGGCTTCACCCGGCGTCATGCGGTGGTGATCGACGCCATCCACAAGGTCTGGATGCGCCCCGAGGGAAGCAACTCGACGCTGATCGGGGTCGAGCTCGGCGTGGGCCATGCCGACCCGGACAAGTTCGACGAGGGCGTGGACGCGGACTACGTGGCGCTCTGCCGGGAGAAGCTCTCGGCCCGCTTCCCTGCCTTTCGCGACGCCAGCATGCGCGGCGGCTGGGCCGGCATGATCATGATGAGCCCCGACGGCCGGCCCATCATCGATCAGATTCCGTCCGTCGGCGGGCTCTACGTGATGCTGGGCGACTCCGGAACCTCGTTCAAGACTTCTCCCGCCATCGGCCGCTGCCTCGCCGAGTGGATCGTCCACGGCAAACCGCGCACCGTGGACTTGACGCCCTTCCGCTCCACGCGTTTCGCCGAGGGCAAGCCCTGGGTGGACGAGGACAATTACGGACGCGAGCGACTGACCATCTCCCGCTAGCGCGTCCCGCCGGCAGCGCTCAGAGCAGCCCGAAGCGGCCGAGAAGGCGAGCCGCCGGACCGTCTCCGGCCTCGAGCACGAGCCGCCCGCCGCCCGCATCGAGGGCCTCCCGCAAGGCAAGAAGGAGCTGGAGCGCCGAGCTGTCGAGTCCCGAGCAGGCGGAGGCGTCGACCACGACCTCGCGCGGCTCGCGCGCGAGGTCGCGCAGGACGGCATGGAGCGGGATGGCCTCGAAAATGTCGACGATCCCGGCCAGGGTCACGCGCGCCGGATCGGCGCCGGCTTCAGCCGTCCAGGGCATTGCGACTTCCTCCCTTGGGCGCCGCGTCGGGAGCGCCGAGGCCCGGCGACCCGGCAAGCTCGAGGGCCTTCGGGCCGATGCGGGCCAGCGAGAGCACGTGATCGACGGCCCCGAGCGCGATGGCCGCCTTTGGCATCCCGAAGACAACCGACGTCGCCTCGTCTTGCGCGATGGTTCGGGCCCCGGCATTCCTCATCGCCAGAAGCCCCCTCGCGCCGTCCGCGCCCATGCCGGTGAGCAGAATCCCGACCGAGCCGACTCCCACCGTCTCCGCGACGGATAGGAAGAGCACGTCGACGGAGGGCCGCAGTCCGTTCACGGCCCGCTCGCGCTTTACTCGCGCCACCAGGCGGGCTCCATCCCGGCCGATAGTCATCTGGCGGTCGCCGGGAGCGATCAATGCCTGTCCTGGCCGCACCTCGTCCCCGTCCCCCGCCTCCACGACCCGGATCGCGCACTCGCGGTCGCAGTGCTCCGCGAAGGCGCGGGTGAACTGGCGGGGCATATGCTGCACGATGACTACCGGGGGGCCGTCGGGCGGCATCCCCGCGAGGAGTGTCCGGATCGCTTCGGTGCCCCCGGTGGAGGCGCCCACGGCGACCAGGCGAGCGCGCTCTGCTCGCGGGGTGAATCCAGGGAGCGGGCCGCGGCATCCGTCGCCCCCACGTGGGACAATCGCCGAGATGGGCCGGAGCCGGGCGCCGGCAGCAACCTTGATCTTCCGGGCCAGGTCCGCGACGCCGTCGGCCGTGCCGGGCGCCGGGCGAAGCCGCGCCTTGGGGACAAAGTCCACGGCCCCGAGCGCGAGCGCCCGCAAGGTCATCTCACATCCCTCCCGCGTGAAGGATGACACCATCACCACGGGCATCGGCCGAAGGCGCATGAGCTTCTCGAGGAATGTCAATCCGTCCATCCCGGGCATCCGGACGTCCAGCGTGAGCACGTCGGGCTCGAGGGCGCGGATCATGTCCCGGGCGATGTACGGGTCTGGCGCCGTTCCCACCACCTCGATCTGGCGGTCCCGGGCGAGCTCGGCGGCCAGGAGCCGCCGGATCACCGGTGAGTCGTCCACGATCAAGACCCGGATCCGCTTGTCCATGACCGCGCTGGCTGGTCTCACGCGCCAACGTCCTCCAGTCACTCGAACAGGGTGATGTCCCCGAACTGGGGACCGTGCTGCCGCATCCGCCTCAGGTGCTCCCGCTCCTCGACGCGAGTCAGCCGGAGCGTGTGCAAACCGAGCCGCTTGACCTGGACCTTGCCGGTATCGGTATAAAACCGTATCTGGCGGGGCAGATGGCCGCCGAGGTCACGGCTGACCACCGCAATCTCCTCGACCTTCGTAAACTCCTCGATGAATTCCACGTTGCGCTGTCCGACACCGTCCCTGCCATTGCTCATGCCCGCGAGGCTCGCTCCGCCGAAAAGCCTGGCCTGGAGCCGGCGCCGGTCCGCGCCCGCCTTCAGCATGGCGCCGACCAGGAGATCCATGGCATGGATGCCGTACCGCGCCGTCCCCCATGGCTCCTCGGACCCATCCCCCGGCGCGGGGAGCATGAAATGATTCATCCCGCCGATGCGAGCCAGGGGGTCGGTGAGGCAGACCGCGATGCACGAGCCAAGCACCGTCTTGAGAACCGACGGCTCGCGCGCGGCGCGCACGCCGCCGATGTGGATCACCGCTTCCTGCCGCTCGACTGGCTCTCGCACGCCCCGCGCCCTATTCGACAACCTTCCGGTAGACGCAGTCGCCCAGGTTCCTGAGCTCGGGGCGCAACCCGAGCAGCGATTCCGAGCCACCCAGAAAGAGGCAGCCGCCGGGCCTCAGCAACTCGACGAACCGGGTGACGCATCGCTGCTGGAGGGCGCGGTCGAAGTAGATGAGGACGTTCCGGCAGAAGATGCCATCCAGCGGCGTCCGGATGGCACAGCCCTCGGTCAGGTTGATCCGCCGGAAGGTCACCAACTCCCTGACCCGCGGGCCCACCTCCACCATTGCATGCGAGGTCCCGGCGCTGCGGACGAAGTACTTCGCGCGCAGCCCGGCCGGCACCCGCGCCACCTGCTCGACCGCGTAGACTCCATCGCGCGCCTTCGCCAGCATCTCGGTATTGATGTCGGAGGCCAGGATTCGGACGTCCCGCGCCCCACCCTGGCCGAGGGCGTCCAGGACCGTGAGCGCGATGCTATAGGCCTCCTCGCCGCTGGAGCAGCCGGCGCTCCAGATCCTCAGCCTCCGCGGCGCGCCACGCCCGATGGCCGGAGGCGCCAGGATCGCGGAGCGGAGGACGGCGAAGTGGCGCTCGTCCCTGAAGAACTCGGTCTTATTGGTCGTGATGGCGTTGAACATGCGGAGGAGCTCGTGCCCATCCGGATCGCGGTCCAGGAGATGCTCGTAGTACTCGGTGAAGGTGGCATACCCGTACCGCCGGAGTCGCTTGCCCAGCCGCGCGCACACGAGCTCGCGCTTGTGGTCCCCGAGGGCGATTCCGGTCTCCCGACGGATGAGCGCGCTGAATCGCCGGAACTCCTGGTCGGTGATCCTGAGCGGACGAACGGCACCCGCGGTCCCTTCGGCGGCCGACGCGACGCGGGACACTCTCTCGTCCCGATCCCGGCGCTCAGTTCGCGCGGGCGGGCCGCGCGTCCCCGTCGTCCGTGCCGAGCACCTGCTCCAGATCGAGCAGGATGACGAGCTTGTCCCCGGCTTTCGCGAACCCCTTGACGAACCGGGGGCCCGGCGGGGTGTCGAGGTCGGGCGGTGGCTGGATCTCGGCCGCGGGAATGCCGACCACGTCGGACACTGCGTCCACGATCATCCCCCTGACCTTGCCCCCGACGGTCGCCACGACGATGACGCCGGTCGGCACGCGGCCAGTCTCCCCCATGGCGAGCCTCGCACGCAGGTCGACGACGGGGATGATGCTCCCGCGGAGGTTCATGACGCCCTTGACGTAGCCGGGCGCATTGGGGAGCGCCGTGATCGGCGACGAGCTTCGGATCTCCTGGACCTTCAGGATCTCGACGGCGTATTCGTCGCCGCCCAGGCTGAAAGTCAGGTACTGGGCGGCGTCCGCGGCAAAGCTGATCTCGGTGGCCAGCGAGTCGGCGCGTTCCATGACTTAGAAGTCCTCGAATCCGTTGTCGCGGCCGCGAGCTACCTCATCCCGGTTCGAGCGGCGCACCGCCACCAGCTCGTCCACCGTCCGCTCAGTGTCCGCGCGCGCCGTCGGCGGCGGGTACTCGGCCCACCCCCGCCGGGAAGTACCGCGAGCCGCCGGACCCTGCCCGTCCTCGCCCTCGTCCAGCTTGAAGCGTCCCACCAGCCCCCGGAGCTGGGCTGCCCGGTTTGACAGCGCCTCCGCGGTAGAGGACAACTCCTCGGCCTGTGCGGCGTTTGCCTGGGTCACCTGCTCCATGTGCGACACGGCGCGGTTCACCTGCTCGACGCCCCGGAACTGCTCTTGGGATGCGGCGGCAATTTCCGCGACAATGTCCGTCACTCGCTCCGCCGAGGTCACCATCTCTTCCAGCGTCTGCCCCGACCGGGTCACCAGCGCCGCGCTCTCCCCGACCTTCGTGACGGAGTTGCCGATGAGGCCTTTGATCTCCTTCGCCGCCGCCGCCGACCGCTGGGCAAGACTCCGGACCTCAGCGGCCACAACGGCGAACCCCCGCCCCTGCTCGCCCGCGCGGGCCGCCTCCACGGCGGCATTGAGCGCCAGCAGGTTCGTCTGGAACGCGATCTCGTCGATCACGGTGATGATCTCCCCGATCTGTCTCGACGCCTGTGTCAGGTCCTCCATGGACTTCACGGCGGCGGACACCACCTGGCGCCCCTTCTGCGCGGCGTCGCGCGATCCCAGCGCGAGCTGGCTGGCGTGCCGCGCACTGTCCGCGTTCTGCTTCACCGTGACCGTGATCTCTTCAAGCGAGGCCGCAGTCTCTTCGAGGGAGGCGGCCTGGGACTGCGCGCCCTCGGAGAGCCGCTGCGCCGCCGCCGTCACCTGCCCCGACGCGGCCGCCACGTCCCCGGCTCCCTCCCTCACCCGACGGATCGTGTCGTGGAGCATCCTGGCAAACGCATTGACCGACTGCGCCAACTGCCAGATCTGGCCTCGGCTCTGCACATGCATCCGGGCGGTAAGGTTGCCATCGGCGAGGTCCTTGTGGACCAGGGCCGTGTCCGTCACCGCGCCGATGACTCCCCGCCTCAGGGCGACCGCGACCGGAATCATGAGGACGAGGAACACTCCGGCGGATGCGAGGAGCAATGCGACCAGCCCTCTCGTGTCGCCTCCGGCGGCCCCGATTGCCCGCACGAGGAGCGCGCCCGGCACGATGGCCGCCAGGCCGGCAAGGCCGATCAGGACCGCCAGCTTTGCCCGAATGGTGCACCGCTCGCTCCAGCTTGTCAGTCCCATGACGACCACCTCCGTTCGTCTCGACGATCTGGGTTCACTGTCCCTTCGGACCTCTCCGGCGCCCGCTTCCGCTTCGGCCTCGTCTCGCCTCATCGCGCTGCCTCAAGCACTGCGCCGGTGTGCCGGACCGCCCCGCGCTCGCCGGCGCGGAGGGCCGAGCGGCCCAGCGCGACTAGGCCCGGCACGTCGATGATGAGCGCGACTCGGCCGTCGCCCAGGACGGTGGCCCCGGCGATCCCCTCGAGTCTCCTGAAATTGGCCTCCAGGCTCTTGATCACGACCTGCTGCTGGTTCAGGAGCTCGTCTGCCAGCAGGCCGAGCCGCCGCCCCTCGTCTTCCACGATGACCACGAGCCCATGGCTCGGGTCATCGCCGTCGGCGCTCACGCCGAAGAGCCGGGCGAGTCGGAGGATCGGGAGAGCCTCGGATCGAAGGGTGATGACCTCGCCGCCGCCCGGCAGGTCCCGGAAGTCCCCGCGCCTGGCCTGCACGGACTCGACGATGGAGGCCAGCGGCAGGATGTACGTCTCTCCGCCCACCCGCAGTGTCTGCCCGTCGAGGATGGCGAGAGTGAGCGGGAGCTCGAGCCTGAATGTCGCGCCCCGCCCGCGCTCGCTCTGAATCGCGATGGAGCCGCCGAGGAGCCCCACGTTCCGCTTGACCACGTCCATTCCGATCCCGCGGCCCGAGATCTCGGTGACGCGCTCAGCAGTGGAGAAGCCGGGGTGGAAAATCAGGTCGAAGGCCTGCTCGTCGGTCAGGGGCGCCTTGCCGGAGAGGAGGCCGGCCGCCGCGGCCTTGGCGAGGATGGTGGCGCGGTCCAGCCCTCGGCCGTCGTCGCTGACTTCGACGTAGATGCTCCCGCCCTGCTGGTACGCTCGGAGCCCGAGCCGGCCGGCCTCGGGCTTGCCGGCCCGCCGGCGCGCCTCGGGATCCTCGATGCCGTGGTCCACCGCGTTCCGCACCAGGTGCAGGAGCGGGTCACTGATCTGCTCGATGACGCTCTTGTCGAGCTCCGTCTCTTCGCCCGACATCTCGAGCCGGACCTGCTTGCCGAGGGCCTGGGCGAGGTCGCGGATCGTGCGCTGGATACGTCCGAAGGCCACGCGAATGGGGAGCATGCGAACGGCCATGACGCGGTCCTGCAGGGTCCGTACGTGGCGCCCCATCTGGGCCACGGCTCGCTCGAGCTCGGCGATCCGTTCGGGCGTCAAGCCGACCACCGATTCGGCCATGATCGAGTGAGCGATCACGAGCTCGCCAACCAGGTCGACGAGCCGATCCACCCGCTCCGTCGCGACGCGGATCGTCGTCGCCTCGCTCGGGAGCGGGGCCGGCTCCGCCAGCCCGCGAGCCGCCGTGTCGTCGACGGGCTCGATGATCACCGCCGCTGGATCGCCGACGAACTCGAAGCAAGCCTCGATCCGGTCCCGCGGCTGCGCGCTCCTCAGCCAGCAGTCGAATCCGAGATAGGCGCGCTCGGGATCCAGCTCCTCGAGGGGCGGCAGGCGGCTCGTGTCCACTCCCACCCGCACCACCTCCCCCAGCTCGCCGAGGGCATCGAGGATCCTGATGGGGTCGAGCCCGCGCTGGAGAAGGTCCGGCGGCGGGCTGAGCCGGATCCGGTAAACCGTCGGGCTTGCGTCAGAGCCGCGCCTCGGTGCCCCCGGCGCGTCCGGCGGCGCCAACTGCCGCGTTTGCCTGATCGCGCGGAGGCCACGCGTCACCTCGTCCAGGCGCTCCACCTCCCGCGAATCTCGATCGCGCGCTCGCTGGAGCAGACAGTCGAGGACGTCCGCCGATGCCAGCAATAGGTCCATGTGCTCCAGGGGGGCGGTGCTCGAGCGCCCCCGGAGCCCCGTCAGGGCGTCCTCGAGCACGTGGGCGAACCGCACGATGGCCTCGAAGCCGAGCATGGCGCCAGTGCCCTTGAGCGTGTGGACGCCGCGGAGGATTCGGTTCAGCGTTTCGGCATCCTGCGGCGCCCGCTCGAGCTGAAGCAGGCCCTCCTCGAGCCCGCGTACCGCCTCTGCCGCCTCCTCGAAGAAGAGTTGGAGCGTGAGGTCGTCCATTACCCCGCCTCAGCCTTCCTCCAGAGGAGCTGTCCGACCAGGCGACGGAGTTCATCGGGATTGAATGGCTTCACGATCCAGCCCGTCGCGCCCGCGGCGAGCCCGCGCTGCTTCATCTCCTCCCCCCATTCCGTGGTGAGAACGAGGATCGGCGTGAACCGGAACGGCGGGAGCGCGCGCAGGGACCGGACGAAGCTCAGGCCGTCCATTCCCGGCATATGAACGTCCGTGATCACGAGGTCGGGGGGTGTGGCCTGCACCACCGCCAATGCCTGCTCGGCATCCTCGCCCTCGAGCACCTCGTACCCGTCGGGCGTCAGGGCAGCGCGGATCATCCGGCGCATGCTCCGGGAGTCCTCGACGATCAGGAGCCGGGCGACCACCGACTCGCGCCCTCTCGCCGCCCTACTTGCGCTCGGCGAAGTGCTGGTCGGCAACCGTCTGGCGCCACGGACCGGAGCCCGCAGGCGACCCGATCCGCGCCTCGAGCCTGATTGGGGGCAGCGTATTCGTCTCCAGGGGGATTTTCAGGCTCGCGAGGATCTCGAGTAATCGCCCCTGAATCCCGTCGATCGCCTTGATGGCGGAGCTGAGATGCTGCGCCGTGAGGTCCTGGAACTCCATGGCGGACGTGATGGCGGTCATCCGGGTCGTCATGGCGCAACTCGCCTCCCGGGCTTCAAGAAGCGCGGCGTTCGCGTCCAGATTGGAGGCGTTCACGAAGGGGCCAAGCCGCGTCAAGGCCGCCAACAGCCGCTGGTGCTCGGCGGTCAGCCCGTCGGCCTCGTCGAGCACGCGGTTGACCACCGACTCGGTGGCGCCGACCATGGCCGCGAGAGTCGAGGTCACCGCGGGCAGCGTGTGCTCCGAGGTTGGGCGGAGATTGGCGATCGTGGTCTGGACCAGGCTGAGGACGGCGTTGAGACACTGCGCCAGCTCCGTCAGGAGGTATCCGGCATTCGCCTCCGTTGGAGCGCCCGGTGAGACCTCCTTCACGGCCGATAACAGCTGCCTGACCTTGGCCTCCATTTGAGGCGCGGCGAGCGCCGAGGGCACGGGCCCGGCCGTTCCGCTTACTCCTTCCCCTCCCTCCACCCCACCGACCTTGTCCGGCTCCATCTCATGGCACTCCTTGTGTGATCGCCGTCGGGCCCGCGCGCCGCCTTCGGGCCCGGTCGAGCGCGCGACCCGACGCTACGGCCCGACCAGACTCGCGCGCGGGGACGCGCCGCCGGCGCGACTTCCCCCGCCGGCCCCGGGCGCCGCCTTTGGTCCCCCCGCCTGTGCGAGGATCTGAGCGATCTTTTCCCTGAGCGTTGTGTATTCGAAGGGCTTGATGATATAGGCGTTGACCCCTGCCTCGGCGGCCAGATGGATTTCCTCCTCCCGCCCGATCGCGGTCACCATGAGGATGGGAAGCTTGGCACCAGCCCGTGTGGCGCGGATCTTCAGGACGAGTTGCAGCCCGGTCATCTGGGGCATGGCCCAGTCCGTGATGAGGAAGTCGATGTTCTCCGAATTGAGCACATCGAGCGCCGCCTTGGCGTCCTGGGCCTCAACCACCTGCTCATAACCCAGCACCTTCAGCTGGTTCTTGATGATGCGTCGCATCGTGGCCGAATCATCGACGACGAGAAAGCGCATGATCGCGATCCCCCCAGTTCCCCCCGTTTGAGCGGCCGCTCTTGGCCACCCGGGACGAGGCTCCATACCACGAGAGCAAGCCCTGTGCCCTGAGCGCCGAGGCCATGGAAGGCATATCTTTCAGGTTGTTAGGGATCAAGGCGCAGGTGAGAATAGCCACTTTCGGACCCTTGGACTGTCAAAAACCGTCCTGCCTCAGACCTGAGGCGCTGGGCGAGGTTACGCGGGGCTCTGCAGGGAAAAGCTGGCGACCGGGGCCGCCGGTCTTCAGCCGGGGTGAGATAATCGGATTCCGAGCTCTCGACTCTCTCCCGCTAGCGGCGGCCATTGAGGAAACGATGTCGCGGCACTTCTCGATGATCCGGAACTTCCACGTCTCCGACGCCGTCACCCTCGCCAATGGCGGTTGCGGCGCGTGGGCGATCTTCCTCGCCATGGCTCATGCGGGCGGGGCCGGCATCGCGACCATCTACCTGGCCTGCGGGGCCCTCGTCGCGGCGCTGATCTTCGACACGCTCGACGGACGGATCGCGCGGTGGCGCCATCAGGCGTCGGCCCTCGGGCGCGAGCTCGACTCCCTGGCCGACGTAGTGAGCTTCGGCGCCGCACCGGCCGCCCTAGCCTATGCCCTGGGGCTGCGGACGGCGCTCGACCAGCTGTGCCTCGTGTACTTCGTGGCCTGCGGCATCAGCCGCCTAGCTCGCTATAATGTCACCGCCGAGCAGCTCTCCGCGGACACCGGGAAGGTGACGTACTTCGAGGGAACGCCGATCACGACGAGCCTGCTGCTCGTCTTCCTCCTCACCGGCATGGCGGCGGCTGGCCGCACCGGCGCTCACCTGGCCGGAGGCGCGATCGAGATGGGGCACCTCAGCCTGCACTGGCTGGCCCTGCTCTTCGTTCTCTCCGGCTCCCTGATGATCAGCAAGACGCTTCGCATCCCGAAGCCCTGAAGGCAGGGGCGGCGGCTCAGGCGGCCGCCACCAGACAGATTCGTATCTTGCCCTCGCGGGCCAGCATGGCCAGGAAGGCCGTCGCCTCCCCTTCGGACACGCCGGCCGCCCTGGCCAGCTCGGCCGGCGTCATGGGTCCATTGGCAACCAGATGTTCCAGGAACAGCTTGTCCACTTCGCCCCACCAGTCGATCACGACCCCACCTCCCACTCTTCTAAGCGGGAAGAGAGGCAACCGGCATGCCAGGGAGCCATGACGGAATTCCGGAGGGATAGACAGCGGCGGATCTCCGCCCTGCTCATTGATTGAGCGGGTCCCCCCGCCTGCGCTCAGCGGGTGGGCAAGCGCGGGCTTTCCCCCGCGGCTCCGCCTGGAATCTGGATGAACGGGACCACGTTGCCGCCCAGGGTGTACTGGGGCAGCCGGCCATCCCAGCGCGCGAGGTACTGCTGCTGGATGAGACCGGGGTCAGGGACGACGAGACCCGCGCATTGTAGGAGGCCTCGGCCTCGCCCTTTATCCTGAGCGCGTCGGCCACGCCCTTGGCGTCGGCCGCCACAATCTCCGCCTGGCGCTGAGCCTGGATCAGCTCGTAGCGCTTCTGCTCGGCCTTCTGCTCCTCGATCTGCTTGGCCTCGATGGCCTTCTCGTAGGCCGGGTCGAAGCGGATATTGGCCAGCGCCGCCTCCTTCATCTCCACGCCGTACTTGACGAGCCACGTGGTGACGTCTTTCTGGACGTCGGACTTGATGATCTGCCGTTTTTGGAGAATTTCGGCCGCGTTGTGCAGCGCGGTATTGGCCTTGAGGACTTCCTGCGCCGCGGGATCGATGATGACCGACTCGTAGTTGACGCCGATCTTCTGGTAGACGTCGGGCGCACGCTCGGGGATCAGGCGGTAATTGAGGACCATCTCGACGTGCACGGCCTGCAAATCCTTGGAGGCCGCGTCGTAGCGTCCCGTGCGGCGCTGCACCTGGGTGGACATCTGGGTGACGTCGAGCAGCGGGTTGATGAAGTTGAGCCCTTCCTGGAGTGGCTTGGGCTGCACTTGGCCGAAGAGCGTGGCCACGCCCACGTGTCCAGCAGGGATCACCTTGAAGGTTGAGAGGAGCACGATCAGCGCCGGCAAGACGACACCGACCGCGAAGACAGCGCGTGAGGCCAGGTGCAGGCCCCGCGCGGCGCGCTGCCACGGGCCGCTGGGCGCAGCCGCCATGGAGGCCAGCGCCCGGGAAGCACCGAGGCCCAGAACGAACACGATCAATGCGAAGATCAGCTTGCCCATGCCGTTTCCTCCTGGTGAGTGCCGGTCTTCACGTCAGGCTCGTCCCCTTAGACCTCCGCCGCTGCCGAAAGTTCCCCACGGACGTCCTCGGCCAATTCTAGAACGGGCACGTCCATGGCACCGCGCTATACTGCGGGACCGTGACTGCGCTCCACGCACTGTTCCATCCCCGCGCCATTGCCGTCGTGGGCGCCTCCGACGACCCGGTCAAGATCGGCGGGCGGCCTCTGGCGTTTCTGCTTCGTCACGGCTATCGCGGGGGCGTCTTTCCGGTCAACCCCGCGCGGCCCACGGTGCAGGGGTTGCCCGCCTTTCCCTCGCTCGCGGCTATCCCCGAGGCGGTGGACGTGGCCGTCGTGGTCGTCCCGGCCGATCGCGTGCTCGAATCCCTCGAGGCCTGCGCGGCCAAGGGCGTGCGTGTCGCCATCGTGTTCAGCAGCGGCTTCGCCGAAGTGGGGGAGGCGGGGCGCCGCGAGCAAGCGCTCATGCGCGAACTCGCGGCGCGCTCGGGCATGCGCATCATGGGGCCCAATTGCCAGGGCTTCGCCCACCTGCCTTCCCGGCTGGTGACGACCTTCGCCTCGCCGTTCCTCGACGAGGGCCTCCAGATCGGCCCCATTGCCATGGTCAGCCAGAGCGGCGCCATGGCCGGCATGATCTACGAGATGGCGCGCGCCGCCGGCCTCGGCCTCAACTACTGGGTCAGCACCGGCAATGAAGCCGACGTTCAGGCGGCCGAGATCCTCGCTGAGGTCGTGGAAGACCCCGAGACGCGCGTCGCGCTGTGCTACCTCGAGGACATCAAGGACGCGGGGCGCTTCCGCGAGGCGCTCGGCCGGGCCCATCGCCGCGACGTGCCGGTGTTCGTGCTCAAGTCCGGCCGGAGCGCAGCGGGATCACGGGCCGCGTCCTCGCACACCGGGGCGCTGGCGGGAGAGGACGAAGTTTATGACGCCGTCTTCAGGGATTGGGGCGCGATCCGATGCGGCGATCCGGCCGATCTCCTCCGGCTCCCTCAGGCCTTCCTGCACTATCGCGAGGCGGGGCCACGGGTGGCCGTGCTCTCCAACTCGGGCGGCCTCGGCGTCCTGTCGGTCGATCTCTGCGTCGAGCTGGGGCTCGAGGTGGCCGAATTCGCCAAGCAAACCGTGAGCGGGCTGAGCGCGGCTCTGCCCGACTTCGCGGCCGCGGCGAACCCGGTGGATCTTACCGCCCAGATTCTCTCGGATCCCGGCATGCTCATGCGAGTGCTGCCGCTGCTCGAGGCCGATCCGGGCGTGGACATGATCGTGTTCCAGATCGCGCTCTTCGGCGTCGCCACCGACGTGGACCGCTTCGCCCGCGAGGTCGCCGCGGTCGCCAGGAGCACGCGAAAGGTCGTCGCCGTGAGCTGCCCACAGCGCCGCGTGGTGGAGATGTTCCGCAGCGCTGGAGTCCTGGCCTTCGACGACGGCACCACCGCCCTGCGCTCGCTCAGCTGCCTGGCGCACGCGACGGAGCGCCGCGCGCGCTGGCTCGAGCGCACCACCCTGAGCGTGCCGCCGCCGCCTCCTCCTCCGGCGCGCCATCCGATGCGGCAGTCTCGCGAGGGGTTCCTCAACGAGTGGGAGAGCCGGCGCCTGATCGGATGCTTCGGGCTTCCGCTCGTCGAGACGCGCCTCGTCACGGTGGCCGATCTCGCGCCGCGGGCGGCCGAGGAGCTCGGCTACCCCGTGGTCGTGAAGGTGTGCTCGGCCGACCTGCCCCACAAGTCAGACGTGGGCGGAGTGGCCGTCGGCCTGGCTGACGCCGCGGAGGTGACGGCGGCCTGTCGGGAGACGGAGGCCGAGGTCCACCGGCGGGCGCCCGGTGCGGTCATCGAGGGCTTTCTCGTCCAGCGGCAGGCGCGGGGCGGGCTCGAGCTCGCGCTGGGCGTCAAGATCGACCCCGTCTTCGGTCCCATCGTGATGGTGGGCGCCGGCGGTGTCCTCGTCGAGGCGCTGAGGGATTTCCGGCTGCTCCTGCCGCCCGTCGATCCCACCGGAGCGGAGGAGGCGCTGCGCGCGCTGCGGATCGGGCCGCTCTGGGACGGCGCGCGCGGCCAACCGCCGCTCGATCTGCCGGCCGCGGTGGACCTGCTCGTCAGCCTGGGCGAGGCCGCGCGCTCGCTGGCGGGCGCCGTGGAAGAGATCGATCTGAACCCGGTGCTGGTGCGCCGGCGCGGCGATGGCGCTGTCGTCCTCGACGCGCTGGTGCGGGTCCCTGCTGGCAGCGGAGCCTGAGGCAGTGATGATACGGCCTCTTGACAGTCCCCGGGCCGCGGGTCTTTACTGGGAATGCGACGAGGCCCCGCGGCTC
>Ga0070706_100002267_pt1 | contig 19485 bp, 16 predicted proteins | sample KBSK5501metaG_FD_65476 | JGI IMG/M metagenome (GOLD analysis project Ga0070706, IMG submission 65476) | Corn, switchgrass and miscanthus rhizosphere microbial communities from Kellogg Biological Station, Michigan, USA - KBS K5-50-1 metaG | ecosystem: Host-associated > Plants > Roots >... | reverse complement strand
ACGTAGTAGTGCAGGTTGTGCACGCTCGCCAGCATCGGCCCGAGCATTTCGCCGCAGCGGTCGAGGTGGTGCAGATAGGCGCGCGAGAAGCCCGCGCAGGTCGAGCAGGTGCAGGTCGGGTCGAGCGCTCGCTCGTCGGTCTTGTGGCGGGTGTTGCGGATCTTCAGGTCGCCGAAGCGCGTGAACAGGTGGCCGTTGCGCGCATTGCGGGTCGGCATCACGCAGTCGAACATGTCGACGCCGGCGGCGACGCCTTCGACGATGTCCTCGGGCGTGCCCACGCCCATCAGGTAGCGCGGCTTGTGCGCCGGCAGCCGGTGCGGCGTGTGCGCGACGATGCGCCGCATCTCGGCCTTGGGCTCGCCGACGCTGACGCCGCCGATCGCATAACCCGGCAGGTCGAGCTCGACCAGCGCCGCGAGCGACTCCTCGCGCAGGTGTTCGTACATGCCGCCCTGGACGATGCCGAACAGCGCATTCGAATTCTCGAGGCGGTTGAACTCGGCAAGGCAGCGCCGCGCCCAGCGCAGGCTGAGCTCCATCGAGATGCGCGCGTCGCGTTCGCTCGTGATGTGGCCCTTGGTCTCGTACGGCGTGCACTCGTCGAACTGCATCACGATGTCGCTGTTCAGCACGTGCTGGATCTGCATGCTGATCTCGGGCGTGAGGAACAGCTTGTCGCCGTTGACCGGCGACGCGAACTTGACGCCTTCTTCGCTGATCTTGCGCATGTCGCCGAGCGACCAGACCTGGAAGCCGCCACTGTCGGTCAGGATCGGCCGCTGCCAGCCCTCGAATCGGTGCAGCCCGCCGAAGCGCTGCAGCACGTCGAGCCCGGGTCGCAGCCAGAGGTGGAAGGTGTTGCCGAGGATGATCTGCGCGCCCATCGCCTCGAGCGCCGATGGCATCACGCCCTTGACGGTGCCGTAGGTGCCGACCGGCATGAACACCGGTGTCTCGACGACACCGTGGTTCAGCGTGAGCCGGCCGCGGCGCGCGTGGCCGTCGGTGGTGAGGAGGTCAAATTTCATTCGGATGGGTGCGGGCGGGACCGGCGGCTTGCGGGGAACGATCAGGGCGGGTTGTATGCCGGCTGTTATAACTTTCTCGGACTCTGAACGGCAGCGGTCTCGCGGCCCGCGATGCCGAATGCGTCATGACGATGCTGGCGCTCGCCGCCGGCGATCTCGACGAAGCCGCATTCGCCGAATGGCTGCGCCGTCACAGCGCGGCCCGCTGAAGCAGCATCGCGTCTCCGTAGCTGAAGAATCGATAGCGCTCGCGCACCGCATGCGCGTAGAGCGCGCGGATGCGATCGAAACCCGCGAACGCGCTGACGAGCATCAACAGCGTGCTCTTCGGCAGATGGAAGTTCGTGACCAGCAGGTCGACGACGCGGAACTCGAACCCCGGCGTGATGAAGATGTCGGTCTCGCGCGCGCCGCAGCGCAGGGCGCCGTGCTCGCGCGCGGCCGATTCGAGCGCGCGCAGCGTCGTCGTGCCGACCGCGACGATGCGGCCGCCGGCGGCACGGGTTCGCTCGATCGCCGCGACGGTGGCCTCGCTCACCTCGAACCACTCGCGGTGCATCCGGTGCTGCGACAGATCTTCGGTGCGCACCGGCTGGAACGTGCCGGCGCCGACATGCAGCGTGACGTTCGCGCTGGCGATGCCGCGCACGGCCAGCGTGTCGAGCACGCCGGCGTCGAAGTGCAGCGCGGCGGTCGGCGCCGCCACCGCACCGGGCCTCGCGGCGAACACGGTCTGGTAGCGCGTCTCGTCGTCGGCCGTGTCGGCGTGCGTGATGTACGGCGGCAGCGGCACATGGCCGTGGGCTTCGAGCAGCGCCAGCGGCTCGGCCGGGAAGCGCAGCCGGAAGAGCGAGTCCTGCGGGCCTTCGCGCCCGAGCACCTCGGCATCGAACGCATCGGCAAACCGGATCGTGCTGCCCGGCTTCGGCGACTTGCTCGCGCGCACGTGCGCCAGCACCTCGCGATCCGGCAGCACGCGCTCGACCAGCGCCTCGACCGCGCCGCCGCTGCCCGCCTTGACGCCGAGCAGCCGCGCCTTGATCACGCGGGTGTCGTTGAAAACCAGCAGGTCGCCGGGGCTCAGCAACGCCGGCAAGTCGCGAAACGTGCGGTCGACCGGCGGGTCGCCCCGCCCATCGAGCAGCCGCGACGCGCTGCGCTCGCTTGCCGGATGTTGCGCGATCAGGGCGGTGGGGAGGGCGAAGTCGAAGTCGCTCAGCGTGTAGCGCGCGGCCATGACGCGGATGTTGCCAGCCTTGCCGCCGTGGGGGGCATCAAGATCGACCGACAGCACTCCGGAACGCCGGGTCGTCGAGCAGCTTGCCGACCAGCTTCCGATACAGCGCCGTGTACTGGTTGATGGCCGCCGGAATCGCGACCGCGCCAACGAACGACGACTCCCAGGTCGCGTCGACTCGCAGCTCCTTGTCGTAGACCGGGCTGCCGGCGCGAGTCACGACAAACCGGGCGGCGAGGCTGCCCGTGCCCAGGCTCATCGCCGGATCGACCTTGTTTTCGATCAGGAAGCCGTCGATCTTGAGGGGCGATGCCGGGTCGAGCAGGCCGGCTGCCCGCAGGTCGGTGGCCAGCGTTTCCTTCAGGTACAGCGCGAACGAATCCTTGTACGGCGAGAAGATCGTCGTGGCGCGGATGCTGATCTTCGTGTCCGTACCGGCATCCATCGCCGGGCCGCGCGCGAAGTTGCCGACCTGCATCGGCGCGGCGCTGGCCGTGCGCGCCTTCTGCACGTTGTCGGTGCTCGCGACCGGCGCTCCCATCGGCTGATGCGCGCAGCCGGTCATCAGTGCGGCGGCGGCGAGCAGCGACGCGCCCGCGATGCGCTGCAGGGCTTTGATGTTCATCATGATTCGCATGGGCGCTGTCACCTGAAGCTGACGTCTTGCGACAAGTTGTTGAGGGTGTTGCTGACAATCTGGCGGGTCATCGTCCGGACGGCGGCTTCGACGTTGTCGGCCTTGGTCGCGTTGGTAGGTGCGCCGTTCGCGCCCAACGTCGTGTGGATCGCATGGCGCGCTTGCTTGACGAGCGGCGCCGGCTGCTTCGGATCGGTGTACGTCATCGTGCAGACATAGCCGTCGGAGACCTTGGAGCCGGCCAGCCCGAACGTGAGCCCGGTCACGAAGCCCTTCGAGAATGCGTCGTCGGTCAACGGCACGTTGTTCAGCGTCACGCTCAGCATGGAGCCGTTGGCTACCGGCTTGTCGTCGACCGACGCGAACAGACCGCTCGCCTTGACCTGATCGATCACCTGCGCCTTCAAATGGTCGGTCGCGCGCGCATTGACGACACCCTTGGTCTGGAACTCGAACAGCACCTGCACCGGCTTGGGCTCGGCCATCTTCTTGAACTGCGCTGCCGGCACCTCGCGGGTCGTGCCATCGACATAGAAGTTCGCGCAGCCGGTCAGCAGCGCAACGAGCATCGCGCCGACGGCGCGCGTGATAAAGCGACCGGCACCGGCAGCGCCGGTCGGCAAGCAATGGCCCATGGATCCCTCCGGAATGGTTTGAAAGAAGCGCACCCCCCGTGCGCGCCGGAATCCTATCAGCGCAGCCCGCAGGCAAAATCGATTGATGCTCGATCGCAACGTGCCCCGCGCGAATGTCGTGAAGACTTCATCCGCCCCGCAGCGCGCTCTCGAGAAGCTCGGCCTGGTGCGCGCGATCGACCTCGCGCTGCACCTGCCGATGCGCTACGAGGACGAAACGCGCGTCGTCGCGATCGGCGAGCTGCGCGATGGCGACGTCGCGCAGGTCGAGGGCGTCGTCACCGATTGCCACGTGCAGGTCCGCGCGCGGCGCCAGCTCGTCGTGCGCCTGCACGACGGGCGCGACGATCTCGTGCTGCGCTTCCTGCACTTCTACCCGTCGCACCAGAAGAGCCTGGCGGTCGGCCGGCGCGTGCGCGTGCGCGGCGAGGTGCGCGGCGGCTTTCTCGGGCTCGAGATGGTGCACCCGAGCTTCAAGGCCGTCGACGACGGCACGGCGCTGCCGGCCCTGCCGACGGCGTTGACGCCGGTCTACCCGGCCAGCGCGCAGCTCCCGCAGGCGTATCTGCGCAAGGCGATCGAGGCGGCGCTGGCGCGTGCCGACCTGTCGGAGCAATTGCCGCCCGAGGTGCTGCCGATGCCGCTGTGGGAGCTGCGCGCCGCGCTCGGGTATCTGCACCACCCGGCGCCCAACGTCAGCCTTGCCGCGCTCGAAGACCACAGCCACCCGGCCTGGCTGCGGCTCAAGTTCGACGAGCTGCTGGCGCAGCAGCTGTCGCAGCTGCAGGCCAAGCTCGATCGCGAGCAGCAGCGCGCCCCCGATTTCGCGCTGCGCCGCGACGGGTTGCACGAGCGGCTGCTCGCCGCGCTGCCGTTCACGCTGACTTCGGCGCAGCGCCGCGTCGGCGGCGAGATCGCAGCCGATCTCGCGCGGCCGACGCCGATGAACCGGCTGCTGCAAGGCGATGTCGGATCCGGCAAGACCGTGGTCGCGGCGCTTGCTGCGGCGATCGCGATCGACAACGGCTGGCAGTGCGCATTGATGGCGCCGACCGAAATCCTCGCCGAGCAGCATTTGCGCAAGCTGGTCGGCTGGCTCGAGCCGCTGGGCATCACGGTCGCGTGGCTGACCGGCAGCCGCAAGGGCAAGGCGCGGCAGGCGATGCTGGCGCAGATCGAGTCGGGCGAGGCGATGCTGGTCGTCGGCACGCACGCGGTGATCCAGGAGCAGGTGCGCTTCGCGAAGCTGGGCCTCGCGATCATTGACGAGCAGCATCGCTTCGGCGTGCAGCAGCGGCTCGCGCTGCGCGACAAGCTGGTGGGTCATGCCGGGCCCTCCTCCGCGAGCGGGATGGACGGGGAGGGGGCGGGCGTCAAGCCGTCCCGAAGGGATGAGGTGCCAGCGGAGCTGGAACCTCATCTCCTGATGATGAGCGCCACGCCGATCCCGCGCACGCTCGCGATGACGGTGTTCGCCGATCTCGACATCAGCACGATCGACGAACTGCCGCCGGGCCGCACGCCGGTCGTGACCAAGCTGTTTGCCGACAGCAAGCGCGACGCGGTGATCGAACGCATCCGCGACGAGGTCGAACGCGCGCGCCAGGTGTACTGGGTCTGCCCGCTCGTCGAGGAAAGCGAGCACGTCGACCTGCAGAACGCGACGGCCACGCACCGGCAACTGACCGAGGCGTTGCCGGGCCGCATGATCGGCCTGCTGCACGGCCGCATGCCGGCGGCCGAGAAGGCGGCCGTGATGGCGCTGTTCAGTGGCGGGCAGATGGCGGTGCTGGTCTCGACGACGGTGATCGAGGTCGGCGTCGACGTGCCGAACGCGTCGCTGATGGTGATCGAGCACGCCGAGCGCTTCGGGTTGTCGCAGCTGCACCAGCTGCGCGGCCGGGTCGGGCGCGGCAGCACGGCGAGCGTGTGCGTGCTGATGTACAGCACGCCGCTGTCGGACACCGCGAAGGCGCGGCTCAAGGCGATGCTGGAAACCGCCGACGGCTTCGAGATCGCGCGGCGCGACCTGGAGATCCGCGGGCCCGGCGAGTTCTTCGGCGCGCGCCAGTCGGGCGCGCCGCTGCTGCGCTTTGCCGATCTGGTGCTCGACGAAGATCTGGTCCGACAGGCGCGCGCGCTCGCGCAGCGGCTGCTCGCCGAGCACCCGCGCGCGGCGCAGGCGCATCTCGCGCGCTGGCTCGGCGGTCGCGCCGAATACCTCAAGGCCTGATCTCGGCCGGCGTCAAGGCCGCCGCAGGCTCCCTAAGGTGAATGCAGGAGTGGCGTGCGCCGCCCACGACCCTCAGAATGGCGTGCCGCTACACGCGGCATCCTGCCAGGCAAGCCCAGGGGCCGCGATGCCCCGCATCCAACACCAACGGAGAGCCTTTCATGTCCTTGATTCAACGTGTTCAAGACATCCTGCTCAAGCCCAAGGAGACCTGGCCGATCATCGCCGGCGAGGGCGGCGACACGGCCTCGATCTACACCAACTACCTCATCTATCTGGCCGCGATTCCCGCGGTCGCGTCGTTCATCGGCCTGTCGCTGATCGGCGCCGGCGCGTTCGGTTTTTCGGTGCGCATGCCCATCATGAGCGGGCTGGTGCAGATGGTGGTCAGCTTCGTGCTGTACCTGGTGATGGTGTTCGTGATGGCGCTGATCGTCGATGCGCTCGCGCCGACCTTCAACGGCACGAAGAGCCAGATCAACGCGCTCAAGCTCGTCGCGTACGGCAGCACCGCGGGCTTCGTCGGCGGCATCTTCGGGCTGATCCCGTCGCTGTCCATCCTCGGGCTGATCGCCGGGCTGTATTCGATCTACCTGATCTACACCGGAATGCCGGTGATGATGAAGTGCCCGCCCGAGAAGGCCGGTGCGTACACCGCGGTCGTGATCGTCTGCGGCATCGTCGCGGCGGTGATCCTCGGCGCCGTGATGGCCGTGTTCATGCCGAGTGCCGGCATGCACGGTGCGTTCAATACCGGCGGCCAGGACTCCAACGTGACGATCAAGACGCCCGGCGGCGAGGTGAACATCGACACCGCGAAGATGGAGGCGATGGCCCGGAAGATGGAAGAGGCCGGCAAGTCCGGCGATGCGGCCGCGGCCGGCAAGGCGGCCGGCGCGATGATCAGCGCGATGGCCGGCACCAACGCGGCGCCGATCGCGTCGGCCGATCTGAAGGCGCTGCTGCCGGAGGCGATCGGCGAGCTGAAGCGCGAATCGGTCGAGTCGGGCGGCGGCGATGTCGCCGGCATCGGCGGCTCGTCGGCGAAGGCCGCGTACGCCGCGGGCGACAAGCGCGTGCGACTCTCGGTCACCGACCTGGGCGGGCTCGGCGGCGTCGCCGCGATGGCCGCCTGGGCCAACGTGACGTCGGACCGTGAAACATCGAGCGAGATCGAGAAGACCTACAAGAGCGGCGAGCGCACCGTGCACGAGAAGCAGCTCAAGGACGGCAGCAGCGCCGAATACACCGTGCTGCTGGCCAACGGCGTCGTCGTCGAGGCGCAGGGCGACAAGGTCGAGCTTGCGGCGCTGAAGTCGGTGGTCGATGGCTTCGGCCTCGCGAAAGTCGAAGCGCTGAAGCGCGCGGCGAAGTAAGCCGCACCAGCAGCAAGCCGCACGAGCCCGCCCCCCGCGCGCTGCCTGGGATATCCGCAGGCGCGCCGAGTTCAGCGCCCTCGGCTATTCTTCCGCGCGCACCGCGAGGAAGACCACAGCGCATGACTCTCACCGAACTCCGCTACATCGTTGCCGTCGCCCGCGAGCGCCACTTCGGCCGAGCGGCCGAAGCCTGCTTCGTCTCGCAGCCGACCTTGAGCGTCTCGATCAAGAAGCTCGAGGAAGAGCTGGACGTGAAGATCTTCGAGCGCGGTGCGAGCGAGGTCAGCGTCACGCCGCTGGGCGAGGACATCGTGCGCCAGGCCCAGCAGGTGATCGAGCAGGCCGCGGCGATCAAGGAGATCGCGAAACGCGGCAAGGACCCGGTCTCCGGCCCGCTGCGGCTCGGCGTGATCTACACGATAGGCCCGTACCTGCTGCCCGATCTGGTCAAGCAGGCGATAGAGCGCGTACCGCAGATGCCGCTGATGCTGCAGGAGAACTTCACCGTCAAGCTGCTCGAGATGCTGCGCACCGGCGAACTCGACTGCGCGATCATGGCCGAGCCGTTCCCCGACACAGGGCTCGCGGTCGCCCAGCTCTACGACGAGCCGTTCATGGCCGCGGTGCCGAAGACGCACCCGCTGGCCAAGCGCAAGAGCCTGACCGCCGAGGAGCTGAAGAACGAAACCATGCTGCTGCTCGGCACCGGGCACTGCTTTCGCGATCACGTGCTCGAGGTCTGCCCCGAGTACGCGCGCTTTTCGAGCGATGCGGAAGGCATACGCAAGAGCTTCGAAGGCTCGTCGCTGGAGACGATCAAGTACATGGTCGCCTCCGGCATGGGCGTGACGGTCGTGCCGCAGCTCAGTGTGCCGAAGGATCCGCAGCCGCACGTCAAGTACATCCCGTTCACGAAGCCGGCGCCGACGCGCCGCGTCGTGCTCGCGTGGCGCCGCACGTTCACGCGCTACGAGGCGATCGCGGCGCTGCGCAACGCGATCTATGCGTGCGAGCTGCCGGGGGTCAAGCGGCTGTCGTGACGCTTGCTTCAGTCGGGGCGGGTGCCGTCGAACGCGTTGCGCAGCAACGTGCGTAGCGCGCCGCGCTCCAGCGCGCGCGGGTTCGGGTACTGATTCTTCACCGCCATCTCGGCCGCGCGGGTCAGGTCGTCGGCTTTCATCCCGATCGCCGCGAGCGAAGTCGGCGCGCCGTGCCGCTGCGCGAGGTCGAACACGCCGCCCGGCGCGCTCGTGCTGCCCAGCGCCGCGGCGATGCGCGCCATCGCCTGCGGCGCGGCCTGCGCGTTGTAGGCGAGTGCGTGCGGGAGGATCACCGTGTGCAGCTCGGCATGCGGCAGACCGAAGCCGCCGAGCGTGTGGCACAGCTTGTGATGCAGGCCGACCGTGATGTGGCCCATCACGATGCCGCAGAGCCAGGCTGCGGCGAGCGCGTCGCCGCGGGCCTCGAGGTCGCGTGGCGCCTGCTGCAGCCGCGGCAAGGCCGCGGCGCCGTGCGCGATCCCTTGTTCGGCCAGCAGATCGATGACCGGGTTCGCGTCGGGTGCGTACAAGCCCTCGGCGGCATGCGCGATTGCATTGATCATGCTGACGACGGTGGTCGCGAACGGCAGGCCGAGCGAGAGCTCGGGGTCGTAGATCACGGTGCGCGGCAGCACGCGCGGGTCGCGTCCGGTCGTCTTCGCGCCGCCTTCGGTGAGGCCGTACATCGTCGTCATCTCGCTGCCGGCGTAGGTCGTCGGCACCGCGATCACCGGCAGGCCGGTGGTCAGCGCGATCGCCTTGCCGAGGCCGGTTGTCGAGCCGCCGCCGATCGCGATCGCGCAGTCGGCGGCGAGCCGCGCTGCTTCGTCGCAGGCGGCGCGCGCCGTGTCGGCCGGCACGTGCATCGCGGCCTGCGTGAACACGCCGGCGGCACGCAGGCCGAGCAGCTCGACGATGCGCTGCGCGCTCGCCGCCTGCCCCGGCGTGGACAGCACCAGCACGCGCTTCGCGGCCAGCGCGTCGACTTCGTCCGGCAGCTTGCGCAGCGCGCCGGCGCCGAACACGACACGCGGCAGCTTCGCCTCGAATACGAAGTCGCGCGTCGTGTGCGATCAGCTCTCGGGGAAGCCGACCTGCTGCGGCCAGAGGTTGCGAAACGCGTGCACCTGCGTCGTCGCATAGAGCCCGGCGCGCGTGAACGGCTCGTGGTGCAGCCAGGCGGTCACGTCCTCGCGGCTTTCGAAGTCGATCACGAGCAGGGTGCCGATCATCGTCGTGCCGTCGTCGGCGACCAGCGGGCCGGCGAACGCGATGCGCTCGGCGATCTGCGCGAGGTACGTCTTGTGCTCGGGCCGGACCCGAGCGCGCAGCGCGGCGGCGTCCGGCTTGTCGAGCCGCGTGATGGCGTAGAGCATGGCGTGCGCAGCGTGTCGGAAGCGTGTCGATCAGCCGCCGTACCTTGCGCGCAGCACCTGCGCCGCGCCGACCATCGCCTTGAGCTTGCCGATCGCGCTCGCCCGCGACAGATACTTCATGCCGCAGTCGGGCGCGAGGATCACGTTCTCCGGCTTCACATACGGCAGCGCGCGTTCGATGCGCGCCACGATGGTCTGCACCGACTCGACCGCCGGGTCCGACAGATCGATGCAGCCGACCATCAGTTTCTTGTCGGCGATCGGCGCGATCGCCGAGCAGTCGAGCTTCGATTGCGCGGTCTCGAACGAGACCTGGCGGCAGCGGCACTGCGCGAGCTCCGGCAGGAACGAGTAGCCGCTCGGCCGCTCGTGGATGATCGCCGCGTAGCCGAAGCAGATGTGCACCGCGGTCGTGCCGGTTACGCCGTCGAGCGCGCGGTTCAGTGCCGCGAGGCCGTAGCGGCGCGCCTTCTCGGGCCGCGCCTGCATGTACGGCTCGTCGATCTGCACGACATCGGCGCCGGCCGCGAACAGATCCTTGATCTCGGCGTTGACTGCGTCGGCATAGTCGAGAGCCGCTTCTTCCTCGGTCGCATAGAAGTCGTTCTGCGCCTGCTGCAGCATCGTGAACGGGCCCGGCACGGTGATCTTGACCATGCGATCGGTGTTCGCGCGCAGGAACTTCAGGTCGTCCACCTCGACCGCGTGGCGGCGCCGGATCTTGCCGACGATGCGCGGCACCGGGTTCGGGTGGCCGGAGCGGTCCAGCGCGCTGCCGGGGTTGTCGAGGTCGACGCCGTCCAGCGCGGTCGCGAAGCGGTTCGAGTAGCTCTCGCGGCGGATCTCGCCGTCGCTGACGATGTCCAGCCCGGCGTCCTCCTGCGCGCGGATCGCGATCAGCGTCGCATCGTTCTGCGCCTCTTCCAGATACTGCGGCGGCACGCGCCACAGCTCGCGCGCCCGCACGCGCGGCGGGAAGCGGCCGGCGAGCTTTTCGCGGTCGATCAGCCAATCGGGTTGCGGGAAGCTGCCGACGATCGTGGTGGGGAACAGCATGGCGTGGGTCTCCGTTGTTCAGACGCCCAGGTAGGCGCGTTGGATTTCGGGTCGGGCGAGCAACTCGGCCGGCGAGCCATCGGCGACGACGCGGCCCTCCTCGAGCACGTAGGCGCGACTCGCGACCTCCATCGCCATCACGACGTTCTGCTCGACCAGCAGCACCGCGACGCCCTCGGCGTTGATGCGGCGGATCGCCGCGAACATGTCGTGCACGATCAGCGGCGAAAGGCCGAGCGACGGCTCGTCCAGCAGCAGCAGCCGCGGCCGCGCCATCAGCGCACGGGCGATCGCGACCATCTGCTGCTGCCCGCCGGAGAGCTCGCCGGCCGGGCTCGCGAGCTTGGCCTCGAGCGCCGGGAACAGCGCGAGCACGGAGGCCAGCGATTCGCGGCGCTGTGACTTCGCGGCCGGCAGGTAGCTGCCGAGCTCGAGGTTCTCGAGCACCGTCATGCCGGTGAACAGCCGCCGGCCTTCGGGCACGATCGCGATGCCGGCCTCGATGAAGCGATGCGGCGCGAGCGCGGTGATGTCGCGGCCCTCGAACACGATGCGCCCGCTGCGCGCGCGCTGGATGCCGGCGAGCGTGTTGATCAGCGTCGTCTTGCCGGCGCCGTTCGGACCGACGACGCACAGCAGCTCATGCTCGCGCATCGCCAGCGACACGCCCCACAGCGCCGGTGCGGCGCCGTACGCGACCTGCAGGTCGTGCACCTCAAGCATGGGCGCGCTCCTGCGGTTGTTGCAGTGCCGGCGGGTGCGGTTTGCCGAGGTACGCGGTCATCACCTCGGGGCGCTGCATCACCTCGGCCGCGGCGCCTTCGGCGAGCAGCTCGCCATGGTTGAAGACGACGATGCGGTCGGTCAGCGCCATCACCGCGCGCATCACGTGCTCGACGAACACGATCGTCGAGCCCTGGTCGCGGATGCGCCGGATCAGCGCGACCGCGTCGTCGATCTCGCTGGGCGTGAGCCCGCACAGCACTTCGTCGAGCAGCACCAGCCGCGGGCGCGATGCGAGCGCGCGCGCGAGCTCGAGGAACTTGCGCTGGTGCAGATTCAGCGCGTCGGGCAGCGCGTGCGCCTTCTCGTGCAGGCCGGTGAAGTGCAGCCAGGCCCGCGCCTGCTCGCGCGCTTCGTCGGGGCTGGCGACGCCGCCGCCGAACATCGTCGCGAGCGCAACGTTGTCGAGCACGGTCAGGTGGGCGAACGGGCGCGGGATCTGGTAGGTGCGCGAGATGCCGGCGCCGGCGATCCGGTGCGCCGCGTGATTCGTCAACGCGCGGCCCTCGAAGGTGACCGTGCCGCCGCTGGCCATGTGGTGGCCGCTGACGACGTTGATGAAGGTCGACTTGCCCGAGCCGTTCGGGCCGAGCAGCCCGAGGATCTCGCCGCGCCGCACCTCGACATCGACACCGGCCAGCGCCCGTACCCCCTTGAACGACTTGTGCAGGCCTTGCACGCGCAGCAGAACCTCGCCATGGCCGGCGGTCGTCGCCGAGGTCGGCGAGGGTGGCGACGCACCGGTCGCGGCCAGGTGCGACGGCGGATGTGCCGCACCGACCGCCGCCGGCGGCGTGCGCCGCCGCATCAGCTTTTGCAGCCGCGGCAGGATCCCGTCCGGCATGAACAGGATCGCCGCGATCAGGATCACGCCGGTCAGCGCCTTGCCGGCAATGGCATGGTCGGCCGCGGTGAAGCTGTACAGCAGCAGCGTGATCGCGACCGCGCCGACTGCCGGCCCGGCCCAGTGGCGCGAGCCGCCGAGCACGCTCATCAGCACGACGGTCAGCGGCACCGCGATCGTGAACACCTCGCCCACCGTCACGTACGACAGGAACAGCGCATGGATGCCGCCCGCGATGCCGGCCAGCGCACACGAGATCGCCAGCGCGATCAGCTTGTAGCGATAGGTCGGCACGCCCATGACTTCGGCAGCGTCTTCGTCGTCGTGGATCGCGTACAGCCCGGCGCCGAACTTCGAGACCGTGATGCCCCAGGCGATCAGCACCGTGACGGTCGCGGCCATCAGCGCGAGCAGATAGAAGGTCGACGACTGCGTGGCCCCGATCGCCGGCACCGGCACGGCGCTGAGCGAGACGCCCTGCCCGCCGTCGAGCGGCGTGTTGACGACGATGGTGCCGATCACGAACGTGACGGCGAGCGTCAGCAGCGCGAACAGCTCGCCGCGCACGCCCTTCACGCGAAACACGACCGCGCCGAGCCCGACGCCCAGCAGCGCGGCGACCAGCGCCGCGACCGGCAGCGTCGCGAGGAACGGCCACTCGTAGCGCCCGAGCAGCGTGCTCGTCGTGTACAGCCCCGCGCCGAAGAATGCGCCGTGGCCGAACGAGAAGTAGCCGGTGTAGCCGGACAGGATGTTCCACGAGGTCGCGAGCACGACCCAGTGCAGGATCAGGTACAGCAGCGAGTCGTAGAACGCCGGCAGCCCGAGCTTGGGCACGAACGCGAGCAGCAGCGCTGCGCCCAGGATGAGCCAAGGCGTGCGCCGCCCCAGCACGCCGCGCACGGCGCTCATGGGACTACCCTCCCCGGCCTGAACACGAGGATGACGATCAAGAGCGTGAACGAGACGATCGGCGCCCACGACGGCGCGGTCACCGCCATCGTGACCGCTTCGCTGACGCCGATCAACGAGCCCGCGATCAGCGGCCCGAGCGCGCGCCCGAGTCCGCCCAGCATCACCGCGGCGAACACGACGCCGACCCACGCGTAGATCTGCGACGGCGCAAGCGTGAAGCTCAGCGCCAGGCAGACGCCGGCCACCGCCGCCAGCGCCGAGCAGGTGCCGGCCAGCAGCAGCGCATTGCGCTTCTGGTTGACGCCGAACGCGGCGGCGATCGTCGCGTCTTCGGCGGCGGCGCGCAGCGCCTTGCCGAGGTCGGTGTAGCGCAGCACCGCCCAGACCGCGAACGACAGCGCCACCGCGAGCACGAAGGTGATCAGCTCGGGCACCGGCACGAACAGCACGCCGACCTTGAACTTCAGATGTGCGTAGGTCGATTCGAGCTTGCGGAAGTCGGCGGTCCAGATCGTCTGGATGACGGCCTCGACGATGCCGGTCAGCCCGAAGGTCAGCAGCAGCGAATTGAACGGCGTGATCGCGAAGCGCGCGACCAGCGCCTGCAGCAGCGCGCCGAGCGCGAAGAAGGCCGGCACCAGCACCACGAGCGTCAGCAGCGGGTCCATGCCTTGACCCGCGAGCTGGTAGCACAGGTACGCGGCGAGGAACGCGAACGCGAAGTGCGCGAGGTTGATCAGGCGCAGCAGGCCCCAGCTCAGGCTGAGGCCCAGCCCCATCAGGCCGTACAGCGCGCCGACGAAGAGGCCCGACAGGATGCTTTGCGCGAGCAGCGTTGCGCTCGGCAGCGAGAAGCCTGACATTCGATCTCGATAGGTGGATCAGTCGATCAGGGCGCGAGCAGCTTCGCGCCGCTGCTGGTGACGTCCTTCGGCCAGACGACGACCCACTTGCCGTCCTGGACCTGCTTGATGCGCATCAGGTCGTCGCCGAAGTTGCCGGTGCCGTTGAAGCGCAGCTTGCCTTGCAGCGTGTCGACGCGGTTGGCCTTCAGCCAGGCGCCTATCGCCTTGTCGTCCAGGCCCTTGGTCGCCGTGACGCCGGCCTCGAGGATCTGCCAGGCGGTGTACGACGCGGCGGCCTGCGTCTCGACCGACGGATCGGCGAGCCCGGCCTTGGTCGCACGCTCGTGGTACAGCTTGATGAATTCCGCGGCGCCCTTGTTCGAGGTGAACGGCGGCTGCTCCTCGAAGATCGTCACCGACAGCGCGTTCTTCGCCTCGGGCAGCGAGACCAGCGGCCCCGGCGCCGGGTACAGGTAGAAGTGCTGCGGCGGCACATAGTCGATCTTCTTCATCGCGTCGAGCAGCAGGTTGCCGTCCAGGCCGATCGCGCCGACCCAGACGAAATCCGGCTTCGCGTCCTTCACGCGGTTCGCGATCGGGCCGAAGTCGCGGTTGCCGAACTCCCACTCGAGGAACAGCACCTCGGTCAGCCCGCGCTTCTTCATCACCTCGCGCGCGCCGGCGCTCATGAACTGGATCGACGGGAACTTGCTCGTGACCACCGCGACCGTCTTCGGCGGCTTCGGGCCGGCCGCGAGCGCATCGAACAAGGTGTTGGGCACCGTGGTCGCCGGGTCGGAGCCCAGCGACCAGGCCGGGAACTGCAGCTCGTACTTCGCGAGCGACGGAACGCCCAGCGTGTGATGCACGAGGACCTTGCCGTAGCGCTGCGCAACACCCATCGCCGAGAGGATCGCGCCGGTCGCATACGGGCCCAGCAGCAGGTCGACCTTGTCCGCGGTGACGAGCTGCTCGTACAGCGTGCGCGCGAGGTCGGGCTTCGACTGATCGTCCTTCACGACCCATTCGAGCTTGCGGCCCAGCCAGCCGCCATGCTGATTGGCCTGCTCGACGTAGATGTCGCCGACCAGCTTGTGGATCTGCGCAGTCGCCGACAGCGGCCCGGTCAGCGCCAGCGTGCTGCCGATGCGGATGGGCCCGCTCTGCGCGCGAACCAGACCGGCCATGCCGGTCAATCCGATCATCGTGGCGGCGACGGCGCTGCGGCGCGAGAGATTCGTGGTCTCCATGGTGCTTGTCTCCTACGTTGTGGGTCTCAGCTGCTTGACGGTGCAGCCTTCTTCGCAAGGTTCAACGAGCGGCGGATTTCGTCGTTGTGTTCGCCCAGCGTCGGCGGCGGGCGGACCTCGAGGGCGCGTTCGCCGTCGAACGAGACCGGCGAGCGCACGGTTCGAAAGAGGCCCATCACCGGGTGCAGCGCCGAGGTCGCGAGCTCGAGGTGCTTGGCTTGCGGGTCCTCGAGCGCTTCGCTGGTGTCGTACATCGGCGCGTGCGGCACGTCCGCGGCCTGCAGCCGTTCGCACCATTGCGCGCGGGGGCGGCGCGCGAAGCGCTCGCCCAGCAGCTCGATCAGCGCTTCCTGGTTGACGATGCGCGCGTCGCGGGTCGCGAACCGTGGGTCGTCGAACAGGTCGGGCTGCTCGATCGCCTTCGCGAGGCCTTGCCAGAACTTCTCCGGCGACGACATGTGCAGCGCGATCCACTTGCCGTCGCCGCATGCGAGCACGTACGACTGCGAGACGCTCGGGCGGCTGTACGGTCCCATCACCTCGCCGGCCTGGAAGTAGTGCGTGAACGCGTCGAGGTTGAAGTGCGCCATGGCCTCGAGCATCGACACTTCGACCGTGCGGCCGGTGCCGGTGCGCGCGCGCTCGACCAGTGCGCCCATCGCGCCGTACGCCGCGTAGAAGCCGGTCAACGCATCGGCGATCGCCGGGCCGACGACGCGCGGGTTGTCCGGGTTCACGAGCAGGTTCAGGAAGCCGCTCGCGGCCTGCGCGACGGTGTCGTACGCCGGCCGGCCGGCGGCCGGGCCGGTCGCGCCGAAGCCGCTGATCGACACGTAGACGAGCTTCGGGTTCAGCGCGCGCAGCCGCGCCGCGCCGGCGCCGAGCTTGTCGGCGACGCCGGGGCGGAAGTTCTGGATGTAGACGTCGGCGCCGGCGACCAGTGCGTCGAACACCGCGCGGTCATCGGCGCTCTTCGTGTCCAGCGTGATGCTGCGCTTGTTCCGGTTGTAGGTCTGGTAGTGCGGGCTGTACAGGCCGCCCTTGAACGCGCGGAACGGGTCGCCGGTGACGGGCGCCTCGACCTTGATCACGTCGGCGCCGAGGTCGCCGAGCAGCATGCCGCAGGCCGGCCCGGTGATGAACGTGCCCTGCTCGACGACCTTGATGCCTTCGAGAACCTTCATCCCGCGTCGCGCGCCGGACGCCGGAAGCCCGGCGGGACCTCGCCGTCGTAGACCATCTCGCGCGTCGCCTGGTACGACAGCGCGAAGCCGGTCGGCTGCTGGATCTCCTCGTACAGGTGCGCGATCAGTCCGGCGGTACGGGCGAGGATGGGCACGCCCTTCAGCGCCTGCACCGGGAAGCCGGCGCCGAGCAGCACCGCGGGGATCGCGCCTGAGACGTTGAGCTTCAGATCCTTGTTCAGCACATCGGGCATCAGCGCTTCGGCGGCCTCGGCGATCTGCACGAAGCGCAGGTCGGTGCCGGCGCGCTGCGCGACATCGAACAGGGCGCCGACACGCGCATCGCGCTCCTTGTGCAGCGGGTGGCCGTAGCCGGGGATCGCCTTGCCCGCGGCGCGCCAGGCCTTCATCACCGCGAGCGCCGCATCGTTCACCGGGGTTCCGGCCTGCACTTGCGCATCGATCTCGCTGTAGAGGCGCCCGGCGGTCTCCGACGAGCCGAGCACGACCGAGCCGCAACCGAGGATGCCGGCTGCGACCGCGCCCTGCATCGCGTCCGGTGCCGCGGCGAAAGTCATGCGCGCGGCCTGCACGCTGGGCACGAGGCCGTGCTCGGCGATCGCGACCAGCGTGGCGTTGAGCACCGCGGTTTCGCCGGCGCTGGGCAGGCGTCCGACCAGCAGCAGGAAGAAGTGCTCGACGAACGAGACGCGGCCGATCAGGTCCTTCGAGAGGTCGCGGCCGCGGATGACGATCGTGTGCTCGTCGGAGGTGCAGATCGCGGTGCGCGGCACCGTCGCCTTGCCGATCTTCATCGGGTCGCTCTCTTCTCTCTTCAATGGTTCTCGAATGGGCTCACGTCGGCGTCGGCGCGAGGCGGAAGTCGTAGCTCGTCGAGTAGTAGGGCACCGCCATCTCGCGGCCGTCGACCGCCTTGCCGGGCGGGTGTTTGTCGAACTCGACGACCAGGCTGTCGCGCTTGCCGAACACCGCGTCCTGGTCGATGTACGGGCTGCCGGCGACGAACAGGTGCGTCGTCAGCGGCACATGGCCTTCGGCCGAGACCATCATGTGGATGTGCCCGGGGCGGTAGATGCTGCGGCTTGTCGCACGCAGCATGTCGCCGACCGGGCCGTCGTCGGGTACCGGGTAGTAGGTCGGGCGGATCGACCAGAACCAGTAGCGGCCCTCGGCATCGGTGCGAAAGCGCCCGCGTGCCCGCATCGTCGGGTCCGGCGAGAGCTGCATGTCGTACTTGCCGTCGCCGTCGCCGGACCAGACGTCGAGCAGCGCGCCGGCCAGCGGCTTGCCGTTCGTGTCGGTCACGCGGCCCATGTAGAACGCCGGCTCGCCGGGAACACCCTCGCCTATGTCGGCGCCGAGCGGCACGTCGGGCGCGCCGGGCCAGTAGAACGGGCCTTCGACGGTCGCTTCGGTCGCCTCGGTCGCGCCGTGCGACTGGCCGCAGGCGCGGGCCTGCGCCAGCGCCACCACCATCATCGACAAGCCCAGGGTGTCCGACAGCAGGATGAACTCCGGCCGCTTCTCGTGCGAGATCTGCCCCGTGGCGGTCAGGAACTTGAGCCCGGCGAGCCACTCGTCGGGCGTCAGGTCGACTTCGCGCGCAAAGGCGTGGATGTGCTGGACCAGCGCGGTCATCAGTTCGCGCAGGCGGGCGTCGGGGGTGCCGGCGAACGCATCGACGACATCCTGCGTCAGCCGGGTCTGGTTGTATTCGGACATGAGACCTGCCTCCGGATGCGCGCCGTGCGGACCGTCCGCCGGCGCTTGTGATGCGAAGGACGATACGGCGCGGTCCGGAGTCGGGCAAATGATCAATTCCCATCGAAATGATCGACGGGATCGATTCCATGATCGGGTTTTCATGGGGCTGCGCGATCGTTGTCGCCCCATGGGGCCGGGTCACGGCGACGTGTCAGCGCTCGTAGATGCGCACGACGCCAGCATCGTGGACCATCTTCCCGCCGACGATCGTCAGCACCGAGCCGAGCTGCTTGAGGACGTCGTCGGGAACGCTGAAGTAGTCGGCGTTGAGCACGACCAGGTCGCCGAGCTTGCCGACCTCGATCGAGCCGAGCTTGTCCTCTTCCTTCGAGAACCAGCCGTTCTCGCGTGTGTACAGCCGCAGCGCCTCCTGGCGCGTCAAGGTCTGCCCCGCGTTGATCGGCACGCCCGAACTGTTCCTGCCGGTCGTCATGTAATAGAGCATCAGCCACGGGTTCAGCGCCGAGATCTGCGCCGAGTCCGAGCCGGCGCCGACGTGGATGCCGCTGTCGACGATCATCCGATACGGTGGGCCGCTCGCGGTCGGCGTGCCGGCGAGGTAGCGGAAGCCGTGCAGCGCGAGGCCGCCGCCGAGCGCCTTCAGGCGCTGCACGTTGGCCGGCGTGATCGTCAGCGCATGCGCGATCGACCAGTGCAGCGATGCAATCGGGGTCGTTTCGTTGATCTGTTCCCAGGCGTCGATCGCGACGCCGTCCTCGGCCGAGCTGAGCGTGTGCTGCTGGTAGATCCAGCCGCGCTCGGCCGCCTTGCGCACCGCGGCCGGGTAGTTCGGCGGCGGCACGACCTGCCCGAACAGCGGCCAGTTGGTGATGAACTCGCCGAGCCCGCCGATCTTCAACCAGTCGTTGCCGAACTCGCGGAACGAGTTCTGCAGGCGCCGCGACAGGATGGGCACCGCGGCCGCGTTGTCCATGCTCAGGAAGAAGATCCGCACGCGCGAAGTCATCCGGCCGGCGCGGTGGATCTCGAGCAGCGGGTCGTACGCGGTGTACGGGTCCCAGCTGGCGGCGCCGTCGAACGTGAACTCGTCTTCGTGGTCCGGCGAGCCGGGGATCAGGAAGCCGCCCATGTCGAAGCTCGCGGTCACGCCGAGCGAGGCCGCGTAGGCGAGCGCGTCCAGCGTGCTGCGCTTCTTGTCTTCGAAGGTCTGGATCGCGCGCAGCGCGTTCAGGGCCGCGACCGCGGGCGCGCCCGCGGCGATCGCGCCGTCGGCCCCGACCGCGACGCCGCGGCT
>Ga0070706_100002264_pt1 | contig 19494 bp, 23 predicted proteins | sample KBSK5501metaG_FD_65476 | JGI IMG/M metagenome (GOLD analysis project Ga0070706, IMG submission 65476) | Corn, switchgrass and miscanthus rhizosphere microbial communities from Kellogg Biological Station, Michigan, USA - KBS K5-50-1 metaG | ecosystem: Host-associated > Plants > Roots >... | reverse complement strand
TCGGGTTGCGAGCAGCATCTGGTGTTCGAGCGAGACCTGAAGGCGTTAGTTCGCAAGAAGTGTTCCGAGCAGCCGTCCGAAGTATTGATCGAGCGACTGCGAGTTGAGATCCGCGCGCGACTGCACTAGCGCGCGTCCCGCCTTGCGCTTCGCGCTTGAAGCGATCTGATCGCGTTGGCGCGTAGCTAGGCGTCGCCGCGTTTTTCGAGCACGCGTGTCAGTGCCTGGATCACTTGGGGGTCGTACTCGTACGCCATGCCCAAGTGAAGCCGCTCGAGAACATCCCACGTGCTGAGGCCGAGCGTGCCTCCCGGCCGCGTGAGGTCGTCGAACGCACTGGAGACCTTGATGATCTTCGCGCCGAGCGACAGACCCGGGTTGGCGTCTTCGCCGCGGCGACGGTAGGGCTCGTACTGCTTCTCGATCATGTCGGCCACGCGCGGGAAGTGGCCCGTTTCGCGCACGATGCCGGCACCGGTGAGGGCAAGCTCGAGCTTGCTTGCGTCTTGCGCGTCGGCCGGATCCGGGATGCTCACACGCCCGATGTCGTGAAGGAGGGCAGCGTATTCGATCTCGTCGATGTCTTGCTGCGCAACACCAAGCTCTTGCGCGATCTCGACAGAGAGCTGGGCAACGCGCTTGGAGTGTCCCGGCTGCGTATACCCGGCCATCTCGGGGACTCGGGAAAGGGCGCCGATCGTCTGGAGGTACGTCTTTCGGATCGATGCGAACTGACGGAAGGCGAACTGGGTCGCCGCCAGGGGAGCGAGGAACAGCGGGAAGGACCACTCTCGCAACGGCGGGTACGCGATCGCGAGCAGCGCGCCTACAGACAAGATCGAAAGGTGGAGCGCGCCGGTCGACCGGACCTGACCGATGAAGACCGGCTTGAGCGGTACGGGGTTGCGGTCGACCTGACGGAAGGTGTTGAGGGTCGTCTCGATCAGAACAACGACGAGCAGCATGGCGAGCAGCCCGAAGATCGACAGATCGGTGAAGGTGTCCTTCACGCCTGCGCAGCTGTGCGTGATGGGATTCTTGGTTTGGCACGTGTTGAAGATGAAGGGGTGAGCGGCCATCCGGTGCGCGAGGGCGGCGAAGGATTGGTACACGGCCGTGCCCCCTGCCAACGCCAGGAGGTGTGTGCCTGAGGAGACGAGTTGCAAGTCCTTCTTCATCGAGATGCGCATGGCGGTCGCGATGCCGACGCCGACCGCGAACATGGTGAGGACCTCGGGAAGAGTCTTGTGATGGATGTCGACCAGGATCGGTCCGAGCAAAGCGAAACCGAGAGCCGGCGCGATACCGAGCGAGAACGACTCGTTGTTGGGAAGCGTGACCTCGAACATCTCGCTGGCGGCGACCAAGAGCGCGAACGCTCCGAAGATCTTGATGTCGGACACCTTGGAGAGGTCGCCGTGAACGATGACCAAGGCAATAGCGATGCCCAGGGCGGCGAGCGCCCCGGCACCTATGACATGGTCGCTATCGCGAAGCGACCTGCGTGCCATCTGTCGGCCCCTTTTCCATCCGCGTTGGTGGCTGCTTTAGTTCTATCGGTTCCTCGTCCGGCTCTTCTCGCCCGATCGGCTCCCAGCCGTTCCGGCTGACTGCCTTCTCGAGCGCATTCAGGGAAGCCTCGTCGAACTGGGTCCCGGCACAGCGCCGGAGCTCGACGAAAGCCTCCTCTACTGTTTTCGCCACCCGATAGACCCGAGTTGAGGTCATCGAGTCAAATGCGTCACAGACCATGATCAACCGGGCGAACAGGGGTATCTGGTCTCCGACCAGGCCGCCCGGGTAACCGTGACCGTCCATCCGCTCGTGGTGGTGGCGGACCCCGTCGATCGCTTCCTGCAGCAAGTCGATCTCTTGGACGATCTCGACCCCCCGCTCGGGGTGGACCTTCATGTGCTCGTACTCCTCGGGGGTGAGCTTCCCCGGCTTCTTCAAGACCCGGCTGAGCACGCCGAGCTTGCCGACATCGTGCATGAGCGCGGAGTACCGGATCGCACGACACCGTTCTTCCGACAGGCCGTATGCGCGCGCGGTCATCTCGGAGAGCCGCGAGACGCGTTGCGCGTGGCCTCTTGTGTAGGGGTCTTTAGCTTCGATCGCGGCGACGAGACCTTTGACGGTGTCGTCGTACGCGCCTTGCATCGTGAACGCGGCTTGGAATGCGTGGCGGGCGACGAGCAGCGGCATTAAGACGAAGAGTACGGATCCCCAACCAAGAAGAATCTTCAACACACCGATAAGTAGCCCAAGAAGTGCAAACGCGGTGTAGTTGCCGATTAGCTGTGAATAACCGCGCCGCCAGACACCGGCAAAGTTGCGACCTTCACTAAGAGAGATGGCTTCAGAAACTAGGAAGGTGTTGACGAAGAAGTTAGTCGCCGTGGCTGCCAACAAAGGAAGAAATGCATGACGAACAAGAGTGGATCCAGCCGACTGGCTAATGAGGGCTGTGCCAACAAACCCTCCCGTGCGAACGTAAACAATGCCACCCAATGCGGCAGTCAGCAGAAGTTGCGACGCATTGAATATGTTCCTAATAGGTGGGCGGTGGAACGCGTCCCTGAGACTCAACGTTGCAAAGAGAGTTGCGATTGCAGCTTCTCCTGGCCCGCTAGCCATGAGCGCGGCAATGGTGATCACGAAGCTAATGTCGTAAAGCCCGCCATCGGGTAGCGCGAACGGGAACTGAGCGACGACGAAAGCCAGAGCCCCGAAACCGATGACAGCCGCCCACGAAAAGTGGCTTGATTCTCTGACCGCGGCCATAGCCGTGGCACCAGCCGCAAGACAGCATGCCGCTACGTAAATGCGGACTCGTGCTGCGCCCTCTCTCAAAGAAACGCCTCCGCTTGGTGACTCGCAAGAAACGAGTGGGACCGGGCTATTTGGTTTGGAAGTAATCAAAGAACTTCTTCACCACCGGGCATGCGCGCCAGCAGCGAGGAACATCGCCGCCAGGGTCGCAAGTACCGCAAAGACACGTTTCATTTGGGCGTCAACCCCTTCTGAATGGAATTTTCCTCAGTCCGCTAATTAGAGGAATCCATCCGCTTCGCTTGGGTTGCGTCGCGTTTCACCCGGCCCCACTCGCTTATGCGATTTTCAAATCCGCTGAGCTATCCAAGAAAGGCAGTTCGCGCCGATCAGGCCCAAACCTTTCAGTTCGCCGCACTTCCTCCGACGGGCCAACCGTTGCTTTCTTAACGATTCTCCCGCTTCCTCGATCCCATCTGAAGCAAAAACTCCCCCGGATGCTCTTGCACAAATGGCAAGGGCCCAACCGGGGGAGCTTCACAACGCCCGTGGCTAGACCACGGAGAGCGCTTTATGCTTTCACTTGGGCACACTAGTTGTCAATAGGCACAAATCTAGCCCTCCGAGACCGGATCCATTGTGTCGACCAGGGATTTGAGGCTGGTCAGGTCACCGACCAGTCTTTCTATTGCAGCCGCAGGAAAGCGTCTATGTCCCCCTAGAGTGGCCAAGTAAGGAAGACGGCCCTCCTTGGCCCATCGCGCCACTGTCTTCGGTGAGACTTGAAGACGCATGGCCACTTCTGACGTACGCAGATATCGTTCGCGCCTCGGCATGATCAGATCCTTTGTTCGAGACTGTCGTCGGCCCGGGCCAAGCTTCTTAAAGGAGGAGCTCTCGTCTGCATCCACTCCTGACATGGGTTGTGAGTTAGCTCGTGTATCGTCAGGGCCAGGAGACGCGCGGTCTCAGTTTGGTGACAGCCTTCATGGCCATGAGCGACGAAATGAGTATCAACGCCAACAGGGTTTCCATGGACGAGGTTGAATCTGCCCTTGCGCGCATTCCCAGCGTTACGGCGGCCCGAGTTGTAACCAGTCCAAACGGGAGAATCGCCGAAGTGCATGTGCTCGCCCGACGAGATAGGGCTCCCAAACAACTCGTTCGCGACGTACAAAGTGTGGCCCTCACAAGTTTTGGCCTTGAAGTGGACTATCGAACTGTGAGTGTGGTTCAACTCGATGATCCGCTTGTCGAGGGAGACGGCTCTTCATCGGCGCCTCGTGTTGCGCTTGTCCGGCTCACCGCCGAGGTATCTGGATATTCAACTGCAGTCAGAGTGCACTTAAACGCAGGCGGTCAAGAGCTGGTTGGCGCAGCTCGCGGCCCTGCCTCGTCAGGCATGCGCTTGGTGGCCCGCGCCGTCGTGGAGGCAGTTGCATCGCTGATAGGCGATTCCGCCCTAGACGTCGACTTTGCGGAAATAGTTCCAGCAGGCCCACATAGCACCGCGGTCGCGGTTCTACGGTCGGCGACTGCGCGTGGCGACCAAGTCGTGTCTGGCTCGGCAATCGTTCGAAAAGACGGCAACGATGCCATGGCGAGGGCCTCGTTGGCCGCTTTGAATCGCCTGATCGCAGGCGCCTGATTCGAACCGCGCACGTCATTGCGTTCGAGATTTTCGTCTAATCACCCACACGGGCACATCCCCCCATTGGGAGTATTTATCGGACTCGCCTGGGGTAGAGAACGACTGGACCGAACGTCCCAAATAGCGCAATCGGAAGTGCGCTGGCTATGTCGCGGCGCACAGCGCATTATGTTCGTTACCAATGGGGGAGTTGGACGCCGAACCGATTGGCCGCACGAAGGAGATTAAACTCCTTCGAAGTGCAACCCTGGACGTCATCAGGGGACAAAAAAGGGCGATCGTCCTTAGCGGCAGTGCCGGCATTGGAAAGAGCACGCTTCTCCAGTGGTCCGCCCACACGGCCCATTCAAGTGGTTTTCTATGTGTTGTGACACGCGCACCAGCGATTGGAGGCCTGCCACCGCTCTTCCCGGTGCCTCAAGTTATTGAAGGGCTCATTGAGCACCTCCCCAAATCATCAGTAGAGCAGTTCGAGCCCGGCGATAGCGACTCCTTACGTCTCCCCATTCGAGCAGCTGAAAAGACGATAGACCTCTTTTACCTAGTCCAACTATTGAATGAGGCAGCGCGGGCTTCGCCGCTCGGTATCTTCCTGGACGATGTCCAGTGGGCGCCCTCTGAGGGAGCGGCGCTTCTCCTCTCTGCGTTGCGGCTCTTGGAGCAACCTATCTTGTACGTGATGACCGTGCGAGATCTGGAAGAGAGCTCGCACTGGTCATTTCCTGAGTCAACCGGCGATCTTCCAATTGACCACGTCAGGCTGACTGGCATCTCATCCGGCTCTGTCGCCGACCTTGCCAAGAGTTTGTTGGATTCGCCAGCTCTCCCCTCGCTGTGCCAGCTCCTTTACGAAAGGTCTCTAGGCAATCCCCTCTTTGTCACTGAAATGTTGAGGACGTGGCGTGAGTCGGGTCAGATCACCCGGAGATCAGACCGCTGGGTCCTGACAGATTCCGCCTCACCCCCAGACAGCTCTTCCCTACTGCAGATGATTGCTCGTCGGATGCGTCATTTGACACGGGAGGTACTTGCGCCAGCGAACATTCTTTCCTTGTTGGGCCGTGGCGCGTCCGTGGCAGAGCTTGAAGCGATGGTGGATGCGTCGCCGATTGCTATTGCAGAGGTACTGGGAGTCCTTGAGAACATCAGAGTTGCAACCCGGAATCCAGAAGATGGTCTCTATCGGTTAGCCCATCCTCTAATTCAAGAAGCACTTCTCCTAGACTTGAATGAGACAAGCAAGGCCGTACTTCACGGTCGAATCTTCAACTCGCTCTCGAGTGGGCAGACAGAATGCTCATCGGCGGAGCTTGCCTACCATGCCGTTAGAGCTCTCCGACCGCCTGGAGAATTGCTAAAGCTTCTACGCCAGGCAGCTATGGAGGCCGAGAAACTTGGTAGTTATGCGGAGGCCGCGGACTGGCACAGACGCATCACGAGGATTGCAACTGATGATGAGACCCTCTACAACGCTCTGGCAGGGTGCGCATTGGCCCTTGAGCGGTTTGATCCGGGGCAAGCCGCAGAAGTTTATGGACAAGCGCTGGCGCTAGCTCCTCACGACAAAAAAGTCGGAAGCCTCATCGGCAGAGCTCGTGCATGGCGCATGGCAGGACGGCCGGAAGCAGCCCTGGAAGACCTCGATGACGCAAGAGCCTATGCATCTGAAACAGAGACCTTAGAGATCCGAGACATGACCGCAGTCATACACGCAGTGCTAGGAGGGACCGAGGTTGCGGCAGCCCAATTTGGCCTTCTTGCTGGCGAGACCCTCGATACACCTTTGCACGCGAGGGCCTTGAGTCGCCTGGCCATCGTCGCCTACCTTCGCGGGCACGTTAGTCGCGCGAAAGAGCTGGCACTTAGTGCGCTTGCCGAAACCATTGTTCCTAGCGATTTCTGGCATCTGCGAATGAATCTTGCTTGGTTCCTGGCGTTGCTAGGCGAATGGGACGAGGCAGAACTTGTAGTGAAAGAGGCAATCGATCGAGCAAGAAATGCAAAAGATGTTTGGCTGCTCGCGCCGTTGATGACAACTGCCACGGACCTCGCTGTTTGGAGAGGAGACTTGGAAACCGCTCTAGATCTGGGCGAGCAAGTCTGCCGCGTAGTAGAGGCGGCATACGACATGGACAAGCTAGGGGCGCTTGCTGCGCTGGGGTTGACGCTCTTAGAGGATGGTCGATCGGATCAATCGGCGATCCTGCTGGCACCAGCTCCTGACATGGCTAGCGCGGCTTCAGAGAAAAATGAAGTTCATCAAAGCCTCATCGTTCTTGCGGAGAGTCTCTTGAATCTAGGCAGGGTTGAGGAGGCGGGCAATGTCATTAGACAAGTGCGCGGATACCTGAACTACAACATGAGTTGGAAGCCAGCAGCTGATCGAGTTAATAGTCAATTGTTGATTAGCGAAGGCAAACCAACAGACGCCCTCGCAATCATAAGCGGCTGGCTGCGCTGGCCTTCGCAGATTCCCTATGAGCAAGCACGAATCCTCGAGTGTGCGGCCGACGCCGAACTCGCTCTTGGCCGGCGAGAGGAAGCTCACATCCATGCTTTAGAAGCTCTTGCGCTTTACTCTCGCCTTGGGGCCGCCTCGCGCAAGAAAGCGATCGAGGCTTGGATAGTAGCGAACACGCGGCGTCCAATGGGACGACCCAAATCTAGAGTCGTAATGAATCTAACGGGACGAGAGGCGGAGATTCTTGACCTGATTGGAGCGGGGTTGTCGAACAACGAGATTGCGGCCAAGCTCTTTATCAGTCCGGGCACAGTAAAGAAGCATGTTTCAAACATCAAGACCAAAATAGCCGTTCAACACAGAAGGGAATTGATTTCAGTCGCAGCTCGTATCGCTTCTAGCCCCCAGCACGCACCTATAGTGTGAGCCCGGTCTAGTCGTCGTTCAGGTCTAGCGTGGGCTCGGATTGGCACGCGGTGCATTCTCCCTTAGATCGATGACCGTGTGTTCTCTTCCAAGATCTAAGGTCTGGAGAGTCGCATCGCCTGCGCGCGCGCTCACGTGATCGGGCGGTACGTATGTGTACTCGTCGCGCGCGTCCATCTGCGTGCGCCTTCCCCTCGGACCGAGAACAAGTGACGCGATCAGCAAGATTAGTCCCGCCCAGATGATCAGGTCCCCGACACTTGCCACTGTCGGCTGGCGCCACAGCGGGATGACGTCTCCCAGAGGAGAGAGATGTGCGCGCCCGGACGAGTTGATGAAGTGTTTTCCGCGAAGCACAAGTTGTTGCGCCTTCGGCCCAGCAAATCCGACGCGCGCAGCTGCCGCAGCGGAGATCGGCATGCCTCGGTTGATGAGGATCACGATGTAGTTCAGGGCTGCTCCGACCGCTATGAACGCCATCCCCGGAACCCGCCAGTTCGCAGCGGCGAACGCGAAGACAACGAGGTACGAAGCAACCACAAGACCGAACGCGACGATGCTCGTCGATCGAGGAGCGAATTGAGCGCCGATCTGCATCGCAACGGCCACGAAGACGACAGGCGTCCAACGAAGACGCGCGGCAGTCAGGTTCCGAATAGACCCACCGCGAGCCAGGCCGATCCCAAGACCGACCGCAATAACAACCGCGAATGCGAGCATAAAGGTGGTGTATCCTCCCCGCGCATTATCACACCGGCCTTCGGGAGCGCACGGCATGCAGGAATTCACCGTGGTCCGATATCAAGTGACCCCTCCCATCGCGCGCATCACGATCGATCGCCCCGAGAAACGCAACGCACTAAACATCACCGTGATGACCGAGCTCCGCGATGCGTTCGCCCTCGCGCGCGCAGACGAAGCGATCCGCGTCGTCGTGCTGACGGGGGCGGGGGACAAGGCCTTCAGCGCTGGTGGAGACCTGGGCGGATTTACCGCCGAACAATCAAAGGTCGAGCAGCATCTCCTCCGCGGAACGCTTGCGGATCTCTTCGAAGACATGACCCAACTAGGCAAGCCGATCGTCGCGCGCGTGAACGGTCATGCCTTGGCCGGCGGCTTCGGGCTGATGTGCGCGTGTGATCTGGTTGTTGCGGCAGACACGGCCGAGTACGGAATGCCCGAGATCAACACCGGCCTTTGGCCGTTCATCATCACCGCGGTCGTGCGGCACGCGATGCCGGAACGGAAGGCCCTCGAGTTGATGATGACCGGGGAGCGGATCGACGGGACCGAGGCATCGCGATGGGGGATCGTGAGTCAGGTGGTTCCCGTCAGCGAGCTCGACAAGGCGGTCGATACGTTGTGTGAGACTCTCGCGTCGAAAAGCCCGCTGATTATGAAGCTTGGGAAGGACTCGTTCTACGCTTCACGCGACATGGGTTTCCGCGAGGCCATGGATTATCTGCACGGCCAGCTGGGGATCGCGCTCGACAGCGAGGATGTGATCGAAGGCGTCACCGCCTTCATGCAGAAGCGCGCGCCAAAATGGAAAGGCCGCTGACGTCTTCTACCGCTAAGTAGATTTTTTTGCTGCTCGCCGGCTAGACATCGAGTGGGCTGGCCTTTATCACGCATACTCCTTACTTGCGCCTCGAAGCCTTTTTCCTGGCCTTTCTGGCAGCCCTCTTTGGACCGGCCTTCCGCGCGGGAACCTTTCGCGCAGCCGCCTTTCGACGAGCTGGTGCTTTCCGGGCACTGGTCTTCTTCCCTGTCGTCTTCCTTTTGACCGCCTTTCGCCTAGGTGCCGGCTTCCTCGCTACTGTCTTACGAGAACCCTTTTTGCCGTGGAATGACATCCGAAGCTCCTCTCTTTGTCTTAGGTCACCTTGCCAAGTGCGGAAATGTAAGCAGTCACCAAGAAACCCATGGCTACCCCAAAAAGAAGGCCGAACAATAACGTCGCAATACCCATTCGTCGTCGGCGGGCGACGATTCCGGTTCGATCATTGTCGGTCGCTGTGCCTGCTTGGTTGTATCGGATGTCGAGATAATGCCAGTAGTTATTTTGTCGTTCCCAAATCAAATAGAGTGAAGTCGCTGCCGCACTGATAAGAAGAGCACAGCTCAACACTATTAGCCCCCGGGGCGATATCGTGAGAACAGCGGTGGGGCTGTTCAAGCTATTGAGAACAAACACAAGGACGCCTGCTGCTGCGCCAATCATGTAGTAAGAAAGGCGCTCGCGTCGCTCTACAAGGCGATCAGCTAGCTCGTCCAAATCGTGGGTCTCTTGTGCATTGCCCATCGCCCTACTCCTCTTTCATCCTGGCCTCCATGTGTGGCCACGCCTTTTGACCTAGGCAGGCACGTCGGCCTGACCGGGCTGAACCGACACCTGAACGATGTGGATGCGCTCGGCCATCTGCAACTTAAGGGTTAGATCCTTCTCAAAAAAGTCCTTGACCAGCGCCGGCCGCTGGAAACCAAAAAAGGTACGGTGTTGGCACGCCTAGTAGATGCGGCGGCAACTCTAGTTGTGGGTTGTCCAGGTTTTGAACAACAACAGGAATATGGCTCACACCGGCTGAGCGGAGCGCATAGACGCGATGAAAACCGTTGTTTAAGACAAGCCTTGGTCCGACGCGGAGGACGTTGATTGCAGGGATGCCGTAGCCAATGAACGTGATTACAGCGACAGCGGGAACACCCCCAGCTTCCAAGTAGTTCAGGTCGCTTGCTTCAATCGGCTTAAGGAAACTGCCCAAGGCTCGTACGTCGCTGTTGCGGGAACTGATCACATGCGCTCCCGGCGCCCCCTCCAAATGTTGGATGGGATCCATCGATCGATTCGGTGAAAGGCAGAACTCCAGGAGTCCATCCCTCGTCTTTCGGATTGGGTAACTGCGCCGAGACTCGCTTGACGTATCCGAGGTTTACGGCGCGCTGCGGGGCGACCAACTTATCGACCTCAACCGACTCAAAGGAGATTCGCGTCTGGAAACCGCCGCGCATGACAGGTCCCGCCGCCCATTCTTGCGCCTGAGCGAGCTGCCGCCCCTCCAAGGGAATCGCGTGTTGAGTATCAGGCAGGCCGGCCTCGCTCAGGACGAGACCTTGAACGGTTGGTTGACACGCCTCCCACCGCTCGCGTATCTCACCGAGTGCATTCCGTTGGTCTGGGGTTGTCTGCGTTCGAACGTGGTGTTCGACCTCGGCCTTCGTCGCAAAGCCGAACAGGAAAAGCTCGGTGTACGTGCTAGTTGCCAGTTGAACCTCGGGCATCGCCATCTTCGCATCACCTCGCAGTGTCATTCCAGACTGGTGGCGCTTTAGGACATTGAACTCTGAGAAAACGAGGTGGAGTACCGCAGACGCAAACGGGCCCGCCCCACGCAATGACCCGTGGTCAGGCGGATTATGATTTTCCCTCGATCGGATTCACCGTTGGCTTGGCATCTTGCCCGGCTGCTTCCTGTGCGGTTCTACCTCCGAAGTAGAACCCCGCAGCTGCGGCAACAAGTCCGCCGAGGATGCTAAGGATCGTCTTGGCGACCTCTGTGTCCCGAAGGACGACTAGGGTGTGGACAACTCCGATGCCGAGGACGACGAGCACGGTCAACGTCATCGTCGATCGTGACAGAGCCCGGATGCCGGTAGGTGCCTGGCCAACCCCGGCGAGCAGATCTACGAGTTCCTTGTGATCCAGCTTGGCTACCTCATTCGCTAGTTGGTCGATAGATGCGAGTTGCCGTTTTTTCAGCCCGTAAGCTTTCACGATGTCAATGCTTCCCGATAGACCAGCTGCTAGAAGTATGGCGACGACATAGATAGCGGCTAGGGCTATCGTTTCGCCTCTACTCAGATCAACCTTTTGAGACTCCGTAGTCGTCTCTGGCGATGACGTCGATGTTGGGGCGGTAGGAGCTGGGGCGTGCCGGGAACCTGCTGATGCAGCCGGGCCAGTTGTTAGGAGGATCAAGACTGTCGTTCCTAATACAACCTTCCACTTCATTTCCGACACCCCCGAATATTGGCCGGACGTTTACGGCTCCCAACCCTCCAATTGCGGAACGCGCGCTTCCACTGCCTTGCCTATCGCTTCGAAGAAGCCGGAATCAGTTGGATCGATTGCGTCGGGCTGGATGCTCGACACGCTCAGTAGACCGACCACCTGGCGGCCGCGACGCAGTGGAATGGAAACCCACGATCTAATACCTTCCGTGGCAAGTACTTGCAGCAAGAGCGTGAGGTCACTCGAGGCCGCCTCCGCGGAAAACACCGGCCGATCGAGCTTCAAGACCTCTGGCATAGAGGACGCGCCGGCAGAGATGCGTGTCCCCCGTCGAAGTCGAGTCTCGGAGGCGGACCACACGGCGGCGAGCTGGAGCTGGCCTTCTTGAGGAAGGAATCGACGAACGCTTAGGCGACAAAGACCGGGTATTTGCGGCTGCAATACCTTGACCAGTTGGAGAAGCACGTCGTTGATGGTGTGCGCGCGCAAGACGAGCCCTGGGAGCGCGTTTCGGATGGCCGCCGCAGAGCTTCGAGCAATCGGCATCAGGATTCGATCCTCGATCTCAACCTCCGCGGAGCTAGACCATTCTCTGCGGGTTGGATGAAGAACCCGCCTCTCTAGCTTCATGTCCGGACGAAGCCCCAGGGTTCCACCCTCGACGGGCTGCTCGTCCGAAGGATCCCCTGAGTTAGGGAACTGACGCGCGGCAATCGGACATAGCAGTTCACCGGAGCGGTCGCTGTTCTAGGTCCGGGTAGGTGGGGGTCCCCGCGTGGGGATGCGCGCACAAGCTACGCAGCTGTCGGCTTCGGCCCAGATCGAATCCCGCTGCTGGGTATTGCCGTTCGAGCGCGACCTTATCGATCACACGTTCCAAGGCCTTTGCGCTCGAGCGCGCGCGCCTCCTTCTGTCGTGAATCCAGGACCGTTCCCATTCGGGAGAGTTGTCACGTCATCCCAAGAGGGGGAGCACGATGAGAAAGATCTTTCAACGCGCACTTTCACTGACCGTTGTTCTATTGCTGGTGACTCCTGCAGCAGCCGACGCGGCATCCACCTCGACAAAGCAGCAGCACTGCATCGCCCAGGCGCAGCCCTCCGGAGCCGGGGCAATGGCCAAGGTTCAGTGTTTCGGTACCTTCGCCGCAGCTATCAAGGCCGCCACCGGTAGCAGGGTCAATCTTGGGAACGCCACCACGTCGCGAAGAGTCTCGTCGACAGAACTGTCCGCGAGTCCGGATTCCACGACAACGACGTACGTGCTGAGTGTCGACTATCACGATGCCAACTTCAGCGGCAGCACCTTCACCTGGACGGCCGCAGCGCCGTGCGGCTACTACCAAACAGGTTCGATGCCGTCTGGGTGGAACGACGTCATCTCTTCGGTTGCCGACTACTCGGGATGCGCCACCACGCTGTATCACGACTCCAACTTCGGTGGATCGACCTATCGGATCGGCGTGAATGGATCCGCTGCGAGTCTGGGCTCCTTCAACGATCAAACGTCTTCACAGAAATGGTGCCCGGTCTACCCCTGCGTCTAATCGTCCAGTAGCCGATGAGCAACGGCCCGCCTCGGGGTGGCGGGCCGTTGGCTTACTGTCCGGCGAGGGGTAGACCGAGTTGCGTGCAGGTGCTCTGATCGCCCGGGAACACGCCGGCTATGCCGCTCGGCAGCGTGCAAGCGACGAGCGGCGGTACGGGGTTTGATGTATTCGGCGAGGGACGCTGCATCCCCGATTTGCCCTGCAAGAGGAATCCCTGGCGCCAAAGGTCCGAGCAGTTCGCGATCGCGTTGTCGACCTGCCCAGTGCTGCCCGGCGCACCGAGGACGCCGATCGTTGTGCCACTGAACGTCTCGCCGCTTCCCACCGCAGCAGTCGTGTAACAACGCGCCGTCGTTCGGTCAGTGACCGGTGACGATCGGAGCAGCGTGATGCCTGTAGCCGCGCTGCCCACCACGGCGAAGATCGCGATTCCGAGTATGAACCGGCGCCGCCGTCTAGGAGCCCAGCGACTGGAAACAAGCTCTTCGAGCTGGCGCCGAGCTGCGTAACGGCGAGCCGTGGGCAACCGGCGGGTGGGTGGCAACTGTTCGATCATGACTCACCTTCCATTGATTCGTCCTTGTTGGTGTCCGTCGAGACAACCGTCTGTCCAAGCTGCTCGCGCAGGCGGGCGCGCGCACGAGAAAGGCGAGAGCGCACAGTTCCTATCGGAACATCGAGGGCAAGAGCCGCCTCTTCGTAGCCCAAGCCGGTCCAGTCACACAGCGAAACGATCTCCTGATCCTGAGGAGACAGGCGCTCAAACGCCTGGAGGACGTTGCGCATCGTGCGTTCATCGTCAACACGACCGATCGCCTCTTCCGATTGGTCGGGTATGGCGACAGGGCGCGGAAGCTTCGCGAGGAGCCGGCGATATCGGCGGAAAGACCGGTCGGAATTGCGGATCGCGTTGTTCGCAACCGCGAGCAGCCACGGTAGGACTGACTCACCGTGAAACTGAACCTGGCGCCGTCGCCGCCACGCTTCGAGAAAGACGACAGAAGTCAGATCCTCCGCTACAGCCCAAGAGGCTGTTCGCCTGAAGCAATGGTTATAGACAGTGTCCGCGTGGCGTTCGAAGAGCTCTCCGAATGCCCCGCCGTCGTGTGATGCAGCGCGCGCCCAGAGTTCTTCATCGGGTAGCTGAGAGAAGTCTTCCACGAACCAATTATGTCCGGAGGCCGGTCAAGTGTTCCGAGGGTGCCACGGAACCAGACAGCATTAGCCAGACATAAGGCAGTGTTGAGTCCCGTATTTTCTTCCACGTTTCCGTGGAGGTCATGGGCGTATGCAAGTTGATCAAAGGGGCGAGCCCGCGACAACACGCATGTCTAGAAGCTCACCATGAAGCAATTGCGGCCGGAAACCATCGGCGAAGTCGTGCATGCGCTTCGCCTGCGGCTCGGCATTGAGCAAGTTGAGCTCGGGCGCGATTGCGGGTGGGGAGACGCGTCGGTCGTCAGTCGCATCGAGAAGGGTCGCGTGAACCCAAAGCGATCGACCTTGCTGAAGCTTGCCGACAACCTTGCGGATCCCGTAGTAACCGGCACATCTGCCGAAATTGGCGCACAGCTGTTCCTGGCGGCCGGCATCCTGCCGACATCACGTGACGTCGAGGAGCTACGACCCCGAATTCCCAACATCAACAACCTGCCGCAGCCCGCGATCGTGATGGACTTCGGTTGGTACCTCTGGCGCGCAAACAAACGCCTCAAGGAAGGGTTTGGCCTGCCCAGGAGAAACGTTGGCCGCAACTTTGTTGAGATCCTGTTCGAAGAGGGCGGCCTTGTGCGTGGGCATCTCGGCGACCTTTGGCGCAGCGTCGCATCCTGGGTCGTTTCGGACTTCCGCCGCGACACGGCAAGCCGATGCTCTCAGCGTTGGTTCGGCAAGCTTCTTGGGACGCTTCGTACTCTGCCCGATTTCGAGGAGCTTTGGAGCGGCGCGGTCCAGCCCGATGAGAACGTGTTCGGCTGGTCGCAAGCAACGCTCGACGGAGGAACGATCGGCGCGTTTCGTTCGCACCTAGCCGCCGATCCACGTTTGATCGTCGGCCAGATCGTCCCTGTGGATCTAAGAGGCCGCGACGTAATGTTGGAGTACGGAGCTCTGCTTCCTTGATCGGTCAGGCACCGAATGCTCCGTCTCGAAGGATGGGAACGGTCGTACTGACCTCGATCTCGCCGGCCATCTGCACGTCGTCGTCGTAGCCGCGCGCGCTCACCTCACGGCCGCTCGAGCAATTCATCAGCCGGTTCAGTAGATCGCCGCGCGCATCCTCAAAGATGGCCACAGCGCTCTGAGCTTCCGGCGATAGATCGTCCAGATGAGCAAGGATCGCTCCCGCTCCGACTTGATCTTCGAGCGCCGGCCGCAAGCTGTCGTCGGTCATAAACCACCGCTCACCCGCAGCGATCACCGTCACGACATCGCCGAGCGATCGCGCCGCGCGCGCAACGGCTTCGGCATTCCGCAAGCAGCCGGCTAGGACCGGCTTCCCGGCCGCGGCGGCGGTTAAGGCGATCGTCGCTCCGTTGGGTGAAGGAAGCACGATCTTCTCGCCCGGCTTCGCCTTCGTGAACGTCCGCGGTGAGAGTGAATACGGGTGCAACGAGTCCACCGCTTCGCGGTGGACGGCGAGGGATGCTCCCAGGGACTTCGCGTATTCCTCGGCGGACGAGTCCTTGAACCGGTACGGATAAACGAGCGCACCTTGCTCGCAACCGATCGTGATGCACGTCGTCGACGAGATGACGTCCACCACGACGATCACGTCCGAGGTCTCGGCGAGCTGGCGCGCGCCCTCGGGACCCCACTCGCAGCGCGCGCGGAAACCGTGCTGGTCCCAGAACTCGGTCACGCGGAGAGACTACCTAGCCGCCGGCGTCGGCGGCGGCGACCTCTTCCTCGCGCTCCTCGAGATACAGATACTTGAAGCTGATCTTGATGATGGCTGCGGCCGGCAGCGCAAGCAGCGCCCCCACCAAGCCTGCCAGGCTTCCCCCGATCAGCAGCGACACGATCACCGCAGCCGCAGACATCTCGACCGCTTTCTTCATAACGCGCGGCGCGATCAAGTAGTTCTCGACCTGTTGGTACACGATGAAGTAGATGATCACGCCGATCAACTGCGGGATACCGACGAAGACGGCGACGAACCCAACGACCAGAGCCCCGAGGATCGCGCCGATCGTTGGGATCAAGTCGGTCAGCGCCACGAAGAACGCAAGCGCGGCCGCGTATGGCACGCCGATGATCAGCAGGAAGATGAAGACCGCGACCCCGGCGATGATGCTGATCACGATGTTCCCGATGATGTAGCCGCCGACGCGCTGCGTTGACTCCTCGAGGATCAGCTCGAACCGTTCGCGCTCGCGGCGGGTGAGCATCTTCGCGATGCCTGCTCGGATGCGAGGCAGCGCCGAGGTGAAGTACAGCGTCAAGATCAACACAGTCAGCGTATTGAACACGAACGAACCGAAGGTCTTGAAAAGCGAGAGCGCGGTTGACGGCGCCTTGCCGGCGAGGTCTTGCAGCTTCGTGGTGAGGTCGAACCGCTTGTTCAGGCTCGCGAAGAAGCTGTTGTCGTGTTGCGCGCGCCGTATGTAGTCGGGCGCTTTGTCGATGAGCTGGCGCACCTCGCTGATGATCGTCGGGACGACCAGCGCGATGAACCCGCCGATGACGACGACTGCGGCCAGGGTCATGAGCGTGACGGCCAGGCCGCGCTTGACGCCCTTGCGCTCGAACCACGCGATCGTCGGCTGGAACCCGATGGCGAGGATCATCGACACGCCCATCAGGATGAGCACTTGCCGCAGGATGACGATCGCCTTCGCCAGGGCGATCAGGACGATGATGCCGACGGCGACCTTCAGCCAGTAAGAAACCGGCGGCCAGTCACGGGCAGGTGAATCTGAGGCGCGCGCCCTCGCCATAACGCCAGCATACGGGCGTGATGCCCGGCTCCCCGGCAACGCGGTTGCGCACCTTTACCTGGGAGAATGGGGTGTCACCTAAAGCCTGGCAATAGGCCCGCCGAAGCAAAAATTAGGCACAGAGGGGGAACGCCATGAAGGGCATCGTCTTCAATCTGCTCGAGCAAGCAGTCGGCGACAAATACGGCGAAGACACATGGGACGCCCTTATCGACGCAGCCGGCGTCGACGGGTCGTACACCGCGGTCGGCAGCTATCCGCACGAGGAGATCTTCGCGATCGTGAAGGCAGCGTCCGACGCGCTCGGCTCCGACGCCGACGATCTGGTTCGTTGGTTCGGGCGGGCGGCGTTGCCGCAGCTGGCCGAACGGTATCCAGTTTTCTTCGAGGGCCACGACTCAACGCGCTCGTTCCTGCTGACCTTGAACGACGTCATCCACCCTGAGGTTCGCAAGCTCTTCCCCGGCGCCTACGCTCCTTCATTCGAGTTCGACACGTCCGACGCAGGCGTGCTCAGCATGTCCTATCGCTCTCACCGGAATCTTTGCTCTTTCGCGGAAGGTCTCATCGACGGCGCCGCCGATCACTTCGGTGAAACCGCCCAGATCGAGCAGCCCTCGTGCAGCAAACGCGGTGACGCGGACTGCATCCTCAAGATACGTTTCGCGAAGACTTGAGCGATCCGATGGGTGACAACATCGGAGCCGATGCGGTCGAGCCGCTCCAGCGCCGGCTTGCGCGGGAACGCAAAGCGCGTCGTGAGGCCGAGTCGATCGCCGAGCGCGTGACCGCCGAGCTGTACTCATCGTCGCTGGAGCTTGTCCGACTCAATGGCGAGCTGACGGGCGCGAACACTGAGCTGCAGGCGCTGAATCAGGCCATGCGGGACTTCGTCGCGGTTGCCTCGCATGACCTCCGCAGTCCGCTGACCTCCGTCGTCGGTGCGGCGAATCTTCTTTCGAGGCGCTGGGGCGATCTGCAAGAAGACAAGCGGGGCGAGCTGCTCGAGATGATCGAGCGTCAGGCGCGGCATGTTGCCCGGATGGTGGAAGATCTGCTCACCGTGTCCCGCATCGAGGCAGGGCAGCTCGACACGCATAAGGCAGTCCTGCGCTTGCGCGAAGAAGTCGAGGGGATCATCAGCGACTTCGGGCAGCCTGCACCCCAGATCACGTTGCATGCGATCGAGTGCGCCGTGATGGCAGATCCCGATCATTTGCGACGGATCCTGGTCAACTACGTTGGGAACGCGATGAAGTACGGATCACCACCCATCGAGATCGACGCCGACGTCAAGGATGGTTGGGTTGAGATCCGGGTGAAGGATCAGGGCCAGGGTGTGCCGGAAGAGTTCGTGCCCCGTCTGTTCGGGAAGTTCGCGCGCGGTGAGGACTCCCAAGGCGGCACGGGGCTGGGTCTTTCGATCGTCCAGGGGCTTGCGCGCGCCAACGGCGGGGACACGTGGTACGAGCCCAACGATCCGAAGGGGTCGTGCTTCGCGGTGCGCTTGCCGCTCGTCGCGGCCTAAGTGCAACGCTAGAACGTCGTCAGGCCCAGATCCGAACCACGACCCTGCCGAGCAGCCCGAGCATCACCATCATCGACCCCACAAGCCAAACGCCGATCGTGGGCGCTCCCGTGTGGGCGAGACCTTTGGTGACGACGGTGATCGTTCCGCTTGCACGTATCCCCGTCGAGACGCCCTCGATGCGCGCAGGGCCGGCGCGCGCGGCTCGAGGGATCGTGGTTTTGAGCCGGAATGTATCGAAGCTGGTATCGACGGCGCCCACGCCGATCACGGTGGAGCCTTGTACGAAACGCACGTCGATATGCACCGAGCCGGCTTCACCCGACGACGAAGTGGCGAAACACGCGAAGTTCAATCCCGTGATCGTGATCGATTGGTTGGGTTTCACCGTCGTGGGGGATACGGATACCGATGCCGGCGCGCACGAGCTGCTCGCCGACAATGGAGTGAGCGCGATAAGGCCGACCGAGCCGGCCACCATCACCAGAAGGACGCCGCAGGCCCCCGCCCACTGCTTCATCAGGGCGTGGTGTATCACTCGCACACCCATAAAGTCGAGGTGAGGTCTGTGTCACTTTTTGCCGATTTTCAGATCAAAGAGGTACCGGGTTAGCATCCTGGTCCGTGGACGCAACCGTCGCAGCTCTCGGCGTAGCCTTTGGATTCGTTTTTATCGTCCGGCACACGGCTACCACTCACCACCACACGCGCGCGCTCCCACGCCGCCGGATCGCCCGGGTCTCGGTCAAGTTCTTCCGATCGCTGCTGGTCCTCGCCGGCGCATTGATGATCGTCGCCTTCACCAAGCCCTTGCCGCCGGTCTCGCGCGCGATGGTGTCTCTGGTGGTCGCCGTCACCGCGGTCTCGGTCGGTTGGTTCCTGATCCCGGTTCTTACACGACCGATCGGGCGCCGGCGCGCGCAGAGGTCGTCCGGATCTACGCGGGTATACGCAGGTGATCCCATACAACCTCGCTGACCTAGCCAGGGAAGGCTGCTCGGCGCGATAATCGGACCGACCACCCAGGCGGGCCCGGGCAGACTTCGGAGGACTTCCCTCCGGCGAAGGGCCTCCGGAAGGGAGGACCGCATGGCTGCCGAGACCACACCGGCATCCGAAGCTCCTGCTGCTGAGAAGCGGGAGATACCGACGCTCA
>Ga0070706_100002263_pt1 | contig 19500 bp, 13 predicted proteins | sample KBSK5501metaG_FD_65476 | JGI IMG/M metagenome (GOLD analysis project Ga0070706, IMG submission 65476) | Corn, switchgrass and miscanthus rhizosphere microbial communities from Kellogg Biological Station, Michigan, USA - KBS K5-50-1 metaG | ecosystem: Host-associated > Plants > Roots >... | reverse complement strand
ACCAGCGGGCGTTGTGGATCCCCGGCCAGGCTGGCCCGCAGCCGGAGGTCGGAGTGCCCGCCAAATGGGCCGGGGTCGATGCCGTTGTAGACTACCCGAAGCTTCCGCTGGGGTATCCCGAAGGACGCCGCGAGCCGTCGAGCGACCTCCTGAGAGACCGCCAGGTAGCGGTGGACGCCGGCGGAAACGATCCGCTGCTGGAAGCGAACCGAGCGATTGACCAGCGCCTCCACGAAGAGCTGTGCGGTCGCTACGACCGCGGGCACTCGGCGGATCCTGGCGGCCACGAGACCGAACTTGCAGGCGAGCGGCCAGTTGAGGTGTGCATGAAACACCGCCGGGCGTTCCGCCGCGAGCGCACGCACGAACCCCGGCAGCCTGCGGGCGACGTTGCCGTCACTCACGCGCGGGATCTCCCGGACGGCGATGCCCGCTGCCGCAGCGCCCTCCAACAGCCGAGCGATGCCGGGAGCGGGGTGATGGAACAACACGGGCCGCCAGCGTCCGCGATCGGCACCCCCCAGCAGGTGGAGCAGCGCCTGCTCGCTGCCCCCGAATGTATCGGTGTCGACGAAGTGAACGACCGTGCGGGTCACGAATCGGGCCGCTCGGCGGGGCGAGTCAACGAGGTGAGTCCCCGGCCGGCCCGGCGGTTTTCGCGCAACGCGTCGCGCACTCCCACCCAGTAGAAGTAGTCGAGCGCGTAGTAATAGTACGAGTGCATGCGTGGTGGGCGACGGCGCTCGAGCCAGCCCATGAACCGTACCGCGAGGTCCGTAGTGCGTGGCCAGATCATGGTCGAGGCGAGTAGGACGGCCCGGACCACCCGCCAGCGCGGGCTCAGCTCGTCGTAGCCACCGCCGAGCTTGAGGTGAGAACGCGTCTCGGCGTGCTTACTCGCGAGCAGTACGGCCGTGCGTCCCTTCGCGACGTTGTCCCGGGCCAAGGCCGGGAAATCCTTGGTGTAGTGCTGCCGTGCCTGCGCCTCCCGGCTGAAGATCAGCCGTACCCCGGCCTCCGTCAGACGGTGCGAGAGCTCGAGATCCTCGTTCCCGTACTCCGTAAACGACTCGTCCAGCCCCCCGATCTCGAGCAGCGTTCCGCGCGCGATCGAGAAGTTGCCGCTATAGAAGTCGCGCAGTCTGAATTGATGGCCCGGCTGGCTGAGTGTCTCGAGGTGACGGTTGAACTTCGAGCCGATGTAGTCCACCACGGGTGGCGACGTCGGCTCGACGGGGATGGGGGCAGCACCGACGATGCCCAACCGCGCGCCGCCCGCTTGCGCGGCGAGATGGGCGGCAAGAAACCCCGGCGCCGGCTCCATGTCATCGTCCAACAGCACCACGAGCTCCCCCTCGCTCGCGCGGAGGCCCGCGTTGCACGCCGCGGCGCGCCCACGGTTCGCCTGCCAGAGGCCGACCAGTCGGTACGGTGTCTTCAGCGCCTCGACCATCTCCCGGGTCCCGTCGTCAGATCCATCGACGGAGACGACGACCTCGAACTGGTCGGGGGGCAGGGTCTGGAGCGCGAAGGCCTCGAGCGCTCGCCGGACCGACTCCCGGCGTTGGTAGGTCGGAATGACCACGCTCGCTCGAAGCTGCACCGTCATGACAGCAGGCCCAGCTCGGCGTACACAGCGCCCAGTCTCCGGGCGTAGGCGGGCCAGCCATGATGTTCGAGGACGAACGCGCGGGCCCGTTGACCGAGCTCCCGTCGCGCCGTCCGGCCTTCGAGCAGGCCCGCGGTGATTCGCGCCATCTCCTCGGCGCCCTCGGCGACGACGAGTGGCGCAGCTCCGTCGACCCGGACGAGCCCCTCTGCGCCCAACGGCGTGGTGACGACGGGCTTCCCGAGCGCCATCGCCTGAAGCACCTTGAGCCGCATCCCGCCCCCGATGCGGATCGGGGCCACGACAACCGCAGCGCGCTCGAGGTAGGGTTCGACCCGCGGCACCCGGCCGGTCACCGTGATTCCCGGCCCGGCAAGGGCCCGCACCGACCGGGGCGGATCGGCGCCCACGACCGTCAGGTGCGCCTGGGGATGGAGGCGGCGGAGCGAGGGGAAGATCTGCTGCCCGAGCCAAAGGGCGGCGTCCACGTTCGGGGGATGATAGAAGGCGCCCACGAACACGACCTCACCCTCGGCTTCGAGAGAGGGATCGGCCGCCGCTCCCGCGGTTACGCCGAATGGGTTGACCCGGATGCGGCCGGCGACCTCCGGGGCAAGGCGGCGGATCGCCGCCGCGTCCCGCTCGGTGAACACCTGTATCCGGTCGAATCGGTTCCAGACCCGGCGCTGATAGGCGATCCAGCGACCGCGTTCGAGCTGCGCCGGCGCCGCTCGCACCTCGTGCTCCGTGAAAACGGTCGGAACGCAGTCGGGGTAGCGGTACACGCCCATTGCGTTGTCCTCGATCTGAATCAGGTCGAACCGCCGGTTGCGCGCGAGCCGGTTGACCAGCTCCTGCAGCCGCGGGTCCCGGAACTTGAGGGTTCGCAGCGGCTCCGTCGCTCGAAGCCACTCGAGGCCGAGGCGGGTCCGCGCTCGCCAGCGGTGCCACCCGCGCGCGCTCGGACGCCATACGTGGTGCACCTCGACGTTCAGCCGCGCCAGCGCCTCCAGCCCGCGCTGGTCCGAGGCGTGCGGCCCCGCGAGCGCCACGAGCGTCACCTCGTGCCGCGTTGCCAACGCGGCCAGCTGGCCGAACATGACGAGTGCGCCGCCCGCCGCGCTCTCGGCATGCGGAAGGAGCGGCGTAACCATGAGGATTCTCACGTCAATTGCCGAGGATGATGCGACGCCAGGCGGTCACGTCTTCGGCCAGCCACACGCGCCTTGCCGCGTCCCTGGTGGCGCCGAGACGAATGCTGTCTCGGAGCCAGCGGAGGGCCGCGACGACCTTGATCAGCGCGAGCAGCGCGGCTTGCCGCGCCGGCGAATAGTGGCGGCGATAGAAGTGGATCGCGCTTTCCACCCGCTGGGCGAGCATTGGGCCCCGGTGTTGGCCGGTGCTAACCCCGCCGACGTGGACGAGGTCCGCCACCGGCGCAAAATGCACCTCCCAGTTCGCCTGCTTCAGGCGATAGCAGAGATCGACCTCTTCGGCGTACATGAAGAAGGATTCGTCGAACCCGCCGACCGCGTCGAACGCCGAGCGCCGGATCGCGAGCGCCGCGCCGAGCACCCACGGCACCACCCGGGGCCGCGTGTGTGGCGAATGGACCAAGAGATAGCGTTCGCGCAACCCGGGGACCCGCGCGAGCACCCGTGCGAGCGCGGTCTTCTCCAGAAACGACTGAAACGTGCCCAGAAAGGGGTGGCAGGAGACCTGGAGAGAGCCGTCGGGGTTTCGCAGTCTCGGTCCCACCACGGCAGCGCGTGGGTGCGCGTCAAGATATCGCGCGAGGGCTTCCAGCGTTCCGGGCGCAACGATGGTGTCGCTGTTGAGCAGCAGGATGTACCGCGCAGCACAGCGGCCAAGCGCCCGATTCGCGGCGGCACCGTACCCGCGATTGGCGGCGGCAACGTCCAACTCGACCCACGGATAGCGCGACCGTACGAGGTCGATGCTGCCGTCGGTCGATCCATTGTCCACCACGAGCGTTTGTGAAGGACCTTCCAATCGAACCGACGCGAGACAACTGTCGAGGTGTTCGCGGGCGTTGAAACTCACGATCGCCACGGCCATGGGCTTCATTCGCCCGAGCGCTTCGGGTTGGGGACGGCCCGAAAAGTACCAACGGCCCCGGGCACCGGACAGCGGAGTCGGCTATGTATCACCTGCTCTGGCGAGTAGCTGAAGAAGTATGCGTTCGAGGGCCACCCCACCCGTCATGCCCCCATCACCATCGAGGTTGGTACCCGGCTGCCGCGGTGCTGCGCCGGCGGAGCCATTCGATGCCCCCGACGGCCATGCCCGCCGAGTAGGCTATCCGGGACGCGAGGACAGCGGGCAGCATGACCACGGGCTCGAAGACCCCGGCGCGAACCCAGCAGCCGAGAATGAACGCTGTGTGTGCGAACGCGAGCGGGAGACTTGCCGCGATGAGCAGCCTCGGGTAGCGATAGATCCAGGAAAGCCGGGCGGCCCTCGTCTGCGACTTGCTCTCGATCGCCGTATAGGCCCACCGGTAGTTGCGGCGGAGCAGGTTCGCGAAGCCCGGGCGGTTGTAGTGGTACGCTACGGCCCTGGGCTCGAAGTAGATGCGGTGGCCGGCGCGCTGCAGCGCGGCCTGCCACTCCCGCTCTTCGTTCATGGAGACTGGCAGGCGCTCGGTGAAGCCGGAGGTGCTGAGAAACGCCGCCCGGCGAACGCTCAGATTAGGCGGTGGATGGTGGGGCACCTCGCCGGCCGGCCGCCGAGAGTGGACCAGGTACCAGCCGCAGTAATAGTCGCAACGCGCGCTTGCCGGGAGACCGGGCGGGAGGTCGAGCGAGCCGCCTACGACGGTCGCCCCGTCCGCGTGCGCCGCGAGGATCGCAGTCAGCCAGCCGTCAGCAGGAATGCAGTCGGCGTCGAGAAAGACGATCGGATCGCCGGCCGCGGCGGCGGCGCCCCGGTTCCGCGCGGCCGCGGGGTTCCCGCCCGCGCCCGCCAACTCGAGCGCGACAGCGCCCGCCGCCCGCGCGGCCGCGGGCGTGCCGTCGGTCGAGCCGTCGTCCACGACGATCACTTCGACCTCGGTGTCGGCCCGACGCTGCGCGAGCACCGCACGGATGACGCGGGGGATGAACGTGGCCTCGTTGTGAGCCGGAATGACGACCGAGACGCGGCGGGGCGCAGCCACCTTATCCGGCGACGGCCACGTCGGTCCGGCGGGCGACTTCCTCATACACTGCCTTCACCGCCACGAGGAAGCGATTCCACCCGAGGTTGCTCCCGGCATAGGCCCGTGCGGCGATCGCGAGCCGCGCCGCGCGTTGCGGATCCTGCAGGAGGCTCACGATGCCCTGCGCCAGACCCTCGGCCGACGGCTCGGCCAGAATCGCCCGGCTTTCGTCCAGCAGCGCCCGGTGCGCGGGCAAGTCCGTCGCCACGATCGGGCGCCCCGCCGCAAGATAGTCGAACACCTTGAGCGGCAGGTTGTCGCCGTATACCCGGGGCGAGACCAGCAGGTCGGCCATCGCGAGATACGCCGGTATCTCGCCCCGCGGGCGCCGGCCGGTCACCCGGATCGCGCCGTTGACCTCGAACTCGTGCGCGTCCTGGCGCATCTTGGCTACCGATTCCGTGTCGCCGCCCACCAACACGAAGATGGCGTCCGGCACGCTGGCCAGCACCCGCGGAAGCGACGCCAGCAGCATCGCGAGACCCTGATAGGGCTCGAACGTGCCCGCATAGACGACGACGGGCGCCCCGGCGGGAATGCCGAGCTCCCCGCGGAGCGCCGTGCCGGCGCCCTGCCGGGGAGCGGCTTCCATCGACGGAAAATGCCACTCCTGGGCGAGCTTGCCGGGCGCCACCTCGGATACCCGCTGGAGCAGCCCGGCGCTGCTTACGACGGCATCCGCGCGCTGGAGCAACCACGCTTCACACCGACGCAGCAGCCCCTGGATCCGCCTGCCCCGGAATACCCGGTACCTCACCATCTGCTCCGGCAAGCTCGACTGCATGTCGTAGATCACGGGAAGCCCGCGCCGGTGCGCGAGAACGACCGCGGGGAACGCGGACTCCTCGACCGCGTGCACGCACCAGTACCGCCCCCGCCGCAGGAGCGCCCACAGCGCGATCGTCAGCTCGACGTCGAGCAGCACCTTCCGGAGCGAGAACCCGACCGGCACGTGTCGGAGGCCGAACAGGTTGGGGACGCGGATGACCCGCACATACGGGATGTCGATGCGCTGGCCGATGGGGTAGGTCAGGAGGTCGACGTTGCACTGGAGCTCGCTCAAGGCCTGGAGGACGTTCCGCACGGCGATGGGCGTGCCCCGATCCTCGTAGAAGGGCTCGGGCGCCACCAAGAGCACCCGACGCTCGGCCTCCCCGGAGGCACGCCAGACCCGGGCCGACGCAGCCAAGGCCCCGGGCAGCGGCAGGCTGCCCCCCGCGCTGTCGGCGCGCATTTCCAGGGCGTGGCGCGGTCCAGTCCTCGGCTCCGGCAATTCACCTCCGACGTGACTCTAATGCTCTACACCCGGGTGCTCGCCATGGGGGTGTCCCCGCAACGGGTAGACAGCACTGGATGAGATGCGCCGGCTGCCGACTCCGCAGGGCCCGCTACCCGAAGGCCCCAGGCAGCGACCCGTAACCGTGTCCAACCCACAATGGCTTATGCTACTTAGACCAGCGAGCGCGGGCCAGCCTGGCACCGTGCCGCGTGGACTCCCGGACCCACCGCGGGCCCGAGCCAACGCAGAATCGCCCTCGGGGCACGTCGCGTGCCAGTGCTCGGGAAGTGCGCTGCTCGCCAAACAACGGACCACCACCTCCCGGCCGAGCAGGCGTGGAGTCGATGACTGCGTTCGGATCTGCGTGGTAACGGAGTGCTCTCGGCTCGGGGCCGCACCGCGTGCCGCTGCCCTACGGGATAGGGTGGAATCAATGCTCTCTCTCACCGCCGGCCGCATGGTCCTGACTCGATTCAACCTCGCGATTGACTGCGTCTTCCGCGCGCCGCGCGCCCAAAAAGAAATACCGCGCGATTTGCGAGGGCGCCAGCGCGCAGTCCCGCGCATCCGCGGGTTTCCCCGGGGCTCTTCTACGGTCCTCGAGCGACACCGCTTCACCCGCTGCGCCACTTGCCCCGTACATCTTTATGTAACTTATTATCACCAAGCAACTTAACATACATGGACAGCGCCAAGCCCGGACCATCTCGACGTGTTCCAGCCCGCCGCGCGCCACGGAGGTTTCGCACAGCCCGCTCAGGGGCGCGCCTCGGGCTGGCGAAGCTCGTAGAGCCGCACCGGATACCAGCCTCCCGGGACCGTCACAACGAGCTCGTACCGGTCGCCGACGATTTGAGCGAGAGCGGGCAGCACCGCACCGTAGGTCCGCTCGGTGTATCCATCGAAGACGATGAACTTGGGTGGCCTCTCCTGGATCCGCTCGGTGAGGGCCGCAGCTTCGTCGGGCGCGATGCCGAACTCGAACCTCAGCGGGTGCGTGATTCGCTGGAATGGCTGACGGTTCGCTTGGAACTCCCAGATGAGCCCCCCGGAAATGACTTCGTCGGTCTCCTGGCCACGGCGACGTAGCGTATCTGCGATCTGTTGCACGGCGCTCGGCGGCCAGGCACCTCCGGGTCGGAGTCGCTTAGGCCGCCCCATCGTATCGAGCACCCCCGCGGCGACCCCGAGAAGGACGAGACCGCTGTAGGCGAGTAAGCTGAGTCGCGGCTGGCCGGGAGCCTGCTGCGTGCGAACAGCGGCCCAGCCACCCAGGATGAGCCCAGCCACCGTGATGAGCTTGAGCACACGGTGCACGCCGGCAGGCAAGCCGAGTGGCAGTACCAGCACCAGCACCCCCACACCGGCCGCGATCGGCCACCATCGACCACTGCCCTTCTGAGTGAGCCACGGTCGACCCAGAATGAGCGGGACAATGGCGAGGTACATGAAGCGGGGCACCCGAATGATCCCGAGGTGCGAAGCGCCGAGAACGGTCACGGCGCCTGCTACCAGCACCAGCACGCCCCAGCCGGGTAGGGGTCCTACCTGCCAACCGCGCCCCAGTTCGAACACAACGAATCCGAAGATCACGACGAGGGGCGGTAGTAGCTCTATCACATATTCAGGGAAAAAGCCTCGGTACGCGGCCCAGTACCCATAAGCCAACGCGAGGGACAAGGCCCATGGATAAAGCAGAGCGCCTGCAAGGCGGAGTTGGGCGGATTCCCGTCGCTTCTTGATGGCGACGACCACCATGACAATCGACAGGGCAAGCGCCGCGAGAAGGGCCCCATACACGATGGACATCTCGCCGAGCACGCGCCATGTCGCCCACCAGGCCTGTGGGTGAAGGGGTCCCCCGATCGAGGGCTCCGCCGGGACCGCTTCACTCGCGGTCGCCACAAGGGTCGCGATGCTGCGCGAATGCCTCAGGAGCACGTAGAGGGGATTGAGGTTGCTCCGCCACCACTGGGCCGGCGAGAGAAACCGACTGTACCACAAGCCAACGCCCGCGCAGGGGATGAGGAAGCCTGCCGCAAGTACGGCGTAGCGACGCAAGAGCAGCCCGGGCGTTTGCCACGTCAACAGAGTCAACGTGAGAATGGTGCCCAACCCGATTGCGAGGCCCGATTCGCGCACGTATATCCCCACGGCTATGAGCGCTCCCGCTGCGAGAAGCGCTCCCCAGCCCCCGCCGGGCTGTATGTATCGGACGAGGCAGTACGCCGATGCGCAAGCGGCGAACACCGCGAACGACTCCGTATGCACGATCGGCGCCGCTCCCGCCGCGAGGGGGAACAGCAGGTAAGCGGCAGCGGCCAGAAGCCCCACCCGCGCGTCGAAGAGGCGCCGCCCGATGATGAAGATGAGTGCGGCGGTGAGGACGTCCGTGAAGACCACGGCGAGCCGGACCCGCGAGTAGTCGGGACCAAGCAGGCCGATAAGGCCTGCCATCAGATAGGTGTAGAAGATCTGACGGGACTGGAAGTCCACAAAGGGTACGAGCCCCCGGAGCGCAAGCCTGCCGTCCATGAGCTGGGCTCCCTCGTCGACGTCGATCCCGTGCTGGTGCCAGACCCAGATCCGGAGGAGCGTCCCCACGGCAAGGATCGCGAGAAGCCACATCCGTGACCGAGATGGTGTTTCCCAGGGTCTCATATGGTTCGCGTCCCTCGGCCGAATTGCGGGCGGCGGCCGCTACTTTGACGACGGGATTGCGCGGAGCGTGCGGCGGGAGTCAGACGAGCGGCTCGCGGCCGAGTTCGACACTCGCGAGGTTCACGACAAGGTGCTTGAAAGCGGGAGCATCCCCCTGGCGCTCCGGTTAGGAGACGATCCAGAGCGCGCCGCCGATCGCGACTACGTCCTCGAGAAGCGCGACCGGAAGGTCTTTCCCTCCGATTGCTGCGACCAGCCGCGCCCTGAACTCGTACCCGCCGAGCGTGCCGGCCACAGCGCCTAGTGCGCCGGCCACGAGGCCGCCGATCAGGGCTTGGCCAGCCGCCCCGAGAGCAGCCCCGCACAGCGCCCCGGTCACAACCCGAGCGATGAACGGCGCAGGCGCCTTCCGGCTAGGCGTCCTGGGCAGCTTGTCGTTGACCAACTCCCCAACCGCAAGCAAGGTCAGGATGTACGGTGTGGCCGCGGAGCCCAAGAAGGCCAGCCAGGTGTTTTCCAGGTGCAACCAGCCGAGGCGGGCAGCCCAACTTACGACCGCAGGTGCGGTCAGCGAACGAAGGCCCGCAACCACGCCGATCAGGAATGCCAAGACGTAGGGCGACATGGATTCTTCGAGCGCCTCCCGAGTTGTTAAGCTATGGCGGAAGCCCGCGCCCGCCAGCCCGCCGGCACCTTTGAGCCCTCGCTGACGGTGAGAGCCTCTGTCAAGTATCCGAGGGCTCGATTGCCAACACTCGCCTGACGCTCTCCAGAATGCTTTGGGCCGTGAATGGCTTCTCGACCATCGGACCGACCGACGCCGGATTTCCCAGGCGTGTGATCGCCTCCTGTGAGTAGCCCGACATGAGGAGTAATGGCAGCGTGGGACGGATCGTCCGGAGACGCTCGCGGAGCTCCAGCCCACTCATCTCCGGCATCACGATGTCCGAAATGACGAGGTCGATTGCAGGCGTCGGCTCTGCGATGGTCGTGAGCGCCTGACTGCCGTTGGGCACCTCGAGGACTTTGTAGCCGTGGCGCTCAAGCAGGCGTCGTACGACGTTCCGCACGGCGACGTCGTCCTCGACCAGCAGGATCGTCGCGCCTGCGGCAGCTTGCGGCAGATCGGCCTGCCGGGCCTCTGCCGGCGCTTCCTCTTCGCCTGCCCCGGTGTATCGGGGAAAGTAGATCTTGAAGCTCGTTCCGCGATCCACCTCGCTGTAGACCCAGATGTGTCCGCCGCTTTGCTTCACAATGCCGTAGACCGTCGCGAGCCCGAGGCCCGTGCCCTGGCCCACGGGCTTCGTGGTGAAGAAAGGCTCGAAGACGCGGGCCTGCGTGCCCGCGTCCATACCGCAGCCCGTGTCGGTGACACTCAGGAGAACGTGCGGCCCGGGTCGCGCGGACGCGTGAGTCCGCGGGTATTCGTCGTCGAGCACGACGTTCGACGTCTCGATGAGCAGGGTCCCGCCGTCCGGCATGGCGTCGCGGGCGTTGACGACCAGGTTGAGCAGCACCTGCTCCAGCTGGTTCGGGTCGGCCTGCACCCGGTCCAGGCCGACGGCGAGCCGAGTGACGAGACCGATGTTCTCCTCAACGAGTCGGCGCACCATCGGCTCGATGGCCGTAACGACCTTGTTCAGGTCCACGACGCGTGGCTGGAGCACCTGCTGCCGGCTGAAGGCGAGGAGCTGGCGCGTGAGGCCGGCCCCACGATCGGCTGCGTCTCGGATCTCCGCGGCGTCTCGCTGACGAGGGTCCTCGCCGTCCAGATCGACCAGGAGGAATTCCGCCGCTGTGCGGATTGCGGTCAGGATGTTGTTGAAGTCGTGCGCGACCCCGCCGGCCAGGCGGCCGACCGCCTCCATCTTCTGCGCCTGGCGCAGCTGGGCTTCGAGCGCCTTCCGGTCGCCGACGTTGGCGTACACCGCGACGACGCCGCACGTGGCACCGGTCTTGTCGAAGAGCGACGCTGTCGAGAGGCTGACCTCGAGTCGGTGCCCGTCCTTCCGGACCCGCTGGGTCTCGAAGTTGGTCAACGGGTGGCCGGACATGACCCGTTCGCGGAGCCGCTCGACCTCGTCCATCAGGTCGGGAGGGACGATCGGCGGAAAGCGCCCGATGACCTCCTTCGCCTTCCACCCGAACACCTCCTCGGCCGCCCGGTTCCAACTCAGAACCTGACTCTCGGTCGATAGCGTGCAGATCGCGAGCGGCGACGCCTCGAACAGCGCGCGGAGTTCCTCGTTGACGCGCTCCACCTCCCGCGTCCGCTCCACCACGCGCGCCTCGAGCTGCTCATTCAGCCGTCGAACGTTCCGTTCCGCGTGACGGCGGGCGCGGTCGCTGTGATCGAGCGAGACGGCGCTCAGCCAGATCAGGACCGCCATGGCCAGGGTCGTTGCAGTCGCCAGGAGAGCTAGTCCGCCGGGGGCGTCGAAGAGTCCGCTCGTCTGACCCTTGAGCGCGAGCCAGCCGAGCACCGGAGGGATAATGAATGCCGCAGAGACGAGCCGTCGGGCGAGTAGGCCACCGGGACCGTCACCGATAAACAAGGCGACCAACCCGTCCTCGGAACGTGCGCAGAGCACGCCGACGGAGAGCAGGACGAAGCCGACCGCTGTATTGATCGCCATCGGGATGAAGGCGCCCACCCCGTAGAGCAGCCTCGACTCGTAGGCGTACCCAAACACCGCGACCAGGGCGGACACGCCCGCCGCGATGGCCAATCCCTCGGAAGGTCGCCACCCCATCTTGGTTCGGCGATCGAGCAACAGCAGCGCCAAGCCTACCAGGAAAAAGTTGAGCCCCGTATTCGGCGCCATCCGGTTCGGATGGCCACCCGACGCCACGGCCACCTGGGCGCTGAACACCAGGCGATCAAGGCCCAAGTCCCAAGGCAGGTACAACCGGCTGAGGCAGAGAATGGGCAGGACGACGACCAGGGCCGCGAGCGTTCGGCCGGCGAGTTTGGCGCGCCCAGCGGCCCCCTGCGTGCGGAGCAGCCAGAGAGCGAGGCCGGCCGCCACGAACGAGAGCGCCGTGATCGGGTTCATCGCCACGAGCCCGGGGACCCCGCTCTTCAAATGGGCTTGGTCAACCCGCCACCCGACGAGGACCGACGCTCCCAACAACGCGACGGCGACGCTGGCAAAGCCGGAAAGCCAGCGGCTGCGCTCGAGCCGCCGCCCACGCGGCTCCACCGCGACAGAACCGCCTTCGGCGCTACCAGTGCCTTCGAGGCCTTGGAGGCGAGTTGTCACGCCCATGGGATCCCCTGAACTTCAGCCGAACAGGTCCGCTAGCCGAATTCGCCACGAAGGGGCCCGGAGAATTGCAGGACCGGGGGAGGAGCAGCGGTGCAGAATCAAGGCCAGTGATCGGACGTATGACGGGGAAGGAGTTACGGACAACCGCGACCCGAGGGGACCGGGCAAAGCGCGGATTCGCGCCTTCAAGGTGGGGCCTGAGGTGGCCGCCCAGCGCCGCCGGCGGCAGTGGTCAGGTTGCTTCCTCCCTTTCCAAATCCGCGGCGAGGGCCAGACATGCAAGTAGCTAACGTGTAATCAATTAAGCTCTATTATCGCGGGGGGGACATCAGGCAGGCCCATGGAGGGAGCTCCCGAGGCAGGACTCGAACCTGCGACCCGCTGATTAACAGTCAGCTGCTCTACCAACTGAGCTACTCGGGAAGGCTGGACACCCGCTGGGAAGCTAGCAAGCTGCCGAGCAGCGCTCAAGCACTGGAAGCACCCACCACTCCGGCGCGTCTCATCGGCCCCGGACGGAATCGGCGCCGGCGCTGGGTGCCCCAACCACCGGCCATCCACCCCCGAGGGCCTTGTAGAGCTCTACCGCCGCCGAGAGTTGCTGGCGCTCCGCCTGCGCGAGCGCCAGCTCCGCGGTGAACAGGTTGCGCTGCGCATCGAGCACCTCGAGATAGCTCGAAATCCCGTTCTGATAGCGCCGGTCGGCCAGGCGGAAGGCGCTTCGGAGCGCGTCGACCTGCCGCTCCTGCGCCGCGGTCACGTCCCGCGTCGCCCGCACGCCGACCAGGGCGTCGTTCACCTCTTCCAGAGCCAGTAGCACCGTTTGCTCATAGGAATAGCGGGCCTGCGCCGCCCGGGCCCGGGCCACGTCGACCTGCTTGCCCACCTGCCCGCCGGTGAAGATCGGGATCGACACCCCCCCGAAGAGCTGGTAGATCTCGGTCGAGCTCTTGAAAAGGTTCGAGAAGTCCTGGCTCTGGCTCCCGTACTCGCCGGTCAGGGTGATCGTCGGCATCAACGCGCCTTGGGCGACGCCGATCCTGGCCATCGCCGCATGGAGCTGCTGCTCCGCCTGGCGCACGTCCGGCCGGCGATCGATCAGCGAGGCCGGCAACCCTGCGGGGATGGCGAGCGGCGCCAGGGTCCCCGTCAGCTCGCTCCCCCGGGGGATCCCTCCCGGGTTGCGGCCCACCAGCACGCTGAGCTGGTTCTCCTTCTGGGCGATCTGCCGCTCGAAGTCCGCCACCTTCGCCGCCGGGCTCGCCACCTCGGACTCGAACTGGCGCACGTCCAGCTCCGAGATGAGCCCCTGGTCGAACCGCCGCCGCGCGAGCCGCAGTGTCTCTTCGTTCGACGCGAGCGTGCGCTTCGAGATCTCCAGATCCAGGTCCAGCTCCCGCAGCTCGAGGTACGCGGTGGCCACGTCGCTGACCAGCGTCAGCACGACGGCCCGCTGACTCTCCTCCCGCGCCAGCAGATCCGCCCGTGCCGCCTCGGTCGCCCGCCGGAGTCGGCCCCAGAAGTCGAGCTCCCACTGGAGATCAGCCGTGGCAGTGACCACGTCGAACTTGAAGGCGCCCAGCGACCCAAACACGCTCTTCTCGGTGCCGCCCTCGCCGTTCACCGACAGGTGGGGGAACAGGGCACCTCGGGTCACACCGTACTGCGCCCGGAACTCGTCGATCGAGGCGAGCGCCACCCGCACGTCGCGATTCTGTCGCAGCGCCGTCTCGACCAGCTTCCGAAGCTCCGGGTCGCGCAGCAGATCAAACCAATCCAGGTTCGCCACCGAGTCGGGCGATATCGTCGGCTGTGGCAGCGTGGACTCCCCGCTCGAGCGGAGCGAGTCGTAGAACGGCCGGAGCGAATCGGCTGTGGCCGACGGGGAACGCCAGGCGTCCGGCGCGCCCAGATCGGGGCGATGGTAGGAGGGACCGATGGCGCACGCAGCGGCGAGGCCGGCGGCGAGGCCTGCCAGGAGCCGGCGCATGCTAACGCTCCTCGTCGGCCGCGGGCACGGCGCCCGCACCGGCAGGCGTGGGCAGCTCCGCCGAGACGCCGCGGAGACCGCGCTCGCTCAGCGCCCGGATCACCTCGAAGAAGAGCGGGATGAAGAACACCCCGATCGTGGTCGCGAACAGCATCCCGAAGAACACGCCGGTGCCGATCGAGTGCCGGCTGGCGGCGCCCGCACCCGACGCAACGACCAGCGGGACCACGCCCAGGATGAAGGCGAACGAGGTCATGAGGATCGGGCGCAGTCGCTCCCGTCCGGCCTGCATGGCCGCCTCCCGGATGGAGAGCCCCTTGGCCCGGAGCTCGTTGCCGAACTCCACGATCAGGATGGCGTTCTTCGCCGCCAGGCCCACCACCACGACCATCCCGATCTGGAAGTAAACGTCGTTCGGCATCCCGCGGAGCCAGACGCCGAGCAGTGCGCCGAAGATGCCGAACGGCACGCCCAGCATCACGGCGAAGGGGATGGACCAGCTCTCGTATTGCGCCGCGAGCACCAGGAAAACCATGATGATGCCGAGGACGAAGACCAGCGTCCCCTGCCCGCTCGAGGCCCGCTCCTGGAACGACTGCCCGCTGAGCGCATAGCCAACGCCCTGCTGAAGGAATTGCGTGGTCATCAGCCGGTCCACCGCCTGGAGCATCTGGCCGGAGCTGAAGCCCGGCTTGGGCACCCCCGTGACCAGCGCGGAAGTAAAGCCGTTGAATCGGGTCACGAGGCTCGGTCCGCCCTGCAACCGGGTGCGGACCAGGGTGGAGACCGGAATCATCGCCCCCTGCTCGCTGCGGACGTAAAAGCGTCCGATGTCCTCCGGCTTCTCCCGGAACTGGGCCTGGGCCTCGGCCTGCACTCGATATGTTTTGCCATACAGGTTGAAATCGTTGATGTAGAGAGTGGACAGCAGCGCCTGAAGCGTCTGGAACAGGCTCGTGAGCGACACCCCGAGCGCCTTCGTCTTCGCCCGATCCACGTCCACGAAGATCTGGGGCACGTTGACCCGGATTTGCGGGAGCACCCCGCCCACCTCGGGCAGGGCGTTGGCCTGCGTGGCGAAGTCCCCCGTCAGCCGCGCGAACCGGCGGATGTCGTTGACCCCGCGGTCCTGGAGATTCATCTCGAGGCCCGCCGTCGAGCCGAGGCCGGGGATCTCGGGCAGGTTGAAGGCGAACGCCTGCGCGTCCTGCATCGAGAAGAGGAAGCCGTTGGTCTTCTGGAGCACCGCGTCGAGTTGGTTCGCCGCGCCCTTCCGCTCACCCCACGGCTTGAGCAGTACGAATATCGTCGCCGAGTTGGTCTGGTTGGCGCCCAGCAGGAAGTTGAGGCCCACCAGCGAGACCACGTTCTTGATCGCGGGCTGCTCGCTCAGGAACTTCTCGATCCGGGTCGCCACCTCGTCGGTCCGCTGGCGCGACGCGCCGTCGGGCAGCTGAAGGATCATCGCGAAGTAGCCCTTGTCCTCCGTGGGGATGAAGCCGGTCGGCACCCGGCGGAACAGCACGACGATCAGCGCCACCATCACCGCGAAGCACGCCAGGAACGTGACCGGGCGCACCAGCAAAACCCCGACCGCGCGCAGGTACCGCTCCCGCATCCGGTCGAAGCCCCGGTTGAACCACCCGAAGAAGCGGTTTTTTTGCGACGCGTGCTCGGGTCGGAGCAGAAGCGCGCAGAGCGCGGGCGTGAGCGTGAGCGCGGTGATGCCCGAGAGCACGACCGAGATCACGATCGTGATGGCGAACTGCTTGTACATGAGACCGGTGATGCCGCCCAGAAACGCCACCGGGATGAACACCGAGCAGAGCACCAGCACGATGGCGATCAGGGCGCCGGACACCTGCCGGATCGCGCGGTCCGCTGCCACCGCCGGCGACACCCCCTCCTCCTCCATGATCCGGTCCACGTTCTCGATCACCACGATCGCGTCGTCCACCACGATGCCGATGGCGAGCACCAGCCCGAACAGGGTCAGCAGGTTGATCGAGAAGCCGAGCAGCTCGAGGCCGAAGAACGTTCCGATGATCGAGACCGGGACCGCCAGTACCGGGATGAGCGTCGCCCGCCAGCTCTGGAGGAACACGAACACCACCAGCGTCACCAGCGCCATTGCCTCGAACAGCGTCGTGACCACTTCGCTGATCGACTCGGTGATGAATGGGGTAGTGTCGAAAACGATGCTCCAACGCACCCCCGGCGGGAACGTCTGGGACAGCTCGTTCAACCGCGCGACCAGCGCCTGCTTCACGTTCAGCGCGTTGGCGCCCGGTCGCAGGTACACCAGGATGTTCGCGGTCGGCTTGCCGTTGACCCGGCCTACCAAGTCGTAGTTGCGCGCCCCCAGTGTCACCCGCCCGATGTCGCTGACCCGCACCAGCGACCCGTCCGGCCGCGCCCGCACGATGATGCTCTCGAATTGGGTGCGGTCCTTGAGCCGCCCGAGTGTCGTCACCGGAATCGTGAGTTGGGTGCCCGCCGGCGCGGGCTCCCGGCCGATCCGGCCGGCCGGGTTGGTCGTGTTCTGCTCCTGTACCGCCGTCGCGACGTCTCCCACCGTGAGGCCGAGCTGCGCCATGCGATCGGGGTCCAGGCTCAACAACATGGAGAACTCGAGCTGGCCGAAGGTGAATGCGTCGCCCACGCCGGGCACCCGCTTGAGCTCGTCTTCCACGTAGATCTTCGAGTAGTTGCTGAGAAACTCGGAGTTGTAACGCGGGTCGTCCGACTGGAGCGCCGTCACGAGCAGGATGTCGGTTTGCGCCTTCTTGACCGTGATCCCCTGCCGCACCACCTCCTGCGGCAGCTGCGGCTGCGCCAGGGCCACCTGGTTCTGCACGTCCACCGCCGCCAGATCGATGTTGCGCGAGATGTCGAAGTAGACCGACAGGCTCATCGTCCCGTCGCTCGCGTTCGCCGACTTGAAGTAGATGAGGCCGTCGAGCCCCGAGAGCTGCTGCTCGATCGGCGCCGCCACCGCCTGCGCCACGTCTTCCGCCGTGGCGCCGGGGTACACCGCAGTAACCTGCACGACCGGCGGCGTGATCTGGGGGTAGCGGTTGAGCGGCAGGGTCACCAGGGCAAACAGACCCAACAGAACCACGACGATCGCCACCACGGCCGAGAAGATCGGCCGCCGGATGAAGAAGTATCGGATCTCGGGCGCGTCGCTCATCGTTTTTCCTGGATCGGGGGCGGGGCGGACGGTGGCGCCACAGGGGGTGCGGTGTCAGGCCGAACCCGCAGCGTGGTGTCGGACGCGGGGTCGTAGGGAACCGGGCGCACCGGCCGGCCGGGTGCTACCCGCTGAGCTCCCTCCACGATCACCCGGTCCCCCGGCTTGAGGCCGCTCTCGATCAGCCACTGCGTCCCCGCCCACTCGCTTGCGACGATGTCCCGGGCGGAGACCTTGTCACCCTCCCCGAGTACGTAGAGGAAAGGGCCGTTCAGCCCCTGCTGGACGGCGCGCTGCGGCACCAGCATCGCCTCGGTCCGCTTGAGCCCGAGCATCTGCACCCGCATGAACTGGCCCGGGAGCAACGTGTGCTGCGGGTTGGGAAACTCGGCCCGCAGCTGGAGCGCTCCGGTCGTCGGCTGGATGGCGAGGTCGATGAAGTTGAGCTTGCCGGTGTGGCCGAACACGCTGCCGTCCGCGAGCGTCGCCTGCACGTCGAGAACGCCGGGCGGGATGATGAGCCGCTTGGCCGCGATGTCCCGCCGCCACCGGAGCACCTCTTGGTCCGACGGGTTGAAGAATACGTAGACCGGATCCACTTGCTCGACCGTCGTCAACAGGTCGGTCGGGCCGGACGCGAGAGCGCCGAGCACCATCAGCGCCCGGCCGGCCCGGCCGTCGATCTCGGCCCGCACGAAGGTGTCGTCGTAGTTCTTCTTGGCCGCCCGGAGCGCCGCTTCGGCGTCCTGCAGCGCCGCCTGACCCTGCTCGACCGCGGTCTGGGCGTCGTCCACGTCCTTCTGCGCCACGGCCCGCTCCGCCAGTAGCGGCTTGAGCCGTGCCAGGTTCCGCTCCGCATTGCCCAGGGTCGCGCGCGCTTGCGCGACCCGGGCCTGGGCGCTCTGGTAGTTCGCTGCGTACGTGCGCGGGTCAATCCGGAAGAGCACCGTGCCCTTCTTCACGTCCGTGCCCTCGACATAGGGCCGCTCGACGATCACACCCGCCACCTGGGCCCGCACCTCGACGCGCTTCGACGCTTCCCCCTGCGCCACCCACTCGAACTTCGCAGGCACAGTCTGCGGTTGTACCGTCAGCACCGTGACTTCCGGCGGCGGCGGCGCCGCCGGGGACGCCTTCTGGCACGCGCCCACGGCGAGCAGCAACCCGATTCGCCTGAGCTGGGTCACGACCGTTCCCCCTTGCCGCGCCGACGACGGGGCTCCGGCGCGCGACGCCGCGAGTCCCCTCGATCGTGGTGAAGAGTGAAGGGAGCGTGCTGACGGAGTTCCGACCGCCGCAGCCGGGGATCGCTCACGCGACGCCCGCCGCGGGACGGAGCGCGCCAATGGGCAGGGACCGGACGCGCGCGCCCGTGGCCTGGAAGAGCGCGTTCGCCACCGCCGGAGCGATCGGCGGCACGCCGGGTTCGCCCACGCCGGTCGGCGGCGCGGAGGAGTCGACGATGTGGACCTCCACGACCGGCATCTCGCTGATCCGCAACGGCTGGTACTGGTGGAAATTCGACTGCTCCACCGTCCCCCCCTTGCCCAGCGTGATGGCGCCGTGCAGCGCCGCCGAGAGACCGCAACACCCAAAGGACCGGGGTCGAGCCGTCGACGTCGACGGATTGCGTGCGCCCGTTGACTGAGAGAGTGAAGCTCATCGCTCGAATCCGGGGATGAAGAATCGCCTATGATCCGGTCGGTCCCGCGCCGACGTCTTGAATATTCTTGCTGCGGGGACGGCTCAGGCGGTCACCGCCGGCTCGGCGGCCACCGGCTGTGCGTCGAGTCCCTCCACCTGGCCGGCGCCGCGGGTCCTGAGCGCGCCGCCCAGCTCGTCCAGGGAGCCGCGCTTCTTGAGGTGCACCTGGTAGTCGAGGTAGCGCCGCCCCCCGCCCTCCCCGCTCGCCACGAACTCCCACCGCTTCACCAGCTCCTCCAGCGCCGGCTCGACCGCGCGGCGCCCTGGAACCGGATCGGTCACGAACACACGGATCCGGAAATCCCGCGACGCTACGGTCTCCGCGGTCGCCTCCGGCTCGGCCGGTAGCGCGACCGCCACGTGCTCGTGCGGGAGGGACGCGTGCCCGCAGAGCTTGCAGAACGTCGCCTCATGGTCGGCGCCGATGTCGAACTTCCACAGCGCGAGCTCCACCGCACAGAACAGCAGCGAGAGCGCGATCGCGATCTCCGGCTGATGCACGCCGGTGGCGAAGCCGATGCCCAGCGATCCGAAGATGTACACCGCGTCGCGGGATTCCCTGAGGTTGTTCCGGA